>Ga0182024_10002758_pt1 | contig 43141 bp, 36 predicted proteins | sample P32metaG_FD_120480 | JGI IMG/M metagenome (GOLD analysis project Ga0182024, IMG submission 120480) | Permafrost microbial communities from Stordalen Mire, Sweden - P3-2 metaG (Illumina Assembly) | ecosystem: Environmental > Terrestrial > Soil > Wetlands > Permafrost | place: Sweden: Stordalen... | reverse complement strand
GCGCTCGGCAAGGACGTCAGTGCCGAATCGCTCAGGCTCGGCCTCGCATGACCGATCGGATTTGCTGGAGACATCGATGAGCCAGAAATTGCCCTTGCGGATTATCCTGGCGCAGCCCCGCGGCTTTTGCGCCGGCGTGGTGCGCGCGATCGAGATCGTCGAGCGCGCACTGCAGAAGTACGGCGCGCCGGTCTATGTGCGCCATGAAATCGTGCACAACAAACACGTGGTCGACAGCCTCAAGGCCAAGGGCGCCCGTTTCGTCGAAACGGTTTCCGAAATTCCGGAAAACGCGGTGACGATCTTCAGCGCGCACGGCGTTGCTAAAAGCGTCGAGGAGGAAGCGTCGGGGCGCGGGCTTCCCGTGCTCAACGCCACCTGTCCGCTGGTCACCAAGGTCCACAACCAAGGTAAGCGCTATGTCGCGCAAGGCCGCACTCTCATTCTGATCGGTCATTCCGGCCATCCGGAAGTCGAGGGCACGGTTGGACAAATCTCCGGGCCGGTGGTGCTGGTGCAGACCGAGGAAGATGTCGAAAAGCTCGACATCCCGATCGATGCCCCGGTCGCCTACATCACGCAGACCACGCTAAGCGTGGACGACACGCGGGGAATCATCGAAAAGCTTGAGCAGCGCTTCAGCGATATCGTCGGGCCGGAAATGCGGGATATCTGTTACGCGACACAGAATCGCCAGGCGGCCGTGCGCGAGTTGAGCCGGCAGGTCGACGTTATTCTGGTGGTCGGCGCGAAAAATAGCTCGAACTCCAACCGCCTGCGCGAGATCGGACTGGAGACCGGCATCCCGAGCTATCTGATTGCCGACAGCAGCGAACTGAAGCCGGAATGGGTACAGGACGCGCGCAGCGTGGGCTTGACTGCCGGTGCCTCGGCGCCGGAGGTCTTGGTCGAGGGCGTCATCGATGCCCTGGCCCGCCTTGGTCCCGTCGAAGTTTCGGTCTTGGATGGCCGCAAGGAAACGATTGAGTTCCGGCTGCCGGCGGAGTTGGCATCCGTCTAACCACATCATTGCGCGGGGCGCGCATTTCGAACGAGAACGATCGCATTATGAAAGTTCCATTTTTCAAGGAAATTCGCATCGGCTCCTACCTCCTCAAGCAGAGGATCATGGGCCGCAAGCGCTATCCGCTCGTTCTGATGCTGGAGCCGTTGTTCCGCTGCAATCTGGCCTGCATCGGCTGCGGCAAGATCGATTACCCGGATCCGATCCTCAATCAGCGTTTGTCGGTCAAGGACTGCCTGGACGCGGTCGACGAATGCGGCGCGCCGATGGTGGCAATACCCGGCGGCGAACCGCTCATCCACCGTGAGATCGGCGAGATCGTCAAAGGCATCGTCGCGCGCAAGAAGTTCGTTTCGCTTTGCACCAACGCGCTGTTGCTCGAGAAAAAACTTCACCTGTTCGAACCGTCGCCCTATTTGTTCTTTTCCGTCCATCTCGACGGACTGAAAGAGCATCACGACAAGTCGGTTTCGCAGAAGGGCGTGTTCGACATAGCGGTGCGCGCCGTCAAGGCCGCGAAGGACAAAGGCTTCGCGGTCAACGTCAACGCGACGATCTTCGACGGCCACGCCGCCGAGGACATCGCGGCATTTCTCGATAAGGCGAAAGAGCTCGGCGTCGGCGTGTCGATCTCGCCCGGCTATGCCTATGAGCGGGCGCCCGACCAGGATCACTTCCTCAACCGCCGCAAGACCAAAGAATTATTCCGCCGCGTGTTCGCCTTGGGCAAGGGCAAGAAGTGGGACCTGATGCATTCAGGCCTGTTCCTGGACTTCCTCGCCGGCAACCGAGAATTCCACTGCACGCCGTGGGGGATGCCGACGCGCAACCTGTTCGGTTGGCAGAAGCCCTGCTACCTGCTCGGCGAGGGCTACGCCAAGACCTTCAAGGAGTTGATGGAGACCACCGACTGGGATTCCTACGGGACCGGAAAGTACGAGAAATGCGCGAACTGCATGGCCCATTGCGGCTACGAGCCGACCGCGGCGCATGCCTCCATCAGCAATCCGCTGAGCGCGCTTTGGACCGCCTTGCGTGGCATCCGCACGAGCGGACCGATGGCGCCGGAAATCTCGCTCACGCAGCAGCGGCCGGCGCAGTTCGTCTTTTCCCGCCACGTCGACAAGATGCTGCACGACATTCAAACGGCCAAGCCCGAGGCCGGAGTCGAGCCCTCCGCCGCCAAGGCCGCCCAGCCGAAGATCACGGCCGCGGCAGGATAGATTCCGGTCTAATCGCGTTCGGTCGAACGGCGCACTGCCGCGACTGATTCCTTAATGTGCGTTCGGGCGATTGGATGAGCCACGCTGCATGCTCACATCTGTCATTGTTCGCGTCATCGACTTCTGTACGCGCTATGCTTGGGGCGTCGTCGCAGCCGGGTTGGTGCTGGCGTCGGCGTCCGGCATCTATGTCGCGCGCCATTTTGCCATCAACTCGGACATCAGCACGCTGCTCTCGTCCGATTTGGGTTGGCGCAAGCGGGAACTTACCTTCGAGCAGGCGTTCCGCCGGTTCCAGCAGATTTTCGTCGTCGTCGAGGCGCCGACACCGGAGTTGACGGGCGAGGCGACGGCCGCACTGACGCAGGCGCTGGCGAACAATAAGGACCACATCCGCGCGGTGACCCAGCCCGGCGGCGGCGAGTTTTTTGCCCGCAATGGGCTCCTGTTCCAGCCGCCGGAGGAACTCAAGCGTAGCCTTGCGCCCCTCGTTCAGGCGGAGCCGCTCATTAATGATCTCGCGATCGATCCGAGCTTGCGCGGCCTCGTCAGCGCGCTCGAGGACGGCCTGATCGGGATCCAGTCCAAACGCGTCAAGCTCGACGACTTCACGCGCGTTTTCAACATGGCCTCCGACACCTTGGAAACGGTCATCAATGGCCAGCCGGCGAGCTTCTCCTGGCGCGTTCTGGTCGGGGGCCGTCCGGCCCAGCCAAGCGAGTTGCGCGGCTTCATCGTGGTGCGCCCGGTGCTCGACTACAGCGCGCTGGAGCCCGGCCATGCCGCCACCGACGCCATCCGCCAGGCTGCGGCCGAGATCGCTCCGAGATTCCAGGCGACCGTCCGACTCACCGGGCCGGTGGCGATGGCGGACGAGGAATTCGCCACCATCAAGGAAGGCGCCGTGCGCAACGGTCTCATCACCGTCGTCATCGTGCTCGTCATCCTGTGGCTGGCGCTGCGCTCGGCGCGGCTGATCTTTGCGGTATTCGTCAACCTGTTCATCGGCCTCGCTTTGACGGCCGCGCTCGGCCTCCTGATGGTCGGCACATTGAACCTGATCTCGGTCTATTTCGCCGTGCTGTTCGTCGGCATCGGCGTCGATTTCGGGATTCAATACAGCGTGCGCTACCGCGCGGAGCGCCATAAACACGACGATCTCCGGACCGCCGTGCTGGCGGCCGGCCGGCATGTCGGCGCGCCGCTGACGCTGGCCGCGGGCGCGACCGCCGCCGGTTTTCTCTCGTTTCTGCCCACCGATTATCGCGGCGTGTCCGAATTGGGCCTGATCGCCGGTTTCGGCATGCTGATCGCTTTCGCAACAAGCGTCACGATCCTGCCGGCGTTGATCCGCCTGCTCAAGCCGCCAGGCGAGCCTGAAGAACTCGGGTTTTCCGCGCTGGCGCCGGTCGATAGTTTTCTTGAGCGCAACCGCATTCCGATCATCGCCGGCACCGCCATCGTGGTGATCGCCGGCCTGCCGCTGCTCTATTGGCTCAGTTTCGACTTCAACCCGATCAATTTGCGAGATCCAAAATCGGAATCGATCGCGACCTATCTTGATCTCAGCCGCGACCCCAACACCAATACGAATGCGGTCGAGGTATTGGCGCCCTCGCTCAGCGATGGCCGCGCCATTGCCGACCGTCTGTCGAAGCTGCCGGAGGTGTCGCGAGCAATGACACTCGCGAGCTTTATCCCCGACGGCCAGCAGGAGAAATTGCCGCTCATTCGCGACGCGGCCAAGACGCTTGGCGATGCCTTCGATCCGAAGAACGCGATGGCGCCACCGACGGATTCGGAAAACGTCGACGCGCTGAAGGAGGGCGCCGGCCGGCTTATCGAAGCGGCCGGCAATCAAAGCGGCTCCGGCGCGGGCGCGGCCAAGCGGCTGGCCGCGGCGCTCACGTCGATCGCCAACGGGAGCCAAGAGTTGCGTGCGAAGGCCGAGACCGCGTTCGTGCAGCCGCTGAAGACGGTCTTGGGCGGTCTGCAGGCGTCGCTTCATGCGGAGACGGTGACGCAAAAATCCTTGCCGCCTACTCTCGTTCACGACTGGATGACCGACGACGGCCGCGCGCGGGTGGAGATAGCGCCCAAGGGCGATCCTGGCGACAACGTGGCAATGCGCCAGTTTGCGCGCGCGGTGCTGGTGGTCGAGCCGAACGCGGTCGAAGGGCCGATCTCGATCCTGGATGCAGGCGAAACGATTGTGCGCGCCTTTATCGAGGCCGGACTGTGGGCACTGCTGTCGATCGGTATCCTGTTGTGGCTGGTATTGCGGCGGATCGGCGACGTTCTGCTGACGCTCATACCGCTGATGTTGGCCGGCGTCGTGACGCTGGAAATCTGCGTCTTGATCGGTCTTCCGCTCAATTTCGCCAATATTATCGCGCTGCCGCTGCTGCTCGGCGTCGGCGTCGCGTTCAAGATTTATTACATCATGGCATGGCGCGAGGGACAGACGAACCTCTTGCAGACGAGCCTCACTCGTGCCGTATTTTTCAGCGCACTCACTACCGCCACCGCGTTCGGCAGCTTGTGGTTCTCCAGTCATCCTGGAACCGCCAGCATGGGTAAGTTGTTAGCCCTGTCGTTGATGAGCACGCTGGCGGCCGCGGTCTTGTTCCAGCCGGTCCTGATGGGCAAGCCGCGCGATGACGAGTTGGCGAAAAATGAGCCGAATGAACTTGCGCCAAGTGACGGTCTGCCAAGTGACGGTATGGCAAGTGACGGCGTGCTAGTCGACGCTAAATCGACAGATAGAAAGCAACATAACAAGCGACGCAAAGGCAAGTCACGCAAAGTCGCGCCAAAATCGTGACAGAGGGACGCTCGCCGCCGTGCTCCCGCACGGACGGCCAATGAACTCAAGGAGAACAGACGATGATCCGTAAACTTGTGCTGATGACCATCTTGGCTGTCGCCTCGTCGGCGTCATTCGCGTCCAGTGGCACCCCTCAGGAACAGGCTGCGTGCCGCCCTGACGTGCGCCGGTTTTGCCATACCGTGGCTGGGTCGGGCGACAGCGCCGTTCTCGCCTGCCTGCAGGAACACCGCGTAAAACTCCGCCGCGTTTGCCGCCAGGTTCTGGAGAGTCACGGGCAATAATGGAACCTCGCGAATGCTTGCGAGATGTTCAAGAGATGCAAAATTGTTAAGCAATCAAACGTCCGCAACTTATGCTAACGAACGAGAAATGCGTTCGTTTGATTCCGTGAAAAGAACACATTGCCGAAACATGTACAGGGCGTGCTTTCCCTGCGGCAATTTTGGTGCTGCGCTATGAAGTTGAGGATCCTCACGCTGATCGTTGCCAGTCTGATGGCCGGGCTGGCCTATGGCGTCCCGCTGAGCGGGGGCGAGCCCACCGCCGCTGGCATGTGGGCGCAGGTGGACGAGAACGGCCGTGTCGGCGGCTGGTTTCTGATCTTCGAGAATAATGGCGTTTACGAAGGCGCCATCGCCAAGATGTTCCTTAAGCCCGGCGAAGACCCCAACCCGATCTGCACGCATTGCACTGGTGACCAGAAGAATGCGCCGTCGCTCGGCCTCACCATCATCAAAGGCATGCAGCGCACCGGATTGGTTTACCAGAACGGCAGCATCCTCGATCCCCGGGATGGCTCGGTCTACCATGCCAAAATGACGCTGAGCCCGGATGGCCAGCAGCTCACTCTGCGCGGCTATCTCGGCATCGAATTGTTCGGTCAGAACCAGATATGGCAGCGGCTGCCCGATGACGTGATGCCGCCGGACCAGATGCCGCAAAATCTGGTGCCGTATTGGCTCGCGCAGCGGAGTTCGTCCGACGGCATGACGACCAGAGGCATGGGGCCTCCGCGAACCGGAAGCGTAAGGGCATCCCAGCCGCCCCGGTGACCGAACCAGGGCCTTCGGCAGCGTGTCACATGCCGAATGTTGTGCCGCGGCCCTGCATGAGGTTCCGGTAGCGCGCCAGCGCCCACAGCGGAAAGAACTTCGCATAGCCGTGATAGCGCAAATAGAACACGCGCGGGAACCCGGTCGCGGTGTAGCGCTCCTCCGCCCATAGCCCGTCGGAGCCTTGCGTGCGCTGAAGATAGTCGATGCCGCGCTTGACCGCAGGGGACTCGGCCGCGCCCGCCGCCATCAGCCCGATCAGCGCCCAGGCGGTCTGCGAGGCGGTGCTCGGAGCGCGCTCGTAGCCGTGGTAGTCGAGCTTGTAGCTGGTGCCGTCCTCGCCCCAGCCGCCATCGGCATTCTGGATGGACACGAGCCAGTCGGCCGCTTTGCGCATGACTGGGGCAGCAGGATCGAGCCCGGCGGCGTTGAGACAGCACAGCACCGACCAGGTTCCGTAGATGTAATTCATGCCCCAGCGGCCATACCAGCCGCCGTCGGCGAGCTGGGTGCGGCTGAGATAGTCTAGTCCACGCTGCAGCGCCGGGCTCCGTTCGCCGAACTGCGCCAGCATCGAGACGCAGCGTGCGGTGACATCCTCCGTCGGCGGATCGAGCAGCGCGCCGTGGTCGGCGAATGGGATGTTGTTCAGGTAGTAGAACTCGTTGTCGGCATCGAATGCACCCCAGGCGCCGTTATCGCTCTGCATGCCGATGATCCATTCGCGCGCGCGTTCGAGCGCCGCGCGAAAATCCCGACCGCCCGACTCTTTCTGAACGCGGTCCATGGCCATGGCGACGACGGCCGTATCGTCGACGTCGGGATAGTGCGGATTGGCATATTGGAATGCCCAGCCGCCGGGGCGCAGATTGGGCCGCCGCGCAATCCAGTCGCCGCGCACATCGAGAACCTGCGTCGGCGTCAGCCAGTCGAGGCCCTGCTTGACCTGCGCGACCGCGCGCTTGCCGCCGGCTTCAAGCAAAGCGTGGCAGGCAAGCCCGGTGTCCCAGATCGGCGAGACGCAAGGTTGGCAATAGGCTTCGTGCTCGTGCACGACCAGGAGCTTCTCCACCGACGCGCGCGCAATGGCGCGCTGCGGGTGGCTTTCCGGAAATCCGAGCACGTCGAACATCATCACGCTGTTCGCCATCGCCGGAAAAATTCCGCCGAGCCCGTCTTCGCCGTTGAGGCGCTCGCCGACCCACGCAACGGCACGATCGATCGCGCGCTGATGCGAGGGTAGCCGCCGCAACAGCAGCGGCTCAATCACACGCAACACAATGTCGACGCCGCGGAAGATCCAGAACCAGGACGCTTTCTGCTGCGGCGCCTTCGGCGTCGGGCCGAGGTTCTCCGGTGATCCAAGAAAAAGCTCGTCGACGCGCACGCCTTTCGCGTTGCGCGCAACCGGCCGCTTTGCCATCAGCACCAGCAGCGGCACGATGACGGTACGGCTCCAGTACGAAATCTTGTCGAGATGGAACGGAAACCATTTCGGCAGCAACATGATCTCGATCGGCATCATCGGAACAGCGCGCCAGGGAATGAACCCGAACAGAGCGAGCATGATGCGCGTGAACACATTCGCGCGTTCGGCGCCGCCGCGCGCACGCACCGCCTCACGCGCGCGGCGCATATGCGGGGCGTCGATGTCGTCGCCGATCATCTTGAGCGCGAAATAGGCCTTCACGGTCGCGCTGACGTCGAGATCGCCGTCGCGGAATAGCGGCCAGCCGCCATGCGCGCCCTGGATGCGGCGCAGATAGGCCGCGATTTTCGCCTCCAGGCTCGCGTTCACCGATTCGCCGAGATAGTGCCGCAGCAGTACGTACTCGGCCGGAATGGTGGCGTCGGCCTCAAGCTCGAACACCCAATGACCGTCGGGACGCTGACGCGCCAGCAGCGCATCGGTCGCCGCGGCGATCGCGCGCTCGAGCGTGGAAGCTGCCGCCGTCGACTTGCTGTCGGTCAGATCGTTCAAGGTGTCAGACATCGCGCCTATCGTTCAAGTCATTGTTCCGATCAAACCGGCCGCCCGGTTGCCGGAGCGGATCGCGCCCTCGATCGTCGCCGGCAGGCCCGTCGCCGTCCAATCGCCGGCGAGCAGGAGATTGTTCCAGCGCGTCCGCGGCTCGGGGCGTTTGGCGTCCTCACGCGGCAATGCCGCGAAGGTCGCCCGCCGCTCCCGCACGATTTGCCACGGGGGCAGGGGGCCTGCAATGCCCGCAACCTCGGCGACCTCCCGCCAAATCAGGGCTGCGAGCTCCTCGCGCGGCGTATCGAGCAGGCGATCTGCGCCGCTGATTGTGACCGAAAGACGGTCGGGAAAAGCGAACAGCCACTCCGCCGTGCCGTTGATAATGCCGGTCATGGGCGCGAGCCCGGCGGGCGGTGTGAGGCGGAAATGGGCGTTGACGATGGCGCGAAATTCGGTCGGCACTGTCAGGTCCGGGACAAGCGATGCCGCCACCACCGGCGGCACCGCCAGCACGACGGCGTCGCCGGGCTGCAGCGGTGTTGAGACGTCGCCGAAATCGAGCGCCGTCACGTGCCCCGGCCCGAAAGCGAAGGCCCGCAAGCGCTGGCCGAAGACGACGGTGCCGCCGTTCGCTTCGACGAACCGCAGCGCCGGCTCGACGAAGGCTGCCGAGAGGCCGTCGCGCGCGAACAGCGGACGATAGCTGCGCCCGCCGGCCGCCAGCGTCTCGCGGATCACCGCGGCGGCGAGGCTCGCCGAACTCGCCGGCGGCTCGGAGTTGAGCGCGGCCAACAAAAGCGGCCCGAGCAGCCGCTCATAAAGCGGACCCTTGCAATCGAGCACCTCGCCGATGGTCGCGCCCGGCGCGGCGCGCAGCAGGCCCAGCACCGACAAATAATCGCGCGCGCGCGTCCCCGGCACGCGCCGATGGCGGTCGAAGAGCCACCACGGGATGCGGCCATCATTGGCGCGCAGGGTCCAGCGCTCATGGCTGGCAAGATCGATGAAGGGAAAACTCGCGCTCGAAGGCCCGGCCAGACGGTCGCTCGCGCCAATCGTGGCGAGGTAGCCGAGCGCCGCCCGGTTTCCGGACAGCAGGAGATGATTGCCGTTATCGATCGTGATCCCGAGCGCCGGGTCGTGATAGGAGCGGCAGCGCCCGCCTGCCTGGTTGGTCGCCTCGTAGACCGTGGCGCGTACGCCCTGTGTGGCCAGCCGCACCGCGGTGGCAAGGCCGGCGAGACCGGCACCGATGATGTGGACTGAGCGCGTCATCACAGGATCGCGTGGCGCAGGAATATCCAGAGAAATTGCGAGCGCCGCAGCCGTACAGGCTGGCGCGGCGGCTGCCATCCGCGCGCCATCAGCCGGTTAAGGATCATGCGGTAGGCGATCGCCATGACGCGCGGCGTCCGCACCGTGCGGCGCGGGCATTTCGCCATGATGGCGTTGGCTTCCGCGAAGTGGCGCTCGGCGCGCGCGGCGATTGGCGCGCAAGCCTGGCCGACCGTCGAACTGGCGAGCGCCGCCGCGGGATTATCGGTCGTCGTTATGCCGGCGTCGGCGAGCGCTTCGCGCGGCAGATAGAGCCGGCCGATGGCAGCGTCTTCGTCGAGGTCGCGCAGGATATTCGTGATCTGCAGCGCGCGGCCCAGATGATGCGCGAGCGCAAGCCCAGCCTGCGTCTCCATTCCGAACACGCGAACGCTCAGCCGGCCGACCGCGCTGGCGACGCGGTCGCAATAAACGTCGAAGGTCGAGAGCGTGGGCGCGCGGATGTCGGCCACGACGTCCATCTCCATGCCGTCGATGATGGCAAGGAAATCCTCGCGCTGCAGATCGAAGTCGCGCACGACGCTGGCCAGCCCGCGTAAGTGCGGCGGCGGCGTGCCGCCATAGAGCGCATCGATGTCGTTACGCCAGTGTTGCAATTGATCGAGCCGCACATCGCGCGGGCCGGCTTCGTCGGCGATGTCATCGACCTTGCGGCAGAACGAATAGATCTCGAACATCGCCTCGCGCTGCACTTTCGGCATGATGCGCATGGCCAGATAGAACGAGCTGCCGCTGGCGCGCTGTTCGGCTTCGGCCGCGGGTTCGTCGGTCACGGCGCTCACGGTTGGGCCGCCGAGGTTGGGCGTTGCAGACCGGCGCGGCGCGTGAGCCCCTTGACGATGGCGAAGAGGCTGACGCCGGCGACGCCGAGCTTGCCGAGATGCACGCGTTCGCTCAAAGGATCGCGCCGCAGGAGGATACCGGTGAGCTGCTGGGCCAGCGTCTGGATAACCGAGATTTCCAGCGCCAGCCGGCCGTCCTCGATCAGGCTCGGCAGCGCGTCGCCCTGGTGCAGGAGAACCGCGGTCCGCTTCGCCAGTCCTGCGAGGCAGCGCCGCAGCTCCGGCGACGCCTTCGGCGCGGCGAGCGCCTTCACGCCAAGGCCGCAAGCGGCGAGGGCATCGAGCGGGATATAGACGCGGTCCAGATTGCGGTAGTCCGCCGCGCAGTCCTGCAAATGGTTGATGATCTGGAGCGCCGCGCAGGTGGCGTCGGACGCCGGCCAGGTGGCGCGGCTCTCGCCGTGCACGTCGAGTACGAAACGCCCGACCGGCATCGCGGAATAGGCGCAGTAGCCCATGAGGTCGTCCCAGTCGCGGTAGCGCAGCTTGGTGGCGTCGAGCCGAAATGCCTTGAGCAGGTCCTGCGCGTGCTGGGGCGACATGTTGCGCTCCGCAAGCGCGCGGCGCAGCGTTGCCGCTTCCGCACTGTCGTCGCCGGCGCCGAGAAGATCGGCCTCCATGCGATCGAGCATTGCGACTTTCTGCTGCGCCGTCAGCGAGGCGTGGTCGGCGATGTCGTCCGCGCTGCGCACGAATTCATAGAAGGCGAGAATCAGCGCGCGATGGCGCGGCCGGATGAGCCACGAGGCCACCGGAAAATTTTCGTCGCGGTGGGTCTTGCCCGACCGGAATTCATTGGCACCCGTCATCGCACGCCGTTCACGTTCGACTGGACGCGGCCTTTCCAAAGGCCGCCGCGCTTGCGGGCATATTGATAGGCGGAGTCGAGGGTAAAGGCCATGTAGGCCAGAGCAATCGCCGGCAGGAAGGGGCCCCACAGGGGAGATAGCCGATAGAACCGCAGTATCGGCTGGAATGCGATTGCCATGACCGCCCATGCGACCAGGCCGAGCCCCTGCGCAAGGCCGTGCCCGAACAAAGCCAAAAGAACGGGAGCGAGATAGACCAACGCCATGCCGCCGACCGTCGCCGCGAGCAGCAGCGGCGAATAGCCGAGTTGCGCATAGGCCGAACGTGCGACCATGCGGCGGATGTCCTGCGCCGTCGCATAGCCGCGGATGCTGCGTACGCGGCCGGTTAAGCTCAACCGGATTGGCCCCTGCGGTTTGAGGCTGCGCGCCAGCGCGCAGTCGTCGATCAAGGCGCCGCGGATGGCCTCGATGCCGCCAGCCGCGTCAAGGGCATCGCGGCGCACCAACATGCAGCCGCCGGCCGCCGCCGCCATGCCGCGGTCGTGCCGGTTCACCCAGGCGAAGGGGTAGAGCATCTGGAAAAAGAATATGAAGGCCGGAACGAAGGCGCGCTCGGCGAAGCTCTCGCAGCGCAGCCGGGCCATCCGCGAATTGAGCACGAGCCCTTTCGCCTGCGCCTCCGAAACGAGGCGTGTGAGCGCGTCGGGGTCGTAGACAATGTCAGCGTCGGTGAACAGCAGATAGGCGGGCTCGCCAGGGAGCGCGCGCGCGACGCCTTGCGTCATCGCCCACAGTTTGCCGGTCCAGCCCGCTGGCAGTGCGGCGCCGGGCACGACGATCAGCCGGTCCGCAGCGGCGCCTGCGGCACGCCGCGCCACGTCCGCCGTGCCGTCGGTGCTTTGATCGTCGACAAGAATGACGGAGAACGCGCCGGGATAATCCTGCTTCAGCAGCGCGGCGATCGTGTCGCCGACGCCTTCGGCCTCGTCGCGGGCAGGGATGATGGCGGTAACCGCCGGCCATGCCGTCGGCGCCGGGCCGCCGTTATCGCGTTCGGATGCGAGCCAGAAACCGCCGCGCCCGACAATCAGATACAGCCATATCGCGAGCGCGGCTGCGGCTACGAAGTTCACCACCATCGGACCAAAATTTTCCTCGGCATTAGCAATGCGGGCCGCAAATTATAATGGCTAGTCCGACCGCATTTTCCAAGGCGCTGCGATCGGCGCTTAACGGCCCTGATAGGCCGGGGTGCGCACGATCAGCCCGTCGAGCGCTTCCGTTACCTTTATCTGGCACGACAGCCGCGAGGTAGGCTTCACCTCGAAGGCGGTGTCGAGCATCTCTTCCTCTTCCGCCGAAGGCGGACCGACCACCGCAAACCACGTCTCGTCGACATGCACCAGGCAGGTCGCGCAGGTGCAGGAGCCGCCGCATTCGGCGACGATGCTGGCGACGTCGTTGCGCAAGGCCGTCTCCATCACGGTCGAGCCGAGTTCGGCTTCGACCGTGTGCACGGCGCCGTCATGTTCGATGTAGGTGATCTTCGGCATTAAAGGCTACGCCACGCCGAGTTTTTTCTGCAGGCTGGTGGAGGAGGTGGTGTACTGGAACACCAGGCGCTTGTCGGGATGCACGTAATGATGCGCCTTCTGCGCCATGAGCGCTGCCTCGTGGAACCCGGACAGAATGAGTTTGAGCTTGCCCGTATAGGTGTTGATGTCGCCGATGGCGAAGAGGCCGACTTTGTTGGTTTCAAAAGTGCCGGTGTTGACCTTGATCAATTCGTCGTCCATCTCCAGCCCCCAATCCGCGACCGGACCGAGCTTCATCGTGAGGCCGAAGAACGGCAGCATGGCGTCGCACTCGACGTGTTCGACGGCGTCCTTGCCTTTGATCGACGCGGCGGTGAGCACGCCGTCGGCGCCTTCCAACCCCGATACCTGACCGATCTTCAAGTCCATGGCGCCGGCCGCGACCAGCGCGCGCATCTTGTTGACGCTGTCGGGAGCGCCGCGGAAATCGTCGCGCCGATGCACCAGCGTGAGCCGTTTGGCGATCGGCTGCAGATTGAGCGTCCAGTCCAGCGCGCTGTCGCCGCCGCCGACCACCAGCAACCTTTTGCCGCGGAAGTTTTCTATCTTGCGCACGGCGTAGAATACCGACTTCTCTTCATAGGGCTCGATGCCGGGGATCGGCGGGCGTTTCGGCTGGAACGAGCCGCCGCCGGCGGCGATCACCACCGCCTTGCATTCGAAGGTCTTGCCGGCGTCGGTGGTGACGCGAAACAGCGGATCGCCGATATTCTCGATGGCCGTCACCATCTCGCCGAGATGAAAGGTGGGTCCGAACGGTTTGATCTGCCGCATCAAAGCTTCGGTGAGCCCGTGGCCGGTGATCAATGGAATACCGGGAATGTCGTAGATCGGCTTTTCCGGATAAAGCTCGGCGCATTGGCCGCCGACCTTGTCGAGGATGTCGACCAGGTGGGCCTTGATGTCGAGCAGGCCTAGCTCGAATACCGCGAACAGGCCGACCGGCCCGGCACCAATAATCAGAACGTCGGTTTTGATCGTATCGCTCATTCTCTTCGTCCCGGCGTCGGCCGGCTCCTTACTTCGATTTTACGGTGGTCACGCCGACCTGCGCGCGACACGAGTTGTGAAAACAGCGATGACGCGCAACAGTTCCGCCAGGTTCTGCTCGGGCGTCTTGCCGGTGGTGGCGAGCACGGCTTCCGCCTTGGCGTAAAGCGGCTCGCGGCTTTTCAGAATCGATACCAGATCCTCCATGGCGCGGGCGTTGTTGGCCATCGGCCGCATGTCGCCTTGCGCCATTACCCGCTTCATATGCTCTTCCGGCTCGGCGCGTACCCAGACCGTGAAGCACGAGGCCAGCAGCAATTCAAGCGTGCCCGGTTCGGTGACGATGCTGCCGCTGGTGGCGATCACGAAATGCGGATGCCGGCGCAGCACGTCGTCGAGCGCCTCGCGCTCGGCGCGGCGGAAGGTTTCCTGGCCGAACATGTCGAAGATTTCGCTCAAGGTGGCGCCGCTGCGCCGCTCGATCTCGCGGTCGAGCTCGATGAACGGCACGTCGAGACGTTCCGCCAGCAGGCGGCCGAGGGTGGACTTGCCGCCGCCGCGCAGGCCGATGAGCGCGATGCGGCGGCGATCCTCAGTGGGCGAGGAGAAATGTTCGGTCACGAGCTTGCGGGCTTCTACGAGCATGTCCGGCGGCAGCCGCTCGAGGAATTGCGACAGCAGCACCAGATCTAGTGGCGGCTCGGCGCCTTCCTGCACAAGCTGGGTGACCGGCAAACCGATGGCGCGTGCGATCCGCCGCAGCAGCACGATCGAGCAATTGCCGAGCCCCGCCTCCAGTTGTGCCAGATATCTTTCGGAGATTTTTGCATGTTGCGCCAAGGCCTTGCGCGTGATGCCGCGCTGATGGCGCAACGTGCGCACGCGCGCGCCGAGCCGGTGCAGATAGGCATCGGGGCTGCTGCCTCGGGCGGGCTTCGCGCGGGCTTCTGTCATGGTCTATCGGCTAACATGCATTATAATGCTAAGCAATGGGGTGCATTCCAACAGGTTTATGGGCATTGTTGTGCTGGGCCTAAAGGAATGCTAAGAATCGGAAAAATAATGCATACAGGGAGAAGGCCGCCGGACGGTTTCAAGCCGGCGCCGCTTGGAGCATGCACGCAATCGACTTTCAGACCGAGCCGTCGCGCTACCGCCACTGGCGCATCGAGCCCGAAGGCGACGTCGCCTACTTGATCATGGACGTCGATCAGGCCGGCGGATTATTCGACGGCTATGAGCTCAAGCTCAATTCCTACGACCTCGGGGTCGACATCGAGCTCAACGACGCGGTGCAGCGGCTGCGCTTTGAGCATCCAGAGGTGCGCTGCGTCGTCATCAAGTCAGGCAAAGACAATGTGTTTTGCGCCGGCGCTAATATCCGCATGCTCGGCAAGTCGACGCATGCCCAGAAGGTGAATTTCTGCAAGTTCACCAACGAGACGCGGTTCGCCATCGAGGACGCGTCCGAGAATTCCAAGCAGACTTATCTCTGCGCCATCAATGGCAACGCCGCCGGCGGCGGCTACGAGCTGGCGCTCGCCGCCGACCACATCATGCTGGTGGACGATCGCCGTTCGGCGGTCGCGCTGCCAGAAACGCCGTTGCTAGCGGTGCTGCCAGGCACCGGCGGGCTCACCCGTGTCACCGACAAGCGCAAAGTAAGGCGCGACCGCGCCGACGTGTTCTGCTCGATCGAAGAGGGCATCCGCGGCACCAAGGCGGTCGAATGGCGGCTGGTGGACGAGGTAGTGCCCAATTCGAAGTGGAAAGACGCGGTGGCCGCGCGCGCGCACGAAATGGCCGCGCGCTCGGACCGGCCGAAAAACGCCAAGGGTATCGCGCTCACTGCGCTCGACCGCAAGATCGACGGCGACCGCGTCGCCTATTCGCACGTGGACGTGGAAATCGACCGGGCGCGCGGGCTGGCGTCCGTCACTGTGCGTGGGCCCTCGCAACCGGCGCCGGCGTCGATCGAAGCCGCGCACGCGCTCGGCGCCAAGTTCTGGCCGCTCACGGTGGCGCGCGAGCTGGAAGACTCCATTTTGCATTTGCGCGCCAACGAACAATCCATCGGCGTCCTGCTGCTTCGCACCGAAGGCGATACGAAAGGCGTGCTCGATCACGACGATTTCCTCGCCAAGACGAACGGCGACTGGCTGATGCGCGAGATTCGCCATTACCTCAAGCGCGTGCTCAAGCGCGTGGACGTGACGCCGCGCAGCATCATCGCGCTGATCGAGCCGGGCTCCTGCTTTGCCGGCACGCTGGCGGAACTGGCCTTTGCCGCCGACCGCTCGCTGATGTTGGTCGGCACCCGCGCCGGCGACAACCGGCCGCCGGCGGCGATCACGCTGGGTGAGGCCAATTTCGGTTGGTATCCGATGGGAAATGGGCTCACGCGTTTGCAATCCCGCTTCCTCGGCGAACCGGAGCAGGTCGGGCACGTTAAAGAGAAATCCGGCCAAGCCATCGAAGGCGAAGCCGCCGCGGACCTTGGCCTAGTCACGCTGGCCTACGAGGATTTCGATTGGAACGACGAATTGCGCGTCATGCTGGAGGAGCGCGCGAGCTTCTCGCCCGACGCCATGACCGGCATGGAAGCGAACTTGCGCTTCGCCGGCCCTGAAACCATGGAAACCAAGATCTTCGGACGGCTGACCGCCTGGCAGAACTGGATTTTCCAGCGGCCGAACGCGATCGGCGAACAGGGCGCGCTGAAACTCTACGGCAGTGGCGTGTCGCCGACTTTCAATAAGGAAAGGGTGTGATCATGAACATCGTTCAGGTCGACTACGACGGCTTGATCCCGAACAATGTCGGGCTCGGGGAAGACGTCCGCGTCAAGCACGCGCTGGAGAAGTGGCACCCTGGCTACATCAACTGGTGGAACGACATGGGGCCGGAGGGTTTCCAGGAGTCGCTCGTATATCTGCGCACCGCGATCAGCGTCGACCCCAAGGGCTGGGCCAAGTTCGATTACGTGCGCATGCCGGAATACCGCTGGGGCGTGCTGCTGGCGCCGCAGCACGAGGGCCGCAAGATTCCGTTCGGCATGCACAAGGGTGAGGACGCCTGGCAGGAAGTGCCTGGCGAATACCGCGCCATGCTGCGCCGCTTGGTGGTGATTCAGGGCGACACCGAGCCGGCCTCGGTCGAGCAACAGCGCTATCTCGGCAAGACCGCGCCCTCGCTCTACGACATGCGCAACCTGTTCCAGGTCAATGTGGAGGAGGGGCGCCATCTTTGGGCGATGGTCTATCTGCTGCAGAAATATTTCGGTACCGACGGCCGCGAGGAGGCCGAAGCCCTGCTGCAGCGCCGCTCCGGCGACCCCGACACGCCGCGCATGCTGGGCGCCTTCAACGAGAAGACGCCGGACTGGCTGTCGTTTTTCATGTTTACCTATTTCACCGACCGCGACGGCAAGATGCAGCTCGAGGCGCTGGCGCAGTCCGGCTTCGATCCGCTGTCGCGCACTTGCCGTTTCATGTTGACCGAGGAAGCGCACCACATGTTCGTCGGCGAGACCGGCGTCACCCGCATCATCCAACGCACCTGCGAGGCGATGAAGGAGGCGGGCATCAGCGATCCAAATGAAATAGAGAAAGTGCGCAAGCTCGGTGTGATCGACCTGCCGACCATCCAGAAAAAAGCCAACATGCATTTCTCGTTGACGCTCGATCTGTTCGGCAACGAGATCTCGACCAATGCCGCCAATGCCTTCCACTCTGGTCTCAAGGGCCGTTACCGCGAAGATCGGCTCAAGGACGACCACCAGCTCGAGGGCGGCACCTATCCGGTGCTACGCCTGATCGACGGCAAAATCCAGAACGAGGATTCGCCGGCGCTTTCGGCGCTCAACATGCGGCTACGCGACGACTATGTGGTCGACTGCAATGTTGGCGTTGGCCGCTGGAACAAGATGATCGCGGAGCACGGAATTCCGTTCGAGATCAAGCTGCCGCATGTCGCCTTCCACCGCCATATCGGCGAGTTCACCAATATCAAGGCCGATGTGAGCGGCAATGTGCTCAGTGACGCTGAATGGGCAAAGCGGCGGGGCGAATTCCTGCCCTCCGACGGCGACAAAGATTTTATAGAAAGCCTGATGCAGCCGCAGATGGAGCCGGGCAAGTTCGCCAGTTGGATCGCGCCGCCGCGGGTCGGCATCGACAACAAGCCCGGCGATTTCGAATATGTGAAGATCGCCGATGCTTAATCGGCGCGTTGTGCCGGCGAGTCCTCATCGCGTAATTTGAAGCGCTGGATCTTGCCGGTGGCGGTATGCGGCAAGTCGGCGCGCACGTCGATCCAGCGAGGATATTTCCAGGGCCCCGCGTGTTCCTTGACGTGGACTTTGAGCCTTTCGAGCAGGCTGTCGTCGGCGACATAGCCGTTCTTGAGCACAATGAAAGCTTTCGGCTTGACCAACCCATCGGCATCCTGCTTGCCGATGACGGCGGCTTCCAGTACCGCCTCGTGCGAGGTGAGCGCCGCCTCCACGTCGAACGGTGACACCCACATGCCGGAGACCTTGAACATGTCATCGGTGCGGCCGCAGTAATAGTAATAGCCGTCGGCGTCGCGGCGGAATTTGTCGCCGGTGTAGGTCCAGTGGCCGACGAAGGTGCGCTGGCTCTTGGCGCGCTGGTTCCAATAGCCTTCGGCAGCCGACGGCCCGCGAATGATCAATTCGCCGATCTCGTTGGCACCCAGTTCGCACCCCTTCTCGTCGACGATGCGCGCTTCGTAACCCGGCACCGGCTTGCCGGTCGAGCCGTAACGAATCTCGCCAGGCCGATTGCTCAGGAAGGTCTGCAACAGTTCGGTCGAACCGATGCCGTCTAGGATGTCGACGCCGACGACCTTGCGCCAGCGCTCGCCGATATGGGCGGGCAACGCTTCGCCCGCTGACACGCATATACGCAACCGATCGGAGCCTGCGCCTTTGCCAATGTCGGGATGCGAGAGCAGGGCGGTGTAGAGCGACGGCACGCCGTAGAAAATCGTAGGGCGATGCTTGCGCATCATTTCGAACACCGATTCCGGCGACGGCCGCTCGGGCCATAACGCGGTGGTGGCGCCGACCGACAGCGGAAAAGTCATGGCGTTGCCGAGCCCGTAGGCAAAGAACAATTTCGCCGCCGAGTGAACCACGTCGGTCTCGCCGATGCCGAGCACGCCTTGGCCAAATAATTTTGCGGTCGCCATCAGGCTGGAATGAACGTGCCTGACGCCCTTGGGATCGCCGGTCGAGCCGGAGGTGTAGAGCCAGAACGCCACTTCGTCGGACACCGTTCCGGCGGTGAATGGCGTTGCGTCGGCGGCGTCAAGGATGCCCTCGAACAGACGCACGTCGTGGCCGCGAGAAGCAGGCAATTCGCCGGCGGTGGCGCCGACCAGGATCACCGTGCGCAAGTGCGGCAGCCGCTCAATCACCGGCCATAATGCCTGCACGAGCGGTGCGGCGGCGACCAGCGCAGTGGCGCGGCAATCGCCGAGAATATAGGCGTATTGCGGAACCGTGAGGAAAGTGTTGAGCGGGATCGCGATACGGCCGGCGCGCACGGTGCCCCAGAACGCTGCCGGATAATCGACCGTGTCGTTCAGCAGCAGCGCGACGCGTTCCTCCTGCCGGATACCGAGCCCGCGCAGCGCGTTGGCGAAGCGGACGGAGCGCGCCTGCAACTCGCCGTAGCTGAGCGTGTTGTTTGGATCGATAAACGCGATCTTCTCGGCGAGACCGCGCGCTACATTGGCGTCCACGAAATCGGTGACGGCATTGTAGGGTCGGCGCTCGGTTAAATTGTCGGACAAGCGCACTCCCTTCGCCCTGTCAGGTTTCGAACAATCGCGTCAGCAATCGCCGCGCCAGCACACCGGCCACGCGCCGGCGGTAATGGCCGGGCGTGAACGTGGTCTTCATCGGCATGATCTGATCGCGCACCAGGGCATCGAGCCCCTTGAACACGCGCTCGCCGAATTTTCCCCCGCACAGTTCGGCGGTGCCTTCGAGCAGCATCGGGCGCGGATTGGTGCCGGTGAACGCCACCCGCAGATCGGCGAGCATGTCGTCGGCGCGCCGCAGCGCCACCGCCACGCCGGCCACCGGATATTCGATCGACTTGCGGATGCGGATCTTGTCGTAGGCCGAGCGCAGGCCGGGGGTGTTCGTGACGCGCACAGCGGTGACGATTTCGCCGGAGCGCAGCGACAGAAAATATTTGCCGTCGCCCTGAGTTTCGGTAACCGGCACATCCTGGCGCGCGAAGCCGATATAGAGTTTATCGAGCGGGATGCTGCGCTTGCCGGCGGGACCGGCGATGTCCACTTCGGCGCCGAGCGCGAGCAGTGCCGGCGCCAGATCGCCCGAGAAAGTCGCGAAGCAAACGCCGCGGCTTTTCGGCGCCACGTGGCAGACGGAGCCGGTGGTCTTCAGGCAGTGGCTGTTGGCGTCGCGCCACCATTCGCTCTGATTGTAGAAAATGCAGCGGGTGTCGAGGCAGAGATTGCCGCCGACGGTGCCCATGTTGCGCTGGGTAGGGCCGGCGACGCGGGAGGCGGCCTGCGCCAGCGCCGGATAATGCTGCACGATCGCCGGATTTTCCACGAGCGCGGTCAGGCGCACCGAGGCGCCGATCTCAAGCGTATTTGCGTCAGCCTTGATGGCGGACAGCTCCGCCACTCGGTTCATGTCGATCAACACCGGGGGCGCCACGATGCCGCGGCGGATATTGACGACGAGATCGGTGCCACCGCCGAGCGCCATGCTCCCCGGATGGGCGGCGCGCACGGCCAGCGCTTCGTCGAGCGTCGCTGGATTGAGCACGCGGAAGTCGGGGAGGGCGTCCATCATGCGCCTCCGTTGTTCTTGCCGAGCGCGAGCCTGCGCTTCTCGATCGCCTCGAACACGCGGTCGGGCGTTACCGGCAGATCGTTGAAGCGGATGCCGATGGCGTCGGCGATGGCGTTGGTGAGGGCCGGCAGGAACGCCGCGAGTGAGCCTTCGCCCGCCTCCTTGGCGCCGAACGGCCCATGCGGGTCCATGCTCTCGACGATGCCGACTTCGATCGGCGGCGAATCCTGAATGGTCGGCACGCGGTAATCGAGCATATTGGCGGTGAGCATCAGCCCGTCGTGATAGGCGGCCTCTTCGCTCATGGCCTGACCCATGCCCATCCAGACCGAGCCCTGCACTTGGCCTTCCACCGTCAAACGATTGAGCGCCTTGCCGCAGTCGTGCGCGACCCAGACTCTGTCGACGGTGACCACGCCGGTCTCCTCGTCGACCGTCACCTCGACCACCTGCGCCGAGTAGCTGTAGCCCATGGTGCCGCCGATGGCCGAGCCGCGATATTTCTTGCCGCCGTGCGATTCCGGAGTGGTCGAATAATTGCCGGTCACCGTGATGGTGCCGGAATCTTTGAGCGCCTCGGCCACCACCTCATCGAAGGTGGCGCCCTTGTCCTGCGCGCCGGCGCGATAAAGCTCGCCCAGGCATTCGATGTCTTCGGGCCGGGCTTCCAGCTTGCGGGCGGCGGCACTGACCAGAACGCTTTTAAGATTGCGCGCGGCATCGAGTGCGGCGTTGCCGACCATGAAGGTGACGCGTGACGAGTAAGAGCCGTTGTCCTTCGGCACCACCTCGCTGTCGCCGGTGACCACGCGCACGCGGGAGAGATCGAGGCCGAGCACCTCGGCCACGGTTTGCGCGAGAATTGTCGTCGAGCCCTGACCGATATCGGCGGCGCCCGACAGCACCACTATGGAGCCGTCGAAATCGAGCTTGATCTTGACGGTGGCGTGCGGTTCGCCGGTCCAGTTCACTGGCTTGGAGGCGCCGCTGATGTAATGCGAGCAGGCCATGCCGAGGCCTTTGCTGATGCCGTGGCCTTTGGGCATCTTGCCCTTGCGCCGGGCCCAGCCGCTTTCCTTCTCCACCCAGTCCATGCATTCCGGCAGACCGTAGGAATTCACCATCATATCGTTGTCGGTGAAGGTCGGCGCCTGCAGTAGATTGGCGCGCCGCACCGCGAACGGGTCGAGTCCGAGCTCCGCCGCCAACTCGTCAACCAGGCTTTCGAATGCGAAGCGGATATCGACGGTGCCGTGGCCGCGAAAGGCGCCGCAAGGCGGCGTGTTGGTGAGCACGCGCCGGCCGGTATATTTGACGTTATGCAGGTCGTAGATCGCGTACAGCATCGACCCGGCATAGAGGATCGTCACCACACCGTAGCCGGAATGCGCGCCGCCGCGCTGATCGCATTCGCATTCGACTGCCTTGATGCGGCCGTCCTTGCGCATGCCGATCTTGAGCTTGATGTCGGTCTCTGGCCTTCCGCGGTGGGTGATGAAGGTCTCCTCGCGCGTCGTCACCAGCCGGACAGTGCCGTTGCAATTGCGCGCCAGCAGCGCGGCGATCAGTTCGATCGCCAGCGTCTCGGTGCGGCAGCCGAAACCGCCGCCGACATGCGGCTTGATCACGCGGATGTGCGACATTTCCATGCCGAGAATTTGCGACAGCATTAGATGAACGTAATAGGGCACTTGCGTCGAGGCATGCACGGTCATGCGTTCACGCACGGCGTCGTATTCGGCGACGGCCGCGTGCATCTCCATCTGGTTCTGGCACACTTCCGCGCAGTTATAGGTACCCTCGCGCACCAGATCGGCTTGCGCAAAGCCTTGTTCCGCGCTGCCGAGCTCGAACAGCACGTCGCGCTCGACATTGCCGGGCTTCTTTTCGTGCAGTTGCACGGCGCCGGGTGCGAGCGCCGCCTTGGATGTGTAATAGGCCGGCAGTTCGCGCACCGTGAGCTTGATGCGGCGCAGCGCTTCGCGTGCGCTGGCGTCGTCGACGGCAGCGACCGCGGCCACCGGCTCGCCGCGGTAACGCACGCGGTCGCGCGCCAGCGGATATTCAGTGCGCGCGATCGGCAGCACGCCGAAGGCCTTGTCGCAATCGGCGCCGGTGACGATGGCGCGTACGCCGGGAACTTTAAGCGCCTCCGACACATCGACCGCGACGATCTCGCCGTGCGAATAGGGGCTTCGGTAAATGCGCCCCGCCAGCATGCCGGGGTGCAGAATGTCGGCCGTGTATTTGGCGCGACCGGAAACCTTCTCCGGCCCGTCGATCATCGGCACGTAGCCGCCGATATTGTGCGCCGGAACGATTTTGTTCATGGCGCCACACCTTGCGCGTTGAGCGCGGCAGCGTATTTCACCGCTTCGATGATCTTCACGTAGCCGGTGCAACGGCAGATATTGCTGCCGAGCGCTTCGATAATCTCGGCCTCGTTCGGGTTCGGATTTTTCCGCAAGAGTCCGGCCGAAGCCATGATGAAGCCCGGCGTGCAATAGCCGCATTGCGAGCCGAGCTTTTCGTGAAAGCCGCGCTGCACGGCGGAAAGCTGCCCATCGGTCCCAAGCGACTCGATGGTGTCTACGCGCCGCCCTTGCACGGTTGCTGCAATCGTCAGGCAGGATAGCGCCGGCTTGTCGTCGATCAGCACCGTGCAGGCGCCGCATTCGCCGCCGTCACAGCCAGTCTTCGTCCCGGTAAGCCCTACTTTTTCGCGCAGGAAATCAAGCAGCAGGATATTATCGGCGACCGCGTCGGTGCGGTCACGCCCATTGAGCGTGAACTCAAGAAGCCGGGCCAAAAACGTTTCTTCCCTGTACGGCGCGTGTTGAGCGATTCGCGCTTCGTCTGATTATTTCGTTACGACACACCAGCGCGCCGACCCCCTCCAGACCAATTACCGGGAATGGCTAGGACGATTGGCCGCGGTCCTCAGGCGATTAGCCAAATCGGGCAACGACATCGCTCGGAATGGCGACGCCGCCGATCTTGTCGGGATTGTCCTTGTCACGCGCCGTCCATACCCGCGTCTCGGCCCCGTCCACCCCCAGTTTCCCGCCGACGGTTAGCTGGTGTTCGACATCGAAGCTGGAGCGGCGAAACTCGGTCACCCGCGAGGCGATTTCCACCACGTCGCCGAATTTTATGGGTTTCAGAAAATTGGCGCGCGCATCCACCAGTGGAATGCCGATAATGTCGAAGCTTTCCGCCAGCTCATGCGCGGTCACGCCGAGTGCTGCTTCGAACAGCATCCAGGTGCTGACGTCGAACATCTCGAAAAAACGGCTGTTGAACACGATGCCAGCCGGATCGCACTGGCCCCATTCGACGGTCAATTGTCTGCGGAATGTGAAAGACGCCAAGCGATTTGTCTCCGACCTTTGGCGGCGGATTATAGCATTACTTCGTGAGCTTGACCCGGCGCTCGCGCGGTACCGGCCATTCCGTGACATCCTGCGATTTCAGTTCGACCCGGGTCGTGCGGCGGCGTCGCCGCAAAGCGTGCTTTGGCGCTAACGGCTGATGCGGGAAATCATCGAGTGCCACCATCAGCCAGTCGAGATCATCGGGTGCTATAAACCACCGCGCAGGCGCGTAGCGGGCGAGCGAGAACGGCTTTGAATAAGCCAGCATCGATTTCTTGCCGCCATCTAGATTGTATTCGTGGGCGTAGGTCATCATCAGCTCGCGCGGGCTGCGGTAGATCGGATCGCGCCAGCGCAAGACGGCATGGTTGGTCTTGCTGATCGCGCCCCATAGACTGCGCTCCCGGAATAGCGTGACGATGTGGTCCTGGTCGCTGGGCAGCGACTGGATATCCACGAGCCACGCCGGCTTGCCGTGATAGACAAAGGCGGCGACGGCGAGGACCGCCGCTTCCGCGCAATGGGCGGTGCGCGTCTTCAGCACGCGGCGCGGCGACATGCAGGTGTCGCCCTTGAGCTCGAAATTGGGTGGCAGCTTTTCGATGTAGGTCTGAATTTTTTGCGGCGTATCGAGGCGCGCCAGCACCCGGTGTTCGGCGGGCGTCAGTAGCGCGCGGAGGCGTTTTTGGTGGGCGGTGGCGGTCATGCGGGCCGCAACTCTATCCGGGCGCCGCGGGCGGCGGAGGTGCCAGCGCCAATGGCTCCACAGTTAAGTTTTCTAGCCGTCCGCCCGTGAAAACCGGCAGCACCGGCGTTCTGCCGAAGTCAGCCGTGAAAGGAAATTGTTACGCCACCGGCGCCCGGAATCAGGAAATATCTTCTTATTTTCCGGGGGTTATTGCGATTACACAGAATTAGCTTCTATTTACGGGCTTCTGTCGACCCTGCGGGAGCTTGAAAGCGGTGAGCGATTTTTCCCAAGAACAGCGGCGCCTTCTGGCGGACATCTCGCCAGACGATTGGGTCGTGGCGATCGCGACCGCCCTGCTAGCGTTTGTTCTTCTCGGCATTCTGCCGCGCATGTTCTGGTAAGGCGCCGCGCCCATGTCATCCAGTTTCGCCACCATCCCGAAGACCGCGCCATTCGCCGAGGAGGAGATCGACCTGCTCAACCGCGTGGTCGGGCCGGCCAATGCGCTGCAGCGCGCCTGGCTGGCGGGCTTCCTCGCCGGCGTCGAATCGGTCACCGGGCAGGCGCAGCCGGCAGCACCGGCGCGCCCGGCCGAGCCGCTTACGATTGTCTATGCCAGCGAGTCCGGCAATAGCGAGAAGCTCGCGAACGATCTCGCCAAGGCCGCGCGCAAAAACGGCCTGAAGCCGACGCTCATCGACATGGCCGATCTCGAACCGTCCGATCTCACGAAGGCCAAGCGCCTTGTATTCATCGCCGCCACCTGGGGCGAGGGCGAGCCGCCGGCGCGCGCCGTGCGCGCCTATGCCGAATTGATGGGTGAGGGCACCCCGCGCCTCGACGGCGTCGAATTCGGCGTGCTGGCGCTCGGCGACACGGCCTATGCGGAATTCTGCGCCATCGGCAAAAAGATCGACGAGCGGCTGGCCGCGTTGGGCGGAAAACGCGTGGTCGAGCGGGTCGATTGCGATCTCGATTTCGCCGCGCCGGCAACCGCCTGGATCGGCGATGCTCTGAAAGTTCTCACCCCGCCCGATGCCAACCGCGGCCAAGGCAACGGTCAAGTGATCGAGGTCGATTTCGGCAAGCCGCAGGCTGCGCCGAACACCAACATTGTCGAGGCCGAGATCAGCGAGCACGTTAATCTCAATTCCTCGCGCTCGAACAGGGAAACCATCCATCTCGCGCTCACCTTCGAGGGCGCCATGCCGGCCTACGAGCCGGGCGACTCGCTCGATCTTTATGCCGAGAACGACCCGGAATATGTCGATGAGCTACTCAAGCTCGCCGGGCTCTCCGGCGACGACACGCTGCGTGCCGAACTCATCGCGTCGCGCGAGGTGACCACGCTGTCGCTCAAGACCGTCGACACCTACGTGGCCCAGACCGGCCACACTTACGTCAAGGCACTGATCGAGGACGGTCAGGCCAAGGAATGGATCGTGGGCCGCCAGCTCATCGACCTGATCGCTACATTTCCGATCGCGCTCACCGCTGATCATCTGCGCGCGGTGACGCGGCCGCTGGCGCCGCGCGCCTATTCGATCGCGTCGTCGCGCCGCGAAGTGGGCGACGAAGCGCATTTGCTGATTTCGGCCGTGCGCTATGACAGCCACGGCCGCGCGCGCAAAGGCGTCGCTTCGAATTACGTGGCCGAGCGGCTCAAGCGCGGCAGCCGGGTGCGGGTGAAGCTCAAGCCCAACAAGCATTTCGCCATTGCGCCGGCGGACAAGGACATCATCATGGTCGGCCCCGGCACCGGGGTCGCGCCGTTCCGCGCTTTCGTGCAGGAGCGCCGCGCCACGGCGGCGAAGGGTCGAAGCTGGCTGTTCTTCGGCGACCGCCAGTTCACCCACGATTTCCTCTACCAGCTCGATTGGCAGGAGGCGCTCAAGGACGGCGCGCTCACCCGCATGAACGTTGCCTTCTCGCGCGACACGCCGGGCAAGGTCTATGTCCAGAACAAGCTCTGGGACAGGCGCCACGATCTGATCGAATGGCTCGACGGCGGCGCCAGTTTCTACGTCTGCGGCGATGCCAAGCACATGGCGAAAGACGTGCGCGCCACTTTGGTGCGCGTTTTTGCCGAGGTGAAGGCGCTGTCGCCGGAAGTCGCCGAGCAGGCGGTGGCGGGCCTGGAGCGCGACAAGCGCTACCTGCAGGACACGTATTGATCCTGCTTTAGTTGGAAAGCCAATGACCGACGACGTTTCGCGCAACGAGCGCATCAAGGAAGCGAGCGATTATCTGCGCGGTACGCTCGCCGAAGGCCTAGCTGAGGAAATCACCGGCGCCATCGTCGAGGACGACCAGCAGCTGGTGAAGTTCCACGGCATGTATCTGCAGGACGACCGCGACCTGCGGCCCGAGCGCACCCGAAAGAAGATGGAGAAGGCCTTCGCCTTCATGATCCGCGTGCGTGTTCCCGGCGGCGTGCTGTCGCCGGCGCAATGGCTGGCGCTCGACCAGGTGGCGCGCGATTACGGCAACCACACCATGCGGCTGACCACGCGACAGACGGTACAGCTGCACGGCATCATCAAATCGAATCTGAAGGCGACGCTGAAGGAAATCGATGCGGCGCTACTGAATTCGATCGCGGCCTGCGGCGACGTCAACCGCAACGTGATGTGCGGCGCCAACCCCGAGCAGGGCCCGGCCCATGCGGCCGCGCTGGAACTGGCGCGCAAGGTCTCGGATCACCTGACGCCGCAGACACCGGCCTACCGCGAAATCTGGCTCGACGGCGAGCGCATCGCCGGCGGTGAGGACAACGTGGTGGAGCCGATCTACGGCAAGACCTACCTGCCGCGCAAATTCAAGATCGTGGTGGCGGTGCCGCCCTCCAACGATGTCGACGTGTTCGCGCATGATCTCGGCTTCATCGCAGTCCTCGACGACAAAGGCGGCGTGACAGGGTGGAATGTGACCGTTGGCGGCGGGATGGGAATGACCCACGGCGAGGAGGACACCTACCCTCGCACCGCCGACTTGATGGGCTTTTGCGCGACCAAAGACGCCGTGGCGATTGCCGAGGCCGTGGTCACCGTGCAGCGAGACTGGGGCGACCGCTTGAACCGCAAGCACGCACGGTTGAAATACACTATCGAGGACCGCGGGCTCGATTTCTTCCGCGCCGAAGTCGTGCGCCGCGCGAAGGTTGTCGTTGAACCGGCAAAGCCGTTCAAGTTCACCTCGACCGGCGACCGCTACGGCTGGAGCCAGGCCGCCGACGGCCGCAGTCATCTGACGCTGTTCGTCCAAAACGGCCGGCTGTTCGATCATGCCAGTGCGAAGCAATTATCGGCGCTGCGCCAGATCGCGCAAAGCCATGATGGAAATTTCCGCATCACGCCCAACCAGAACCTGATCGTCGCCAATATTCCGATCGAGCGGCAGACCGAGATCCACTGGATCGCCAAAGAGGCGGGGCTGCTGGCGCCCTGGTCCGGCCTGCGGCGCAATTCCATGGCTTGCGTCGCGTTGCCGACTTGCGGATTAGCGCTGGCCGAAAGCGAACGCTATCTGCCCGATCTGATGACGGCGCTCGATGAGAGCCTCGCGGCGCACGGGCTCTCTTCCGACGATATCGTCATCCGCATGACCGGCTGCCCGAACGGCTGTGCGCGGCCTTATCTGGCTGAGATTGGGTTGGTCGGCAAAGGACCGGGCCGTTACAATCTTTATCTCGGCGCCGCCTTCGACGGCTCGCGGCTGTCGAAGCTCTATGCCGAGGATCTCGATCACGGCGCGATCGTCGCGGCGCTCGATCCTGTGTTCGCGGCTTACGCCGCCGAGCTGCAGAAGGGCGAACGCTTCGGCGATTTCACCATTCGCGCCGGCTTTGTCGCCGCCACCGGAAACGGCCGCGACTTCCACGCCAATGTGGCTAAGCAAGCCGCACGCGCGGCGCGGTGAGGCCGGTGCGAAGGCGCGGCACGGGCTTGCTTAAGTATTCGACCGGCGTTGCTGCTTTGCAAGGCAAGCGCCCAAGTGAAGTTCCATCGAGTAAAAATACCATAAATATATCAGCGTCTTCCGGGCTGGCACGCTCCTTGCTGCCATGCAGCATAAATTTAGCGGCGGCCGGCCAGACTATTCTGCGCACCGATCTTGGCGACCGCCATAACAGGGAGTCGAGAAATGGATTACGTAAAGCCTGTCGACGTCGCCAGCGCCATGATCGAAACCGGCCGCCGCAAGCTCGGCATGTCGGCTGCCGACTGCCTCATTCGCGGTGCGCTCGCCGGCGGCATACTGGCCGCGGCCACCAGCCTTGCCATTACCGGTACGGTGCAGACCGGGCAGCCGCTGGTCGGCGCGCTTATTTTCCCGGTCGGCCTCATTCTCATCGTGCTGCTCGGCCTCGATCTTGTGACCGGCAGTTTCGCCTTGCTGCCGCTGCCCTGGCTCGAAAAGGATGCCAGCAGTTCGACCCTACTCACCAAGTGGGCATTCGTCTTTATCGGCAATTTGATCGGCAGCGTCGTCTATGGCGGGTTGCTGGCGATCGTGCTGACCAATTTCGGCACCGCCGCGCCGGCTGGCGTTGCGGCCAAGATCGTGGCGATCGCCGAGGCCAAGACCATCGGCTACGCGGCCATCGGCCATGCCGGTCTGATCACCGTCTTCGTCAAGGCGATGCTGTGCAACTGGATGGTCTGCCTCGCCATCGTCGCGGCCATGACCACCAATTCAACCATCGGCAAGATCGCTTGCGCCTATATGCCGATCTTCATCTTCTTCGCCCAAGGCTTCGAACACTCGGTGGTGAACATGTTCATCATCCCGACCGGCATGATGATGGGCGCCAAGATCACGGTCGCCGAGTGGTGGCTGTGGAATCAGATCCCGGTCACGACCGGCAATCTGGTCGGCGGTTTCATTTTCACAGGCTTGGCGATTTACATCACGCACAAGCCGAGCAAGTCCGCCCCCGCACCGCTGACCATGCCGACGCAGGTGCCGGCGGAATGACGACGGAAGCCGGCAGCGATCTCAAGCTGGCGGGCGCAACGGCAACTGGCGACTTCGAGCCCGAACAGAAGCGCTATCTGGAGGGCTTTGCCGCCGGCTTGCAGATCGCCAAGACGGCGAAGGGGCTTTCAGGCTCCCTTGCCGGCTCCGCCGCGGGGCTGACGGGCGCGCTGGCCGCGCCCGAGCCGGTCGGCCCCGATGCCGCCGCGTTCAAGGCGCAGGACCGCGTGCTCAAGGCCGGCGGCAAGCTGTCGGACCCGGAGAAGTTCAAGCGCGAGCAGCATCCGTTCGATAGCTACGAGCGGCTGAAGGATCTCGCCGCCAAGAACGAATATCCCAAGCCGCCGGACAATTTCCGCTGGCGCTTTTTCGGGTTGTTCTACGTGGCGCCGAACCAGAACTCCTACATGTGCCGGCTGCGCATGCCGAACGGCATCCTCAAAGCCGCGCAGTTCGCCGGTGTCGCCGATCTGGCCGAGCGCTATGGCGGCGGCTACGCCCACGTCACCACCCGCGCCAATCTGCAGATCCGTGAGATCGAGGCCAAGAACGCGGTCAACATGATTGAGGGGGTGCAGGACCTCGGCCTGTGCTCGCGCGGCTCCGGCGCCGACAATATCCGCAACGTCACCGGCACGCCTACCGCCGGTATCGACCGGCAGGAACTGATCGACACGCGTCCCTATGCGCGCGAATGGCACTTCCACATTCTCAACGACCGCTCGCTCTACGGCCTGCCGCGCAAGTTCAACGTCGGCTTTGACGGCGCCGGCATCATTCCGGTGCTAGAGGACACCAACGACATCGGCTTCCAGGCCGTGCAGGTGAACGACGGCTTCGGGCTTGAGCCAGGCGTCTGGTTCCGGCTTTGCCTAGGCGGGCTCACCGGGCACCACAGCTTTGCCGGCGACACCGGCGTCCTGGTCAAGCCAGCCGACGCCACCAAGGTCGCCGACGCCGTGGTGCGCGTGTTCATCGATACCGGCGACCGCACCGACCGCACCAAGGCGCGGCTCAAATATGTGCTCGACAAATTGGGCGTCGAGAAATTCCTCGGGCTGATGGAGGAAAAACTCGGCCGCAGGCTCGACCGCGCCGTGCCCGGCGCGCTGGCGCCGCGTCCGGCTTTCAGCCGCACCGCGCATCTCGGCATGCACGCGCAGAAGCAGGACGGCCTGCACTGGATCGGCGTGGTCGTGCCGGTCGGCCGCTTGACGGTCGCGCAGATGAAGGGCCTGGCGGATATCGCGCGCGACCTCGGCGACGGCGATATCCGGCTCACCGTGTGGCAGAACCTGCTGATCTCTGGCGTGCCCACGGCCAAGCTGGACGAGGCACAAGCGAAGATCGAAGGTCTCGGCCTCGCCATCGAGACCAACGCGATCCGCGCCGGCCTCGTCGCTTGCACCGGCAATACCGGCTGCAAGTTCGCCGCCTCCGACACCAAACGGCATGCCGAGGAGATCGCGCGCTGGTGCGAGACGCGCGTTCCGCTCGACACGCCGGTCAACATCCATCTCACCGGCTGCCATCATTCCTGCGCGCAGCATTTCGTCAGCGAGATCGGCCTGCTGGCCTGCAAGGTCGAGGTCGGCGAGGACGCCGATCCGGTCGAGGGCTATCATTTGCTGATCGGCGGCGGCTTCGGCCCTTACGCGGTGCTCGGCCGCGAACTCTATCGCGACGTCAAGGCGGCGGACACGCCGAAAACGGTCGAGCGCGTGCTCAAGACCTATCTGGCGCATCGCCAATCGCGCCAGGAAACCTTCATCGCTTTTGCGCGCCGGCACGAGATCGACGCGCTCAAATCGATGGTCGAGCTGGAGGCGGTGGAATGAGCATTACCCCGCGCATCCCGTCGCTGATTCCGGAATCCGCGCCGTTCACGCCCGAGCAGCGCACCTGGCTGAATGGCCTGTTCGCCGGCATGATCTCGCTGGAAGAGAGCGTGACGCCGCTATCCGACGAACAGGTGGCCAAACTGATGCCGGGCCTGCTCGAGCGCGGCGCGCCCGCCGAAGAAGACGACGGTGCGCCCTGGCACGATCCCGCCATGCCGCTGCCCGACCGTATGAAGCTCGCCGACGGCAAGCCGTTGCCGCGCCGGTTGATGGCGGCGATGGCGCAGCAGGATTGCAGCCAATGCGGCTATAACTGCAAGGACTACGCCGAAGCGTTGTTCACGAAGAAAGAAGAGCGGCTGAATTTGTGCGTGCCGGGCGGCAAGGACACCGCCCGCATGCTCAAGAATCTATATGCCGAACTCGGGCAGGCGGCGCCTGCGGCGAAGGCCGACGCCGCGCCTGCGCCGGCCGCGCCGGTGTCGGCGCCCGGCCGCTCGCGCGATAATCCGGTTTACGCGACGTTCCTGTCGCGCCGCCGCCTCAACAAAGAGGGCTCCGAAAAAGAGACCTGGCATATCGAGTTTGATCTCGCCGATTGCGGGCTCGACTACGAGGTCGGCGACAGCTTCGGCGTCTATCCGGCGAACGATTCCGCGCTGGTCGATGCGGTGCTTGCCGCGCTCGACGCGCCGCCGGAGTTTCCGATCGGCGGGCGCACCTTGCGCGAGGCGCTGACCGACGGCGTATCGCTGTCGCCGGCGCCGGACATGCTGTTCCAGCTCATTTCCTACCTCACCGGCGGCGAGCGGAAGAAGAAAGCCAAGGCGCTGGCCGACGGGCAGGATCCCGACGGCGACGCCGGCACGCTCGACGTGCTGGCGGCGTTGCAGAAATTTCCCGGCATCCGGCCGGACCCGGAAGCCTTCATCGAGTCGCTCGATGCTTTGCAGCCGCGCGTCTATTCGATTTCGTCGTCGCTCAAATGCAATCCGGGCCGTGTCGCGCTCACAGTCGATGCCGTTCGCTATCAGGTGGACAAGCGCACGCGTCTTGGTGTTGCTTCGACATTTCTCGCAGGCCGCGTTTCGCCCGGCGACAAGATCAGGGTCTATGTGCAGAAAGCCCAGCACTTCGCGCTGCCGGCCGATCCCAATAAGCCGATCATCATGATTGGGCCTGGCACCGGCATCGCACCGTTCCGGGCGTTCCTGCAGGAGCGCATGGCGAGCAAGGCGCCGGGACCCAACTGGCTCTATTTCGGCCACCAGCGCAGCGACTACGATTTTTTCTATGAGGACGAACTCAAGGAGATGCGCAGAAACGGCCATCTCACGCGACTGACGCTTGCCTGGTCGCGCGACGGCAGCGAGAAGATTTACGTGCAGCACCGCATGCGCGACGACGGCCGCGACCTCTGGGCCTGGCTCGAACGCGGCGCGTATATCTACGTTTGCGGCGATGCCCTGCGCATGGCGAAAGATGTCGAACGCGCGCTGACCGACGTGGTGGCCGAGCACGGCAAGCGCAGCCCGGAAGACGCCGCGCGCTACGTCGCCGAGTTGAAAAAAAACGACCGCTGCCAAGCTGACGTTTATTAAAGGATTGAAGCCGTGGATCTGATACGCACACCTTCCGAAACACGCTCCGGCAAAATGGCGCCGCTGGCGCGGCTTCCGGTTTTTCTGGCGCTCGAGGGCAAACGCGCGGTCATCGCCGGCGGCACCGCCGCCGCGGCGTGGAAAGTGGAATTGCTGTCGGCCGCCGGCGCGCGCGTGGAGGTCTACGCCGAGACGCCATCCGATGAGCTGTTGCAGGTTGCCGGCGACCCGCCGCGCGGCGCGATCGCGGTGCAGCGGCGCGGCTGGACGGCGGATGACCTGAAGGGCGCGGCGGTGGCCATCGGCGCCTTCGAGGACGATGACGCCTCCGCCGCCTTTGCCGCCGCCGCCCGCGATCTCGGCGTCCCGGTCAATGTTATCGACAAGCCGGCGTTCTGCGACTTCGCCTTCGGCGCAATCGTCAACCGCTCGCCGTTGGTGATCGGCATTTCCACCGACGGCGCCGCGCCGGTATTCGCGCAAGCGATCAGGGCCAAACTGGAAGCGCTGCTGCCGAAAGGGTTTGCCGATTGGGCCGCCGCTGCCGCGCACTGGCGTGTCGCGCTGAAGGCGTCCGGCCTGCCGTTTTTGGGCCGCCGCAAGTTTTGGCAATTGTTCACCGCGCATGCCATCCGAAATCCCGACGGCGAGCCGGCGCAGAACGATTTCGAACGCTTTGTCGCCGAGGTGCAAGGTTTAGGAAGCGCGGTCGAGAACGGTTCGGTCATTTTGGTCGGCGCCGGCCCTGGCGATCCCGAATTGCTGACGCTGCGCGCGGTGCGCGCGCTGCAATCGGCCGACGTGATCCTGTTCGACGACCTGGTGTCGCGCGACGTGCTTGACTTCGCCCGCCGCGAGGCGCGCAAGATGCTGGTCGGCAAGACCGGCTTCGGGCCATCGTGCAAGCAGGACGATATCAATGCGCTGATGGTGAGCCTCGCCAAGCAGGGCAAGCGCGTGGTGCGGCTCAAGGGCGGCGATCCGCTGATTTTTGGCCGCGCGGCCGAGGAGATCGCGGCCTGCCGGGCCGCCAATATCGCGGTCGACGTGGTGCCCGGCATCACCGCGGCGCAAGGCGCGGCCAGCCGGCTCGGCATTCCTTTGACCGACCGCAATCATGCCCGCCGGCTGCAATACGTTACCGGCCACGCGCACGATGGCGCGTTGCCGGCGGACCTCGATTGGCAGAGCCTTGCCGACCCGGCCACGACCACCGCGATCTACATGCCGGTCCGCACATTGGCTGCGCTGGTCGAGAAGGCCACCGCCGAAGGGCTCGACCCGCAGACGCCGGCGCTGGCAATCGCCAACGCCACGCGGGCGAATCAGGCCGTGGTTTCAGCCCCGATCCGCGAATTGCCCGCGCTGCTTGCGCAGGCCGCGTTGCGGGGGCCGGTGCTGGTCATGATGGGACGGGTGTTCGGCGAATACGCCGGCGCGAAATCAAGCGCGCCGCGCGCGGATCAGAAAGCCGGCTGACAAGCCCGGCTCAGCGCATGTTGTAGCGGATCGGCACCGATATCGCGATCTGCGCGCCGGAAATCTCCTGCGGCGGCGCCGGCAGCGGCGCGGCGCGCTCGACCAGCGCCAGCGTCGCTTCGTCGAGCAGGCGCGAGCCCGAGCTGCGTACAATGCGGGCGTGGTGCACGCCGCCGTCGCGGTCGACGCTGAAGGCGAGTTGCGCCACGCCTTGCTCGCCGCGCGATTGCGCCTCGGACGGATAGCGCTTGGCGCGTTCGAGCCGGGCGACTAATTGCGATTTCCAGTTCGGCACCGCGTCGGGATTGCGAGAGGAGGCGCCCGGCGTCGGCGCAGCCGCCCGCTCGGCTTTTCTTTCAGCCGGGCTCGGAGCGCTGGTCAGGCTGGCCTGCTTTTGCCGGTGCTTCTTTTCGACCCGCTTTTCGATCGGCTTCAGCGGCGGCATGACCGCGAGCTGCGGTTCGGCCTGCGGCTCGACCGGTAGCTCGACTTTCTTCTCTATCGGTTTCTCGACCGGCTTCACTTCTTCGGGCTGCGGCTGCGCTTCGGTCTGCTCCGGGCCGGGCGGCGCTTCGGTCGGCTTGATATTGGGCGCGACCGGCACGGCGGCGAGCTCGATCATAATCACCGGCGCGTTCGCCACCAGATCGGAATCCTCGTGCCAATGCGCCAGCAGCGCCGCCGCGCCGGCGGCGTGGATGCCCAGCGCCAGCACGAAACATGCGCCCCAGCGCAAGCTGCTGCGCGGCTTCACTTGAGCTTCTCCGCTTCGAGCCCTACCAGCGCCACGTGCAGATAGCCGGCGCTGCGCAGCTCGTTCATCAGCGTCATCAGTTCGCCATAGGGCACGGTCTTGTCGGCGCGCAGGAACACGCGCTGCTGCTTGTCGCCGGCGGTCGCCTGATCGAGCGCGGCGCCGAGCGTGGCGCGGCTCACCGCATCGGCGCCGAGCGTCACGCTCAAGTCGGATTTGAGCGTCAGGAACAGCGGCTTGTCGGGACGCGCGCTGGGCTCAATATTGGCGGCCGGCAGATCGACGGAAATATCCACGGTCGCCAGCGGCGCCGCGATCATGAAGATGATCAGCAGCACCAAGATGACGTCGATGAACGGCGTGACGTTGATCTCGTGGATCTCGCTTAAAGCTTCCTCGCCGTGATCGAGACGCAGGCTCATCGGATTACTCGGCCGCCGACACTGGCCGGCGGCGTTCCGCCGGGCGATTGAACGCGCCGCGATCGAGATCGCGGCTGATCAGGCGCAGGATGTCGGCTGCGGCATCGGCGTGCAACGCCCGGTAGCCGGCGATCCAGCGCGAGAACATGTTGTACATCACCACCGCCGGGATCGCCGCCACCAGTCCGAGCGCGGTCGCCAGCAGCGCTTCGGCGATACCGGGCGCCACCACCGCCAGATTGGTGGTCTGCACCTTCGAGATGCCGATGAAGCTGTTCATGATGCCCCAGACCGTGCCGAACAGGCCGACAAAAGGGGCAGTGGCGCCGATGGTGGCGAGAATGCCGGTGCCGCGGATCATCTGCCGGCCGGCGGCGGCCTCGATGCGCTCCAGCCGCGAGGCGATGCGCTCCTTCACGCCGTCGGGCGACAGGGCGTCGGCCGACAGCCGCAGTTCGGTGTCGGCGGCGGCGATCAGCGCGGCCGCACCGTCGCTGCGGCCTTGCGCGGCCGCGCTTGCCTCGCTCCAGGAGCGCGCCTGGTTGAGCGCTGCGATCGCCGAGCGCAGGCGGCTGCGGGCGGACATCAGCTCGATCGCCTTGGCAAACCAGATGGTCCAGGTCAGCACCGAGGCGACGGCAAGGCCGATCATCACCGCTTTGACCACGATGTCGGCCGCCATGAACATGCCCCAGGGCGACAGGTCGCGCGGCAGCTTGAGCAGGATTTCCGGCGTTCCCGGCGGCGCTTGCGCGAAGGCCATAGCGGGCGCCAAGAGACAAAAGGCGGCCGCTGCCCCTAAAGTCAGGCGTTGCCGCGGAAGGGAAAGATTACGGCTCATGTCGTAGTTCTGGCCCTTTTGGGTCCCTTTGTCTGCCCGGTCGCCTATTGTAACTTTGTAACGTAATTGCGTCATTCCCTCGGCCACCGATTGAACGGCGGGCCACTTGCATGCCAGTGTCCCGCGCCGGCCAAGCGCCGGCACGTGTTCATCATGCAAGGAATCCCGATCGCCATGCCGTTTTCAATGTCGAAAAGCTCCCTGCCGGTCTTCGAGATCGGCCTCAACGCGCTGTCGGGCGTGCTCGACAAGGCCGCGGCCTTCGTCGCGGCGAAGAAAGTCGACCCCGCGGTGCTGCTCGGCTGGCGGCTCGCGCCGGACATGTTCGCGCTCGCCCGCCAGGTGCAGGTCGCCTGCGACCAGGCCAAGAACGGCGCCGCGCGGCTCGCCAGCGCCGAGCCGCCGAAATTCGAGGACAACGAAACCACCCTCGACCAGCTCAAGGAGCGCATCGCCAAGACTGTGGCCTATCTCAAGACGCTCGATACCAAGGCGATCGACGCTTCAGCCGATCGCGAGATCACATTCCCGCTCGGGCCGAAAACGGGCCACATGCAAGGCGGCGACTACCTCAATCATTTCGTGCTGCCGAACTTCTATTTCCATCTCACCGCGGCCTACACGATCGCGCGTCATTGCGGCGTGGAGGTCGGCAAGCGCGACTTTTTGGGCAACATTCCGGTCCAGCGGACCTAAGCGGTCCGCGCCGCAGCCGACGAAAAAAGCCGCCCGCCGGTTTCCCGGCGCGGCGGCGTCATCGGGCTCGGTCGTTACTTGAGCCGCTTGGCGGCGTCTTTCACCAGGCTCAGATCGGCGTATTTCGCGATGTCGAGCTTCTTCTTGACGAAGCCCAACTCGCGCGTCACCTCGACGTTACGCTGCAATGCCTCGAGGTTAGGAATGAGATTCGGATCCCTATAGGTATCGGCCTTGGTGAACAGCCAGCCGAACCGCTCCGGCGGCGCCTTGGTGATCTTGGACGCTATCTTGGCGACTTCGTCGTGGTTCTTCGGGTCGAGGTACCAGTGCACGATGCGCAGCATGTCCTCCATGAAATCGACCATGGCGGCGCGGTGCTTGTCGATGAACGACTTGCGCGCGGTCAGCATGATCATCTGGGTGACGCCCAGAATGTCGCGCTGCTCGAACAGGACCTTGCCGTCTTCCCGCAGCTTCGGATTGAACGAGAACGGCAGCACCACCGGAATGAGGTCCACTTTCTTTTCCAGCAGCATGGCCGGCATCGCCGGCAGCGGGCCTTCCAGCATGGTGTAGTCGCGCTTCTCCTCGAGGCCATGCTTGTGCAGCATGGCGCGGATGGCGACGTCGATGGCGCTGCCGCCGCCATTGGTGCCGATTACCTTGCCCTTGAGGTCCTCGACCTTGTTGATGCCCGAGTCCTTGCGCACGTAATATTGCCCGCTGTAGTAGCCGGGCACGCCGTCCTGGAATTCATCGGCAATGACGCGGATGTCGTCGAGCCCAGCGTTTTCGATGGCGATGGCGAGCGAGGAATAAGCGAGGCTGGCGACTTCGAGCTCGTTGTTGGCGATGGCCGCGATCGTCTGCGGCGTGCCCTGGTAGTGGATCGACTCGAGCGTGTAGGACTTGCCCATATGCTGGGCGAGATCCTTCTTCTCCAAAATGATCGAACCCCAGTTGGCGATCGGGGCCACCCACGACATGCGGATCTTCACCGGCTCCGCGCTACGGGCGCTGCCGGTGGCGAAAAGGCCGAGCGCGCACACGCCGGCCAGCGCGAGTTTCATGAAGCGCATCATTTCCTCCCAGTTTCGCCGTGCTTGCGCTTGAGCTTTGGCAAGCTTCACGCCGCGAATGCAAAGATTGTCGGGCGTCCAATCGATTTTGGCAAGCCTCACGGCCGCGGCGTTTTACCCGCCATGCGGTACAGCGCATGGCCCCGAAAAGTTTGTCCTCGACTCGATCGGGGATGGGTACCGGTTTTCGGAAAAGGCCATGCGCAAAAGAAAGAAGTCTATGCTGTCGTCGGCTCGTTGCTTTCCTGGTGCCAGATCAACAGCCGCCGACGGATCAAAGCCATAACCTTGACCAGGCAATAGCCGACCACGGCGATCTCGACGATGCCGGCGAATACGCCGGTGGAATTGGCGAAACGCGATGCCGTCATCATGGCGCCGCCGAGGCCATAGCCGCCCATCAGCATCTCGGCCACCACCGCTACGATCAGCGACAGCGGCAGCGCCACCTGCAGTCCGGTCATGATCTGCGGGCTCGCCGCAGGCAGCACGATCTGCGTCAGCAGTTCGCGGTTGTTCGCCCCCATGTTGCGCGCCGACCAGATCAACTCACGCTCGACGCCCTGAATGGCGATGACGGTGGCGGCGATCACGGGAAAAATGGCGTCGATGACGATGATGGTGATCTTGGAGACGTCGTAGACGCCGAGCCACAGGATCACCACCGGCAGGAAGGCTATCTTCGGCATCGGAAAGCCGACCGAGATGATCGGATCGAAAAACCAATTGGCGATCGCGCTGCGCGACATCGCCATGCCGATGATGACGCCGAACACCGCGCAGATCGCAAAGGCCGTCAGCGCGCGGTACAGCGTCAGCGCCGTGTTGATCCACAGGTCGCCAGACCAGGCGTCGCTGCCGATGCGCTCGACCACCTCGCTGAATGCCGGCAGCTGAAAATGCGTGAAGGTGCCGCTGCGCGCCAGGATTTCCCAGGCCGCGAGCAGCAGCACGATCGAAAACACGCGCGTGAACGCCCCGAACAGCCAATAGACCAAGCGGGCGGCTTTCTCCGGCAAGCCGCCTGGCGCGTCGGCCGGCATGATTTGCGTCACTCGCGCCATGCCAGCGTCCGTTTGGTGATCACGAGATAAATCCGGTCGGCGGCAAAGCCGAGGAACGCCACCGTCAGCACCACCGCGTACATCGCGTCATACGAGCCGTTGGCGCCGAGCGAGCCGATCAGATAGCCGAAGCCCTTCTGCGCCACGATCAGTTCGGACGACACCAGCAGGATGAAGGAGAGCGCCAGCGCGGTGCGAACGCCGTTGAGCATTTCCGGCATCGCGCTCGGCACCACCACGTCCCACAGCATGCGCAGCCTATTGGCGCCCATGCTGCGCGCCGACCAGACCAGCGCTTGTTCACTGGATCGTGCGCCGTTGAAGGCACCGATGGTGACCGGCAGCATGCAGCCGAGGAAAATCAGCAGGATCTTGGAGCCGTCGCCGTAGCCGAGCCAGATCACGGTGACCGGGATCAGCGCCGATTTCGGCAGTGGGTAGAACATCTCGACCAGAGGGCTGAGCAGCACGTTCGCCGGCTTCCACCACGCCATGACGATGCCGAGCGTGGCGCCGACCAAAATCGCGAGCCCCAAGCCGGCGAAGGCGCGGTAGAGCGAGGATAACCCGTTGCTGACGAGATCGCCGTCTTTCAGCAGGTCGATCCAGGCCCGGATCACGTCGGACAGTGGCGGCAGCGCGGTGGTCGATACCAGCTCGAAACGCGCCGCCAGCTCCCAGGCTATGGCCAGCAGCAGCAGCGGGAGATACCGCACGACCTGCTTCACGGCGCCCGTACTCCCTGCGCCTTGAGCGCTTCGTCCTTCACCAGATCCCAGAGCTCGTCCACCTTCTCGACGAAGGCCTTGGCCTTGTGGACGTGGGGATCGGTCTTGTCGAACTTGGTATCGACGATGGTCTTGATGCGGCCCGGCCGCGCCGACATCACCGCCACCCGGTCGGCGAGATAGACCGCTTCCTGCACGTCGTGGGTGACGAAGATCACGGTCTTCGGCGTGCGCTGCCAGATGCGCAACAGCTCGCTCTGCATCAGGCCGCGGGTCTGTGCGTCGAGCGCGCCGAACGGCTCGTCCATCAGCAGGATTTTCGGATCGAAGGCGAGCGTGCGCGCGATGGCGCAGCGCTGCCGCATGCCGCCGGAGAGTTGCGAGGGGAAGCTGTCCTCGAAGCCGGAAAGGCCGACCAGTTCGATGAAATCGAGCGCGCGCTTTTCGCGTTCCTCCCTCGGCATGCCCTGTCGTTCCAGGCCGTAGAGGATATTGCCGCGCACGGTTTTCCACGGAAACAGCGCGAAATGCTGGAACACGATGCCGCGGTCGGGGCCGGGGCCGGCGACCGGATTGCCGTCGACCCGGATTGCGCCGGTCTCGGCCGGGAGAAAGCCGCCAATCAAATAGAGCAGCGTCGACTTGCCGCAGCCGGACGGCCCCAGCAAGGCGATGAATTCGCGATTTTGTACCTCGAGCGAAACCCGGTCGAGCGCCAGCACCGCGCGGCCGCGCGGCGGGCGATAGAGGTGGCTGACGCCGTCGACGACGATTTGCGCAGGTGCGGCCATGACGGCAGAAGCGTCCCTAACCGCCGCCATATGTCAAGCGCCTGCGGCTATGTTTCAATGGCGGCGATGTCCTATAATGTAGGACACCCAACCATCCCCACACGAGAGGAAGCCACAGTGGCCAATACGCTTAAAGACGCGTGCGCCGAACTCGCGCTTGCCAACCGCATGGTCGCCAACGAAGGCATCATCGACGCCTTCGGGCATGTCAGCATGCGCCATCCCGACAATCCGGGCCGCTACCTGCTGTCGCGCTCGCGAGCGCCCGAACTGGTGACGCCGGACGACTTCATCGAATACGACCTCGAATCGCAGCCGGCGCGCGACCCCGGCGTCGGCCAATATTCCGAACGGGTGATCCACGGCGAGATCTACAAGGCGCGGGCGGACGTCATGTCGGTGTGCCATCACCATTGCGCGGCTTTCATGCCGCTGCTCGCCACCGGCACCGATTATGTTCCGATCTTTCATCTTGGCGCGGTCGGCGGCATCAAACCGCCATACTGGGACCAGCACGACGAGTTCGGCGACACCAATATGCTGGTGATCAAGCCGGAGGAGGGCGCCTCGCTCGCGCGCGCCCTCGGCAGCCAGTGGATGGTGCTGATGAAGCGCCACGGCGTCACCGTCGCGGGCACCAGCGTGAAGGATTGCGTATTCCGCTCGATTTATTCGGCTCGCAACGCCGAATACCAGGTGCGTGCCCTGACCGTCGGCGGCAGCGTCGCCTCGCTGACGCCTGGCGAAGCCGAATTGGCCGGCCAGATCAGCCGCAAGACCACGGGCCTCATGCGCTCGTGGGAATACTGGTCGATACGGGTGGCCAAAGAGGGCGGGGTGCCGCGGGCGTCCAAGAAGCCCGCAAAGGCGGCGGCAAAGCCGCGCCGGCTGCGTAAAATGCGGTGGCGCTGAATTTTGGGCTTTCCCCGTGGGCGGCACTCGGCTTGAATGCCGTCCACCTACGACTTCCAACGATAGAAAATAATTACAGGGAGGATATCGAATGAAGACCTTCAAGACCGTCGCCGCCGCGCTCGGGCTGGTCGTGCCGCTCGCGCTTGCGGGTACGCCGGCATCCGCCGAGGACACGCTCAAGCTCGTGATCGGCCAGATCAACAATTGGGAAAACCAGGCCCCGACTCTCGGCCAGGACGCCGGCATCTTCAAGAAACACGGACTGGTGCTGGAGAACGTCGGCTCGCAAGGCGCCGGTGAGACTCTCCAGGCGGTGATCTCGGGGAGCGCCGATATCGGCGCGGGCGTCGGCGCGGCCGGCGCCATGCGCGCCTTCTCGAAAGGCGCGCCGGTGCGCATCCTTGCGCCGATGTTCACCGGCACGGGCGATCTGTACTGGTACGTGAAATCAGATTCCAAGATCAAAAGCCTGAAGGACGCTACGCCCGAGACCACCATCGCCTATTCGACCAACGGCTCGAGCTCGAACAACATCGTCGTTGCCTTCATCAGCGAGCTCGGCTCTAAGGCCAAGCCGACCGCCACCGGCGGCCCGCCGGGTACGCTGACCGCGGTCATGTCCGGCCAAGTCGATATCGGCTGGGCGGCGCCGCCGTTCGGCCTGCAGGAAATCAAGGACGGCAAGATCCGCATCGTCGCGCACGGCAGCGACGTGCCGTCGCTGCGCGGGCAGACGGTGCGCGTGCTGGTCGTGAATGCGAACGCGCTGAAGACCAAGCATGACGCGATCCTGCGTTTCATGGCGGCCTATCGCGAAGCGGTGGACTGGATGTATTCCGATCCGAAGGCGGTCGAGATGTATTCGGTCAAAATCAAACGGCCGATCGACCTGCTCAAGGAGTCGATGGCCAAATTCCAGCCCAAGGAGGCCCTGCAGACCGATAAATTTTCCGACCTCGACGGCGCCATCCGCGACGCGGTCAAGCTGAAATTCCTCGAGAAACCGCTGACCAAGGAGCAGATCGCGGAATTGATGCAGATTCCGCCGCGCAAGTGATAAGCGCGCCGCGTCAGGCTTTTCAAAAAATTAAACGGGCCGCTGTCTGGCAGCGGCCCGTCTTGTATCGCCGTCCAATCGTTGCGGCGACGACTACTTCTTCATTGCCTTTTTCTTCGACGCCTTGGCCTTCTTCTTGTGCTTCTTGTGCTTCGCGGCCTTCTGGGCCGGGCAGGCCTTTCCCGACACCACCTTGGCGCCGTCCTTAACCGCGATGCAGGCGCTGGCATAAGTGAACTTCATGCCGCCCTTCGCCGCACAGACCGGCTTCTCCGCCGTGAGGCAGGG
>Ga0182024_10002757_pt1 | contig 43155 bp, 36 predicted proteins | sample P32metaG_FD_120480 | JGI IMG/M metagenome (GOLD analysis project Ga0182024, IMG submission 120480) | Permafrost microbial communities from Stordalen Mire, Sweden - P3-2 metaG (Illumina Assembly) | ecosystem: Environmental > Terrestrial > Soil > Wetlands > Permafrost | place: Sweden: Stordalen... | reverse complement strand
CTAGGACAGATCGCATTTATGCGGCTCTGCGATCCGGAAATAGATCATGTTTTGTAAGATGCCGAAGTGCCCTGAAGACGCGGACCCGACGAACATTACGAAAGTTGCAGACTCAATTAGGGAAGACTGCATCGTTCCGCTCGTCTGAAACGGTTATGTCGCGCGTCCCTCGAAATGCGCCTCTATTTCTTCCAGCGTTTTTCCTTTCGTTTCGGGGAGAAGGAATACTGCAGTCAGGAAGTAGATCACCGTGAAGCTGGCAAAGAGGAAGAATATCGACGAGTAGCCGTGCTTGCTGACAAACGGCAGAAAAATTCCAGCCAACGTGGTCGACACCAATTGATTGATGACCAGCGCGATGCTCATTCCGTTCGATCGGATGCGGGTCGGCATCAGCTCTGAAAGGGCCAGCCAAACGCACACCCCGGGACCCATGGCATAGAACGCCATGAAGGCATAGAGGCCAAGTGCAACCAGCCATCCGTGGCCTTGGTTGGGTACAGCGCCGATCAAGGCTTTGTCTATTCTAAGCGGCGCAGTGCGAGCTGCTTCCAGGTCTGCGAAGGGATTCTTGAATAGCGCCTCCACGCGGTTGGCCGGTACGCAACTCTCCCGTGTGATGCTCAGCGTTTGCGGTGTTGGATCGTCGGAGCGCACAAAACTTGTAGACGCGGTGAAGTCGCCATAGGAATAAATCACCGCAAACGACGCCCGTTCAGGGCGAATCGCATTGCTCACCTGTCCTTCTGCAGTCAACAATCGCGCGGCTTGTGCGGGGTCAAAGTGCAACGTCAAGCTCTGGTCATTACCGACCTCAGCCTGCAGCAGGTTGTGGCAATCCACGCTCTGTTTCTCGGTCCGTAGAAACATGGCTCCGGTCGCCACCATCGAAAGGATTATGCCACTCGTTCCAATAATCAGCAGGAATTTTCGACCACTTCGATCGACGAGTGTCAGGCCCACGATTGTCATCAGAAAGTTGACTACCGTAAACACCACGTAGCCCCAGTGCGCCTGCAAGTCCGAGAGGCCGCTCTGTAGCAGGATGCCGGTGTTGAATCCGATGATGGAATTGACTCCGGTTGCCGTATTGCAGAAGAGAATCACGCACGCCAGCAAAAACGGAATGACATACTTCCGTCGCAGCAGCGAATCGCGTGCGGCCGATCCTGCGCCGAGGTGGATTGCAGCACGTGCCGTCTCCTCCATCTCGCGCAGTTCGATCGCGGCCTGTTCCGGGGTGCGCGAGCGCAGCAGGGCCGCGTGTGCCTGCTCTTTTCGTCCACGGCGAAAAAGCCATCGCGGAGATTCGCTTACAAACAGGCTGCCCACGACGAACAACAATCCAGGCGGTAACGACACCCAGAAAATCCGTCGCCACGCCTGGTCCTTGAATGCGAATAACGCGGCGGCATCCGCTGCTTGCGCTACCGCCGCGACGCGGTAGCTGTAATAAATGCCGACCAGCGCGGCCGCGACAATCCCCAGTGTGAGCAACCATTGAAAGATGCCCGTGCCCTTTCCGCGACTCGATGCGGACAGGCACTCGGCAAGATACAGGGGAACGACCACGCCAATGAATCCGCCGCTCATCCCTTGCAGCAGGCGGCCGAAAAACAGCGGCGCATATCCCTGCGACAACGCAATCACAGGGATGCTGACGGTGAACGCCACGCCACTGAGAATCATGAGCGGCTTGCGGCCCATCCAGTCGGCAAACAATCCCGCAAACAACGTGGAGAACACGCTGCCCAGCAACACCGCCGCCACGATGGCCGACAGCTCAGACGCATTCAGATGCGACGTTGCTTCCAAATAAGGCAACGCCCCGCCGATAATGCCTACGTCGATTCCATAGAGCAGGCCGCCGAGCCCAGCCACCAGCAGAAGGAATTGGTTGTAGCCGCGGTTGGCAGAGGAATCGATGGGCAGACGAGGGGGCACTTCAGCGTTAGCTGTCACTGGCTTGGACCTTTGCGCAGATTACGCTGCGCAGCGGCTCCGTGCAAGGCAATCCGCCGCGCGCGCTATGCCGTAAGCACCTGAAAAGGCCGCATCATTTCATTGGCCGCGTGTTCCAGCAGATGACAGTGCCACACGTAGCGCCCGGGAAAACCCGCAAACGGTATGATGATGCGCGTCACGGTCTCAGGGTGTGCGGGGATCGTATCTTTCCAGCCGGTTTCGCCCGGTTCGGGCGGCGCGGGATCGCCGACGTAATGGAATTTTCCGTAATCGAGGAAGTCGTCAACATCGAACGCGCGGCGGTCAAGCAACTGGAAGCGAACCAGGTGCAGATGAATGGGATGCAGATCCTGTGTGGTGTTGACCAGTTCCCAGATCTCGACGGTGTTGAGGCGCGGCGTCTCGGTTACCTCGTCATGCCAGTACTTGCCGTTGAGCAGCATCAGCATGACGCGGGTCTTGGGGTTCATGTATTCGTTCAGCGTGAGCCGGCGCGTCTGAACGGCGGCGCTCTCGGGGATGCGTTCGACGATGCGAAGGGTTTGCGGAACCGCGAAGGAAGAAGGCGAAGATGCAGGCTGCGCAGGCGATCCGACCGCGATTCCGGGCGGCTTCACGCGAAATTCCATCACTGGTTCACTCTGGTTGATCAGCGTGAAGCGCTGCCCGGCGCTTTGCGAGAAGTCGAGGACTACATCTGCGCGTTCGGCGCAGGCGAGGGACAGCGCTTCAAGTTGGACGGGCGCGGGCAGCAGGCCCTGGTCGCTGCCGATCTGCGTCCAGTGCAGATTATTCGAGAACGTGAATCGGAAGAAGCGCGTGTTCGATGCGTTGAGCAGGCGGAAGCGGTAGGCACGCGGCTCGACCTCGAGATAGGGAAAGATTTTTCCGTTGGCCATCACGACATCGCCGTAGACTTCGGGCACCCAGGGCGCATCGGGATCGCCCGAGTCGGGGTAGTGCAGTTGGCCGTCAGCAAAGAACATTCGATCGCAGAGCACAAGAGGGATCTCATATTCGCCGGCGGGCATAGGCTGCGCATCTTCTTGTGCGTCGCGGATTAGAAAGAAGCCAAACAGCCCTGCATATTGATTCAGGCGCTCGATGCCCATCGCGTGGTCGTGATACCAGAGCGTGGCCGCATCCTGCTGCAGCGGATAGATGGCGCGATAGGTCTGGCCGGGCGTTTGCCAGTTGGTGGGGAAGCCGTCGCTCTCCGGAGGGACGTTGGCGCCATGGACGTGGACGGCGGTGCGGACACGGGGCAGATCGGCGCCGGCGCCGCAGAGGGTGTGATCGACAGGGAGAAAATGGTCGCTGGGTAGTTGATTCACCCAGTCGACCCACAGCGGCTGGCCAGTGCGCGTTTCGATCGTCGGTCCGGGGACTGTTCCGTTGTAGCTCCACATGCGCGCGGGCGGAAGATCGCGATGCACAGGAACCTCGGCGACGCGCATTTCAATGCGCAGGTAGCCGATTCGCTGCGAGGGATCAAGTGGATTGGAGCGTTGTTCTGTTGCGTGCAGTACTGAAGGTTTCGGCAGAGGATCGACGAATTGCGTTAGCTTCTCAGGATGAAGCCAGGGGTGAGCGGGAGATTCTTTGCGCGCGCTTGACTTCGACATGCCGGGCATGGATGCCATCGTGGGTTGCTGTCCGCGGAGGAGGCCTGCTTTCCCAGCGGCTAAGGCGGCCATGAGGCGGGCGCCGTCGTGCAAGAGTTGACGTCTCGTTTTTTTCATAGGAGAGAACTAATTGCGGCCGAAATCAGGGTCGCAATCGAAGATACAATCTGGCGCCGCGGAAAAGAACTGTCGCTCCGGACCGCCGCTGGCTTTGGTGAGAAGCCAGCAGCGCTGGAGCGAAGTGTCGATCGGTTGTAGCAGCGCGCTTAGAAAGGATTGACCGGCGCGCCGGTGTTGGGGTTCAGGATCAGCTTGCGTGCTTCGGCTGATCCGGTTCCGCCAAAGAATGCGCCCTGGGCAAAGACGTGAGTCAGGTCGCCCGCGATTGTGTCGAAGCTGCCGCCCGGTTGAATCCGCTCGCCGTTCAACCAGTTGTCTCCGATGAAGCGGATGATCGAGCTCTGGTCGGTGAGGGTGTGGTCTACCGCGCCGATGCTTGCCAAGGGCGAGATCACCAGCATGGGGATGCGCGTGCCGTATCCGCAGCGACCCTGAACCGGCTTGCCGAGCACGCCATTCAGAGGGGTCGCCAACACGGGGTGGCCCTGCTGAACGCCCGTGTCGCAGACCGCGGCGCCGTTGAGCGCATCCACCGTGCTGCTGAAGGAGGGGTTTACGATCGGCGGCATCTGATGGTCATACCAGCCGTCAGAGTCGTCGTAGATGATGATGATCGCCGTCGAATCCCAGAAGGGGCTCTTCATGACGGCGTTGATCGTCTCAACGAGGAAGGTCTGCTCGTCGATCGGATCAGAGTTGCCGGGGTGCGCGTCCTGGAACGATGGGGGCTTGAGGAAAGTCACAGCCGGAAGGTTGCCATCGGCCAGCGCGGAAAAGAAGTCGTCGGTGTCGTACTGATGGTTCGCCGGATCCTTGGTTACGCCGTCCTGCTCAAATGTACTGCCGATCGCCGAGGGCGAGCTGGGGCGAAGGTGCTGCAGGTTCGCGGTCGATGTGTAGTACTGGAAGGGCTGGTGATGCTCGACATAATCGGCCTGTGCGACGCCGCCGTAGCCGGGCACAACGTTGGGAGTGGAACGGTGGCACCCGGTGCTTCCGTTGGGATTCGTAACGTCCAGATCGAATCCGCCCTGGAACCAACCCCAGGTGATGCCCTTGGCGTTGAGCAGATCGCCGATGTTCTTGCCCGCCATCTGCACATTGTCAGAAGACGTGTTCGAGCAAACATCGCCCAGAGGTTCGGCGTCGCCGATCAGCGTGAATCCGCCCTGGCCGTCAAAGATCTCGTGGCTGTTGTGCAGCAGGGTATTCCCCGAGACGATGTTGGTGGAGTTGGCGAAGCCGTTGGTCTGGCCGGAGACCAGGTTGACGGCGCCAGGCGTGGAGGGGCCGAACTGGCTGGTGTAGGTGTTGTCGAACAGCACAAAGTGTTGCGCGTAGTTCCACATCGCGGTGACGGTGTTGCCGTCGAAGTAGCCCATGGTGAGGCCCTTGGAAAGAGCAGCCTCGGAGGTCGCGGTGGCCGACGGGGGCGGTCCGGCGGTTCCGGTCGAGCCAGGGAACTGGTCCATCTTGCCGTTGTCGTACGCGATCTGCTCCGGCTTGGGAGCGTGGTTCTGGTCGGCGGTGGCGGCCTGCGACGGGGCCAAGCGGAAGGGGTTGGCCGCGCTCGTACCGTTAAAGGCTGCGCCGCTGCCGTTGGGGCCGTTGGGATTGTTCGTGAGCAGATTCAGCGTGTACTCAGGCGCGAAAAAGAAGTTGGGATTCAGCGGGGTCATCAGATTATCCGCCGGCGCGCCAAAGGAACCCCAGAAGGGAGTCTCGCCGGATAGATTCTTCGCGAGAGGATAGGTGCCGAAGTAGTGATCAAACGAGATGTTCTCGTTGAAGATGACGATGACGTGTTTCACCGGCGTGCGAGTGGCCGGCTCCTGAGCGAAAGTTGGGGTGGGGAAAGTGCCGACAACGGCAAGGGCCGCACATAAAGCGGCGAACGGCTTCTGCATAACGCCTCCGCGCCATTCCTGGGAAGTGGCTGTTCTCTTGTTACGGAGGTCATGTTGATGCAGATTGAACCGAGTATGACAAACCGACTAAATTCTCGCGTGAATCCTTGTCCGCACACTATTTATCCACAGTCTTCGAGGCTGCTCAAAGATATTTGTCAAAGCCTTCGATATGCTTTGCGTGATATTCCCTTCGCTCTACGGGTGACGACAACACCGTGGAGGTTGAAGTTGCGCCGAGTGCGGAGAGCTTGTCGATAAGCGTCTCCAGATGCCGAATCGATACCACGTGCGCTTCAATGACGAACGATTCCGATCCGGTGATGCGATGGCACCTTCCGATCTCAACGAGTTCCTTGATCGCTGTGACCGTGCGGCTGATCTGCAGATCGCCACCTGGAATCGTGAGCCGCATCCAAACATGAATGGGTACGCCCAGCTTTGCCATGTTTAAGGATGCGTGGTAGCCGGTGATTACGCCGGCATCTTCCAGCCGGTGCACGCGCTCCGCCACGGCGGGCGTCGACAGACCGACCTTTCTCCCCAATTCGGCGAACGATAGTCGCGCGTTATTTTGCAGACTTTCAATCAGCTTCCATGCAATGGCGTCCAGTTCAAAAAGATTCGGCGCGGTCTTATGAGTCATTTGGCAGCATTCCTTAGGTTCAGCATCGATTATGCCTAAGATACTTAAGTTAAGGAACGATTTTTCTTTCATATCGCCCTTTTCAGTCTTGTGACTTCAGGCCTATTCTTGCGCCTAGTCGGTGAGTATTCCCCTCGTTTCCCCGTGCTCCCGGCCAAGGAGGTTCTCCAATGAACGCACTCCCGCGTTCCGTTTCGTCTACAACTGTCGCCCCTGCTGTCCTTGAGCCTCCTGCCTCCGAGCCTGATTTCCTTCCGCTGCTGGGAACGGACCACGTCGAGTTCTATGTAGGCAATGCCCGCCAGGCGGCCCATTTCTATCGAACCGCGTTCGGCATGTCACTTATTGCCTACGCTGGACCCGAGACGGGGCTGCGCGATCGCGCTTCTTATGTCGTGCAGCAGGGCAAGGTCCGCTTTGTGCTGACCACACCATTGCTCAGCAGCGGGCCCATTGCCGAGCATATCCAACGGCACGGCGACGGCGTGCGGGTCATCGCGCTTTGGGTCGACGATGCGGCGCAGGCATGGCGCGAGACAACCCGCCGTGGCGCAATCAGCTTTGCCGAGCCCCAGACCAGTTCTGACGAGCACGGCCGTGTTGTTCTCTCCAGCATTCGCACTTACGGCGACACGATTCACACGTTTGTCGAGCGCGGCGCCTACGACGGCCCGTTTCTCCCGGGATATCGGGCGGTCGAGAATGATTCCATAGCGCGGCCCACTGGCCTGCTCCACATTGATCACATGGTGGGGAACGTCGGTTGGCACGAGATGAACCAGTGGGTCGATTTCTATGCGCATGTGATGGGATTCCGGCTCTACCAGCATTTCGACGACAAGGACATATCCACCGAATACTCCTCGCTCATGTCGAAGGTGATGTCCAACGGCAATGGCTATGTGAAGTTCCCCATCAACGAGCCTGCCGAAGGAAAACGCAAGTCGCAGATCGAGGAATATCTCGATTTCTACGCGGGGCCGGGTGTCCAACATATCGCGCTTGCGACGAACGACATTCTGCACACGGTGAGAAGTCTTCACGCGCAGGGGATCGATTTCCTTCATGTTCCTCATACGTATTACACGGAGCTGCAGGAGCGGGTTGGAGCCATCGATGAGCCTGTCGATGAGTTGGAAGAACTCGGCATTCTCGTGGACCGCGATGACGAGGGATACATGCTGCAGATCTTCACGCGGCCAGTCGAAGATCGTCCCACGCTCTTCTTCGAGATCATTCAGCGCAAGGGTAGCCGCAGTTTCGGCAAGGGCAATTTCAAAGCGCTGTTTGAAGCCATCGAACGCGAGCAGCGGGAGCGGGGCAACCTCTAGTTCAGCGGAGACGAAGAATGAATACTGCAACTCTATCGGCGGCGGCGCCGTTCATCATCCAGCAGGACTACTCGGCTTATACCGATGAGCAGCACTGTGTGTGGACCGAATTGGTGGGCCGCATGCTGCCGGAGCTCGAAACGCATGCTGCCCGCGAGTATCTCGACGGATTTGAGATCATCGGCCTGCAGCGAGACCGCCTGCCCAATCTCGCCGCCATCACTGCGCGCCTTGCACCTCGTACGGGCTGGGCGTCCACTCCGGTGAGCGGTTTTCTGCCGGCGCCGGCGTTTTTTGAGATGCTGGCGTCGCGGCTGTTTCCAACAACGACATGGTTGCGGAACAGGAAATCTCTCGAATACACGCCTGAACCCGATATCTTTCACGATGTCTTCGGCCATGTGCCCATGCACGCACACGCCGTGTTTGCGGATTTTCTGGAGCACTATGGCCGCGTGTGCGCAGGCATCGAGGACCCCGGCGTTTTAGAAAAACTTGGCCGCCTTTTCTGGTACACGGTGGAATTCGGGCTGATTCGAGAACGCAGTGAAATCAAGGTCTATGGAAGCGGCCTCATCAGTTCCCATGGCGAGTGTTGCAACGTCATGGAAGGTCATTGCGCCATCCACGATTTCTCATTGGACGAGGTGCTGAATACTCCGGTCAAAGTCGATGAGTTGCACAAGCTGCTCTATGCCGTAAGCAGTTTTGACCAGGTCTACGAGGCCATGCGCGAAGCCGAACAAATGGCTCTTAGTGGAAAGTTGTGAGGAAGGAAACCATGTCGACTGAAGTGAAGTATCAACCTGGATTCGGCAATGAGTTCGCCACCGAGGCTGTGTCCGGAGCGTTGCCGGTTGGCCAGAATGCGCCGCAGAAGCATCCCCTCGGCTTGTACACGGAGCAGTTCAGTGGCACTCCGTTTACCGCGCCGCGCGCCACGAATCGTCGCACGTGGACCTATCGCATCCGCCCTTCCGTGACGCATCGGCCGTATGAGGAAATCGATTCGAAGTTGATTCGCACCGGACCATTTACCGAGGTGCCCACGACACCCAATCAACTCCGGTGGGATCCGCTGCCGGTGCCAGAAAAGAAAACGGATTTTGTCGACGGGATTGTCACGCTCGGCGGCAGCGGCGACCCTGCGATGCAGGTTGGCGTGGCGATCCATCTCTATGCCTTCAATACATCGATGAAGGATCGATTTTTTTACAACGCCGATGGGGAGCTTTTGATTGTGCCGCAGCTCGGCAAGCTGCGTTTTCACACGGAGCTTGGCATTCTCGACGTTGCGCCAGGTGAGATTTGCGTCATCCCGCGCGGTGTATTGTTCCGAGTGGAACAATACGAAGGCAAGACTTCGCGTGGTTATATTTGCGAGAATTACGGCCTTCCTTTTCGCCTTCCAGAACTCGGCGCCATCGGGGCAAATGGACTAGCCAATCCGCGTGACTTCGAGGCTCCGACCGCTGCGTTCGAGGACCGCGAGGGGGAATTTCACATTACAGCGAAGTTTATGGGACGGCTGTGGTCTGCATTCATCGATCACTCACCATTGAATGTAGTTGCATGGCATGGAAACTATGCTCCATACAAATACGATCTCGCACGATTCAACTGCATCAACACTGTCTCCTTCGACCATCCCGACCCTTCGATTTACACGGTCTTGAGCGCCCCGTCAGCGGTTCCAGGCACGGCGAACTGTGACTTCGCCATATTTCCCCCGCGATGGATGGTTGCCGACCACACCTTCAGGCCGCCATGGTTTCATCGCAACTTGATGAATGAGTTCATGGGTCTTGTATTCGGCGCATATGATGCGAAGGCGGAAGGCTTCGTGCCCGGCGGCGCCAGTCTGCACAACTGCATGGCCGGTCACGGTCCGGACGCGGAGACGTTTGAGCGCGCCAGCGACGCGGTGTTGAAGCCCCAGTACGTCGATAACACGCTGGCCTTCATGTTTGAGACGCAGCTTGTGGTGCGCCCGACGGAATTTGCAATGAAAACAAGAATTCTGCAACACGAGTATTTCGAATGCTGGCAAGGATTGAAGAGTCAATTTTCGCTGGCGAAAAGCACGGCTGCAGCAGAGAACGGGAAAAGGACGCATTCAACGAAGAGATGAGTGTGATCGCCAACTTGCTTGATTCCCTGTTCGACTACGCAGGTCTTTTTCCACCCGCGAGTCTCGACTTGCCAGCGGTGGTGCGCAATTATCTTTGCTATCGCCAGGGTCGGCATGCCGACGCGCTGGGACGATTGATCGTCGACTTCAATCGTGCGCAAGAGTTGAGAACTGTCGCAGGAGAGCGCCTGAGGGAGATCGGGGTCAGTTTAATTGCCTCGTCGGAACGGGATCTGGATGGCCTGCTTTATCTTCTGGATACTGGATTGCCAATTGATGCGATCGAGATAAAGGCGAATGCTCCGTCAGGGATCGAGCGCATTGCACGGCGGTTGCCCGTCGGGCTGACGACGTATTTCGAGGTGCCGGTCGAGGCTGGGGATGCCAGGGCACTCGATGCGATTTGTGCTGCTGCCGCGAGGGTTAAACTACGCATGGGCGGGATGACCGCGGAGGCATTTCCATCGCCGCGGGCAACCGCCGGTATGCTGCAAGCGCTCGCCGATCGCCATCTCATGTTCAAAGCCACTGCAGGATTACATCACCCGTTGCGCTCCATTCATCCGTTCGAGGATTCGCTGGATAGCGCAGTCGGGACCATGCATGGATTTGTAAATCTCTGCTGCGCAGCGGCAATCATTCATTTAGGCGGCGACGCGATCGACGCCGCACTTATCCTTGAGGAGACGGATCAACACGCATGGCAGATTTCGCCTGAGGCCATCGCGTGGCGTGAATTCCGATGGAGCGCATTGCAGATGGAAGATGTGAGGCGCGAATTCTTCTGTAGCATGGGTTCCTGTTCCTTTACCCAGCCATTCAAGGAGATGGAGACGATGAGATGGCTTTGAGCCGGCAGAGCTGGGTCGGCTCTGCAAATGAGGCTGACTGCGATTTCCCGCTCCAGAATCTGCCTTACGGCGTGGTGCGCGATCGCGGCCAGACCTTTATCGGCGTAGCCATCGGCGAACGAATCCTGAACTTGAGAGTTTGCGCGCACGAAGGATTGCTGGCCCCGCTAGCCGGTCAGATTCTGGATGCGTGCGGTGCGGAATCGCTCAATCCGCTGATGTCGCTTGGAACCGGATCGTGGTCTGCACTTCGGCGCCGCGTGACGGAGCTTTTGGATGCAGAACGTGCGAACGAATCGATGCAAAACCGTATAGCGCAGTGCATGACCGCTATGCATGATGTGCCGATGTTATTGCCGGTGCAGATCGGCGACTATACCGATTTTTACGCATCCATTGATCACGCGACGCGTGTAGGGAAGTTATTCCGGCCCGATCATCCGCTGCTGCCGAACTACAAGTATGTTCCGATTGGCTATCACGGGCGAGCTTCCTCCATCGTGGTAAGTGGAACGGAGATTCGCAGGCCTTCGGGACAGATCAAACGTGCAGACACGGGTCCCGTGTATGCCGCATCGCGATCGCTGGACTACGAGCTTGAGATGGGCGCATTCATCGGACCTGGAAACCAGATGGGACAACCGATACCGATCGGAGAAGCTGAGGAGCACATCTTCGGCCTTTGTCTGGTGAACGACTGGTCCGCCCGCGATATGCAGTCGTTGGAGTATCAACCCTTGGGCCCATTTCTGGCTAAGAATTTTGCGACTTCGATCTCTCCATGGATTGTGCCGATGGAGGCACTGGCTTCGTATCGCGTTGCTGCGCGCGACCGCCCCGACGGCGATCCTGCGCCCCTGGCGTATCTTTCTTCAAGGACCGACGAAAGGGACGGCATTGATGTCACCCTCGAAGTCTCTCTGCAATCCCGAAGAATGCGCGACGCAAACATCGCACCCGCTCTCATTAGCCGAGGCAATCTGCGCGATCTTTATTGGACGATTCGGCAACTCGTGACGCATCACGCGAGTAACGGATGCAATCTGAGGACCGGCGATCTGCTTGCCACCGGCACGATTTCGGGACCGGAGGAAGGGTCGGAAGGTTGTCTTCTCGAGATGAAGCATCGATCGGAGCCGCTGCGGCTACCAAGTGGAGAAACACGCGTGTTTCTCGAGGATGGAGATCGAGTCGTATTTCGCGCATACGCGTCGGGAGATGGTTTGCCCAGAATTGGATTCGGCGGGTGCACTGGCACCATTGTTTGACCGAATGGCTCGACGGAGCGCGGCCTAGACGCGCGGGTGAATGAAGTAGACGAGTCCCAGATAGTCGTCGGTGAGCAAGAAGCTGTCTGGCCCAACGCGCAAGATGCCGCAGGGGCGGCCGTGCACGGTGAGCTTTCCGTTTGCGTAGGTCAAGAAGCCGGTAATGAAGTCGCGGGGGGTGCGGTTCGTTGGTGAAAACTTGACGACGCGATAGCCTGTGCCGATGTGGGGGTGGCTGGCGCCGTGCAGGGCAACAAGGAAGCTTTCGTGCAGCAGGGAATCGGTGTGGCCGAAATACTCGAAGCCAAGTGGAGAACTGTGCGCGGTAAAAGTGGTGTAAGCCGCAGGGACTTGCTCGCACGATCTGAGTGGCGCGGGCGCACTGCCTAGCGCGGCGTTGGGATCGGGCGCAAAAGCATGTCCACCGCCAGCAGCAAGATTGGTGCCTGCGGCAGCGACTCCGGTTTGCTTGCCGTAGACAGAGTCGTTCAGATGCTCGGCGGCAGATGCGGGCGGAATGGGAGCGACGGCACCTGGGTCGTTCAGCGAAGGGAGCGGCGTGGTGTCGTGGACGGGCTTGCCATCGGCGAAGTAACAGGTTGGCCAGCCATAATCCGGCGGAGAAGTTGCCGCTGTGTCGATCCTGAAGAAAGTATCTTCCGGAAGCTTGTCGCCGAGATGATCATCACCCATGTTGGTGGCGAAGAGCGCGCCATCGAGCACGGAAATAGAATGCAGGTCGACGGCATTCCGCATGCCCTGCACGACGAGTGACGGATGTTTGCCGTCGGGATCCATGCCCACGATCGCTGCGCGAAGAACTTCGCGTTCCTGACAGTAATTACACGATGATCCGGCGGCGACGAAGACGCGGGTTGTTCCTCGAATCTGCGCAATGGTGACGGTGCGCGTAAGGTGCCAGCCACCGTATTTGTAATTGAGGCCGTAGTCTGGGAAACGGATTAATGTCTCGGGCGTGGAGGAGGGGGCATTGTCGCCTGCGTTGTATTTGTAGCGGACAAGCTTGTCGGTCAGCGGTAGATAGAGCCAGCTCTGGTGCGTTGACGGCTCCGTCCAGAATGCAAGGTTGTTCGGGTTGCGGAGATGGTCGAGATAGTGCGTGATGCGCGTGAAAGTGTGCGACTGCTCGTTCCAGCCGTCGAGGATGAAGACAGAGCCCCGCGTGTTGTCGGCGAGATCGTACATGCCGGTGACGAAGATGCGACCGTCGGGAGCCTGCGCGAAAAAGCGAACTCGTCGCAAGCCGCTGGCTGCAATGTTGATGTCGAACCCGTCGGGCAAAGACAGAGTAATCGACTTACCTTCGCCGTAGGTAAGGGTATGCGATGACTGTGCCGCGTTTTCGAGAGAGGTCGCCGCACATGGAAGCAGCAACGCGAGCGCAAAGCGGCAGAAAGATTGGTGCATGCCATGAGATTAGACGATGAGGCGTGCGGGTGGTCCTCGCGAGAATCTAGCTTGGGAGCGCTCGCCTAGCTAGGCGGATTTACGCCGCGACAGAGGCTTTGCGGCCGGTTTGACTAAGCCCATTTCCCGATGCACTGGTTGCCTTTCGCTCTTCGGTGGCTTCTTCAGCGGATGTTTCGCGGTCGAATCGCTGCCGATGCTCTTGCGAAGCGCATCCATGAGATTGACCACATTGTTGCGTCGTGCCTTCGGGGCCTCATCTCTTGGCACTGGAAGATGGTTGACTTTGGCCTCGACGAGTTCCTTAACCGCGACTTCATAGCCATCTTCGAATTTGCCGGGGTCGAACTTCGCCGAATGCTTGGCGATGAGGGTTTCGGCCAGTTGAAGCGAGTCTTCATTGATTTTTGCCGGCTTGATATCGCGGAAATAGTCTTCCTGATTGCGCAGTTCATCCTGATAGCGCAGCGTATAGCCCATCATGCCGCGGCCGCCTTCTGCGGGCTTGATGGCGATGATGTGTTCGCGACCCGCAAAGGCAATCTTTCCGATAGCGGCCTTACCTTTTTTCGCAAGGGCTTCGCGCACGACGGTATAAGCTTCCGTCTGACTATCATTTTCTGGAACAATAAAGTAGGGGTTTTCGATGTATTCCGGGTCGATTTCGCACGTATCGATGAACTGAGAAATCTCGATGGCGTGCTTGGACGGGACGCGCAAGTTTTCGAGTTCATTGGGCTCGATCGTGACGTACTGGCCTTTTCGATACTCGTATCCTTTGACGATCTCGTCCTTTTGGACGACGGCCGCCTCGTCGCTGTCGACCGTGCTCTCGAGCACTTTTTGATGACGCACGCGCTCGCCGGTGGTGCGGCTGATCTGGTGGAAGTTGATGCGGCTCTTGCTTTCGGTGGCGACGAAGAGGTTGACACCGAACGAGACGAGAGAAATCTGAATGGGACCGGACCAATAAGGACGCGCCATCGATCACCCCTGGGTAGCAAGTTTGATTCGAGGGAATGCGGTGAAGATGGCTATTTAAACGAGAGATTTGCGACGTTCGTCGTTCGTTCGCCTCGCGGCCCGATGCGCTCGCGCAGCACCAGGTTGTTCGCGAATCCAGAGCGGCCGAGCTGCCTTCTTCAACCGCGAGTGTGACCGCGGTGGATGCCGAGGACGCAAGCCGCATCTCAGCCGGCACTCTTACGGCCTCGCGCCTGTTTGAGCATGCCGGCGCTGGAGCGAATTTTACTCAACTGATTACCGACTTCGGGCGAACGAACAATCTGATCTCTTCTGCAAAGCTGTAGGAGAAGGCACAGAATGCGAACGCCATGGCGACCGTAGACGAGATTGTCATCGCCACCGATCAAGCCTTCTATAACGCTCTGCAAGCTCAGGCGCTCTATCAGGTTGCGAAGCAAAATGTGGACACTCGGCAAACTACGGATACGCAAGTCGGCCAGTTGACGAAGAACAAGTTGAAGTCAAGTTTAGATCTCAGCTTTTCTGACGTGAACCTGTCGCAGGCAAAGCTCCTCTTACTCGATGCCGAGAATAACCTGGACGCAACGATGGCCGCACTTGATGCGGTGCTGGGTCTCGATAAAGAAGTTCAGTACCAACTCATAGATGATTTGCATGAATTGCAACCGCCGCCTGAGGACGTGAACGGTTTGGTCCAGCTCGGACTGCAGCAGCGGTCGGATTTGCAGGCCTTGAACTTCGACCAGCAGTCGGAAGTCAAATTCAGCAAGGCGCAGCGCGATCAAATGCTTCCGAGCCTCACGGCGGCAGGCACTGCGGGAAGTGTGCCGGTTCGCCCGGCAACGTACTACGTTTCGAATTGGTGGGGCGGTATAGGCGTCAATTTGAATATCCCTGTCTTCAATGGTTTCCTCTATTCGGCGCAGGCGAAAGAAGCGACACTGCGTGCCCAGGCCGCCGCGGAGCGAAGCCGCGACTTGCGAGACCAGATCGTTCGCGATATCCACACAGCGTGGTTGACCGCGAAAACGGCGTATCAACGAATGTCGGTGACGCGGGAACTTCTAAAACAGGCGAATCTGTCTCTCCAACTCGCGCAGACTCGCTATCAAATAGGACTGAGTTCGATTGTTGAGTTGAGTCAGGCGCAATATCAGCAGACGGATGCGGCCATCAGCAGCACCAATGCCGAATATCAGTACAGATTGGCTTTGGCAACGCTGAACTACCAGATCGGGTCAACCCCGTAAGTTGACTTCTTGCGGCGCATTTACGTGATGCGCCTCGTTGCTGGATATTGAATCCTCTGAGTCTTCAGGATAGTGCGCGAAGGCTCTTGCGAAATTCGTCGGGAGTCCCGTTCGGAATGAGCTGTTCGATCTCATAATGGGTTCGCTCCCACACCGGTAGCGCGCTGGCCAGCAAGTTGCGCCCTTTGCCGGTAAGGGTCAAAATGCGACTCCGTCGATCGGAGGGATCCTGCGATACTTCGACCAACCCGCGGCGCTCCAGTGGTTTCAGTGCGGCGGTCAACGTGGTTCGATCCATCGCGAGAAGAGAAGCGACCGGGCCCATAGGCGGGGGCTCGGGACGATTCAGAGACATCAAGAGGGAAAATTGCCCGTTTGTAAGCCCGAAAGGCCGCAATGCCTCGTCGAAACGACGGGCCAGGGATCGGGCAGTGCGCTGCACATGCAGGCAGAGACAGCAGTCCCGGACCAGGAGCGTCGTTTCGTACGGAAGCGTTTTTGGACTTGACACGGTACCATATTAGTTGATATCAACATATTCGTCAATTGAGTTCCCGTCACGATGCGCGTTTGATCATGGGGCAGGCAAACTGGCCGCAGAATTTGTGACCAATGACATTGACACTTGGAAACCATTCGGTTACGTTTATGGAAACCTGGTGGTTACGCTTCAAGCGACGACGCTCGCGGTAATCGAGTTTTTCCCCGGCAAGAAGCAAGTGATTCGAACAACCCAACCGGAGGTCCGAAATGTCCTTCTTTCACGATTTGAAAATTGCCGTGCGTTCGCTGGCGCGCGTTCCTTCCCTTTGGCTCACCGTAGCCTTCACTCTGGCTCTCGGTATCGGAGCCAACGCGGCAATCTTCAGCGTAGTGCGCACCGTCCTCCTGCGGCCGCTCGCTAATCGAGATGAAGATCGGCTGCTCTACGTGCGGCAGAGCGCCCCAGGCATAGGCGTCGCGAACGCAACGTTCTCCATCCCGGAGATTCAGGACATCGGAAGCGGTCTCAAGACAATCAAGGACCTCGGTACATTTTCCCAACTCGGCTTCACAGTCGTTGGCCTCGGCACTCCGCGCGAGGTCCAGGCTGGAGTCGTGGACGGAAACTACTTCGAAGTGATGGGGCTCCATCCTGTTCTCGGGCGGTTACTGGGCCCTTCAGATGATGGGCGCAATGCGGCGGGTGCAATCGTACTGACCTATAAATTCTGGCGGAACCAGTTACACTCCGATCTCGGCGTGCTTGGAAAGACCGTGCGCCTGGAGAGCTTCAGCGGCGCGCGCTCCGCGACCATCGTCGGCGTGCTGGAGCCATCGGTGCCGTATCCAGTGGAAACCGAAATCATCGCCAATGTGGTAACCAGCCCGCATCATCTCTCGGCTACCATGGTCACCGGCCGTGAACACCGCATGACTGAAGTCTTTGCGCGGCTCGCTCCCGGCGCAACCGTCGATGCTGCGCGCGCGGAACTGAAGACCGTATACGGGGGCATGCTGGCCGCGCATCCGGAGGTTTACAAGCCCGAGGACCACTACACGATCAGCACAACGCGGATGCACGACCAGATCAATTCTCGCGCCAACACAATCCTGTGGGTGCTGTTCGCGGCTTCCGGACTGCTGTTTGTGATTGCCTGCTCGAATGTCGCCAACCTGGTTTTGGCGCGGACTGTTCGTCGCGAGCCCGAATTGGCCGTTCGCTCGGCTCTGGGTGCAAGCACATCCGTTCTGCGCCGTTCGTTGTTGGCAGAGGGCATTGTGCTGTGCGGAAGTGGCGCCCTGGCAGCCGTACTGTTGGCGGTGCCGATGGTGGCCGTGCTGGGCCGCTACGCGTCCCGATTCTCAGTGCGCGCCAACGATCTTACTCTTGACTTCAGCCTGGTATGGTTCGGGATTGCGCTCGCGCTGGTAGCGACGTTTTTCCTCGCTTACATTCCCAGCCTACCGTCGCCTGATTCGCCCCAAGGCGGTCTCACTGGTCGTGGCGTTCGCGTGGCGGGAGGTAGCAGTCGCCGCCTTCGCTACTTCGCCGTGACACAAATCATGGCTTCTTTCTTGCTGTTGGCAGGCGCCTGCGTGTTGATGAAGACGCTGTTTGTGCTCGAACAGACGCGCCCGCCGTTTAGCTCGGCGAATGTCCTCGCTCTCAATTTGCCCGTGATGTCGTATGGAAAAACACCGCAGCAGGTCGCGGACTTCTATCGCGATATCAAACGCCGCGTCAGTGCGATGCCGGGAGTGGAACAAGTATCGGAAGGCTTCAGTGTGCCGTGGCGTGCCGAGCAAGGGCAGGACATCAGCTTCTCCTTCGCGGCGCAAGGTGCGCATCGCGCGGATAACGGCAAGGACGACTTCCGCGCGACCTTTCGTTCCGTATCTCCCGGATTCTTTCCCACTTTGGGGGTGCCGGTCCTCGAAGGGCGCGACTTCAACGATGGCGACAAGGATGGCTCTGAACGCGTGGTCATCATCAGCCAGAGTCTCGCGCAGATGCTCTATCCGGGACAGGACGCAGTGAATCGCAAGATGTGGTGGACCGATGGTGTGATGAAGTTCATCGGCATCAGCACCGAGCCGCGGAGAATTATCGCCGTTGTGCCTGATTTCGACGATGAAAATATCATTCCTTCGCCGGCCATGACGATTTATCAACCGATCGACCAGGAAGGATGGAATGGCCGCCTATTCGTGCGCGCGCACCAGGACCCGTATGCGCTGGTCCCTGCAATTACCCGCACGATCCACGAAATGTCGGCGGATCAGCCCGTCGAGCATGCGAGCACTTTGAATGACGTGCGCGCGGAGGTTCTGACTCCCGACCGTCTCAATGCGATTGTGTTTGGCGGATTCGCCGCCGTTGCGCTGTTGATTTCGGTCGTCGGTGTCGCCGGCGTCCTTGCATTCTCGGTAAGTGGACGTACCCGCGAATTTGGAATCCGCATGGCATTGGGCGCGCAGCCACGCAACATTCTTACTAATGTTCTGGTCGAGGGCGTCGTCATGGCCGGCATCGGCGTGGGGGCAGGCGTCCTGGTTGGGTTTGTCCTCACGCGCATCGTCAGCAAGTACGTAACAGCAATCAATCAACCAGGCGCACTCGCGTTCATTGCATCGGCAGGTGTCATACTCGGCGCGGCAGTGATTGCTTCGGCAGTGCCTGCTGCGCGCGCGGCCAGAGTGAATGCGGTGGAGGCGCTACGGGCGGAGTAATCCACTACCCTCAATCGCACAGTTCCGCAAGGTGGCAATACAACTCGATCGCAAGCAGCCGCGTCGATAGTTGATCGACACCTATTGGCGCGTTCTAGGTTTTTTGACCGCGTGATTTCGTACATTGGGATTCGTGCTCTCCCACCCTTTCGCCAGGAAAAAGGCGAAAGGACGGGGCACGGAAGACGGTACATAAACAAGCAGTCATGGACCTAATGCAGCTTTGTCGACGTTTGCTTCGCGGCGCTCTGTCCTCGCTCCGGGAGCGCCCACGCGAAAAGGACTTCACCGCTGCTTGTGATGATGTATTGGCGACCGTCCAGTTCGTAGCTGATGGGAGAACTCTGCATGGGCGAGCCCGTGCCCGCATGCCACAAGGTTTTCCCATTGCTTGTTTCAAGCGCGAGCACGTTGCCGTAACCGTCGCCGGTGAACGCAAGTCCCGAATCGGTTGTCATAACGCCGGCGCCTGAGCCGCCGGCCCCCACTTCATGACTCCATCGAATCTTGCCCGTTTGATAATCGATTGCCTCGATGACTCCCTTGCCCCACAGGCCATAATCCGCCCCCGCCCATCCGTAGGCACCGTCGGCCGGCTTCGCGAAGTAAATACTGTAGCTCGGATGCGCGTCGACAATAAACAGGCCGGTCTTGGGATCGAAGCTGGGTGCACGATAATTTGTAAGGCCGCCTTCATCGGGTGCGATTAGGCGGCCATCCGGCGCAGGCTCCTTGGCGCGATTCGGAATCGGGTGACCTTGCTTATCCACGCCAAGCGACCAGTTCACCGGGCCATACGGGATCGTCAGCAGGCTTTTGCCATTCGTGCGATCGAGGACAAAGAAATAGCCGTTGCGGGAGGTCTGCATCAGCATTTTGTGCCGCTGGCCATGAAAATCCCCGTCAACCAGTACCGGCGTCTCGACCGCATCCCAATCGTGGGTGTCGTGCGGCGAGACTGAAAAGCCCCAGGCTAGCTTTCCATCGTCCGGGTTGAGAGCCACGATGCTGCAGGTGTATAGGTCGTCGCCGGGCCGTGGCGCGCCGTTCAGCACCGGAGTTGGATTGCCGGTTCCCCAATAGAGGAGATTCAGATCGGGGTCGTAGGTTCCCGTCATCCATGTCATGCCGCCGGTGGCTGCATTGGGAGTTCCTGTCGGCGGAGTTACGTCCCACTGCCACTGTGTCGCACCGGACTCGGGATCAAAGGAGCGCAGATAGCCCGGAAGATTATCAAGGTCGCCGCCCACACCGGCGATGACGTGATTCTTGACGACGAGCGGCGCCATCGTGGTCCAGTAGCCCTTTTCGACATCGGCAATGGTTTTGTCCCATCGCACCTTTCCATCTTTTGCATCGAGCGAGATCAAGTGCGCATCGGGCGTAGTGAAGTAGAGCCACCCTTTGTACATCGCCACTCCGCGATGACCAATATGATCGCCCTTGGTCGCGGGCCGGTAGTAATGCCAGATCAAATGCCCTGACCGCGCATCGACGGCCCAAATGTTGTCGGGCACCGTGAAATAAAGCACTCCATCAACGAGTAGCGGGGAAGACTTGATTTGCGCGGGCTGATTGGTTTGAAACGCCCATGCCAGTGTAAGATTTCCGGCGTTCTGTGCGTTAATTTGTGTCAGGCGGGTATGGCGCCTGCCCGAATAGTCTCCGTGATACGAAGGCCAGGAATCCGGTGTCGGATTCAGGAGTTGCGCATTCTCAAGATCCTGCGAAAAGAGCGGCCGGGCGCAGGCGATGGCAAGAGCAACTGCGGAGATAAGAAAGTTATTCGGCAACTTCATATCGAAATAGGACCTCAGGAACAAGAATCTGCGCGAGAGCATTCAGCGCAGCGTCTGCAGATAAGCCATCAGGTTATGGACGTCATCGTCGGTGTATTTGCTGAAGAGTTCTGCATGGGCATCGACTGGCGATTGCACCGCATAGCGAACGCGGTTAGTCGGCCAGGAGCGATACGTGCCAACGGAATCGCGCAGGGCGACCGTGAATTCGTCGAGGTACGCAAGAGTTCCGGAGATCTTCTGGCCCGACGCGCTGGTGACGGTGACCGTGCTTTTGGCGCCGCGGGGATAGAGCATGCGCTCCTCCAATTGCAGCCCCTCATAACGGGTTGCAACGCCTGCCAAGTCTCCGTTGGGCGAATGGCATTTCACGCATCCCCCCGGGCCATCGAAGTATTTTCTGCCGGCTTCCACATTGCCAGTCTGCAAATCTGCGACGGCGACTCCGCGTCGGCCTCCGGGACGCTCCACAGCCGCGGCTTCGCGAGCGTGGATGAAAGCGATGATGCTGCTTACTTCTTCACTGGAAAGATTGAAGGCAGGCATTTTGTTGTCGGGCCGGCCCTCGCGGATGACTTCGGCAATTTTTTCTCCGGTCTTGTCCGACAGAACCAGCTTCGATTCCGTCAGGTCGGGTCCGGTTTCGCCGCCCATGGCGTCGCGCCCGTGGCAGAACGCGCAGTTCTGGCGAAAGAGCGCTTCGCCCGCTTCTGCGATTCCCGAGGGGACGTTCCCGTGTGCGCCGCTTCCCTGGAGAGAAGGTTCAGCAATTGTCAAAAAATGTACCAGCGCGGAAAGCTCGCCGTTATTCAGATTGGGAAAGCCCGGCATCCGTCCTTTGCCTGCGTGCACCGTCTCGGTAATCGTGTCGTCGGTCATCCGATGATTAATTCCGATCAGCGGCGGAAATCCGGGCAGAATTCCCTGGCGCTGATCACCGTGGCAGATGGCGCAATGCTGAGCGTATGATTCTGCTCCGGGGTCTTTGCCGGAATTCGCGTTGCCCTGCGGTGCGGTCTCAATCTGACGGGCCGCATGAATGGGCTCATGTGTGAACTGGATGACGAGTGATCCCGCTGCGACCGCCGTCGAAATGATAAGAACCCGAAGACCTTTCACCTTGTTCAAATTTGCAGCACCTCAAAGATGTTTCAAAGACCAAGCGAACCGTTGGCGCGATGATCGTTATTCCGCGTACTTAATCAATTGCATGAACCCATAGTCCATGTGTAACTGCTGGTGACAATGCCACAAGGTATCTCCGGGATTGTTGGCAATAAAGTCGACTTCGACAGTGTCGAGTGGCATCACGTTGACGACGTCCTTCATTAAGCCGCTCAGATGCTTTTCGCCTATGCGGGTTACTTCAAACGTGTGTCGGTGCAGGTGAAGTGGATGCTGATCGCCGCTTCCATTGCGAAAGACGAGCCGGTATCGCTTGCCGGGATGCACAATCAGCGGCTCAATTTCAGGCCATGACTTGTTGTTGATTGTCCACGTGTCAAACTGCGAACCGTGCTGCTGGCCAATATCGCGAAAGGTCAGGACAAAGCTCTCGTCTGGCGCGGGCGCTGCGTCCGCGTTGGCAAACTGCGTGTAGTCCCACTTTGCCGGCCCGGGATCATTCCAAGCCGGTGCCCCCGATTGACCGGCGTACTCGACCACGATGCCAAGGCCCATCTGACGCGACTTTTCCAGCGTCGAACCCAGAATCCAGACACCCGGGGAATTCATCTCCACGATCGCGTCAACGCGCTCGGCAACCGCAAGCGAGAGGACCTCCACGCTTAGTGGCTTCGGCACCGGGTTTCCATCCATTGCGATGATCGTGAAGCGATGACCGGGGAGCGCCAGCATTACATTTTCGGTTGCGCTGGCATTCAGCAGCCGCATGAGCACGCGTTGGCCTTGCTTCACGCGGATCGGTTCGCCAGCTCCGAGCATGCGATCGTTGATGGTGATGTACTTGTAGCCAACATCCGATCCAGCGGTGAGCGGCATGTTTGAGGACTGTTCACGCATGGTCTCCACCATTGCGACGAACGACGGTTCCCAATGATGGATTGCCAAATTAAATTCCTGGTCGTAATGCGGAAGGTATTGCTTGCCCTCGATCAGGAGAAAACCGAACTGCCCAGTGTAGGTACCAAGCGAAAGATTGCCGTACGCCGACGCGTGGGTGTGATACCAGCGTGTGCCTGAAGGTTTGAGTGAATGTGTACCGATGTGTCTGGCCGGCAGGAATCATCGGCGATCCCTCTTCCATGGCGCCGTCGTTCAACGAGTCAATAGCGAGTCCATGCCAATGCACGATGTCAGGATCGGTGCTGGCATTGGTCACATCGATGCTCACCGGTACACCCTCGCGCAATCGCAGCAGAGGTCCTGGAACCTGGCAGTTATAAGCTAGCGTCTTGACGTTTACGCCTGGGCCAATTTCCAAAGTGCACGGTTCGATACGAAGGGTGTGGTCAGCCTTGCCGGCAGCACGTGCATTTTCTTGCTTCGTCTGCGCCGGCAAGAGCGCGCCCAGTGATTGGCTTGCCAGCAGCATTCCTGCTGACGAAAGAAACTCTCTGCGGTCCATGTGAATTCGCACGTTGCTTTTCAATTTGTTTTTCTCGTGCACCCTTGTGCCTTTACTTGCACGCCGGAGTCATAAACTTTGACGCTCTTCCGACTGTAAACGTCTTCCTTCCGGGACAAACTCGGGACCCTTGCGGATCATCGTGACTGAACAAATGGCGGCCCCGCTCTTCAATGGGCCTGTGCAGAGGATGCAGGACGCGGGTGGCTCGACGTGCTTCCATCGGTCATCCACAAAGCCCAGCGAATCGCTTCAAAGTACATTTTGCGAACGTCTGGGTCATCCCACGACTCCTCCGTGTGCCCGAGCGTGGAATAAAAGACTCGGCCCTTGCCGTACATCTTGCTCCATGCAACTGCGAAATCATGATCTGAGCGGTGTACACGCGGATTGTTGGAATAGTCGAGCTTGTTCGGATCGAGACTCAGGAGGACGTTCACCTTGTCGCGCGACCATGCTTTGGGCTGATAGATTTCGTCGTATTTTACGAAAGATTTTGGGAAATGGCGCACCGCTGGGAAGTCGGGATCCTCATTGACGATCGGCGCGTTGAACGTCATCCAGGGGTGCTGGTCGAACCAGCCGCCAATCATCTCTCCATATTCGGGCCAGTTGTAGTTCGTGTCCAGCGCCGCATGAATGCCGACGAATCCTTTGCCGTCATCGTGGATAAACGAAAGGATGTCTTTCTTCTGGCCGTCATCGAGGTCCAGCTCACCCGTTGTGCTCGCAAAGACGATCAGGTCGAAGTAATTGAGGTTTTTGGCATTTCGTCCGAGGTCCTTCTTTGTGAGCAGCTCGGTATCGGTGCGGATCATCGTGTCCCATAGGCCGCTCTCCTTGCCCATGTTGAATACTGCTGCCATGGCATCCGATATCGAGTCGTGCTCAAACCCCTTGGTTTGGCCGATCACCAGAACGTGCTTCAGATGGATCTGCTTTGTGTGTGGTACCGGAGGCAGCGCGTCGCCTGCAGGCGATTGCGCCCGGGCGCGAACACCCTGTATCGCGGCAATCGATGTGAACAAGCCGCACGCGAAGATCAGCAAGCTTCGTCCGACGCGCAAGGAATCTCCTTTTGTCCGATCTCAGTCGGAAGATCAGTATGTTCTTGCGGATTTTTTCCCAATACAACGTGGTGGCACTTTATTCGTTCGTCGGCGCTTCCCGGAGAAGAGATTCTGCGTGCGCCCAAATGACGAATTTTCGCCCGGAACGAGTTTAGCGGGCAGCCCCACTTGACGCAAACGCCGGAGTTCCGAAACTTCCTCGCTCGGTGCTTTCACAAGTTGTTACGGCCCCTTCAGGCTGGCGTCTCGGCTTTGCCGTAGTATGCTTGATTCGCCGCTGCATAGGTACGAAAAGCGTCCCTGTCGTCTCACTTCAAGGAGCGTTTCACCGTGATCACTCCATCACATCTTCGCTTCGATCTAACTGCTCAGCGAGCGGGAAGATTGCGCGGAACAAGCTTTCGCCCCTTCAAGTATCTGGCCCTCCCGCTTCTGCTTGCCACCGCTCTAACACCCACGCCGCAAGCCATAAGCCAGGCCGGCAGCTCGAACGCTCCAGCGCCTCTGCCGTGGGATCAGAATCCCGGCGGGATGCACATCTATCTCTGGGCAGGCCTCAAATCCCACTTTCCGGGACAGCACGATTATCCCCAGTTCCTTGCCGACTGGAGCAAGATTTTGACGGAGCATGGCGCCGTGGTCGGCGGAGCCCTACACGCGCCTCGCTCTGCCGATCTGGAGCACACCGACGTCGTGATTCTCTACAAGGGAGACGCAGCTTATCTAAGCGAAGATGAGAAGGCTGCGCTCGAAACCTATATAAAGCGCGGAGGCGGACTGGTCAGCATTCACGACTCGTTATGCGGTCCGGACCCGGCTTACTTTGCCTCGCTGGTGGGCGGCGCCAAGAAGCACGGTGAAGTGAACTATACCCTGGGCGCTCCCATTCCTTACTCAGTGGTCGACCCGGGCGATCCAATCATGAAGGGAATGTCGAATATCACCCTATTTGACGAGGCCTTTTACAACATGACGTGGGCACACGATCCGAGCGTGCATGTGCTTGCAACAGCCGTCATTCCTGGCACGCCGAGCGCCGGCACGCACAAAGGCGAAGTCGTGCCTCAGGTCTGGACCTATGAACACACGTTGAGTGGAGGCGAGCCGGCTCGAGCATTCGTATGGATGCAGGGGCACGAGTACGCGAACTTCGCTAATTATCAAATTCAACAAATGCTGCTGCGCGGCATCGCATGGGCTGGGAAGAAACCCGTCGATTCGCTCGTCGACTATGTGCCGCCGCATCCTTTGCGCACGCAGGGAAATGGCACAAGTCGATAGCTGGAAGGGCACACAACGGCGACGCACACAGATTCCAACGTGCGGTGCAAGGCTGGGATCACTTAGCTGTCCAGCCTCCGTCGATAAGAATGTCGGTGCCCGTGATGAATCCCGCCGCCTCGGAACACAAATAGCAAGCCAGTGCGCCGATCTCCTCGATCCTGCCCCACCTTCCGACTGGCAGGTTTGCTAGGAACTGCGCATTGGCTTCCGGATTGTTCATGACCGCCGCATTCATGTCCGTTCCGAACGGGCCCGGACTGATGCCGTTCACGGTGATGCCGTCGCCGGCGAGTTCCAGCGCCAATGATCGGGTCAATCCAAGCAGGGCCGCCTTTGCGGAGGAATACGCGGTCCGGCCCGGCAGAGACACATGACTCATGATCGAAGTCATATTCAGCACGCGGCCATAGCCGGAACCCTCCATGCTCGGAACAAAGGCCCGGCACATCAAAAACGTCGAGATCAGGCTTGAGTCCAGGACGCTGCGGAATTCCTCCAGCGAAAAGTCCACCAGGTTCTTGCGGATATTTGTGCCTGCGTTGTTGATCAGAATCTGGGCCGCTCCGAACCGCTTAGTTACCGCTTCCGCAACGTTGGCGACCTCATTCTCCTGCGTCACATCGGCGACAAATATCTCGGCGGTCCCGCCCTGTTCCGCAATCGCAACGCGCACAAGTTCGAGGCGCTGGCTGTCGCGCGCTACCAGCGCTATCTTCGCCCCTTCTGCGGAGAGAGCCTTCGCCATTGCCTCGCCCAGCCCGCGGCTCCCACCCGTAATGACAGCCGTCCGACCAGCCAGATTCGAATTCATGTTTGCATCTCCCATCCCAATTCGAAGACGTGCACCCTGTGCTTCAGGGCTCAAGACGACTCGCGCCGACAGCTGCCGAGGAAATGGCAGCGGGCGGTTCGCGTCGCTTCCTCGCCGATTCCGGATCGAGCACCAACCAGCAGGCCGCCGACACAGTGGCTGCCACGGCCATTGTGTCGATAAGAACGTTCCAGTTGCCGCCCGATTTCTCCAGGATCACTCCGCCCACAACCGGCGCCACGAAGCCCGCAAGATTGCCCATCATATTCATTGCTGCCGCCACAGTGGCCGTGTAGGGGCCTCCGATCTCGACGCAGGAGTCCCACGAAATCGGCATGGTCAGGTCGCTCGCAAAGCTGGCCAGCCCCATCGCTATCATTGCTGGAACGACAGATTGGATGTGTGTCAACGTGACCAACAGGATCGCCGTCGAGAGAAATCCGCAAAAGGCAATTGCGCGCCTTGGCAACTTTGCGGGAGCAAGCCCCGAAGCCAATGAGCCGAAACCGCCAAACAATAGTGGCAGCACTGCAAGAGCGGCAGCGCGTTCGAGCGACTGCCCACGCCCTTCACGCAGATACGTCGGCAACCAAGTTATGTAGAAACACCAAACGTAGGAGAGGAAGAAATATTGGACAAACAGAAGCATCACCTGCCGGGTTATCAGCAGAGTCGTCCAGTGCCGTTGGTCGCGCTCACCCTTTGTTGTGAGCGTGCGAGATGCTTCCAGCAATTCTCTCTCGGCTGAATTCACGGCGGGGTGTTGCGATGGGTCGTCTTTGAACCAAACAAGAAAGATCAGACACCACAGAAACCCAAGGGCGGCAAAGCTCACAAACGCCCATCTCCAGCCGAACCACCGGATGCAAAGCAAAGCCAGCGGCGGTGTTGCCGCTCCGCCCCATCGCGTGAACGACCACATCACGGACTGCGCTCTGACGCGTTCCCGTTCGGGCAGCCAGGCACTCAGCATGCGCGTCAGGTTGGGAAAACATCCTGCCTCGCCGGCTCCAAATAGAAACCGGATCCCCACCAGCGATGCGACGTTCCACGCTGCGCCAGTGAGAGCGGTGCATGCGGACCATGCCAGCACAATCTGTGTCAGCACCCGTTTGACGCCAAGCCGATCGCCAAGTAGCCCCATGGGAATCTCGAAGAGCGCATAGGACAACGCGAAGGCGCCGAAGATAAGTCCCATCTGCTGCTTTGAAACATGCAGATCGTGCGAAATAGGTCCAGCCGCTTGGGATATTGCGACCCTTTGCATGTAGGAAAGCACGGCGAGCCCGATCGCCAACAACACGACGCCGTACCGTGTGCGGGTCGCCCTCATTGCGGTAGGCTCCATGCATACAAGGTGTCACCTGCTCCAAAAACTATGTATTGTTTTCCGTCAAGCAGGTAAGTAATCACGCCGCCCGATTCATTGGCGCCGATTTCGTGATGCCACAGCACTTGTCCCTTGTCGGCGCTGTAGATAATTGCATTCTTCTGGTCGTCTCCGGTGATGAGCAGATTGCTGGCAGTCGTCAGGATGCTTGGTCCGACCGTGGATGGCGCGTTGTTCAGGTTTGGGTACGCATGCTGCCACACCGCATTGCCTGTCAATGGATCGATTGCCTGCAGCACGCGTTGCGAACGGCCGATGCCATCGCCTGTTCCTCCATAGCCCGAGGGCTGAGCAGTGTCGTCGGTCAGGTAATAGATAGCCTTTCCCTCGACCGAGTTCACATAGAACAAGCCGGTTTTTGGATTGTACGCTGGGGCAGGCCAGTTCGAAGCATTCACGATATTGATTGAACCGCCAACCGTAGGGTCCTTATCCGGGATTGGTATAGGTTCCCCTTGCGGCGAAAGGCCAGAGGAGTAATCCAGGGGTACATATGGCTTGACGACTAAATAGTGGCCTGTCTCCCGATCGAGCGTGACAAAGAATCCGTTGCGCGCCGCCTGCGCGACCAGCTTGCGGGGCTTCCCATCCATTACTCGATCGAAGAGAATCGGCGCGGTCGTGTTGTCGAAATCATGTGTGTCGTGTGGCGAAACCTGGAAATACCATTTCAATTTCCCTGTATCCGCATCGAGCGCAACGATCGATTCCGTCCATAGGTTGGCTCCAGGGCGTCCCTGTCCCGCAAATACTGGATTGGTATTTCCGGTTGGCCAATACAGCAGATTCAATTCCGGATCGTACGTACCCGGCATCCACGTCATGCCGCCGCCGTGATCCGAGGCCGCTTCGTTCGGCCACGTCTTCAGCGCAGGATCGCCCTTGCGCGGTGTTGACCACCATGTCCATTGCAGATCGCCCGTGACAGGATCGAAGGAATCGAGGAACCCGGGCATATCCATTGCATCCCCGCCCACGCCGACTATGACGTGGTTCTTAACGATCAACGGCGCCGACGTTGAGAAATACTGCTTGCGCGCATCGGCGTAGTCCTTTCTCCACAGTTCCTGCCCGGTATTCGCATTCAGCGCGATCAGCCAGTTATCCGGCGTGAGGAAGTAAACCGTTGTCTTCCAGATTGCCACTCCGCGTTGGCCCACGAGATGCCCGCCGTGATCGATCCAGTCGTAGTGCCACAGTGGGTTTCCAGTCCGCGCGTCGAGTGCCCATACGTGATCCGGAATCGTAATGTAGAGCACTCCACCCACCAGCAGCGGAGTGCACTTGATGGTGGGAACGGGAGCGCCCCGTTGCGCGCCGACTCCAGTAATTTTGTACGTCCATCGCTGCGTAAGCCGGTTTACGTTCGCGGGCCCGATCTGTGTGAATGTGCTGTAGCGCTGACCGCTGTAATCGCCATTGAACGTCGGCCAACTCGTGGTCGGCGCTTTCCCAATTGTGTTGGGATCGAGCGAAACGGGTTGCACACCAGGCGCGCCACCCGCGAGGCTCGCAGCGGCGATGGCCGTGCAAACTCCGAGGGAAAATTTCATTTCTGTGTTTCCAGGTAAGCGGTCACGTTGTGCATATCATCGTTGGTCAGCGTCATGATCATCTGCTGGTGCGCCGCCAGCGGATCCTTTATCTCGACCCTCACTCCCGGCTCGCGCTCGACGACATGCGTCTCACCCGCGTGGTCAACCAATGTGATGCGAAAATCGCTCACTTGCGTGACGCGTCCGGCGATCGTACTGCCGTTTCGCGTCTTCACGGTTGCGACGATTGCTTTTGAAGAGTCTTCAGAATCATTGGGCCGCACCGGCCAGATCCAGCCCCTCTGCAGTTGCTCGGGTGAGCGGAAACGGCTGCCGATATGCACGAATGTCTCCGCGGTGTGGCACGAGGTGCAGTGTTCGGTCACATAGACCTGTCCCTTCGCCGCGTTTCCCACCAGGATGTTCAGCATGTGATAGGTTCCACGATTCGCGACCGCCTCCACCTGCAAATGCAGAAACTCGGCAATGTCCGTGAGCTGATCGTCTGACATGGTCGCAAACGCCGGCATGCCTTTCTCGGGCCGGCCCCTTTTCAGGAATGCGACAAGGTGCTCCCCATGGTCATCGCCCAGCACCTCGTCCGCTGTGATCAGACTGCTTCCGGTTGCGCCGCGCGCTTGGGGTCCATGGCAGAATGCACAGTTCTGCTGAAACAGCGTTGTCCCACGCGCGGCTGCGGCTTTGTCCGGTTCCGGACCCAAACCCAGAAAGGCGCGCGTGGCAGCGGCTCGCTGTTCCGGCGTCATAGTCTGATAGGTAGCCTGGGCCTGCGCCCCTTCCTGAGCGCCGGTCTGCGTTTCCTGGCTGCCCGCGATCCCCGCAACCACCACCAAGCCTGCGGCGAACAGTGCAGGGAAAACCCGATGGCGCATGTCCCTCTCCCCAATTTGATCGGTTGCGGCACTCGCTCATAGAACAGACGCTACGCAATCTTCGCTGCGTGCCGCTCGGTGGATGAAACTGTCTTCTATTCCGCGAAATCCAGGGGCAAAGGTTCAGCCCCGTTCAGCCACCCGCCGTAGTATACAGAGCTGAGTTTCGGTGCTGTTCTCGTCGGCACCAGGCATCGCCCGACCATCAGTTTTGGCAAGTCGCTAACGGAGAATTGCTGGCGGAGTTGCGGAATTCAGGCGCTCCGTCGAAACTTAGCAGGCTATGTTCATCGCGCGTGGTCTTGCATCTGTTGTTTGTGGCGCCATCCTGGCGTCTTTACCTGCCGCCGCCTCTCATTTGGTTACCGGAAACGGCTTTGGATTCGCCGTAGTCTCGCCGGAGTCCGGCACAGTCACAAAGTTCTATGCGCATCCCTATAGCTTTGTTCGACCAGAAGCCAATAAACCCTTGAGCGAAGGGGTCGAAACTACCAATTTCATCAAACTACTTGCCTGGGGCGGCGAAGCCGCGCAAGGCGCGTCAGCAGAGTACGTCGAAGACTCGCATCTCATCCAAATCCACAGCAGGAATGGCGAAGGGATCGTCTTCATGCCCTTTGGTCTGCGGCGAGCAACTCTAATCTTCAGCTGGGATCCGAGGAGCACGGATGCGCGGCAGGGCGGCTGGCATACAGAATGGAGCCATCCCGTCAGTTCGCAAAGAGCGGTACGCCTGTTTGGGAGGGAGATGCAGCTGCTGAAATTCGATGGCGTTCAGGAATCGTTGTTGCTCATTCCTCTAGGGCGGAAACGGGTCGAGCCTGCGCAATCGCAGCAGGTTCTAGCAGGCAGACTGGCATGGGCTCTGGTTTCTCTCGAAAGCAATAACGAATTGGAACCGGCAGTTCGAGAATTCAACCACTGGCAGGGCGGACTAGGACCGCAGGCTCTGGCGAAGCGGGAGGTTGCGGAACTCGAACAGTGGCGCGTGAAGCCGCCGGTGCGATTTATCAGCGAAGAGGAACGGCATCTCTGGCGTCAAAGCGAGGTGATGCTCCGCACTGCGCAAAGCCGCGAGCCCAACCGTCCCGGACGCAACAGCAACGGACTCATTGTTGCCAGTTTGCCTGACGGCGTGTGGTTCACGCCATGGGTGCGCGACATGGCGTACGCGGCAGTTGCGCTCGCGCGCATGGGACACCGGGATGAGGCGCGTGCTGCGCTGCTGGCCTATTTCAACGCGCAGCCTACCGGGAAAATGCGTGCGGAGACGCAGGGCGCTGACTATCAGATCTCCGTCGTCCGCTACTTCGGTGACGGCTCAGAAGAACCTTTTTTTACGATGGAGGGAGGTACCAATATTGAATTAGACGACTGGGGACTTGCGCTGTGGGTGCTCGGCGAATACCTGCGGCAGTACGACGATCCCGCGTTGCTGCAGACCGCCACCTATCGCGGCCGGCTCTACGAAAGCGCCAGAGATTATGTCGTGAAACCGCTGCTGGCAAATGTGGAGAAATACGATCGGGGGTCAATCGTTGCGGCCGACACGTCGATCTGGGAGGAGCGGCAGAAAGACAAGAAGCATTTCGCCTTCTCTACGGCCGCCGCCATTGTGGGTTTGAAGGATTTCGCTGAAACGGCTCGGCGCGCGGGAGACGAACCGACACGTATCGAAATCTTGAAGCAGGTTGCCCAGCTGCAGAAGGGATTCGGCGCGGCATTCGTCCGGGGCGGAAAGCTGCACGGAACGCTGGAAGAAGGAGTGAAGAACGATATCGACGGCGCCTTGTTGCCTGTGATCAATTTTCGGGTAGTCACAGATTCGGCGGTCATACGCGACACGGTAGAAAGGATGGAACTGCTGAAAGTGGATTCAGGGGGCTATCGGCGTGTCCGCAGTACGTATACAGATCCGGCCATCTTTGGGTATTGGTATGAGAGGCAGGAGTTCCTGTTTGTCGATCTCAGCCTGGCTGAAGTGTATCGACGGCTGGGAAGGAATGCCGAAGCCGCCGCTCTGCTCAAACGCATCGTCGACAAAGCGGCAGTGGACCACGACATTATTCCTGAAATGTACGTTGCCGTACCTTGCAAGCTGTTTCCCGGAGAGGTGGGCGACCCAACGGGAGCCCTGCCGATGGTCGGATACGGGGCGGGAGCCTATGTCCTGGATCTTTTCCAACGCGAAGAATTGGAGAGCAATCACTAACTTTGGGTCGGGCAGACCTCAACGAGGCTTCTACCTCTCGATTTGCCAGGATTGCGTTCGTCGACCTTTCCTGCCTGGGCCTTCGATCTATAAACTGGAATCACTTTACCGTTGCCCCGGCACTTATAGGTCATCGTCCATCGGCCTCCGAGTTGTTCGAGCATCGAGGCCGGAATTCGAATGAACAGTGAAGAACTTATCCTTATCACCGGCGCGACCGGTTTTCTTGGAACGCAGCTAGTTCGCGAACTGCTGGTTCGTCAGCCGCGCGCCAGACTGGCGCTGCTCATTCGCGACAGGCCGGACCAATCGGGTCAGCAGCGCGCCGATTTGATTGTCCCTCCAGACGCGCGCGACCGCGTTGAGGTCCATTCCGGCGATGTCGGCATGCCCAATTGTGGCTTGGACACCGCTGCCTTGCAGCGTCTCTCGGCGGAGACAAGCCGCGTGATTCACTCCGCTGCCACCGTGCGTTTTGATCACTCGCTGGACGAGGCGCGTCGCATTAATGTCGAGGGCACACGCCGCGTGCTCGATTTCGCCGCGGGCATGCGCCAATTGCGGAGCCTCGCCTATGTGGGAACGGCCTACGTGGCTGGCGAGCGCAGCGACCTGGTGCGCGAAAGCGACCTCGCCGTGGGCCAGAGCTTCCGCAACACCTACGAACAAACCAAGGCGGAGGCTGAGGCCCTTGTGCGGTCACACCTGGGTTCACTGCCCGGAGTGATTTTGCGCCCAAGCATTATCGTGGGAGACTCCCGCACTGGCGTCACTTCGAGTTTCAAGATGATGTATTGGCCGCTCAAGATCTATGCGCGCCGGTTGTGGCGTACGGTTCCAGGCTTTCCCGACGCGGTGTTGGACATCGTGCCGGTCGATTTTGTTGCTGCTTCTGTCGCGCGACTTGTTTTTGACGAGGCCGGCTTCGGCAGCACCGTCCACCTTTGCGCCGGTCCACGCGGCAGCGCAACGATTCAGCAAGTCGCCAGACGGGCGGCTGAGTATTTCGACGGACCTGAGGTCCGCTACGTCGATCCCAAGCTCTTCTTCGCGGCAATTCGTCCCCTGCTCTTCATCTCGCTATGGGGGCGCAAACGTCGCGTGCCGCGCGATGGCCGCGCTTATCGTGACTACTTCACGATGCGCATGCAGTTCGATACTACTAACGCCGAGCGGCTTTTGGAGCCAGCCGGACTGCGCCCGCCGCCGGTGCTGGACTATCTCGATCGCCTGTTTCATTACTGCGTTGCCAGCGATTGGGGCCGCAAACCTGTTTCCGCCCAATGAATATCTTCCGACGTTTTCAACTCGCGCGTGACCGCAACGTCACGGTGGCCAACCTTGTCGATGAGTTGCTGCGACGAAAAGGGAATTGCGAAGTTTCTGTCGGAGATGAAGGCCATTTTCATCTCGCCGAGTTGCACGCCGACATCAGCCGCATCGATGCGTTTCTCCGCCGATCAATCGCGCTCCGTTCCGGTCAGCCCGTCGCCATTTATCGCAGTAACAACCGACGCTGCTTTCATTGGTTTCTGGCAATCATCCGAGCCGGCGGCGTCGCGGTGCCGCTGAACCCTCAGCTCACAGTCTCCGAAGTGCGCCGTATTCTGGCAGAGAGCGGCACAGAGATTCTGGTGACAGACAAAGCAGTCTTTGAACACAACATTGGCGAGCGTAGCGCACTGAATGTGCGCACCTGGATTCAAGCCGACGAAGAGACAGAGACGCTGGACGGATTCATTCGAATCCCCGCCGTCGACTCAGGCACCGCGACACTGTTCCCACCGACTGCCATCGATCCGGCCTCGACCGTTGCGGTATTTCATACTTCCGGTACGAGCGGTTTTCCCAAAGGGGCTGCCCTGTCGAGCAATGCTCTGCTCGGAGCGCGTGTGTCCACAGTGTTGGCCGGGCTGATTCTCGGACCGAGAGATCTCGCGCTGATTGCACTGCCCTGGTCTCACATCATGGCCGTAAGTATCTCGCTCTATGGTCTGATGGCGGGCATTCGCGGATGCTTCCTCGATCACTTCGATGTCGAGAGTGCGTTGAACCTTGTGGAGCGCTTCGGTATCACCACGATCGTGGGAGTGCCCGCGATGTTTGCCCGACTCGTCAACAGCAATCCCGAACCCAAGCGGCTTAGGACCGTGCGCACGTGGCTGTCGGCCAGCGATCACTTGCCCGCCGAAGTTCGACAACGGCTGCGCCAATTCGGCGCGCTGGTCCGGTTGCCGGGAGGCCGGCGCGTACCACCGGTGCTCCTGAACGGCTACGGAATGGTCGAGTTGGGTGGCCTCGCCATGATGGGCGTCGAGCTATCGCTTGTCCCCGGCAGTGGCGACGTGTGTTTCCCTGTGCCCCCGTTTCAAATTCGTGTGGCGGACGAAAGCGGGCAGCGCATGCGACCCGGTGCGACGGGCGAGTGTCAGATCCGCCGTCGCGGTCTTGCTCCGCACTATTGGAAAGACAAAAACGACAGTCAGGGTTTGCTCACCAGCGACGGTTGGCTGCGCACGGGCGATCTGGCCACGCGCAGCCGTTTTGGCCTGATCCGGCTCGTGGGGCGCATGAAGGATGTGATTAAGTCTGGTGGTTACTCGGTCTATGTCCGCGAACTGGAGGAGGCCATAGTTGCTCATCCGGCCGTGGCGCGTGCGGCCGCCTTTGGCCTGCCCCACCAGGATAAGGGCGAGATTCCTGTTGCCGCAGTCGAGCTGCAAAGCGGTTCGCTGGTGCGCGAAAGCGACTTACTCGACTGGTGCCGGCAGAATCTGGCGGCCTACAAAGCGCCCCGCCGCATCTGGATTCTCAAGCCGGGTGAATTGCCTGAAAACCAAAACGGAAAGATACTCCGTCGAGCTTTACAGGAGCGGTTTTCTCACGAAGCGGAATGATGCGTGTATTCTGGCGAAAACTGGACGAGAAGTCCCGACATCGCTCAATCCAGGAATAGAACGTCAGGTTCTAGAAGTGCGTGACCTGTGCAGGACTGAAATCCTTTGGGCCGAGGTGTGCTGCCGGCGTGCCGCGGTCGATGATAAGTAGCGTTGAACCGGCGCGGCCGCGGAGCTTCGTTTCCACCTGGGTTGCCGACCAGACACCTCGCGTTTGCCGCAGCCCGAAGTACGTAAACTCTTTCACGCCGCCTGAGCCTTTCAGTGTCGTCTCCACATATACCGGAAAGCTGCTCGCGTGATCGAGCCAGCTTTTGACCTCGGCGTAGTGAGTCCTATCAGACGGGCCGGGCTTACTTACCAAAAGATCGCAGTCCCGCGCGCCAAACTTGGTCTCGCCCAGGGCCGTTTGCCCCGCCCAGAAATACTGCGCCTCGAGAAAATCCTCGTAACCGAATCCATCGCCAAGCGGTCCATCGCTCCATTTGTCGAACGGCAGAACGGCTGGTGATTTATCGCCAGGATGCGCAATCTGGATTGTGCTTTTGCCGTCCGGCCGCATCTCCAGGAGCACGTGGACACGCGCCTCGGCCGGAGAAGTGACCTCCAGCAGCACATGGAGCACGCCCGGAAACCAATGCGCACTGATATTGACTGCATCGCTGGTCCTTGCCCCGCTTCCGTCCACGCGAACAAGGTGTCCAATCAGGCGATAGTCGGCTGACTCCACTTGCTGCCTTGCCGCGGCCAGCACTCCTGGCGGAGCTACGGCCTGTGCGGCCATCGGCAGTAGCATTGTTGCGAGCATTGTCGCGGCCAGAGCAAGTCTCATACCTCGACCTTTCCGTCCCTAATACGAATCTGCCGTGCCGCCGCATGCGCGATCTCGTTCTCGTGCGTGACGACGATCAGAGTCATCCCGCGCTTCTGTTGAATTCCGATGAGAATCTCCATGATTCGCGCGGAGTTTACGCTGTCCAGATTGCCGGTTGGTTCATCGGCTAACAGGATATCCGGATCATTGGCCAAGGCGCGCGCAATCGCAACGCGTTGCCGTTCTCCCGCCGAGAGCTGATTGGGATACTGCCCCATTCGGTTTTCCAAACCCATTTCCTTGAGTAAGTCCCTGGCCCGTGCCGCGCGGTTGAATCCGCTGCGATTCAATCCAAGCATCGGGACCTGCACGTTTTCGATGGCTCGAAGCGTTGGCATCAGGTGAAATGCCTGGAAGATGAATCCAACGTTTCTGGAGCGATAGGTGTCCAGGTCAATGGCCGAGCCGAGACTGACATTTCTGAAGAGAACCTCGCCGGCAGTCGGACTGTCGAGCCCGCCCAGCATGTGCAGCAAAGTTGACTTACCGCTGCCGCTGGGGCCGGTGATGGCCACATACTCGCCGTCGGTGATCGAAAGGTCCACACCGCGCAAGGCCTCGATTCGGCCCTCGTCGTAGCTCTTGAACAGGTTTCGCACTTCGAGAGCCGGACTAGTCATGTCGCAGCGCCTCCACCGGAGAGAGCTGGGCGCCACGCCACGCAGGAATCGCTCCGGCAATCAGTCCGGCTAGTATCGAAATGCCCAGAGCTTCCGCCACCAGCGGGAAAGCAAAGTGCGTCGACACAATGCCGGCGGTTTGCGGCAACGCCGCCAGCAGGTGCAAGGCTCCCCATCCGATCACGACGCCCATCAACCCGCCTCCCAAGCCAAGCACAGTGGCCTCAAGCTGAATGAGGACCATAATCTGTCCCCGCTTCCAGCCTAGCGCGCGCAGGATGCCGATTTCCCGAGTGCGCTCGAAAACCGACATGGCCATGGTGTTGGCGATCCCCAGAATGCCGATCAGCAACGCAATCGAAGACGTGCCCCATGCAGAGGCGTGCGCGAGCCGAACAAACTGGTTGTTCCCGGCGCGCTCGGCCGCCGGAACTGCGCGCAGTCCCGGTAGAGCAGCTTCAATTTGCGCTTGCGCGCGCTTCAGGTATTCGTCAGGCGCCTCTCCGCTAGGCGCGGGGCGCAGCCGCACATGAATTGTCGACACTTTGCCTTGCAGGCTGCTGAGCCGCTGTAACTGATCGAGAGGCATGATTACCGCGCCGGCCTCCAGCGGAGACCCGCCGTGGTAAACCGCGACTACCTTGAAAAGAGAACCTTGAATCGGCAGCGTGTCGCCGGTTTTCTTGTTCATGCTGTTGGCCAAAAGTTCGCCCAACATCACTTCAGGATGACCATCGCGCAAGGGTCGTCCGGAGAGCAATTGAAGCGATTCGAACTCGTAGGAGTCGGCCCTCCAGCCGTAGACCAGCGCATTCACCTCGGGCGTCAGGTCCATCAAGTTGTAGATCATGGGTGTGGCTTGCGCCACTATGGGGAGCGCCCTCACCTTTGTCGTCGCCGACTCATCCAGCGAAGTGCTCAGAAAAGTTCGCTGAATAATTGCAATGTTGGTTCCGCTGCTTGTATAGAGACGCAGCCACGCCTGTTCGAACGCATTTGAAAAGCCGACGAGGCCCACAAACGCGCCGATCGCCATGCCGATTCCGCAAAGTGTCAGCAAAGTCCTCAGCCGTCGGCGCCAAAGATTCTTCCGGACAAATCCTAGGAACGACAGTTGAGTGGCCATGAAGTCGGAGTGAGTCCTTACATTCTCGGATTTACACGAAGCAGAATGCCAAGTTTATCCAGCAGGAATGGATGGTGTCCATCCGCGCGGTGCATCATCCAAGCGGAAAGACCGTGAACGCAATATCATTGCATATAGCCTCTCCCGGATTTGGAATCAGCCTTCTGAACGGAATTTGGACACCGCTACGACGTCAGTTCTATTTGCGCTTGAAATCAATGAATTGAAGAGAACAATGGCGAGATTAGGAGCATTTTGTTTTCCGGGAGCAGGTCATCTCAACCCGATGACCGCGCTGGCGCGCTCCTTGCAACTGAGAGGCCATGAGGTAGTGATCTTCGGGATCGCGGACACCGAGGCGCGCGTGCGGGCCGGGGGTATCGAGTTTCATCGGATTGGCATGGAAGACTATCCGCCCGGGACCCTTCAAAAGCTGGACGAGCGCCTAGCCCGGTTAAAGGGATTCGCAGCCCTTCGATTCACGTTTGAGCGAGTGAGGAATTCGGCGCGGATGGTGCTGCGCGACGGGCCGGAGGCGGTGCGTGCGGCCAATGTAGAAGGGCTGCTGGTCGACGAGACGGATTTTGCCGGAAACGTGGCAGACTATTTGGGCCTGCCGTGGATCTCCATCGCCCTAATTCCTCCCATGGTTCAGGATGACCGGTTCCCGCCCTTCTGGTTCGGTTGGGCTGCGGAACAGGATCGGCTCAGCCGTTTGCGCAACCGCCTTGCAATTCTCTTGCTCTTGCGGATAGCGACTCCTATTTTCAGAGAGGTAAACCAGCAGCGCAGTGCATGGGGACTTGAGCCCTTCAGGCGTTCCGAAGATGCGCTGTCGCCGCTGGCGCAAATTACCCAGTTGCCCGAAGCACTGGAGTTCGAAGTGGTCGGCGAGAAGCCTGCGGGGCTTCACTATACCGGGCCGTTCGTAGACCATGGGCAGCGTCCGGAGGTCGAGTTCCCATGGGGGCGCCTCGATGGACGCCCGCTGATTTACGCATCGATGGGCACTCTCCAGAACGGTTCGGAAGCCGTCTTCAGAATGATGGCGAAGGCCTGTGCCGGACTCGACGCACAACTATTGATTTCGCTGGGTGGAGGACTCGATCCGGCAAGGTTGGGGAAGCTGGCCGGTAATCCGCTGGTCGTGAGCTTTGCTCCTCAACTGGAAATTCTGAAGCGGGCCGCGCTGGTGATCACGCATGCCGGTCTCAATACGGTCCTTGAGTCGCTTTGCGAGGGAGTGCCGCTGGTAGCCGTTCCCCTCGCCAACGACCAACCCGGAGTGGCGGCGCGGGTCAAGGCCCGCGGAGCGTGCGTGGTGGTTCCACGGCACAGGCTCAACGTGGCCAGGCTTCGCAAAGCAGTCCTGTTGGTGCTCCAAGACGACAGATACCGGGAGGCGGCGCGGGTCTTGCAGAGAACCATCCAGCCGATGGACGGACCTGGCCGCGCAGCAGATCTCATCGAACAAGTGCTGAAGCTCAGTTCAATTGAGCCTATGGCCCCCTCTGCCTTGTTAGTCACGAAAACGGCCAGTGACTAGCACGCGCGCGATGGCGAGGGTTTGCCTACCACAAAACGGTTGGCTGCGCACGGGCGGCGCCTTGCCACGCGAACACGTCTCGACAGGGCTGGCCTGGAAGTACGTGCCAGCACCGCCGTTCAACCCACGGTGACCGCCTCCTCCGACGGAGCAGCCGTAACAAGCGTGGCAGCCGTTACCATCTCCCGGATCGATTGAATCACCAGTTCCGGCTCGTCCAGATGAATCCAGTGCGCGCTGGCAGGGGCGATCACTTGTTCTACCGTGTCCCCAATCTTCTCTAGGCATTCATCCGAAAGCGGCGACGATTTGCCCGGGGTCAGCAGCAAAACGGGAATCCCGCGAATGGGCTCGGCGTCCTGCATTTCCAGCAAGGTATCCGGCACAGCCGCAACATGGTTGCGCATCCCGGCGTAGTAGCTGGGCCGCGACCATTGAGCGGCTACACTCGGCCATACCTCTCGTGGCATCTTGCCCACTTCACCTTTGATCCGCTCGAGCACATGTAGACCCCCTTCGCCCGCAGCACCGGCCAACCGATCCGCGATCCGCCCCGAACGGCACAGGAGTGAGGTCACAGCAAGCCGGGCCAATCCCAGTCGCGCAATCGGGATCGCGAAACCCGCTAGCCTTATGCCGCGGTCGAGCTTCGCCTGCTTCGCCTGGTCCAGCGGCAGCCACTCCTCGCAGCGCAACGGGTCCACCAGCACGATGCTTGCCACCTCTTCCGGATACAAAAGCGCAAACCGTCGTATCACCAGCCCGCCGAAGGAATGCCCCACCAGAATAAAGGGCGGCTTGAGGCCGGCTTCCCGCATCAATTCGTGCAATTCCGCGGCAAGGTTGCTGGGCGTGCGTGCGGTTCGGGAGGGACTGCTCCACCCCAAGCCGCCGCGATCATACGACGCCGTGGCGGCAAACCGCGAAACCGTCTCCTGGATGTGAAACCAGTTCAGATTGGTGGCTGCTATCCCCGATTCAAACAACACCGTGGCTTCGCCCGATCCCTTTTCCAGCAGGTAGATCCGTTGCCCGCCCCCGATGTCAATCCATCTCCCCCCTGCTGAGTATCGCCACCGGTCATAATGTGCGCCCAGCCATTGGTACAGAAAGCCTGCAGCGACCAGAGCCGCCAGCAAGCAAGGAATCGATAAAAAGTAGCCCATCATGCCTCGATCTTTCCGTCCCGGAAGCGAATCTGTCTGGCCGCCGAGTGCGCGATATCGTTTTCGTGGGTCACTACAATCAACGTCATCCCTCGCTGCCTCTGAATTCCTATAAGAATCTCCATAATGCGCGCCGAGTTCACACTATCCAGGTTTCCTGTAGGCTCATCGGCGAGCAGAATCTCCGGATCGTTTGCCAGAGCGCGGGCAATCGCGACTCGCTGCCGTTCTCCTGCCGAAAGCTGGTTCGGATACTGCATCATCCGGTGCGCCAGGCCCACTTCCTCGAGCAACTCCGTTGCCCTTGCGGCGCGGTCAATCCGCTTGCGACTTGACCCAATCATCGGTACTTGTACATTCTCGATTGCGCGCAGCGTGGGCATCAGGTGGAATGCCTGGAAAATGAATCCAACGTTCCTGGACCGGTATGTGTCCAGATTAATTGATTTGCCAAGCTCACCGTTCCTGAAAAGAACTTCGCCGCTCGTCGGGCTGTCCAATCCCCCCAGCATGTGGAGCAAGGTTGATTTGCCGCTTCCACTCGGTCCGGTGATGGCTAGATACTCGCCGGCCGCGATCGATAGGTCCACGCCACGCAGAGCCTCAATTCGCCCGTCGTCGTAATTCTTGTAAACGGAGCGCGCTTCGAGCGCGGAGCTAGTCATAGCGCAGAGCCTCCACCGGAGAGAGTTGCGCAGCACGCCATGCGGGCAGTGCCCCCGCGATCAACCCCGCCAGAACGGCAATGCCAAGCGTCTCGGCCAGAAGGAGGACAGGGGGAGACGTTGAGACAATGCTTGCAGTTTGAGGCAGGGCCGCCAGCAGGTCCAGAGCGCACCATCCGAAAGCGATACCCAAGAAACCGCCGCCCAGTCCAAGAATTGTCGCTTCAAGCTGGATGAGGATCAATATCCTTCCTCGATTCCAACCGAGCGCCCGCAAAATGCCGATTTCTCGTGTGCGTTCGTGAACCGACATGGCCATGGTGTTGGCGATTCCAAGGATGCCGATGAGCAGCGCGATCGAAGAAGTGCCCCAGGCGGAAGCGTGCGCTAGTTGGACAAACTGATTGTTATGGGCGCGCTCGGCGGCGGGAACCGCGCGCAGTCCCGGCAGAGCAGCTTCGATCTGTGCCTGCGCCCGTTTTAAATAATGCTCCTGGGACTCTCCGGTAGGTGCCGAGCGCAACCGAACATCAAAAGTCGAGACTTTGCCCTGGAGGCTGCTTAGTTCCTGCAACTGATCCAGGGGCATGATGACCGCATCCGCCTGTAGTCCAGAGCCGCCATGGTAAATTGCGCACACCGTGAATGGCGAGCTTTGAATCTCCAGTGTGTCGCCCACCTTTTTCTTCAGATCATCGGCTAGAAGATCGCCCAGCATGACTTCGGGATGCCCGTCGCGGAAGTGCCGTCCTGCGAGGATCTGCAATGAGTCAAATTCATACGAATCGGCCTTCCAGCCGTATGCCAGCGCATTCACATCGGTCGTCAAGTCCATCATGTTGAATATGACGGGCGTTGCTTGCGCCACCAGAGGCAACGACTTCAAGGTCGTTCCAACAGACTCATTCAATGAGGTATTTAAAAAGGTCTGTTGAATCACTGCCATGTCGGTGCCACTACTCGAGTAGATTCGAAGCCACTCGTTTTCAAAGGCACTCGAAAAACCGACGAGACCAACGAAGGCGCCAATTGCCATCCCGATTCCGCAAAGTGTCAGTAGCGTCCTCAGCCGTCGGCGCCATAGATTGTTCCAGACAAAACCAGTAAGCGAAAGTGGAGAGGCCTTGAAATGGGAATTAGCCATAACTTGAGAGTAAAGCTGGATCATCTTTAGCGACTGTAGTCGATTTTGTCGCTGCTCGTGCATCCAAGACCGGAAATGCCCAGAAATGACGCGCCTTCAGGCTAGAGCACCTCGGCTGGCCCTGGGGGGTCAGGATAGGCGGATTGCAAATGATCGAAAAGAATTGGTCGGGGAGGGCGGATTTAAACCTCCGACCCCCTGGTCCCGAACCAGATTTTGCGGCTTGTTGAAGTCTGTAGAAATCGAGTGAAAATAGCTGTTTTTGATTGAACGCGTTGCAGCCATGCTATTGACTGCTGTGGTTCCGAATAGTTCTAGAGTGCTTTGACCGCTACGATTTCGACTACATCGGCCCGAAAAGTTCGAAATTCACTTCGCACTTCATTGCAAGTTTGTCTTGCGGTACACCTGGTACAGAATTCGTCGGGCACTCCACAAGCATTGAGCCGCAAATGCGGATGCGATCGATTGCAAGCATGAGCAATATAGGTCAGACAGGATGCGAGAGCTGTTTCTACATTTGCTCGAACGGGCTTTAGCACGAAGTTTGTGGGTAAACTGTCTGCCACTCAGGAGCTCACAGCTGGCCCATTCCAGTTAATCGCAAAAGAGGGGGTACAAAATGAACACAGGTACCAAAGACGAAGTTAAGGGTACGGCACATGAGGTGAAGGGTGCTGTCAAAGCGACAACAGGCAAAGTGACCGGCGATTCGAAACTCGAAGCCGAAGGCCACGTCGAAAAGGCGGCTGGAAAGGTTCAAAAGAAGATCGGAGAGGTTGAGAAAGTTATAGACAAATAAATACCCATCTGG
>Ga0182024_10002756_pt1 | contig 43166 bp, 39 predicted proteins | sample P32metaG_FD_120480 | JGI IMG/M metagenome (GOLD analysis project Ga0182024, IMG submission 120480) | Permafrost microbial communities from Stordalen Mire, Sweden - P3-2 metaG (Illumina Assembly) | ecosystem: Environmental > Terrestrial > Soil > Wetlands > Permafrost | place: Sweden: Stordalen... | reverse complement strand
CTTAGAGGTGAAGCGTGGCGTTGTAAGCCGCATATTGCGACACATGGAAACGATTTTCGGTTATGAGATGATTTATGGCAAGTTCTAACGACAAGTCTCTTTGCTGCAGCGGCTCATTCAGCCCATTAGGAGGCAAGTATTCGCACATGCGCGATTGAAGTTGGGGAAGATTTCCGCCGGAAATTGTACGCCTCGCCAAACCCACGCTACGCGGAGCCTATCAGGATTGCGATTCTCCGAAAAAGTGACCAACGCGATCAAACGATCGTGGGCCTGGGTAACATGCTCGGCGGTTAACCGCTATTGTGGGAAGTGAGAATCGTCGCCGGGTCAGAATCGGTCGGTTGCTGACCTGTCTCACGCGGCGAGTATTTGAGACTCGTGACGTCCAATTCGATCCTCACCGCGACACCTACCCGATGTTCATGCCCACCAGGTAATCCTCAAGCAAAACAGTCCAATCTGTCGCGGATACCATCGATCCTAGTTCGAGTTAACGCCTTCACTCGAGCGGCCAAACATGCCACCATCGCCAATAGGTATTACAACATAGTTCGCCCGGATTCCCCCGGATCGCCCATCGATACGTCTGCGTACATTTAGCATATGGAGCATTACAACGCTCCTGAAAGTGTCGCGATTATCATCCTAGAATGTTCTAGACGATAATCATGACGGCGTCTCAGTGCTAATAATGCCGGTAAGTTTGCCAAGTGCTAGTTGCAGTTGAACATCAATCGGTTGCTCGGTATCGATGCAGATGTGGCACCCGTCCTGCGGCCAAAGTTCCCACGTCATCGACTGCTGATCATGAAGTTCGGGGCGCATTTCGGAGAAATCAGTTTCAACCGCGAGGCGTCTGGCTATTCGTTGTCGGGCAATATTTGGGTCGCATGTGCATTCAATGGCAAAAAAATGGCTGCGATTATCGCTAGCGATTTGACGTGTTTGACGGAGCGCTTCAGCCGATGAAAATGTGCCGTCGAGGACCACGGAAACTCCGCTGCGCAGCAGAGCTCTGGCCCGGCGTATCAATTCTGCATACACTCGTTGACGGGCGAGAAGGCTATATTTGCCACGATCAAAATCAGCCGGCAATTCAGTCTTTCCATACATCTGCTGTCTGATTTCGTCGGTCTGTATTAGCTGGCATCCTAGCGATTCGGACATTTTTCTTGCTAAGGTGCTTTTTCCAGTCCCGGAAAGACCGCCCACCACGATGATTAAAGGGTGAAGCCACGGCTGGACATAAGAATCGGCAAGTTCTAAATGCCGAGCTGCCGCCGCTGCTGTTGCGTCGCGTTGATTGCCACTCAGTTGATCCGCTCGAAGTGCATTGATTTTCGCCCTGACACAGGCACGATACGACTTGTAAAAATCGATCAGCACCGAAGTGCCACCTTCGATAGACGCCTCCATCATTTGAAATAGCTGTTGGCCGATCCATGGCGCGCCCATAAAATCACATTCGGTGGCCAAAAATGACAGTTCATCGGCGATGTCAATGCGGCGAAACTCGAAACTAAATTCGATACAATCGAAAATCGTGAGCGGATCAGTGAAGCAGATATGTTCAGGTCGCAAATCGCCGTGGCCTTCGATAATACGTCCAGCCTGAACACGCTGGTCGAAGAGTTCAGGCCGCAAAAGGAGCAGTTGCAGTTGGAAACCATGTATCCGATGGATAGCCTCAGCGGGACAATGATGCGATACTGTCAAGAGTTCGTTTAAGTTTCCACGAACATGAGCGATGTAACGATCGCGATATTCTGCAATCGTTAGCTCTAGCGCTGGAAGGTTGCGATAGAATTCGGACAGTACCCGCGCCAAACGACTTACATGCTCAAGTCGAAGCTCTCCGCGAGAGAGCATTTGATCCATGGTCTGTTCGATGGGCAGGCGACGCATCTGAACAAGCCAATCAATTGGCGACTCCTTTCCATTAAGTTGGAAGGCACCCTCTGAATCCCGTGAAACAGAAACTATGTCAAGATAAGTATCGGGCGCAAGCCGTCGATTAAGCCGCACTTCCTCGTGACAAGCCTGTTTGCGCTTATCAACCGTCGAAAAATCCAGGAAGTCGTATTTGACGGGTCTTTTTAGTTTGTAAACAAATTGCCCCGCCAGAAACACAACCGATATATGCGTTTCTTGTACCTCAACGTTCTCCGGTGCATGGGGGTAAGTAGTAGATCTGCTCAGCCATCGGACAAGTGTGTCGAAAGAGTTTTCAGACACAGCGATCTCCAAAGCGCTTCCTGCTATGGCCCAGCGTTGGTGCTGGTGTGGTTTGCAAAGTTAAAAAACATGTACCCATACAATGAAGTAGTATCATGGCCGAATTGCGACTTTCAAAACGCCATCGAGCCGCTGGCCGAATACTCGATAAGCTTCTTTAATCTCATTCAGCGAAAATGAATGCGTAATCAGCAGGCGCGGATTGAAACGGCCGGCTTGCACCATATTTATCAGCCGCCGCATGCGCTCTTTTCCGCCGGGACAAAGCGTTGTGATAATACGGTAATCACCGATGCCGGCGGCAAACGCATCGTAGGGAATATGAAGCTTTCCAGAGTACACGCCTAAACTCGATAGCGTGCCACCAGGTCTGAGCGAGCGCAGGCAATTTTCAAAAGTTTCCTGGGTACCTAGCGCTTCGATGGCCACGTCGGCGCCACCGCCGGTCAACTTCTTGATTTCCGAAATAATATCGGACTTCCGATAATCAATCACGACGTCCGCTCCCATTTTTTGGGACATTGCCAACCGTGATTCATCGCTATCGACTCCAATAATCAGGGATGCGCCTAAAAGTTTGGCACCGGCGGTCGCACACAGACCAATCGGGCCTTGCGCGAAGATTACGACTGTGTCACCTATCTTTATCTTGGCTGCTTCTGCTCCCGCAAAACCAGTCGAGGCAATGTCGGCTAACAGAACCACCTCTTCATCCGCCAACGAATCGGGAATCTTAGCAAGGTTTGCTTGTGCATAGGGCACCCGTAGATACTCGGCCTGTGCACCGTTGATTGTGTTGCCGAATCGCCATCCGCCGAGCGCTTCGTACCCTTCACCATGGCCACACTGCGACGCCTGACCGGACAAGCACGCTCGACATTGCCCGCAAGGTGTAATTGCTCCGACTAATACGCGATCGCCGGTTGTGAATCCGACGACACCGGGACCAATTTCGTCGATTATGCCGACGGGTTCGTGACCAATGACAAGTCCAGGTCGGACGGGATACTCGCCGTTAAGTATGTGCAGATCGGTCCCGCAAATCGTCGTCAGCGTAATCCGAATGACTACCTCACCGATGCCGGCGCGCGGACATTCCACCTCATCCACGCGAATATCGTTGACGCCATGAAACACCGTAGCGCGCATTGTGGACCTCCACGATCATCCGATACGCGATCACTTCGCATCGCCGGGAGATTTTTGTCGATTTACGCCTCCTCTGCGCTGGTCACGGACATATTTGTGGCACTCGATGCAGTTCATAGTGAGTTCGACGTAAGCCAGTGCTGCGCCGTCGAGGCTTTTTTTTCTCGCTGCATCGGTAAGTCGATCCGTGATGCGGCGAAAGTCTGCGCTTCGCTGATTATATTCTGGTGTTTGAAGCACTTGCCAGAGCGTATCCTCACTGAGCAGACTCATGGCCTGCGAGTTTTTAACTATCAAGTCAAAGTTTTCAGTGGTCAGACCTTCCAAAACTTTTTTGGAGTCTTCCAACTTTACTTGCATAAAATTCTGCACATCGTTGACTTTAGGTGGTGCAGAGAGTCCTGTGATTACCCACATGCTAAAAATGGCTGCACTAAGCAATGACATCGCTAGACATATGTTTATCATAAACGCATCCTCTCGGCTCGCTTTCAGCCTGTAACCACACACCTAGGAGTCTCTTGCTGAAGCAGTCGGCCAATTTGTGTGAATTCGGTCGCCCGCAGCATCAGAACGTCATCGAGGCTGATCAAGCCGACCAATCGGCCACCGTCATCGACAACCGGGACTCGACGGAATCGACCGCTGCGCATAAGCGCCAATACTGACTCTATGGCGCCATCTTCAGTAATTGTTTTTAAACCCGTTGACATTACATCTTGCACCAGCGTATCCACGGGACTACGTCCTTTGGCCAGCACACGTTCGACCAAATCGCGATCAGTGAGAATACCAATGGGTTGATTCGCATCGCTCACCACGACTAAGCTGCCAACGGCCCGCTGAAGCATGCGCCTCGCTGCAAGGTAAACAGTTTCATTTGGTTCAACAGTTTCGACTTCTCTTACGCAGATTCGCCCGATCGACATTTGATACTCCTTATGCTGTTGCTTTATGTCATAATTGGTTTGGTATCAAACCGCCCTCGCGGCGCGAACAACCGCGTGGCTCTTTGGTTTCAAGACTATTCGGCCGCGCGCATGATTCGCGTTTTAATACAAGCATGGTCTGTGCAACGCCATCATGCCACATTTTTGGGTTTAAGAATTTGCGTGTAGCCCCCACACTATCAACAGGAAACCGGCGGTTCCGACAACGAGTCCGCCTGGTAACAGAACTAGACTTACGCCCATCGCCAATGCGATGAGTAGCAGTAAGAGTCCGAATACTATTGCGCCGCCGTGGCCAAGCAGACGCCCAGCGGATTTCACTTCGTTCGTCAACGTTTCTTTGTCAGCCATGGTTTCACCTCACTGCGGTATTTCAACCCTGAAAGCATTATTCACCGGGCAAATCTTGTTTTGGCCTCTTAATAATCAACACAGGGCACTCAGCCCGGCGGATAATCGATTCCGCGACGCTGCCCAGCAGCATGCGTGGCAGGCCACGACGACCGTGCGTGCTCATGACGATCATGTGCACTTTTTCTTCGCCGGCGATGCGCAGGATTTCGCTCGTGGGGTCACCGCACGCCAGGCGGTGACTATAGGGAACGCGTGGATCCGACGGCCGAATTCGATCCAGCATCGTCAGCAGGATTTTCGAGTGGTAATCGAAAATGTGGTCGGTATAAATTTCGCCGCCGCCATAAGGAACGCCGGGCTGTTCGACGTGCACAATCAGCAGCCGAGCATCTAGTGTTGGGGCCAGCGACGCTGTCCAATTCAAAGCGAATCCGCACTCTGGCGATAGATCGGTGGCGAATAAGATCGTTGTCGATTTGGACTGGTAAGCAGCCGATGACTTCGCGATCATCTCGTCCGCGATGGCATGTTGCTTGATCATAAATCACCGCCTGCCTACGAACCACAACCGGCATCAATCAGATTCAATTTGTATCCTGGGCAACTGTGGGCCGCCCAATTGCAACAACTGCAAGCGAATCGCGCTCATACGAGTGGACAGTGTTTTCGCCACCCGATGCATAAAATCGAAGCCAAATTCTGGATCTTCAGCACACAGTTTCAAGATTTTTTGGCCGTCGATGGTGATTACCGTCGTCGGCGTTAAAGTGCGGGCCGTGTCCGAAAGTAGTGGCCGACCCACAAGCGGTGACCAACCGATCAAATCGCCCGGGCCGACTTCCATCAATTGCCGGCAGCCGGCATGCGGAGTGCAAACAGCCAGCGAGACGCGGCCGCTGATGACAAAATAAATATCTCTCCCAAATTCGTTCTCATGGAAAATGTCGTGTTGAGCGGGGAATTCCGCGACCTTGGAGATCATTGCCACCCGCTCTAAATGTTTCTTAGCGATGCCGTGGAAGAATTCGATTTGATGAAGTGGGTTCAAAATCTCGGGCATGACTTTCACCTCGGGTGTGGGGCAGCATCCGCCGTGCATGCTACCCATTGGGCGAACGATTCTTACGGCCTCGCGCGAAGATGAATTGAAGTTCTCGAATTACCTGTAAATGCATTCCCTGTGCCACGACCGTTCAACCTCATTCTTGCGCGCTGACAACGCCGGCAGACCATAAATCGCCGTGGGTTTCTGCTCAAACCAACTGTTTTCCACGACAAAGGCTTGGAATCCGCGCCCGTAACAGCGCGCACAAGAGCACACGGGCGTGCATTACAGCACACCTGGCACGCAGCGCAAACTGACGAAATCGCGCGGCCGAAAGCCTCGGCAGATGGGATTCGGTCTGGCTGTGGTGGGCAACGCATATCTAATCAGCCCGTAGAAAAGTCGCTTCTGCTGCGATCGGAATGCGCGCCATTACCGCGCGTCATTCGTCGCCGATCGGGCCATTGGCATAAGAGTAGCATGGATAAGAAATCCAATCGAAACCTGCTCGGTCGCAGATTCATTTTAGGAGGTGTCGAGATGACTCGCGAAGTGGTAGTGCTTAGTGGAGCGCGAACGGCGATCGGCGGATTCGGCGGCAGCCTGAAAGATATTCCGCCCAGCGACTTGGCGGCCCATTGCGTGCGCGAGGCCGTGAACCGCGCCGGCATCGAATCGAAAGATGTCGGACACGCCGTGTTCGGAAACATTATTCACACGGATTCGCACGATCACTATTTGGCGCGCGTCGCCGCCATTAAAGGCGGCCTGACGCACGAGACTCCGGCCCTGACCTTGAACCGGCTGTGCGGCAGCGGACTGCAGGCGATTATTACAGCAGCTCAGGCAATCATGTTAGGCGATGCCGACGCAACCGTGGCCGGCGGCGCCGAAAACATGAGCCGCAGCCCGTACCTGGCACCCGCCATGCGCTGGGGGGCACGGATGAACGACACGACTTTAACCGACGTCTTGGTCGGCGCGCTGAGCGACCCGTTCGACGATGTCCACATGGGCGTTACGGCGGAAAACGTGGCGAAAAAGTATCAGATCTCGCGTGAAGATCAGGATGCGTTGGCGGCCGAAAGCCACCGCCGCGCCGCCGCCGCCATCGATCACGGTTTCTTCAAGGCGCAAATCGTGCCGGTGCAAGTCAAAGCCAAGAAAGACGTCGTGCCGTTCGAGGTCGACGAAACCGTGCGGCGCGACAGCACCGCCGACAAACTTGCCAAGCTGCGTCCCGTGTTCGATCCTGCAGGCACCGTGACCGCGGGAAACTCTTCCAGCATTAACGACGCAGCCGCGGCAGTTGTTTTGATGGAAAGTGGGCTCGCTCAGAAGCGCGGCCTGCATCCCATTGGCAAGCTGGTCGCCTATAGCTACGCCGGAGTCGATCCGAAGTACATGGGAATCGGCCCGGTGCCGGCGGTGCAATCGCTGTTGCGAAAGACCGGTTTCACGCTGAACGACATTGACGTGTTTGAAGTGAACGAAGCTTTCGCAGCCCAAGCGCTCGCCGTTTGCCGCGCTCTGGAACTGCCAATGGATCGAACAAATCCGAACGGCAGCGGCATTTCGCTCGGTCATCCGATCGGCGCGACGGGGTGTATTTTAACCATCAAGGCGTTGTACGAACTGAAGCGCACCGGTGGCCGGCGCGCATTGGTCACCATGTGCATCGGCGGCGGGCAAGGGATCGCCGCCATTTTTGAAAGCGTTTAACCACGGGGGATAGGCGGATAGCGGGCATGCGGCCGGCGGCCGGTTACATCCAGAATGCTGGGGAAAAGGGGGGGCTGGCTGCCCCGCATGCTTGCACAGTGGATCGACATTCGGAATTTTCGAATCAGGAGCTTTCGCGATGAAACGATTGGAAGGCAAAACGGCAATTGTGACGGGCGCATCACGCGGTATAGGGCGAGCAATTGCCATAGAACTGGCGCGCGAGGGTGCGCGGGTCGCGGTGAACTATCAAAACAACGAAGCCAAAGCGCAAGAGGTGGCGGCGGAAATCGCCAAGCTCGGTGGCGCAGCAATGTTGGTCAAAGCCAATTTGGCCAGCTCCAAGGAAGCGCATGTAATGATCAAGCACGTTGCGGAGGAATTTCGCCACTTGGATTTTCTGGTCAACAATGCCGGCATCACCCGCGACTCGATGCTTCGCAAAATGACCGACGAGCAATGGGCCGAAGTGATTCAAACGAATCTCAATGCCTGCTTCTATTGCACCTCGGCGGTGATTCCGATCATGACCGCGCAAAGCTATGGGCGGATTGTGAACATCAGTTCGATGAACGGTCAAATCGCCGCTGTCGGCCAGGCAAATTACAGCGCCAGCAAGGGAGCCATCATAGCGTTTACAAGAACCGCGGCAATGGAACTGGCCCATTCGGGCATCACGGTGAACAGCGTCTCGCCCGGTTACACCGAGACCGACATGTTTGCAAGGATTCCCGTGGAGATTCAGGCGCAGATTAAGGCGAGAATTCCGCTTGGCCGATTCGCCCAACCCGTGGAAATCGCCAAAGCGGTCGTATTCCTGTGCGCGGACGGCGATTACATCACTGGCGAGCAGATCAACGTCAACGGAGGCGCCTACATGGTGTAATGTCGCAACCGTCGCCCCTTGGACAGAGGACAGGTTCTGGGTGATGAAGCCCGCCCGCACGCCCACATAGCGGCCCTCTGTCTAAGTGGGAGAGGCTGCCCTTCGACCAACGCCGACCGAAAGGAACCATGATGAGTCAGAATAACAATGAATTCGATATCTTCGATCCCACAGGCATGTTCAAAAACATGCGCAACGAAAGTATGGAGGCCTGGTCGAAAACGATGGTTCAGTTCGTTAATACCAGTGCTTATGCCGACGCGACCGGCAAAATGCTGGACGTGTGGCTAAGCAATTCGACGCCATTTCGCAAGCAGATGGAGAACGTGATGTCGCACGCTCTGGAAAATCTCAGCATGCCCAGCCGTGATGAAGTCACGCGTCTGGCGGAGCGGCTGACCAATGTTGAGCTGCGATTGGATGATCTGGACGCGAAACTAGATCAGATTTTGCAAGCGATCCGGCCAGCGAGCACAGCCAAGTGAATCCATTGATGTCCGCGGGAGACACAAGCATGACCGCCACGCCAACGCCAGAAAAACCGGCGCCCAACTATACCGAGGTGTTCAATCAGCTTGCAAAAGTTGCCGACAAAATGGCGACATTCAATCGGCTAGTTACCACCGATGCGAAGATCGCGCAAACGCCGAAAACCTTGGTGTGGACGCTCAATAAGGCCAAGCTGTATCGCTATGTTCCCGCGGTGCCGGAGGAACAACTGCATAACATTCCGTTGCTCTTGGTGTTTGCAATTATGAACCGGCCGCATGTGCTCGATTTGCGGCCCGGCCACAGTTTTGTCGAGTACATGCGCAACAAGGGCTACGACATTTATCTGCTGGATTGGGGCGCACCGGGGCCCGAAGATCGAACCATGACGTTCGATGATTACGCGCTGGAGTATTTACCGCGCGCCGTCCGCAAGCTGAAAAGTGTCTCCGGAAAGCAACAATTCAACATGCTCGGCTGGTGCTTGGGCGCATTGATCAGCACACTTTATGCAGCGCTGCGGCCCAGCGATGGCCTGAAGAATTTGATTCTATTGACGGCCCCCCTCGATTTTACCGACAAAACATCATCAGGCTTCGTCCGCTGGACCAACAGCGAAGAGTTCAACGCGGACCGGATTGTAAACTCGTTCGGCAACGTGCCGGGCGAATTGATCGACTACGGCGCAAAATCGCTCAAACCCGTCGAAAACTTCATCGGTAATTACATCAACTTGTGGGACCGGATCGACGATCCGAAGGTGGTCGAATCGTGGCATGCCATGAACACCTGGGTGCGGGACAACATCGACATGGCCGGCGGCGCATACCGACAGTTGATCGACGACTTTTATAAAAAGAATCGCTTGAAGGAAGGCACGCTAATATTGCGCGGGGAACGCGTCGACCTAAAAAAGCTGACTGCCAACGTTTTGAATGTGATCGCCGAAGCAGATCACATTACGCCCCCCTGTCAATCCGAAGGCGTCATGGATTTGCTCGGCAGCCAGGACAAAGAGGTGTTCCGCGTCCGTGGCGGACATATCGGCATTATGGCCGGCAGCGGCGCGGAGAAAACGACGTGGCCCCACATTGACGCGTGGTTAGCTAAACGAACCGATTGACCCATGTTTAATTGGAACTCGCTCGTTGATGAAACTGCAATATTCGCAGTCCTTTCCGATGGGTATGCCCGCTTCGCACGGCCCGTCCGGGAAGGACTGGTTAAGTTTTTGGAAGGATTGCCGGACGCGTTTCAGGAAAAAATCTTAGCGCAGCAGACCTTGCTGTCGCCGTCGGCCAGCATTTCGCAACGATTAGCGCTCCTGGCCCGCAGCTGCCCGGTGTTACATAAGCTGGGACAAATTCTGGCGCGCGACCAACGTTTAGCCCCGGAATTACGGGCGCAGCTGCGCGAGCTGGAATCGTTTTCGCCGACGGTCCCTGAAGAAGCAATCCGGAAGACCTTAGCACGCGAACTGGGACCGCTGGAATTGCGCGGCATCCGGTTGGTCCTGCCAGCAATTGCCGAGGCTAGTGTGGCTGTAGTCGTGCCGTATGTTGACGACGGCACCGGATTCGCCCGTGAAACAACCGACGGCAAACCGCAAAATGGTGTGTTCAAGATTCTCAAGCCCGGCATCGAAGAACGGCTGGAGCTAGAACTTGATCTACTGACCAAAGTCGGCTCGCACTTGGACGAGCGCTGCGATGCGTTGGCGATTCCGCATCTCGATTACGAAGATTCATTTCAACAGATATGCGAAAAACTCCGGAGTGAAGTTTGCTTGACAGAAGAGCAAAATCATTTGGCCCTGGCGGCGAAGTTTTACGCCGACGAGCCGCAGGTTCACATTCCGGCACTGATGGTGCACTGCACGTCGCGGGTGACAGCGATGGAGCGGATTGTTGGTGTAAAGATTACCGATCATTCATTGGAATGTCGCCACGCACGTCGCCGCTTGGCAGATTTGGTTGTCCGGGCGCTCATGGCGCATCCGTTTTTCTCGCGGCCGAAGGAAGCGATGTTTCACTGTGATCCACATGCGGGCAATCTGTTTTGGACCCATGACGATCGCCTGGCGATTTTGGATTGGAGTCTGGTTTCGTGGTTGAACGAAGCGGAATTGCTGGCCTTGGTGCAGATTCTACAAGCCGCGACGGCGATGAACACGCAGGGGATTGTCGACGTCTTGCTACAGTTATCGGATCGCCGATCAGCAAATCGCACAGCGCTTGCCACGATAGTAAAGTCGAACCTAGAGAAGATTCGGCACGGTCAGGTTCCTGGCTGCGGTTGGTTCGTGGGGTTGCTGGACGAGGCCGTTCAGTCGGCCGGCTTGCGATTGGCAGCCGAGTTGATGTTGCTGCGAAAGTCGCTACATTCGCTCGAAGGCGTTTTGGCTGATATGGGCGCGGACGTTTGGCAACTGGACCGAACGGTGTTTACGCAATTTCTGGTTCATTTCGCTGCGGAATTCCCTGGGAGATGGCTGGTATCGCCGTTTTCGCACGATTTCAATACGCATTTATCAAACACGGATCTCACCCAGATGGCAATCAACTATCCATCAACGGTCGCGCGATTTTGGCTGGGAAACAGCTTCGATGTGTTGGAGACTTACCGCCGGACGGATAAACTGCTAGGCGAGAGCCTTTTTCGCCAGGATGATAATTAGGAGGGATGTACGATGTCGCGGGTTATTGAAGTCACGGAACTAGCGCCGCGTGACGGACATCAAAGTTTGCTGGCTACGCGCGTAGCAATGGAAGACCTCGCGGCTGCCTGCGCGGACTTAGACAAAGCAGGCTATTGGAGCGTCGAATGTTGGGGCGGAGCCACTTACGACTCGTGCATCCGGTTCCTGAATGAAGACCCCTGGGAGCGGTTGCGGACATTTCGGCGCCTGATGCCAAACACGCGGTTGCAAATGTTGCTGCGGGGACAAAATCTGCTCGGCTACCGACACTACGAAGATGGCGTGGTGGATCGCTTCGTCGAAAAATCGGCGGAAAATGGCATGGATGTGTTCCGCGTTTTCGACGCCTTGAACGATGTGCGGAATCTACGCCGCTCGCTCGATGCCGTGTGCCGCACCGGCAAACATGCCGAGGGCACCATTTGCTACACCGTTTCTCCGCTGCACACCGTCGACCGGTTTATCGAAATGGCACTGCAACTGAAAGAGATGGGCTGCAATTCGATCTGCATTAAAGATATGGCGGCGCTGCTACGGCCACAGCCGGCGTATGATTTGGTGCGCGGCATTAAACAAAAATGCGGCGCTGATACGCTGGTGCACGTCCACGTCCACTCGACCACTGGCGTGACCATGGTCAGTCTAATGAAGGCCATCGAAGCCGGGGCCGACATTGTCGACACTTCGATCTCGTCGCTTAGCTTGGGACCAGGGCACAATCCGACCGAAGCACTGGTCGAAATGTTGGAAGGAACCAGGTACAACACGCGACTGGATAAAACTTGTTTGGCAAAAATCAAAGAACACTTTGCCAAGATTCGACCGAAATACGCCGAATTCGAATCGAAGATTATTGGAGTGGAAACCGATATTTTCGACAGCCAGATTCCTGGCGGCATGATTTCGAACATGGAAAGTCAGCTCCGACAGCAAGGCGCAGGCGACCGGGTGCAGGAAGTACTGGCCGAAGTTCCCCGGGTTCGTAAAGATGCGGGCTATCCGCCACTGGTGACGCCGTCGAGTCAAATTGTCGGAACGCAAGCCGTCTTCAACGTCCTGATGGGACGCTACAAGGTACTAACCGGTGAATTTGCAGATTTGATGCTGGGATATTATGGCGAAACTATTGGCTCGCGCGATGCGGAAGTGATGGAAGCAGCCGCCAAACACGCCAAGAAGCAAGCAATCACGGGCCGTCCGGCCGATTTGCTGAAGCCGGAATGGGATGAGCTGCGAGCTCAAGCATTGGCGCTCACAGGTTGCAATGGAAGCGACGAAGACGTGCTGACGTACGCCATGTTCCCGCAAGTCGCCGCGAAGTTCTTCGAGCATCGAGCGGAAGGACCAAAGAATGTCGGCAAGAGCGCAGCCTCAAAGACTGTTGCAAAAGATGCGACCGCCGGCGCGGCTGCATCGTCAGCAAAAACAGGCAATGGAAAGGGTCCGGTGTCGTCGCGCGTTACATATAACGTGAAGGTCGGCGATAAGACGCATCAGGTTGTGGTCGAACCGGCATAATTAGAGTTTGGTTGGCACCAACCATTTTGATCGAATCAGATGGAAAGCAGTTCCGATGACCGCGAATGATAAAAAAACGATGGCTGGATTGGTCGAAGGGCTCCGCCTGAAGCGGCAGCGAATCGAGCTCGGCGGCGGCGCGGATCGGTTAGCCAAACAGACGCAACAAGGCAAGTTGACGGCCCGCGAGCGGATTGCAGAGCTTGTCGACGCAGAGAGTTTTGAAGAATTCGGTCTGTTTGCGCAGCACCGACAGATGAGCTTTGGCTTGGCAGGCAAAGAAATTCCCGCCGACGGCGTCGTGACCGGCGCAGCATCCGTAAATGGGCGATTGGTTCATTTGGCGAGCCAGGATTTTACCGTGATGGGTGGCTCGGCAGGCGAAGTGCACTCGCTGAAGGTGGCCGACGTGATGCAACGGTCCCTAAAAACGGGCAGCCCCTTTGTGTTCATCAACGATTCCGGGGGAGCGCGCGTTCAGGAAGGGATCGATTCGTTGTCCGGCTACGGCCAGGTGTTTTACACCAACGTGCTGTTGTCTGGCGCGGTGCCGCAAATATCGTTGATATGCGGGCCCTGCGCGGGTGGAGCAGCTTACTCACCCGCGCTGACTGATTTTATTATTCAAACTCGGCAGGCCCAAATGTTCATCACGGGTCCGCAAGTGATTAAGCAAGTTACCGGTGAAGATATTTCGGCCGAATCGCTGGGCGGAGCCGACGCGCACATGGCGCATTCGGGAGTGATCCATTTTGTGGCGAAAGACGACAACGAAGCCATTTATTTGTGCCGCCGTCTGCTGAGCTTTCTACCGTCGAACAATCTAGAAGAGCCGCCTCGCCTGCCGGCAGAAAACAACATCGACCCAAACCCGATGCTTAACGAATTGGTGCCGGTCGATCCGAAGCAAAGCTATGACGTCCGCGGCGTGATCAGCGGCGTGGTCGATCAGAGCGATTTTTTGGAAGTCCAGGCCGGCTATGCCATGAACATGGTAGTGGGCTTCGCCCGCATTCTCGGGCGATCGATCGGCATCATCGCCAATCAGCCGATGATTCTTTCCGGCGCGATCGACATTAATGCTGCGAACAAGGCCGCCCGATTCATCCGCTTTTGCAATGCCTTCAACTTGCCGATGGTGACCTTCGTCGACGTGCCGGGATATTTACCCGGCGTGCAACAGGAGTATGGCGGCATCATCCGCAACGGCGCCAAGCTGCTGTTCGCGTATTCGGCCGCCTCGGTACCGAAGCTCCAAGTGATTTTACGCAAGTCTTACGGCGGAGCGCATGTGGCCATGTGCTCCAAAGACCTGGGGGCGGATTGTTCGTTTGCGTGGCCCACCGCCGAGGTGGCCGTAATGGGCGCTGAAGGTGCAGTGGAGATTGTATTCCGCAAGGAAATGCAAGAAGCGGCCGATAAAAAAGCGAAACGTGTGGAACTGATCGACCAATATCGCGAGACTTTTGCCTCGCCCTATGTTGCCGCGGGCCGACGATTGGTGGACGATATTATTGAACCAGAGCAAACCCGAAAGCATTTGGCGCAAGCGTTAGAATACTTGCAAAACAAGCGGGATCAGCGGCCGCCTAAGAAGCATGGGTTGATTCCACTGTGACGCTCAGCCGTATGCAAAAGATGCAACGAAAATCCGACGAAGTTAAATCCAAATCCGCCGATTCGGTGCCGCCGGCAGAGACGGTCGAATCGCTGCGCCAGGAAATTCGCCGACTGAGCGATCGCATTGGCGTTCTGGAAATAGCCTTAGCCGTCCAAACGCCGGCGCCCGCTCCAGTGCCAAACCGATCGCCGGAAGCCGACATACTTGGCCCCGATGTCATTTTGGCAATCAGCGCCGCTATTGCCGCTTATCTCGGCGTGGAACCGCATATTCGGCAAATTCGACTATTGCATAGTCACCCTTGGGGACAACAGGGCCGCGTCACCATCCAAGCATCGCACCGGATCCACGCAAGCCATTGATGATGGAATCAAAGTGAAATTGAAATTGACCATCGACGGAAAAGTGTATGAGGTTGAAGTTGACGCCACCGAGCCGGCACAACCGCATCCCAGTTACATTCCGCCGATGAATAAAACGCGGGCCCCTCCCACCCACCTTCCTGCGGTTCCGGCGCCGACGCAAACCGGTCAGGATACTGTCGCCGACGAAAGCAAAGTGTGCCGCAGTCCAATGGCAGGCATCGTCGTCCGTGTTTCCGCACAAGTTGGCCAAGTGATCCAGGCCAACGATGTTTTGGTAGTGCTGGAAGCGATGAAAATGGAAACGGTTGTGACCGCGCCCCGCGGCGGCAAAATCGCCAAATTAAATGTCAAATCCGGCGACTCGGTACAGGGTGGCCAGGTCCTAGTCGAGCTGGCCTAGAAAGCGAGCTTCCCATGAAACCCGTCAAATCGCTAAATCATGTCGGCGTGGCGGTACGATCGATCGAGCAGCAGAAAGATTTTTACGAACAACAGCTCGGCGCGCAATTCGAATGCATCGAGGAGGTGCCAAGCCAAAAAGTGCGTGTGGCTTTCTTTCGCATTAACGACGTACGGCTGGAATTATTGGAGCCGACTGACCCCAGCAGCCCGATCGCGGCGTTCCTGGATAAGCGCGGCGAAGGACTGCATCATCTGGCGTATACGGTCGACGACATTAAGGTCCGCATCGCCGAGCTGAAGCAATCGGGACTGCGAATGATCGACGAAGCGCCTCGCCCCGGTGCACATCGCATGCAAATTGCCTTTATTCACCCGAAGAGCACTTTTGGCGTGCTGACCGAATTATGCGAGCCGCCGAAATAAATCTTAATCATTGCCGTTTTTCCTAAAATCAATCGAGGGCAGAGAGCCGCACTTAATCCTATGAGTAGTCGCTTACCGTTTTCGATTCTGAATCCCGAGGAGGCTGCCGAACTGATCCCCGACGGAGCGATGGTGGCATTCAGCGGTTTTACGCCGGCTGGGGCGGCCAAAGCGGTGCCGCGCGCACTGGCGGGCAGAGCACGGACTCTGCATCAAGCAGGCCTACCCTACAAACTGCGCGTGCTTACTGGCGCATCAACAGGCTCGAGCATCGACGATGCTTTGGCCGACGCGGAGGCCATTAGCTGGCGTGCGCCGTTCCAATCGTCGCGCCCGCTGCGCGAACAAATCAACGCTGGAAAAGTTGAGTTCGTCGACATGCATTTGTCGCACCTGCCGCAGTCGGTTCTGTTCGGCTTTTTTGGCAAAATCGATTTTGCGGTGATCGAAGCGACCGAAATCACCTCGGACGGCCGGGTTTATCTGACGACGTCTATCGGCGCTTCGCCGACGTTTTTGCAAACGGCCGATAAAGTCATTATCGAAATCAATCGTCGGCAGTCGCCGCGCATCAGCGAAATGGCCGATATTATCATTCCCGAGCCGCCTCCCTATCGGCTGTCGTTGGATTTGGATCATCCGCTCGAACGAATCGGCAAAACTTATGCACGCGTGGATCCTCGCCGTGTGGTCGGCATAGTCGAAACCGATGAGCCGGACGAAACCGCCGAACTCGCGCCCGGAGGCGATTCGTGCCGAGCAATCGCCGGCCACGTGGTCAAATTCCTGACCAATGAATTGGCCAGCGGACGCATGCCGTACGAATTCCTGCCCTTGCAAAGCGGCGTGGGAAATGTGGCCAATGCCGTCCTCGAAGGTATCGGCCAAAGTCCAGAAATTCCCAACTTTGTAATGTACAGCGAAGTGTTGCAGCCCGCCGCGTTCGAGATGATTGCTTCCGGTCGGTGCCGCGGGGCCAGTACATGTGGGCTAGTGCTTACGCCTGGACAAATGCGGCAATTGGAAAGCGACTTTACTCATTTTGCACGGCGTCTGGTGTTACGGCCGCAGGAGATCTCCAACAACCCGGCGATTGTGCGCCAACTGGGCATCATTTCCATGAATACGGCTTTGGAAGTCGACGTCTTCGGCCACGTAAATTCGACACACTTATTCGGCCAGCGCATGATGAATGGCATTGGCGGCAGCGGTGATTTTGCCCGCAATGCATACCTTTCAATTTTCATGTGCCCGTCTATTGCCAAGAATGGGGCAATTTCGACGATTGTGCCAATGTGTACGCACGTCGATCATAACGAGCACTCCGTACAGATTGTGGTAACTGAACAGGGTTTGGCCGATTTGCGCGGATTGGCCCCGCACCAGCGTGCCGCGCGAATCATCGATCGGTGCGCCCACCACGCATACCGTGAATATTTATCTCGATACTTGAGTGAAAGCGGTGCCGGCCACATCCGCCATGATCTTAGCCGTTGCTTTGAATTGCATCAAAACTTATTGAAGTACGGATCGATGCTGCCGGAACGTTTTCCGGCCGCGGGTAATAAATCCTCTGACTCGGCGGGAAGCTCCGCACAAGCGAAAGCCATCGCCTAGTTGAAATCCTCCAATGCTTCCTGAAAAGCTCACAATTGAGGACGAGTTTCCGCCAGTCGGATACGACCAGTGGCGAGCGTTGGCCGAAGCCGACTTAAAAGGCGCGACGCTCGAGCAAAAGCTGGTTACGCACACGTACGATGGCGTCGACATTCAACCCATTTATACTCGTCGAGATGAACTTGGCCCCAACGAACCAATTGGTTTGCCAGGCCAGCCGCCGTTTGTGCGCGGCGCAACAGCGACCGGCTCAGTTCGCGATGGCTGGGATTTGCGGCAGGAGCACGCCCATCCCGATCTGAAGGTCACGAACCAAGCCATTTTGGACGATTTAGAAGGCGGCGCCACTTCCATTCGATTGCGTTTCGACGCCGCGGCTCGCAACGGAACCGATCCCGATGATACTGCGGCCGACGCGCTCGTCATTCAAGATGGCCTCACGGCCTACAGCGTTGACGACCTGGACAAAGCATTCGGCGGCGTACAATTGTCCCTCATCGGTGTCTCGCTCGAAGCGGGTGTTGCATTCGTGCCAGCCGCTGCAATGCAGGTTTCACTGTGGCGTCGGCGCGAAGTAAAGGTCGATCAGGCGCGAGGCGCATTCAATGCCGATCCATTGGCGGTTCTGGCTAGTGAGGGTCAGTTGCCGGTTTCGACATCTGCTGCACTGAAGTTGCTCGCCGAAATGGCAGCATGGACTGCCCAGAACTATCCGCACGTCACCGCGGTTGGAGTCGACACGTCGGTCTACCATCACGCAGGTGCAACCGCGGCGCAAGACATTGGTTTTGCTGTCGCCAGTGGCGTCGAATACCTTCGGTCGGTGACGGCCGAGGGCTTGCACATCGACGCAGCCGCCCGACAAATCGTCTTCAGTTTCAGCCTCGGAACGCATCATTTTCTTGCAATCGCCAAGTTGCGCGCCGCGCGGTGGTTGTGGTCGCGGGTCATCGAGGCGGCGGGCGGCTCACCTGCCGCCGGCGCGATGCACATCAACGTCAGCACTAGCAAACGGGTACTGACGCAGCGCGATCCTTATGTGAATTTATTGCGAAATACCGTCGCGATGTTTGCCGCCGGCATTGGCGGAGCCAATTCTGTTACTTCCGTACCCTTCGACGCCATGCTCGGGTCGCCAGACAGATTTAGCCGCCGGATTGCCCGCAACACCGCGCTGATTTTACAAGACGAAGCGCATTTGAATCGAGTGATCGACCCGGCGGGGGGCAGTTGGTTTCTTGATCGGCTCACGAAGGAGATTGCCGAACAAGGCTGGAAAGTTTTTCAAGAGGTCGAGCGCACGGGCGGCATGCTGAAAACGCTAACCAGTGGCTGGATTGCAGGGCAGATTGAAACGGCATTTGCGCCGCGCGCCAAGAATATCGCCCTCCGCAAGGAAGGCATCACCGGCGTGAGCGAATTTCCCGACGTCGGCGAATCGCAAATCTCGCGCGCCCAGGTGGATGTCGCCGCAATACGGGCAGCGGCAATCGAGCGGGTTAAGGCCGCGCGCAAAAAACTTCCATCGCTCAAGCAAATCGCCACTGGCGCAAATCGGATGGAATCGGCCATTGCGGCGGCTGGCGAAGGCGCCACGATCGGGCAAATTGCCGACGCACTGGGCTTCGGCCAAGAGAGCAGCGAAATTCCACCCTTGGAAACGCGCTATTTTGCCGAACCGTTCGAGAAGCTTCGGGCGGCCAGCGATGCCTGGCAAGCTACGAATGGCCGCCGGCCAACCGTGTTCCTGGCCAACATGGGCCCGCTTGCGCATCACACGGCCCGGGCAACTTATGCCAAAAACTTTTTTGAAGCGGGTGGATTCGAAGTCGTCACCAGCGGCGGTTTTGCCGATGCCCCGGCTGCCGCTGCGGCATTTGGTCGCAGCGGCGCGTTGATCGCAGTGATCTGTTCGTCGGATAAATTGTATCCGGAAATCGTGCCGCCCTTGGCCGCCCAGTTGAAAGCGGCTGGTGCGCGGTCCGTGGTGTTGGCCGGCAATCCCGGCGCGAATGAACAAGCCTGGCGCAGCGCCGGTGTCGACCAATTCATCTTTATCAAGTGCGATGTCCTGGCCACGCTGCGCGAACTACTTCAAGAAGAAGGCGTGCTTCCTAACAAAGTGCTGAACGCATCAAGCTGACCTATGGCTACCATTCCGAATTACGCCGAGATTTCGCTGCTGCCGGAAAACGGCGTCGCCGGCAATGGAAAATTCGTTTCGTCCAAGCAGCAGACGACCGACAAACAAGATCAACAGCCGTGGCAAACGCCGGAATTGATTTCGGTCAAACCGCTGTATACCGCCGCGGATTTGGCCGACGTCGATCATCTGAACACAATGCCTGGATTTCCGCCATTCCTACGCGGACCGTACGCCACGATGTATGTGCAGCGGCCGTGGACGGTGCGGCAATATGCGGGCTTTTCGACGGCTAAAGATTCCAACGCGTTTTATCGCCGCAATTTGACGGCCGGCCAAATGGGGCTGAGCATCGCGTTCGATTTGGCAACGCACCGCGGCTACGATTCCGATCATCCGCGCGTGGCCAGCGACGTCGGCATGGCCGGGGTGGCGATCGACAGTATTTACGACATGCGCACGCTGTTCGAGGGTATTCCGCTCGACAAAATGAGCGTGTCGATGACGATGAACGGGGCCGTGCTGCCAGTCATGGCGCTTTATATCGTGGCTGCCGAAGAGCAACGCGTAAAACCGGAGCAACTGGCCGGGACCATTCAGAACGACATTCTCAAGGAGTTCATGGTCCGCAACACGTACATTTATCCGCCTGAGCCGAGCATTCGCATCATTGCCGACATTTTTGCTTACACCAGCCAGCGAATGCCCAAGTTCAACAGCATCAGCATCAGCGGTTATCACATGCAGGAAGCCGGCGCCACCGCCGATTTGGAACTTGCCTACACGCTGGCCGACGGCTTGGAATACGTGCGCACCGGATTGAACAGCGGTTTGAATGTCGATGCGTTTTGTCCGCGGCTGTCGTTCTTTTGGGCCATCGGCATGAACTACTTTATGGAAGTTGCCAAGTTGCGGGCGGCCCGCCTGATCTGGGCGAAGCTAATCAAGCAGTTCAATCCGCGCGATAATAAAAGCCTTTCGCTGCGGACCCACAGCCAGACAAGCGGTTGGAGCCTGACGGCGCAAGATGTTTACAACAACGTCATTCGCACATGTTTGGAAGCGATGGCGGCTGTCCATGGCCATACCCAATCGTTGCATACCAACGCCTTGGACGAAGCGCTCGCGCTGCCCTCCGATTTTTCCGCCCGAATTGCCCGCAACACGCAATTATTTCTGCAGCAGGAAACTGACACTTGCAACGTGGTCGATGCCTGGGGCGGCAGTTATTTTGTCGAACGGCTGACGCACGACTTAGCTCAACGCGCTTGGCAGCACATTCGGGAAGTGGAAGAGTTGGGCGGCATGACCAAGGCCATTCAGGCCGGGATCCCGAAAATGCGCATTGAAGAAGCATCCGCCCGAACACAAGCCCGAATCGATTCGGGCGGCCAAGTTGTGATCGGCGTGAACAAATATCGACCGACGGCCGAGGAAAACATCAAAGTTCTGCACGTCGATACCACGGCCGTGCGAGAATCGCAAATTGCAAACCTGAAGCGACTGCGCGCCGAGCGAAATCAGGCCGAGGTCGATACGGCACTCTCGGCACTGACCGAAGCGGCCCGCAAGAAGGAAGGAAATCTGCTAGAGTTAAGCGTAGTCGCGGCGCGGGCCAAAGCCACGGTGGGGGAAATCAGCGCCGCTTTGGAAAAAGTGTTCGGCCGCTATGCAGCGCCGGTGCAATCGGTCCGGGGAGTATACGCAGACGCCATGGGACAAAACGGGAACCTCGAAAAAATCCGACAACTGGCTGCGCGGTTTGAGAAGGCCGAAGGACGTCGGCCACGAATCCTGGTTGCCAAGATGGGGCAAGACGGCCACGATCGCGGCCAAAAAGTCATTGCCAGCGCATTTGCGGACTTAGGTTTTGACGTCGACATTGGGCCGCTCTTTCGCACACCGGCTGAAACTGCCCGACAGGCAGTCGAAAACGACGTGCATATCATTGGTGTTAGCTCGCTGGCGGCCGGACATTTGACGCTTGTCCCGCAATTGCGCGACGAGCTGGCCAAACTCGGCCGGCCCGACGTTATGATCGTGGCCGGCGGCGTCATTCCGCCAGAAGATTACGACGCGCTGTATAAGTCCGGCGCTGCAGCCATTTTTGGTCCCGGCACCGTCATCGGCGACGCCGCCGAGAAGCTGCTTCTCGGTCTGTCTAAGAAGTTTGGAATTTCGCTGGCGGAAGGCAACCCGTGAGCTACGCCGCCTAGCAGTGCAACGGACGACAGCCAAAGCGACGAAGACAGTGACCTGCACCACTCGATGCGGTTTTCAATGTTTCCGTTTGGCTTCTAGTTGCTGGAGTCGTTGTTCCAGTTCTGCGACCCGTTGGGCCAGTTCAGCGGCATTATCTGATGGAGTTTTCTCTTTTGGTGCAGCGCCGTGGGGCACCAAATTGTCCATCCAGGCTTTGATCCAATGCATGGGTTTTTGCGCCAAGTTGATAGCCGCTGCTCCGTGCCGTTGCAGATAGTCCATATACGGTAGCGCCTGACGGAAATAATCGCGCAAGAAGTCCGACATGACTTGATTCGATCGTAGAATGAAATGCAGCATGTCGATCGGGAAAAGACTCATTTTTTCCGGCTGCCTTTCCATGATCAACCGGGTCAGAACCAAGCCAGTCAAATCTTCATCGGTCTGACTGTCGCGAATTTCGACGTTCTCGCCGCGGCGAATCATCGCTTCGATGTCTTCCAGCGAAACGTAATTGCTTTGATCGCGCGCATAAAAGCGGCGATTGGGATAGCGCGTAATCTGGACGGTGCCATTTGACATGCGGAATTGCTCTGGGTTTGCTTTCTAGAGTCTACCTGGTTTTATCGCATTTGCAACATTTTTATTCTACTTCGCAGCATATATAATCATTTAGTGTCGTAAATTATGGATATAAACATTTATATTGTATATGTTTATATCTATATCGCATTTGCAGCATTATAGTCTTGACTTATGCCTTAAATATACCATAATTGCTGCAGAAGCGAAAACATTTCTCGCCCGATCTCGCACCTGCACAATCAACACTTATTTTGAAGGGAGCCCAAGCCATGGCAGCAGCCGAAACACTTGCCGGCAGCAAAGTACTCGATGACGTTTTTCAAAACATCCGTCGAGCCGCGGAAAGCAACCTGAAAATGCATCAGGAAGTCTTCCATCAATGGACCCATATGTGGCCGTTTCCGGCGCCGCAGTCGATGTGGTTCGACAAGGCCCGCGATTTCCAGAAACAGTGGGCCACGACCGTTACGGATCTCGTGCGGAAGCACCGCGACATTATGGACAAGCAGTATCAGGCGGCGATTGAATCGCTCGATGCCGCTCTACGCGTTGCCGAAGCGACCAGTCCCGAAGAGTATCGTCGACGCACCGAGCAGCTATGCCGCAAATCGCTGGATTGCCTTCGCGAAATCTCGGAGAACCAACTGAGCGAATTCCAAGACGCCGTGTTGAAATGCACTGAACTGGTGACCAAGCCCAGGGCTTAGTCGTTCAGCTGATTGAAAAACGACGCCCCTGCCATTGACGAAATGCCTAACATCGGTTGTGTTTTCCATTCGAGATCAGGCGGACTTACGATGAGGAGCCTTGGTCATGAAGATTGAAAACAAAGTTGCGCTCGTCACGGGTGCGGCCAGCGGAATCGGTCAAGCAGTCGCCCGGGAGTTGGCCAAGCGTGCTGCGCGGATCGTTGTGATTGTGGACCGGAGCGATTCGGTATTTGAAGCGGCTGAATTAATCAATCGCGAAATGGATCGCGATGTCGCTCAGCCGTACGCAGGCGATGTCACGAACGAAACGTTTCGGTCCCAAGTCTATGACGAAGCGACGATTCGCCACGGGGTGGTCAGCATCTGCGTGCCAGCCGCTGGCATTACGCGCGACGGCCTGGCGGTGCGGATCAACAAAGAGACGGGCAAGGCTGAGCCGTATTCGATTACGACGTTTCGCCAGGTTATGGAAGTGAACTTAGTGGCGCCGATTTACTGGGCCATGGAAATGGTGGTTCGCATTGCGGAAGACCGATTCAAACGGGGTTTGAAACGCTGGGAGCCGGAGGAAGCCGTTCAAGGGGCGATTGTGCTCATCGGCTCGGTGTCGTCGCGCGGAAATAAAGGGCAGATTTCCTACGCGACGACGAAGGCGGGCTTAGAGGGGGCCGCGGCCACGTTGATGAAGGAGGCGATGTTTTACGGTGTTCGCTGCGGAATCATCCATCCCGGCTTTACCGATACCGCCATGGCACAGCAGCTCGGCAAAGAGTTTTTGGAGAAGAACGTACTTCCGTTCACGCAGCTTCGCCGATTGATTCGGACCGAGGAAATCGCCGATGCAATCTGTTTTATGATTTCCAATTCCGCGGTCAGCGGCGAGCTGTGGGCCGACGCCGGCTGGCAAGCGCCCGCTTGACGTCGCCAATTGAAGTGCGGTAGGGCGCACCGCACTTCTATTTTATTCCCGACGGCCAAAGGGAAGAAAACGAACTGCCGCGATTGTCGGCGGACTTCTAAGAAGACGCAAACGGATCGAAAAAATGATCATCACGGCGGAACAACATATTTCGTCAGAGCAGCATAAAAGGTTCCCGCATGCTACGGGCGCGTTTTCTTGGCTGCTGTCGGGCATCACGCTGGCCACTAAAATGACGCAGGCTAAAGTGCGGCGCGGCGCTTTGCTCGGCATGTTTGGCGAAGAAGGCACGACCAACGTCCAAGGAGAGCCGCAGCAGAAATTGGACGTTTACGCCAATCAGGCGTTGCTCCACTGCCTGCGCATGCGTGAAGATGTAGCGATTTTGGCTTCGGAAGAGAACGACGACCCGGTGATGTTCGAAGGGCGCGCCGAAAGCGGCAAATACGTCGTCGTGGTCGATCCGCTCGACGGTTCATCGAATATCGACGTGAACGTCGGGGTGGGTACGATCTTTTCGATTCTGGCGAAGCCTCCTCATGTCACGGACAAAAATCCTGAAGCGGCCGTGTTGCAACCTGGGACGCGGCAAATCGCCGCCGGATACGTGGTATACGGTTCGTCGACGATCATGGTATACACCACCGGCCACGGCGTACATGGCTTTACCTTGGACCCGGAAATCGGAGCTTATGTGTTGAGCCATGAAAACATCCGGATGCCCGCGGCCGGCAAAATCTATTCGGTAAACGAAGCCAACGCAGCAACATTTCCCCCACAATATCAAAACTATTTGTCGAGCCTGCGCAGCGGAGCAATGGGCCGTCAATATACATCGCGTTATATCGGATCGTTGGTGGCGGATTTTCATCGCACGCTGTTAAAAGGCGGCGTGTTCCTTTATCCACCCACACGGGATTACCCCAGCGGGAAATTACGGCTACTTTACGAAGCGAACCCTATTGCTTTTATCGCCGAACAGGCCGGTGGCATGGCGACCGATGGGGCTTGCCGGATTCTGGAGATCGAGCCACAAGAAGTGCATCAACGCGTACCGCTAATCGTGGGTGGAAAAGCCGAGTTGGAGGCCTGGCCCGCCGCGCGAGAAATGCAGCACAGCTATCTGTAGGACGTCGTCGCTTCCTGGATGGCACCGTTGGAACGCTCTCCAATCGGGTGCACGAGTTTCAGGACAGCGGTACATGTCGTCGTATCGGCTGAATCGACGATCTCAAATCCCATCCCTCGACAAATCTTCAGCAGCTTGTGATTGGTGACGCTGATTTGTCCGATGATTTGCTGGAGCTTTTCGTCACGTCCCACTGCCACGATCATCTTCATCAATTTTGTGCCTAGGCCGAGGGACTGGTAAGCGTCGCTAACGACGATTGCAAATTCAGCGCTATTCGTTCCGTGCAGCTTGATCAATCGAGCAACCGCGGTAAGCCTTGGCGGACTGTGTTGTTCATCAATGGCGACCAGCGCCATTTGACGGTCGTAATCGATGAAGCACAATCGCGCCAGCCGCTCGTGTGCTGTGCGTTGAGTTAGCGAGAGTACTTGCGCATAGCGAGAATAAACGGATTCCAATGAAAGCGTTTCGTGAAATTGCGCCATCAGCGATTCGTCGTCCGGTCGGATTGGCCGGATGACAAGATTGCGGCCATCCTTGGCGGTCCAGTTGGTAACGTAGTGCCGCGGATAAGGTCGAATGACCGGCTGCGGCAAGTCGGCGTTAGCGCATGAAGCAGGGTGCAAAACGACGCGCGCGTCCAAGGCGATCAGTCGATTGTCGCTTGCCATCAAGGGATTCATTTCAATTTCACTGATTCGCGGCTGTTGCAGAACCAAGCAGCTGAAACGGACGAGCAATTCTTCCATTGCTGCCAGGTCGACCGGTTTCCGTCCCCGAACGCCTTTTAGGGCGGCGTAAATTTTTGTGCGTTCCATCATGCGGCGGGCGAGCGTGGTCGTTAACGGTGGAAACCCCAGAGCCCGATCTTGGAACACTTCCACCAATTGTCCTCCGGCGCCAAATGCAATGACCGGCCCAAATTGCGGATCCACCTTGCTGCCGATGATCAATTCGTAACCGTCCAGGCGCACCATCGGCTGAACGGTAACGCCATCGAAATTGCCCGGACCCGTGGCATTGGTCACCGCGGCGGCAATCGACTCGAAGGCGAGTGTCACCTGCTTGTCCGATTGCAGATTCAATTGAACGCCGCCGACATCAGTCTTATGTGTAATCTTTTTGGAATACAACTTAACCGCCACGGGATAGCCAATTTGGTGAGCACACAGCACGGCTTGAGCCGCACTAGTTGCAATCTGCGTTTCGACGGTGGGAATTCCGTATGCACTGAGCACCTGCTTTGCTTCAGGTTCAGTCAATAGGGTGCGGTTGGAATTTAAGACCGTTCCTATGACCTCGGCGGCCTGATATTGTGCTTCGCGACTACCGCCGTCGTCGCTCACCAACGGCGTCTCGTACAGAGCATGCAGCGCATGACTGTATTGCCAGGTGTACTGGAATGTTCGGGCTGCGCCATCGGGATAAGTAAACGTCGGAATGCCCGCCTGATTCAATACTTGCACCCCGGACTCCATCTGACGTCCGCCAAGCCAGTTCGTTAATAGCGGTTTGTCCGCGGGTCTGACGATTTCTGATAAATGCAACGCAGTTTCGGCCGGATCGGCAATGGCCTGCGGCGCCAGAATGGCTAAGAGACCGTCGCATTCCGGCGCTGTGGCCAAAATTTGGGCGCACTGAGCGAATCGTTTTGGGCTGGCATCACCCAGTACATCGACTGGGTTTCCATGGCTCCAGTGCGACGGCAAAACACCATTGAGCGCATCGATAGTTTCTGATGATAGATTCGCCAGTTGGCCGCCAGCCTCCATCAAGGCATCGGTGGCAAGCACTCCCGGACCACCGGCATTAGTGACAATGGCTAGCCGCGGTCCGCGGGGGCGCGGTTGCTTGGCCAGCGCTTCGACCAGATTGAATAACTCCGAAACATGATACACGCGCAATGCGCCGACCCGACGAAAAGCAGCATCCATTACGGCGTCGCTGCCGACCAGGGCGCCGGTATGCGAGGCCGCCGCCTTCGATGCGTTTTCAGTTCGACCAGCTTTGATGATGATGATCGGCTTTTGCAATGCCACTTCACGCGCCGCGGAAAGGAATGCCTTGGCGTTGCCGATCGACTCCATGTAGATCACGATGCTGGCGGTATGCGGATCGTCCCCCAGGAATTCGATCAGATCACCCCAGCCAACGTCGAGCATCGAGCCCACGGAGAATACATGGCTGAAACCGACATTCTCGTTGTTGCTCCAATCCAAAATGGTACTCAGCATGGCGCCACTTTGGCTGATCAGTCCCACATTGCCGGACCGCGCCAGCGACGTAGCGAAGGTGGCGTTTAGCTTGAAAAGCGGACTCATCACCCCCATGCAATTGGGACCAATAAGGCGAAATGCTTTTCCGGCAATGAGTTGGCGGATTTCCTGTTCCAAAGCGGCGCCGGCGGGGCCGATTTCCTTGAATCCAGCCGAGATGACGATGCCGCCGCGAACGCGCGCTTGTAAACACTGGGCAATTGTCTGTGGCACCACCGAGGCCGGCACCACGATCACGGCCAGATCAATCGGTTCTTGAATATCGACGATGCTTGGATAGCAACGATGCCCCAGCACCTCCGCATGCTTGGGATTCACCAAAAACACTTTATCCTTGACCGCACTACCCAGCAAATTCGCCACCATCATCCGTCCGACGCTGCCAAGTTGCGGTGTGGCGCCAATCAACGCAACGCTCCGCGGACGCACAAACACGTCGAGCGCTACGGGATGGGTCACAAATAAATCGTGCACCCGCTGAATCAAGGGCGAATTGTCGTGCGGCACGAGAAGCTTCCGAATCAGAGGCGCGGCTTGCCAGGGACCGTATCGCCGGACGCCTTGCTCCGGGTCGGTCGGGAAACTGGAATTCCAATGGCTTCATCAAATGTTAGCAAATCGACTAATTGACGACGAGTATCAGCTAATCGGCCTGCGAGAGAATCGGCCACGCGTCGCATGAGCCAATATCCAAACGAATGATCGGCATCGCAAGCGGCCAGCACTTCGGAGGCGGAAATGGCGATAATCATGGTCTCTTCCACCGCCGTGGCCGTAGTGGTCATGCGGCCGCCTAACAGTGTGGACCAACCCAGCAATTCGCCGGGGCCTAATCGCAAAAGCTGCACGCTGCCATGGCCAGGAACTAGCAGATCCAACGCCACTCGGCCGGAGCCAATGATCATCAGTTGTTCGTTCTCGGATTTTTCGCGAAATAACTGTTCATGCGGCAAAAAACGACGCACCTCGGCCGCAGCAGCCAGCCGCTGCAGCATGTTCTCAGAACAATCTGCAGTGAACTGCAATCGACGGAGCAACTGCGTTAGCGCTTCTTTCTGCATACTGCCACCGAGCCCCTTCCCTACGGAAATTAGGAGACGCCGTTGTGTTTTTGCTCATCGGCAAAGGCGGCCAATAAATCCATCGTCGACAGCACTCCAACCATTTGCCGCCGGTCATCGAGCACGACTAACCGGTGCACGCGATTCCGCAGCATCTGCTGCGCGGCATGTTGCAGCGTCGAGTCGACTTGGACCGAAACGACGTCCGTCGACATAAAATCTTGCACTAATTCCGTCAACAAGTCGGCGTGCTCGAGCTTCTGCACCAGCACGGCATGGTCCAATCCACCGGATTCGGACAAAGCGTTTAACTCGTCGCTCAAATCTTTCGTCATGCCCAGCAAGTCCGTAACGGAGATTACGCCGATGCAATAGCCACGATTATTCACAACGGGCAGCGCCGAGACGCGGTTTTCGACCATGACCGACAAAGCCTCGCGCAATGTGTCGTGCGGATTTACCGAGACGACGTCCGTGCTAATGATTTCTTTCAGCGGTGTGTGGCATTTACTCATGAGGAAACTCCACCTGGGAGACACGACGCCGGCAACGGCTACACGCACGAGTACACGGAGTGGATCTCGGGATGCTTTTAAGAAATCGTAAAACCGCTTTTTGTATAGGCAAAGCGCATGCCGAGATTTAGCCGCATTGCCTTTCTAGCACCTAGCGCTGTGGCTACATGTTTTCCCGAAGATCTGAAGGTATCCCTGCCTGCACCAAGGTGTGATACACTGGGCGCGGGTGCTCTGGTTCGCACATCTGTGACAAAACCGCACATTCTTTATTAATCAAACAGCGTACGTCATGCTGCCAATTTACGTGTCAGCAGTGGGGCAACGGCGTCGCAATCGCGGTGTTACTTGAAAACAGATGAGTACAATTCCTGGAAAGCCCGCTCGTGATTCGATTCCCAAGATGTCCGACGAAGCGATCGATTTTCGCCGCCAGTTGACTTTTTTGGAAATCGACGAGTCTGACCGACAGCGACTGCAAGCGATTGCGCCGATTCTCAAACAATCGAGCACTGCGTTTGTTGAGGCTTTTTATCGGCACCTTTTCCGCTTTGAAGAGACTGCGCGTTTCCTGCAAGATCCGGATTTAGTCCAACGGTTAAAGCAGGCCCAACAAGCACATTTAGAATCGATGCTGGAGGCCGAATGGAATGAAGACTATGTCGAGCATCGCCGCCGCGTGGGGGATGTACATGCTGAGGTCGGGATTAATCCACGGATTTTCTTGGGTGCCTATAATCAGTATTTGCAGTTTTGCTTTCGGCGGTTGGCCGCCGCCGCTGATCCAAGAACGAAAGAATTTGCGGAAATTGGGTTATCGCTGTTGAAAGCGGTGTTTTTTGATATTGGCCTGACGCTGGATGCCTACTTTCAACATGCGACGGAAAATCTGCAGCAAGCGCTGGAAATGGTTTTTCACGCCAATTCCGAGCTACGTCAATTCGCACAATTGACCAGCCACGATTTGAAAACTCCCTTGGGCACGATGGCCAATTTGTGCGATGAAGCCCTGGACGAGTTCGGCCAACAAATGCCTCCTGCGGCCCGTGAATTGATTGCTGCCGCTAAAAATCGAGCCTATCGGATGAGCCAGACAATTGACGAATTGTTGGCGTCCGCTTTGACCAGCCAGCAAGCCAACGGCAATGAAATGTTTTCCAGCGAATTGGTCGTCAACCAGGCGGCTGAAACCGTTCGCCCCTTGCTGGATGAAAAGCAAATTGAATTGGTCGTGGCAGGGCCGTTGCCGTGGGTGTACGGCGATGCCGTGAAAGTTCGCGAGGCCTTTTACAATCTGTTCTCCAATGCCGCCAAGTTTATCGAACGGCGGCCTGGACGCATTCACGTTAACGCACGTATCGAAGGTGACGATTGTATTTTCTGCATTGCTGATAATGGCCCGGGCATTCCGCCGGAGGAGCTGCAACGAATCTTCATCCCCTTTCGGCGATTGCCTCGGAACCGTAATCAGCCGGGCTCCGGACTGGGACTTTATTTCACAAAAAGCCTTATCGAACAACAGTCGGGTCACATTTGGGTGGAATCGGAAATGGGGCAAGGAAGCCGATTCTATGTGCTGCTGAAGACCGATACAGCGGCGGGAGTTTCGCCGCATTAGATATTTCCGAACACCCGCAGTTTGTTCTTACGACTACGCGGTGTGGTGGCTTTCAGGTCCCGCGATCTGATATTTTTCCAGCAAGCGATACAAGCTGCGTCGGTTGATGCCGAGTGCTCGCGCCGTGCGACTCTTATTGCCACGCTCGCGATTGAAGACTTCCATCACATGGGCCCGCTCAATGCCCGCTAATTCGTCTCCCAGCGGCTCCATCATTGAATGACCATTGGTGTTACGCAATTCAAGAATATCAGGGGGCAAATCTTCAACGTAGATCACATGATCGTCGGCCATAATTTTGGCCCGATCAATGGCGTTAATTAACTGCCGCACGTTGCCCGGCCAATGATATGCTTCGATGGCCGACATGGCGCGTGGATCAATGGTCCACTCGGTTCCGACGAAATGGGAGACCAGCAACGGAATGTCGCCTTTCCGATCACGTAGCGATGGTAGTTGCAGCGACATTACGTTAATCCTGTAGAACAAATCTTCGCGGAACCGACCGGCAGCCACTTCCTTGGCCATGTTGCGGTTGCTGGCGGCGAGCAGACGGACATCAACCCGACGTTCTTTGATGGAACCAATTCGCCGCATCGAGCCATCTTCCAAAACTCGCAACAGCTTCGCCTGCAACGAACCGGCTAATTCGCCGATTTCGTCGATGAACAATGTGCCGCCGTCGGCCACTTCAAACAGCCCTGGTTTGGCGGCCACGGCACCGGTAAAGGCCCCTTTTTCGTGTCCGAAAAGTTCACTTTCTAATAATGATTCCGGCAACGCAGCGCAGTTAATGACTACCAAAGGTTTGTCGGCTCGGGCGCTTTGACGGTGTAGCGCTCGAGCGACCAATTCCTTGCCGGTGCCGCTTTCTCCTTGAATCAAAATGGCTTTATCGGTTGGGCCTGCGCGGTCGATCAGCCGGAAGACTTCTTGCATTGTAGCCGACTTGCCGATGATTTCCGTCTCGGTCTGACTGCGGCGCAAAACCGTTTTCAATTGTCGATTTTCTTTGCGGAGCTGCCCCGTCTCGTAAGCGTTTTCAATCAGGATTTCCAGCTCGGCCAAAGGAAACGGCTTGGAGAGAAAATCAATCGCCCCCAACTTCATCGCTTGGACCGCGGTTTCAATTGTGCCTTGGCCCGTGAGCATGATCACTTCACACTCCGGGTTGGAAGCTTTTAGCTTTTCCAAAAGCTGCAAGCCGGATAAACTCGGCATGACCATGTCGAGCACCGCGACATCGAATTGTCTGCGTTCGGCCATGCCCAAGGCTTCTTCGCCGGAGGAGGCTTCCTGTACTTGGAAACCGCGCCGTTTGCAGCGGCGTGCCACAGTGCTCCGAAACTCGGCATCATCGTCAACCAGCAGCAAATCGACTTTATTCGGGTCGAACATTGTAATTGTCCTAGGTCGGCTCAATCTTCCTGGCGGCTCACTCATCAACTAGCAAGCGGCGTGCCGACTACTGGTGCTTGAGTTCCTCTGTGGCAACTTAACCAAATATCACGGGGATTACCGCAATTCATGTATTGGACAACCGCAATCGATTAAAGCGGAATATACCCAATTGTGTGCTGAGGATAACCAAGAACTGTGCGAAACCGCTCGCTATAAAGTATACCGTACGGTAGGCAGCTTTCGCGAGGCTTCTCCAGCGCCTTGTCGCTTGCGCCAGTGTGAAAACTGCATTTCCTATCGCCGCTTTTTTTATCGTGGTTTCGTAACTTTCGGCGAAAATGTCACATCCTTTTCGGTATCGCGCCATGGTGAATAAACTACATTGCGATATCGAAGACCATGGGTCTCACTCCACAGCTATGCGACTATGGCTTCGTGAATTTTCTGCGTGCTCGCATATGGTCCGAAGATTGCACTGCGAGAAACAGTGCTCTCACTAGTAGGACACCCGCCTAATTCGCACTCGGAAACGAGCCTATCAGCGCAGAAGCGCGCCAAAAGGCACACAGAATTTTATTCCACATTAGGCAAAGCAAAAGACCATTACAAATATGCCAGAAACTTTAGCCAACGGCTTCGTTGGAGATCCGCCAATTCACGCGGCCTTAGTAAGCCCAGACATGAAACTACAAAAACCGCAACGCGTAATTGTGGATGGTAACGAAGCCGCGGCTTCTGTCGCCCATCGACTCAGCGAGGTCATTGCCATCTACCCGATTACGCCCGCATCGACGATGGGCGAGCTCGCCGATGCTTGGTCTGCGCAGGGCCGAACGAACATTTTTGGCACAGTGCCCGACGTCATTGAAATGCAAAGCGAAGCCGGCGCCTCCGCCACGGTCCATGGTGCATTACAAGCCGGGGCGCTGTCGACCACCTTCACGGCCTCGCAAGGCCTGCTGCTGATGATTCCCAGCATGTACAAAATCGCCGGTGAACTGACATCAACCGTGTTTCACATTTCCGCCCGTACGATTGCTACTCATGCTCTGTCGATTTTCGGCGATCATAGCGACGTAATGGCTTGCCGCCAATGCGGTTGGGCGATGCTTTGTTCCAACTCGGTGCAGGAAGCCCACGATTTAGCCCTAGTGGCCCACGCAGCGACGTTGAAAGCGAGGATACCATTTCTGCATTTCTTTGATGGCTTCCGAACGTCCCATGAGGTTAACAAAATCGAACAACTCACGGACGATGATTTACGATTGATGATCGATCAATCATCCATCGAAGCCCATCGTGCTCGCAGTTTAGATCCAGAACGGCCCGTCCTGCGCGGTTCTGCGCAGAATCCCGACGTTTTCTTTCAAGCCCGGGAGGCTTGTAACTCGTTTTACAATGCGGTACCTGACCTGGTGCAAGCGAAAATGGATCAATTCGCAACACTCACAGGGCGAGCGTATCGACTATTCGAATACGAAGGCGCGCCAGATGCCGAACACGTAATTGTCATGATGGGGTCCGGTGTAGGCGCCGTTAAGGAAGCAGTGCAATTGCTAACCAAGCAAGGAGAAAAAATTGGGCTCTTGAAGGTCCGGCTGTTTCGCCCGTTTGCAATAGACACTTTCGTTCAGGCGCTACCACGCACTGTACAACGCATTGCCGTTCTCGATCGCACAAAGGAGCCGGGTGCAATTGGTGAACCGCTATATCAGGATGTGGTTACCGCCTTGGCTGAGCACTGGCCGGCTGGCGGCAAAACCCTGCCGTTGGTCATCGGCGGTCGCTATGGATTGTCGTCGAAGGAATTCACACCCGCCATGGCGGCGCGCGTATTCCAGGAGCTGTCGGCCGACCAGCCCAAGCGGCATTTCACCGTCGGCATTATCGACGACGTCACTCACCTCAGCCTGAAGTGGGACGCCGAATTCACCACCGAGATCAACGACGTAACTCGGGCTGTATTTTATGGTCTGGGCAGCGACGGCACCGTCGGGGCAACGAAAAACTCCGTCAAAATCATCGGCGAGAACACGCCGCTCTTCGCCCAAGGGTACTTCGTTTACGATTCGAAAAAAGCGGGCTCCGTAACCGTATCGCATTTGCGCTTTAGTCCGCGGCCGATCGATTCGACATATCTCATTGACCGGGCGAATTTCGTGGCTTGCCATCAATTTCATTTTCTCGACCGGATCGACATGTTGCACGTGGCCCAGCCGGGCGCCACTTTCTTGCTCAACAGCCCCTACAGTGCCAGCGATGTATGGAATCATCTACCGCACGAAGTGCAACAGCAAATCATCGAAAAGCAGTTGAAGTTTTATGTTGTCGATGGTTACAGCGTGGCGCAACAGGCGGGCATGGCTGGACGATTCAATACCGCAATGCAGGCCTGCTTTTTCGCCTTGGCCGAGGTGCTGCCGCGTCAGCAGGCCATTGAAAAGATCAAGGAATCAATTCAAAAAACGTACGGGAAGCGAGGCGAATCGGTACTGCAAAGCAATTGGGCCGCAGTGGATGGCGCGCTGGCATCGCTCCAGCAGGTCGCAGTGCCAACTGAAGCAACCTCAAACCACTGCCGATTGCCCACCATTAGTTGCAGTGCAAATGGCTCAGATGACTTCGTCGGGCGCGTCACATCGTTGCTCGTCAGCGGTAAAGGCGATCTGATTCCGGTAAGCGCACTGCCGGTTGATGGCACGTTTCCCACAAATACTGCGAGATTCGAGAAGCGCAGTATCGCACAGGAAATACCCATTTGGGACCAAGACCTCTGCACGCAATGCGGTTTATGTGCCTTGGTCTGCCCGCATGCCGCCATCCGAATGAAAGCCTTTCCGTCACAGGCGCTCGCCGGTGCCCCGGACGCATTCCGATCCAAACCTTTCACCAGCAAAGACCAGCCGGATTATCAAATGACCATTCAAGTGGCGCCCGACGATTGCACCGGCTGCGGCGTGTGCGTCGACGTCTGCCCGGCCAAAAGCAAGGAAATCGTCAAGCACAAAGCAATCAACATGACGGCCAAGCTGTCGCATTTGGCCAATGAACAAGCAAGCTTCAATTTCTTTTTGAACATTCCGGAATTCGACCGCATCGCAGCGAAAATCGACACGGTCAAGGGCTCGCAGCTACTGCAACCTCTATTTGAATTTTCCGGTGCTTGCGCCGGCTGCGGCGAAACACCATACCTGAAATTGATGAGCCAGCTTTTCGGCGAGCGTGCTGTAATCGGCAATGCCACTGGCTGCTCATCCATTTACGGCGGAAATCTGCCAACCACTCCCTGGGCCCAAAATACCGCCGGACGCGGCCCCGCGTGGAACAATTCGCTGTTTGAAGATACCGCGGAGTTTGGATTGGGTCTGCGTATGGCCATCGATCAAAAACGCGCCTATGCCGAACATCTTCTGACGCAACTGAGAGGCCAACTCGGCGACAGTTTCGTCAAAGAATTGATCGAATCGCCGCAGTCCAACGAAGCGGAATTGGCCGGACAACGACACCGTGTGGCAATTCTCCGCCAGCGCTTGCCCGAGATAAACTCGTTCGTTTCTACCCGACTGGCCGATATCGCCGATTCATTAACGAAGCGATCGGTTTGGATAGTCGGTGGCGACGGCTGGGCCTACGACATTGGTTACGGCGGCCTGGATCATGCACTGACGACAGGTCGAGATGTAAACATTTTGGTGCTCGACACCGGAGTATATTCCAACACAGGTGGACAAGCTTCCAAGGCAACCTTCCGCGGCGCGGTGGCCAAATTCGCATCCAGCGGCAAAGAAGGTCGGAAAAAAGACCTGGGAATGATGGCCGTCGCATATGGCAACGTTTATGTCGGGCAGGTGGCGATCGGTGCCAACCCAGCCCAAGCCATTCGCACGTTCCAAGAAGCAGAATCTTATCCTGGGCCGTCGCTAATCTTGGCCTACAGCCATTGCATTGCCCACGGCATCAACATGACAACCTCAATGTCGCACCAGAAGGACGCCGTCAACTCCGGATTTTGGCCGCTCTATCACTACGATCCTCGGGCAGCCACTTCCGGCGAGCGTCCGTTCCATTTAGATAGCCACAAACCAAAGATGCCTTTCCGCGACTTTGCCATGCTGGAAGGTCGCTTTGCGATGTTAGCCCGGTCTCATCCCGAGCGCGCCGAACACCTTTTTGGATTGGCCCAGCGCGACATCGACGATCAGTGGCGCTATTACGAGCAAATCGCCGCCATGGAACGTGGAATTTTACCTTCTGCTCAACCGGGTGCCCTATGAACGTCGATCTATCGACTCGCTATTTGGGATTAAACCTTGCGAACCCGCTAGGCGTTTCGGCGGGGCCGCTTTCGGGCCGGCTAGATACACTCCGCCAACTGCAAGATGCAGGCGCTTCCGTGGCCGTGTTGCCTTCGTTGTTTGAAGAGCAAATTCGGCATGAAGAGCAAGAAATCCATCGCCTTTACGAGAATCAGGCGGAATCCTTCGCAGAATCACTCAGCTATTTTCCCGAGCTGGAAGATTATAACACCGGTCCAACCGGCTATCTCAAATATCTTGACGCGGCCAAGCGGGCGGTTTCCATGCCGCTCATCGGCAGCTTGAACGGTTGCTCGCAGAGCGGCTGGATACGCTATGCAAAAGCAATACAGAATGCCGGCGCCGACGCTTTGGAGCTGAATATCTATTTTGTGCCGACCGTTCCAATAGTAACGTCAGCCGATGTTGAAAAACGCTATGTTCATCTGGTCGCCGAAGTGTGTCAGTCTGTCTCCATTCCGGTCGCAGTGAAAATTGGGCAAAATTTTTCCAGCCTTCCGCACTTCGCAGCGCAGCTAGTTAAGGCTGGCGCCTCCGGCTTGGTTTTATTCAACCGTTACCTAGAGGCGGATATCGATATCGAATCACTATCGTTCAAACCCGATTTGGTCCTTAGCAATCGTCACGAAGCACGAGTACCCATCCGCTGGATCGCAATTTTGCGAGATCAAATTCGCGCTTCTCTGGCAGCAACCGGCGGCGTACATCGAACGCAGGGTGTCATCAAACTTCTCTTAGCTGGCGCCGATGTAACTCTGATGACCAGCGTCCTGCTGATCAAAGGGCCCAATTTTTTGCGCACGCTTTTAGTCGAACTATCGTGCTGGTTAGAGGAACACGAGTATTCCTCAGTGCAGCAACTTAAGGGAAGCATGAGTCGTGGCAATTGTCCCGATCCAGGTGCGCTGGAACGCGCTAACTACATGCAGGCGCTGACTAACTATTCGTCACATCACGGAGCACCTTATTCCCAGTGAGCTGAGTTGCAGCCAACAACGTCCATTTGAATGCGAATGCTGAAAGATAGTTCTGGCTGCCACGGGTGTTGCGTTAGCGATTTGGCAGCCTTATATCACCGTCACCGTATTCGTGGTCCAGGATTGCGTTAATCGGCAATCGGTCGGTTGGTGGCTTTGTGCCGTTGATAAAACAGCTACTGAGGAGCCTGCGGAATTCCTCCGCACCGCTATCTGTGGTCATCAGCGTTTCTAATTCGAGCTTTCGTTCGTCTCTTGTAAGCGTTTTTGTAGACATGGTTGGTCACCTTACAATGTGCAAGTTACGAACCAATAACATTATATGCCTCTCTGGTGCTGTGCAGCAAATTAGTCGGTTCCATCGATTCACTGCTTGCGCCCGATTTTCTGGGTGTTCTGCCCAGTAGGAACCGGATGGCCGTGGGTTAAAATGCAACCGGGCGCAGATCATTTATTATTACGGAGACATCTGCATGGCAACTTTCATCACGACCATTAAGTTTACCCAACAGGGCATCAAGGCCATTGATAAAACCACGAAGAGGGCAACGGCCATGAAGGCGGCTGGGAAGAAGATGGGTGTCAAGGTCACGGAAATCTACTGGACCTTGGGTGACCACGACGGAGTGTTAATCTTTGATGCATCGGACGACGAGTCAGCCACCTCGTTTCTACTCGATGTGGGGGCGATGGGGAATGTTCACACAACAACTTGCCGGGCTTTCACCGCTGTCGAGATGGACAAGATCTTGGCTAAGGTGCATGTTACTAAATAAGCAGTCGAGACCGGCGTCTTGAAGAGGCAATTCGTCTGAAGTTTCCTCGCTGTCACTGCCAGCTTTGAGTTTCGTTATTGAAATAATCTGCGAAGCAACCATTGCAATTCAGGTCGTTGCGCTGACGTGAATTGGTTTTGATGTTGAGGCTTATACCAACAACTCCAGATCGCCGAAGAATACGATAGAGCGGTCTTTGAGGTCTCTCGGTTCAGTTCTGTCATGCCTTTGAACAATCGAACGAGGCAGCTTGGGACTCAGCAGTGGGCGAAGACACCTCTCTTGATGTTCACATCGATGCCAACGGGAGCATATTCACGTGGACCGCAACCGATGGCAGATGGTCGCTCCTGGTCGGCGAGCTGCGTGATGGTGGCGACAAGACCGGTCACCACCACAACCGCACCTGCTACTTTGCGTTGCGCTGGCCAGTTGGCGCGGCTGTGAGTTCCTTTTCCGCCTCGAACCAGTCGCGGCGGTCGTCACCGATTGGACAGCCCCGCTGCTGCCATTTCTGGAAGGCCAGCGCTGCAATGGCGTCGTCTGAGAGCGGCCCAGGCCGATTTACAGCCGCAGTCGATGCCGGGACACGTGTGCTGCGGGGTGCGGACTTGATTGTCATTTGCGCCATGATTAGCTCCTTTATGACAGAGGTGACAAACGCGAATCACTTCCGTCATTATTTAAGTAGGTCCTACGAAATCTTCAATCGCGCCTGGTCACAATGTTATGAAGCTAGCAAAGATTGCTATCACAGCAGATCGCGCGATAGGCGCCTAAGCGGCTCCAAGCTGATCCAAAATGGCGTCGTCAATGCGCCGCCGCGAGCGGCACAATTTAGACCAATGCCGGCGATTCCCGCCGTGGGCACAGCCAAACATACGTTTTTAGTTTGGAATTCTCGGTGAGCAGTTTCTGTTCCTCCTGCTTTGCCTCTTGCTCGGATTTAAACGGTCCACGAATTCGCCGGTATTGGATCATTTTCGTCAGTTCGACATTGTTCCGAGGTAGTTTTTGTTGCGCTTCGGGCACCAGCGAAATGTAAAACAGCCCCGGTACGAGTTTGCCAGTTTGAAATTCCATCTGCTTCCCCTTCTACAAAGATAACTGGAACGGAAAATAATTCTCTCCAATCCTAGCACGAAGAAAGCGCACGGCGATCGAAAAGGTTGCCTGATCCACTTCGCGATGATATGTGAGCACTCATTTCCTCATGAATGTACGTAGACGTAAATAATAATGCGGTAATCCGCAGTCATGCTCTGATGCTTGCTTTTGACCATTTCTCTGCCCGAACGTCCCCTAGAGTTGAGATGATGGCCCACGTTTACACGCCAATTATGCGCTTGGTTAGACCATGCCTCGAAGGAGTGCGGAATGAATGATGGAATGTCTGTCACTGCCCGCGATCTTGCCTTGCGCTTTCAACGGCCCCCTGAGCAAATACCAAATGTCGAGTCGGCTACTGCCATATCAGGAACGACCGCGCTCATCAACGCGGCGAAGGCGCCGCTTCGCTGGAGAAACACGAGGTTTTTAAAGGCTTTCCTGAGCTAGGCTTTAACTGTGGTTAAATGCGTTGGCAGGACGTCTCGAAATGCAAGATCTGACTCAGCCGATTGATCCCACGCGCCGTGAATTAGTTGATGATGCCCGCGAACTGCTTTTTCGGCAGCTTGTGGATTGTTCGTTGGACATTATTAATGTTCTCGACGAGCACGGCTATATCCGGTTTGAAAACCCAGCCGCTGAGCAAATATTAGGATACCGCCCTGACCTGCTGATCGGGCGGTACGTGTTCGACTTCATTCATCCCGACGATCGTCCAGCCACGCTACTGGCATTTCAAGGCATTCTTGCCCGACCAGGGCAAGCTGCGTCGGCCGAGTTTCGTTTTTTAAGCGCAAACGGTTCGTGGCGATACATGGCGGCAGTGGCGAAAAATCTGTTATGCGAGCCAGGCATTGCCGGCGTGATTGTCAACTCGCGCGATGTCACCCAGCAGAAGCAAGCTGAGCAAGCGCTGCGTGAGTCGGAAGAGCGGTTCCGGCAGTTGGTCGAGAACATCGACGTGGTGTGCTTTGTCTGCGATGCGTTGGTCACCACGATGTATTACGTCAGCCCAGCCTACGAGAAGATCTGGGGCCGGACGTGCGGTAGCTTGTTGGAATCGCCAAGATCGTTCATTGACGCGATCCATCCGGACGATCTTCAAGAATTTCTCGCGAGCTTGGTAGAGATCGAGATCGGACGGCCCCGATCATGCGTGTTTCGGATCACACGACCGGACGGTGCAATGCGATGGATCTCAGACCGTGCCTTCCCGTTGTTCGACCAACACGGCACAGTATATCGCTGCGTGGGGATTGCGGAGGATATCACGGAGCGGCGCGCCCGCGAGGAGCAGCTGAACAAACTAATGCTGGCGGTCGAGCAGAGTCCGGCGGCCGTAGTCATTACCGACGCTCAGGGCACGATCGAATTCGTGAATCCAAAGTTCACCGAAGTGACGGGGTACAAGGCGGTGGAGGCGATCGGGAACAATCCGCGGATCCTGAAGTCGGGCAAGCACGATGCGGAATTTTACCGCGAGTTTTGGGAAACCATCACGGCCGGACGGGATTGGCGGGGCGAGTTCTGCAATAAGAAAAAGGACGGGACGCTATACTGGGAATCCGCTTCTGTGTCGGCGATTCGCAACGACCGAAACGAGATTACCAACTTTGTCGCTGTTAAAGAAGACATTACGGCTAAGGTGCGCGACCAAGAACAAATACGCTTGCAGAGCTCGGCGTTGTCGGCTGCCGCCAATTCGATCTTCATTACCGACAAACAAGGCCGAATCATTTGGGTGAATACAGCGTTTTGCCGGCTGAGCGGTTTTAGCACAGACGAGCTTATCAACCAGACTCCGCGGATTTTGAAGTCCGGCAAGCAGGACGCCGAATTCTACGCACAACTTTGGCAAACGATTCTCGCGGGCAAGGTGTGGAGCGGCGAGGTCATCGAGCGTCGTAAGAACGGCGAGCTTTTCACTGTCCACCAGACGATTACTCCGCTGACTGATGGCGGCGAGATCACTCATTTCATCGCCGTTCACGAGGACATTACTGCCCGCAAAGATGCCGAGGCCCGTATCGAGCAAATGGCGTATCACGACGCGCTTACGGGCCTGTGCAATCGGATGGAGCTGCAGAATTGGCTAGAACAGGCGGTCCTGCAGGCGAAGCGGCACTCGCGCTCGCTGGCGCTTCACTTCATCGATTTAGATCGATTCAAGGTCGTCAATGACACGCTCGGCCATGCGGTGGGCGACGCGCTTTTGCAGGCCGTTGCCGAACGGCTTGTAAGCTGCTTGCGCGCAAGCGACACAGCGGCGCGGATCGGCGGCGACGAGTTCGCCGTATTGCAGTTGGAAATTTCCAACCTTGAGGGAGCAGCAACGCTCGCGCGCAAGATTATCGACGCGATGGCAAAGCCGTTTCATCTCTCCGGCCGCGACATCCACATATCCGGTAGCATCGGAATCAGCTTCTTTCCCTTGGACAGCAACAAGCCGGACGAACTGATGAAAAACGCTGACATGGCGATGTACCTGGCCAAGAAGGAAGGCCGCAACAATTTTCAATTTTTCACTTCTGCGCTTAACCTTCAAATCCGTGATCGGCTGATCTTGGAATCTGACCTACATGCCGGCGTGGAAAAAGGCGAGTTCGTCCTGCATTATCAACCGCAAGTAAATTTGCGAACGCGCCACTTGACCGGGATGGAAGCGCTGATCCGTTGGCGACACCCGACACGCGGGATGGTGCCGCCGAGGATGTTTATCGGCGTAGCCGAAGAGTGTGGTCTGATTCATGAGTTAAGCCGCTGGGTGTTGGAACAAGCGTGTGCACAGAATGCCGCCTGGCAGGCCGCCGGATTGCCTCGCCGCCGCTTGGCGGTCAACATTTCGTCGACGAATTTCAAACGGGGTGATTTGTGTCAGATCATTGCAGAAGTGCTGGAGCGTACGCAGCTTTCGCCGCAATATCTAGAATTGGAGGTCACCGAGACGCTTTTGCTGGATGATGAAGATGTGATCAAGGCGATCCCGGCTCTGAAAAAGATGGGCGTGACGCTGTCGATCGACGACTTCGGTACGGGCTATTCCTCGCTGAATTACCTACGGCGCCTGCCCGTGGAGAAATTGAAAATCGATCAATCATTTGTCCGCGGGTTGCCGGAATGTAAGGACGATGCGATTATCGTTCGGGCAATTATTGAACTCGGTCACGCACTTGGCTACACCGTCATCGCCGAAGGCGTGGAGTCGGAGAAACAGTTAATCTGTCTTCGCGACCACGGCTGCGACGAAGGACAGGGCTACCTCTTCGGCCATCCGATGCCGGCCAAGGAATTCGAGCTATTGTTGCAGCGCGAGAGGAATCATCGACGCGTCAAGATGGCAACGTCGTGAGGATCGTCGAGGAGGTTCATCTTCCTCGACGACCAAGTCGTCGCATACGTCCGCAACGCCGCGGAGTAACGCGCACAAGGTGAACTGTCAGAAGACGAGCAACAGCCTAGCGAGAAGAAATATTAGTCCACCGTTCGTCCAGGAGACGAGAGAAGTTCGTCAATTCGTGATCAGATATCGTTTACGACTCGTTCGTTTCACGACGCATCAGCGGGAAAGAATCTGCCCAAAATGTCATTCCGAGAAAACGGATGACTTGTTGGCACGCTGCAGCCGTACCTTCAAACGCGGGTTTTCGGGAATCGTCGATTGGGTCAATACCGGTCCGTTTCTCTGAGTCCGAGAGTACGTCTGCGTTGACGAGACGATGTGTGGCTTGGCAATGATCTGCTCCACACTGTGACCCCACTGATTCATGCAAGAATCCTTCTGCGGGCTTAAGGAGAAATCGACGAGATCGTTGGAATACTCCGGATGAAATGAGCCGCGTGCATTAGCTCGGTCGAAGAAAGCCGAAAAGAATCACAGCAATGGAATCAATCGGATTCGATTTGGACCTGCGGAAACAAATGGCCGCTCGTCTTCATCAACTGCAACCG
>Ga0182024_10002755_pt1 | contig 43175 bp, 23 predicted proteins | sample P32metaG_FD_120480 | JGI IMG/M metagenome (GOLD analysis project Ga0182024, IMG submission 120480) | Permafrost microbial communities from Stordalen Mire, Sweden - P3-2 metaG (Illumina Assembly) | ecosystem: Environmental > Terrestrial > Soil > Wetlands > Permafrost | place: Sweden: Stordalen... | reverse complement strand
TGCCACACCCGTGGAGGGCGCATACCGGCAGATAGCCCCCTGATCGGTGGTAAGGCTCAATGTGGCCTGGGTTGTGCCGGAGGAAAGTGTCCCGCCGGGTAACCCGCCAGTGCGTGCCGGAGGCAGCATACCGGCAAACGGCGCCGTAAGCGTTGCGTTCGAATCCAGATCAGTAACCGCTCCGTCCAGCCAGCCACTAGTCCAACTGTGAACCCGAGTACTGCCTGTTGACCAAGTGTGTGGGATGGTTGCCGCCGACAATTGCGTGTTCAGTTCATCCATATCGGCAGTCCATGCGGCCTGATCGCCGCTGATCCACAGTCTGTTTTGTTGTTGAAACGGACCAGCGTTGGAGGATACAAGCGAAGGGATATTGTAGAGGTCGAAATTCGCCTGTGTTCCAAAGTTCTGCGGCAAAGCACCCGGGGTAGAGATGCCAGTTGTATTGATATCGCTGAGCTGTGCTGGAGCATCCCACGCAGCGGCCGCGTTGAAGATGCCTGGATGCCTGAGGAGCAGGAAAAGGACTCCATTACCCGACTTACTAAAGCCAATAAGATAGCGCTGCGGCACGCTGCCTTGGGCGAATCCATCACCGAAAGGAACGAGATCGTCAATAATGAAGCTCTCCATTCGCAGCGTCGGATCGGTGATGTTGTCTCCGTACCATGGCTCGTAATTAAAGGACGGAGCAATCAGTGTCATATTGAAGCGATCCTGCACGTCGAGCAACCGCAATTCTTCAAGCCCGTCGCCCCATGTCGATGACGTTGTATCGACCCCTGCGTCCACCGGTAGCACAAACAATATTTGCCTTGGCATTCCCGGCGCCGGGTTAGTTGGCTCTAGAACTCGAACAATCTGGGGTTGAATCCCCTGGTAAACAGACTGAACGGGATAGTACTCCACTCCATTTGCGTCGACTGTCGGGGTCCCGACGGTCATTGTCGGCGTGCTTTGTGCCGCTACCCGAGTTGCAATTGCGCCGAGGAGCCAGACCAAACCTAGAAAGAAGATGGGTAATTTTGCGAAACTCAGGCTGAGTACGCTGTATTCGTCCCGCAAGCGCGATGCGCTACGGAGGCTGTGCGCGGAATTTCCGCTAGGGTCAGACACATTACCAGTGCAGATCGGCGATGTAGTCGAACGTGCCATCATTACCTATCGTGATAAGGAGTTATTCAGCGTAGCATGAGTGAGGACTAATTTTCAGGACCTAAAGTACCTAGCTCGATCGTAACTCGAGTGTGTTACCCGATTTGTGAACATCGACATTTCCACTTGCTAACGACACTGCCGGTTAGCCGGTGACTCGACCGGAACTCATGAACTGGTCGTCAGGCTTCCGAACTACGTCCCGCGGCCCTCGTGATTCGGACCTTAAAAAGAGTGCCAAATATCGCTTGCGTTGTGTACACTCGGCGAAAGCCCAAGACCCCGGCCGAAGGGTTACTGCGATTGGAGTTCCTGCTCGGTTCGGATTTCCAGGTCCCCAGGAGGTTCACTTGTCCAGCTCCGCCCAAACAGTTGCACCCCCATCACCATCCGGTTCGAATCGATGGCCGAAGGCGTTGGCGCTCGCCATCGTCCTGCTCATCGCCGCCGGATTCGTATACCTGTACGTGTTCCCCTACTACCTGCACTACAACGAAGCTGCTTTCAATTCCTCCGCCGCCAACCACTGGCAGATGCGCGGCTGGCTGCTTCTCCATATCTCCAGTGGGATGTTGGCGCTTCTGATCGGACCCTGGCAGTTTTCGCGGCGCCTGCGCCAGCGGTACCTTCAACTGCACCGCGTCTCCGGACGCGTGTACGTTATCGCGGTCCTGTTCGGCTGCGCGGCTGCATTCCGTCTCGCCATTGGGACGACCTTTGGGAAGGCCTGGGGACTTGGCTTGGCTGGCCTGGCCTTTGCATGGGCTACCACCACGTTGATGGCTTACTACGCAGTGCGCCAAAGACAGATTTCCATTCACAAGGAGTGGATGGTTCGCAGCTACGTAGTCACGTTCGCATTTGTCACCTTTCGCGTCCTCAATGACTTCCCCCCGATGATGAACTGGCTGCCCGAGGCCGAACGTTCCAACACCTACATCTGGGTGTGCTGGGCGATCCCTTTGTTGATCACTGAAGTGATTTTGCAACTCGTGCGCATGCGGCGAGTAACTCCAGTTGGGTTGCGAGCGCAGCAAGGCGTCACGCAGTCCTAAAGACAGCCGCAGCATCATCGACTCAGGACGCGGGTTGACCTCTGTTCTAGATGACAGGCCAGAGCGTGCACGATGGTTCCGGTCGGTTTGTCGGCAACTCGGCAGTAACACTTCGGTAAACAACATCATTGGAAAAGGAACCCGCAATTGTCGGCAGCATCAAGAGCCACCGACTCTCAGGAAACCAGGAGGTTGCTAGAGCACCTGGTGCAAACCCAGGGTTCGGCCAAAGATATCAACTGTCCTAAGTGGCAGATAAACAAGAATCTAGGACGGTCACTGCGGCGATGTGGACGAATTTGTATCGGTCAAACCCTCCAAAATCCACAAGGTTCAACAGGTATAATTTTTCAAATAGCTGATTCTACAAGGGTTACATAGGGTAGAGAACCTGGTCCCGAACCAGATTTTGCAACTTGTTGAAGTCTGTTGAAATCGAGTAAAAATAACTGTTTTCGATTGAATGCGTTGCGGCCATGCTGTTGAAAGTCGAGGTTCTGAATAGTTTTAGAGTGCTTTGACCGCTACGATTTCGACTACACCTGTGTCTCATTTTGTGGGGTCAGTCCACGATGAATTTGTCGTATTTCGGTGCAGAGGAACTTCGAGCCATGCGTGTCAATTGCTGGAGGCAGATTCAACATTCCCTTGTCGGACGTTGAGCACTTTACTCCTCACGGTCGGAGTGAAGAACCACTCATTCGGGGAGTCCACGAACAGAGAGCAAGGCCGTTTTCCGACCACAACGAATATTGGCGAAGCGGCCTGTTCGTTTCCTCGGGAGTCCATTGCGCAAAATGGTGCGTAAACAATGGTCGCGTGGAATCACCGTCGGTCCCACTCTCTTCCCAAGTGCCGTAGATAATGTCCCTCCGGTTTTTGGCAGGCGTGACATGCTACTCAGCAGACTCTCACGGCTCAATCTAAGCTAACGCCGTGCCATTTTTGGCCGCCGTTTCCGCGTTCATGTTGGCGCTGGCTGTTGCGAGCGTCAACGCGAATCCCTCAACGGAAGCATTACAGGCCATTCTCATTACGCGTGGAGCTGCCGTTCATTGCCCCCTGATTCAATGGCGCAAGATTACTGAATATTGGTCTTTTTTCAGCGATGGTGACGATATCATGTATAATTCACGCCGGAAACGGATGGACGATTTCGATGCGAATGAAAGAGATTCCGAATGTCACTCTGGCAGTAATCCTGGGATGCGCTAGTTGGGCGCATGCGGCCCCGGAGCCGGTCAACGCTCATGCAACGCCGGAGGCGCGCGCCCTGCTCGCCTACCTCGATTCCATCTCGGGCCAAGCTACCATCACCGGTCAGCATAACTTTCCCAACGACGCGTCGCGGTGGACAGACCTGGCCTATGACCTCACCGCCAAATATCCAGGGCTGTTTGGGCAGGACTTCGGCTTCTCCGCTGGTGACGACAAGGACTCTGTGCTCTCTCGCCCGGCGATGATCGAAGAAGTCAAGCGCCAATACCGCAATGGCGCGGTGATCGCCTTGACCTGGCACACAGTGAGGCCGACTGAAGACGAGCCGGTGACTTTCCGCGATAGCGTGCAGGGCCAACTTACGAATTACGAGTGGCATGAGCTGCTCACGCCCGGCACTCTACTCTACAACCGCTGGTGCGGCCAAGTGGATGTAATCGCCGGTTACCTTCGGCAACTTCGCGATGCGCATGTTCCGGTGCTGTTCCGCCCCTACCACGAGGTGAATGGCAACTGGTTCTGGTGGGGAGGCCGTCCGAACAAAGATGGGTCGGCGGCGCTATACCGTCAGATTTACGATCGCTTCGTCAACGTCCATCATCTGGATAACCTGGTGTGGGTGTGGAATGTGAATTCGCCGAGCGGCAATGCAGGCCCCATCGCCGATTATTATCCTGGCCCGCAATTTGCCGACGTGGTCACCATGGACATCTATGGCGAGTTCAAGCAGGAGTACTACGACAGCATGGTCGCGCTGGCAGACGGCAAGCCCATTGCACTGGCCGAGGTGGGCGCTTTGCCTAGTCTGGACGTTCTCGAACGGCAGCCGCGCTGGACATATTTCATGGTCTGGAGCGGACTGCTTTCATCCTCAAGCTCGCTCGACCGAATCAATGCCGTTTATCACGCGCAGCGAATGCTCAATCGCGACGATCCCCGTCTGGCCGGGCCGATGGAAGCGATTCGGCGGGCCACGGCTGAGCGTAGCGGCGGTGCGCCTGCCCCGGAACCGGTCACGCCCTCCGCAACAGCCGAAACCACAGCTCTGCTCGCTCGCCTGTTTGCAGCCCCTGGGCAAGCCGTACTCAGCGGACAGGAAAACGATCCAGCATCGTCCAACGCCGCCACCGCAGCGGTCGTAAATGCGACTGGGAAACAGCCGGCCATTTATAACACTGATTTGGGTAGCGTCCAAGCCGGACCTGGCGTTGCGGAGGCGCACGAGATCATCGTCAAGGCGGCCCTCCGAGCGCACTTGAGTCACGCCGTAGTCTGTCTGAGCTGGCGTCAATCCCGCCCCACCGACAATGCGCCAGCCAGCGCACACGGTCAGTTGTCAGATTTTGAGTGGAACGAGTTGCTCACTTCAGGCACTGACTTGAATAAGCGATGGTGCGAACAGGTAGACGAGTTGGCTGGGAGGCTCAGGGAACTTGAGAAAGCAGGGGTCGCCGTGCTCTGGAATCCATATCCAGGGGCGAACGGCAAAGATGATTGGTGGGCCGGCCGCAAAGGAATCAACGGCTCAGCAGCGCTCTATCGCCAACTCTTTGACCGGCTGGTAAACCACGACGGCCTACACAACCTGGTCTGGTTATGGGAGGCCGCTGCTCCGGACTTCAGACCCGGCGGCGCAGGAATGATAAACGACTTCTTTCCCGGGCTGCTTTACACGGATGCGCTCGAGATCCGATTAAGCCGGATCGATACTCGCTTCCCCGTCAGCCGCTTTCTGGAGGAAGCCGCGGTTGGCAAGGTCATCGGAGTGGAGCTGGATGGCGACGTACCGCCGCCTGAGTCCTTGACGGAGCATTCCAGGTGGTCGTGGTTTTTGATCGCCCCACCGACCTCAGCGCAAGCAGACTCAACGGTCCGCACCGAGGCTCTCCGCAGACTTTATGACGATGTGCATATCGTCTCCCTCCCTGGAGAGCGATGAACTCCTTATTAGTGCCCACAAAGTTGCCAGTGGTTGCGAGTCTTGAGGAGATCTAAATGCCCGCATTTTACGGGGACTGGGAAGGGATGTTTTAAAGGAACGGTCGTCCGTTCACCTGCCCAGACCCCTCGCGAAGGGTGATCAGTTGGCCGGCTGCGACGGACCTGATTGACTCGACCAGCCCCGAAGGCCAGTGGACCTCGATGTCCGCGGTTGGCGAAGCCCCCAGTCCAAAATGCAGCCGAGGATCGTTGGCTGAGCAATAGCTGGATTGGCTCATTTGCTCTTGCGCCTGTACCTTGCCGCCATAGTGTGCCAGCACGCGGGCGCCGATGGCGCTGCGATTGCTTTTTGTTCCTTCCAGACGCACCTTCAGCCAGTGTTTACCGGCCGGGGCGTCATTGCGAATCAGCGACGGCGGCTCGTTCTGATTCATCACCAGCATGTCCAAATCGCCGTCGTTATCAAAGTCGCCGAACGCGCAGCCACGGCTGGTGTGGCGGGCGGCCATGGCCGGTCCGGCCTCTTCACCCAACTGCGCAAACTTGCCGTTACCCAGATTGCGGAAAAGGATCGGTGGGCTGTGCGCGGGAAACTTGGCGAAGGTTCGTTCAAGCTCTGGATATACGTTTCCACTGACGCAAAAAATATCGGGCCAGCCGTCGTTGTCAAGGTCGATAATGCCCGCTCCCCAACTGACGAATCGCCTCTCAACGCCGATGCCGGAGGCGTTGGAGACGTCGTCGAATTCGCCTTTGCCGGTCGAGTGGTAGAGTCCGCTCGATTGCAATTGGTAATGAGTCTTGAAGAGATCGGTGTGACCGTCGAGATCGTAGTCGCCTGCGCCGATGCCCATGCCGGCCATCTCCTGTCCATCGCCGCTCACGGCCAGTCCCCGCAGAAGCGCCTCTTCGCGGAAAGTGCCATCGCGATTGTTCATGAACAGCAAGGAAGGCGTTGAATCGCAGGCCACAAAAATGTCGGGCCATCCGTCTTCGTCGATATCCAATGCGACGGCGGTAAGGCCATAGGAGGTCTTCACGGAATCGATTCCTGAGGGTTTCGAGACGTCGGTGAAAGTGCCGTCGCCGTTGTTACGATAGAGGGCATGCGTAGGCAAAGGCAGGCCGCGCGGCCCGCAATAGACAGCTACACCTTGATAGGAACAAGTGGCTACCTGCGCGTTCGGTTTGGGCGCGGTAGCCAGGTCAACGTCGACGTAGTTGGCAACAAACAGATCCAGGTGGCCGTCACGATTGTAGTCAACGAATGTGCAGCCGCCGCCGAAGCGGTTGCCGCCGTGCAACAGTCCGGCCTTGGCGGTGACATCGGTGAATGTGCCATTGCCATTATTGTGGTAAAGACGGTTGTGGCCATAGTAAGTTAAAAACAAATCCTCAAAGCCATCGTTGTTATAGTCGCCCACGCAGACGCCCACGGCCCAGCCGGGGTCCGCGAGACCGGCCTTGGCGGTTACGTCAGTGAATGTGCCGTTGCGATTGTTGTGGTAAAGCCGGTTGCCGGAGTTTGGGGGCGTGCCCTCGAGCGTGCGGCCCCCAAGGATGAAGATGTCCATCCAGCCGTCGTTGTCGAAGTCGAAGAAGGCGCATCCGCCGCCCATCGATTCCACAATGTATGTGACCTGCCCTGGACTTCCGTAAACAATTGGCTGCGTCAAACCTGCCTGCACGGCCACATCGGTGAAGTGTGAGAATGGCTGCGGTGGTGCGGCAACTTGCGCAGCGCGCAGCCAGCCCGCAGCCAGCGCAGAGCCCGCAGCCAGCGAGCCGGCTCGCAGCAGGCTGCGTCGAGACCATCGGGGCTGGGGCTGTTTGTGCATCATTCGGCTAATGGGGAACCTTGATCGCTGACTGGCCGGATGAGTGTGCGGTTGAAGCAGGGCGCGCCGCCGCACTATCCAGCATCTGCCTAAGCCGGAGGGCGTCTGAGTTTTGTGGTTCTATTTTCAGAGCACTTTCTACCGCGGTGCGTGCATCATCGAATTTGGATTCGCTGGCCAGAGTAGCGGCCAGGTTGATCCAGGCGGCTGTATATCGCGGATTGGCGGAAACCGCGGAACGGAAGCGCATCTCGGCCTCGACATCATGACCTTGCTGGCCGAGCAGCGTGCCCAGGTTGTTTGCGGCCTCGGCGTAACGAGGCACTGCCGCAAGAGCGTTGCGGAAATGCTGCTCGGCGGCCGCACTCTCTCCGGCGCGTGCTTCAACCAGGCCGAGTTGGTTCTCAGCAGCGGCAAACCCGGGCTTGAGCTTGATCGCTTCTTCAAGCGCCGCGCGTTGCTCATCGGCGCTCCCGTTCTGTTCAAGCGCAAGTGCGAGATCGTATTCCAGCACCGCATCCTGAGGCTGGGCATCGATTGCCTCCCTATACAGAGCCACGGCCTGGGCCGCATTGCCGCTGCTCAGGGCCTCGGCTGCCTGGGCTGACTTGTTCTGGCCCAGGGCCAGCTTCAGAGTGGCCTGTTGCCGCTCCTGAAAGATCTTCAGTTGCACCAGCGCCTCGGTTGCCTGGCCCAGAGCGCGCAATACCTGGCCCAGCAGAAAATGCGCTTGCGCGTCGTCGGGGTTCAATGCGATCGCTTTCTCCAGTTGTTCACGCGCGGCATCGTTCTGTTGAAGATGATAGAGCGCGTACCCGAGGTTGTAGCGCACGTCAAAGTGATTTGCGTCGTGCGCCTCCGCGGCCTTCAAATGCCTGGCCGCGGCGGAGAACTCCTGTGCTTCGTTCTCCAAGATGCCGGAAAGATAAAGCGCGTCGAAGTTGTCAGGATGCTCCGCCAGCAGCTTGCTCAGCAGGGGCCGTGCAGTCGCATCGTCGTCCTGGTAGACAAGAACGCGGAGATAGAGCAGTTCTGTCTCCATGTCTTTGGGATGTTTTTCCAGGGTCGCCTTCAGCAGGTTGCTCGCATCCTGGTAGCGGTGCAATTGCATGTAAATTGCAGCCAGCGCCGCACTCAACCGCAAATCGCCCGGCGCCTGCGCCAGCGCCGTGTTCAGCGTCGCCGCTGCTTTGTCCGACTGTCCGGAGTGAGAATAGGCAAGCGCCAGATCGAGGATCAATTCTTCGTCCAGCGTGGCCGCTTTCAGCAGATCAATCGCGGCCTCGTATTGGCCGTCGGCGATGCGCGCCTTGGCTAGCCAGTCCAGCGCGATCACCGAGCCGGGATCGACGCGCAAGGCAGCCTCCCATGCCTCTTCCGCATCGCCCGCCCGGCCCGTTTTGTTTAGAGCAACCCCCAGCACCAGGCGTGGCTGCAATTGGCTGGGGTCGAGTTCGATGGAGCGCTCGAGTTCGCCGATTGCATCTTTCGATTGCCCTGCTGAGTGAAGGCTCAGGCCGAGAAAGTAATGCAGGCTTGCCGAGCGGGGAGCCAGGCGTAAAGCCGACCGGAAGGCCGGGATTGCACAAGAATAGCTATTCTGCTCTCCAAACCACCCACCTAGCGCGCTCCAGGTCTTAGCTGTTGGATGATTACGCACCTCGGCTTCCAAGGGTTCCGGTCCACGGCATGCGGGGCGGGATTGCGCCAGCCCATTTTTACAGCACACAGCCAGACACAACCCGGCAACCAGACGACTAGTCCGCATCGGGCTGCGTGCTATCGGCGATGGAATCACGCGAGAGACCATTGGAACCATTGAACCACGCCACGCCCGCGCCTACCAGTGGAGCATCGTCCAGGAGTGCTGAGATGCGCAACTGCGTATCCAGATCTTCCAGCTCGTGCTGTGCCGCGGGAAGAAACAGCTGCTCGGAGCGGCATATACCACCGCCCAGAACAACTACCTGCGGAGCAAACATGGCTAACGCCCCGCGCAAGGCGATCCCGAGATGCCTCCCAAACTCGGCGAAAGCCTCAGCCGCTGCAACATCGACGGCTGCCGCCGCAGCCAGTTCGACAACCTCGCGGGCAACGCCTGTATGTCTTTCGTAGCTGCTCCGGATTGCCCTGGAGGAGACGGAGTCCTCGATGATCCCCTCTTCATAGGGCAAATTCCATATCTCTCCACCGTGCGGGACACCATGCCCTTCAGTTACCAGGCTGCCATTCACTGCAAATGCCGATCCGATGCCGGTTCCCAGTGTGATTCCGGCTGCGCGTGCCACGCCGCGAGCCGCACCGGCACCAATTTCTCCCAAAAGAAATGCCCTGGCATCGAGCAGGAATCGCACCTGAGTTGGTTGCCAGCCAAAACGCTCCGCTAGCTTCATCCGCAGGTCGATGCCGTAAAGGTATGGCAGTTTGTGCCGCATCATGCTCACGCCGGCCGCGAAGTCGAAGGGGCCGGGCACCGCCAATGCCGCTCCTTGCACATTTTGAAACCCGTCCGCTGCCTCGATTCCCAGGGCGTGAAGAGCCCTCACGAATGCCTCGCTGGTCTGTTGCGGAGGGTGCAAGACGCTGACCACGCGGCCCAGCCGATAGGCGTCCCCGATACAGATCGCGGCAGAAATGTGGCTGCCTCCGATGTCGTAAACGAGGACGGGCTTCTCAAGGCCGGCAGTCATCTGAACCTCACGCATGATAGCGTTCTCATTTGTAGCACACGATCTCAGAGATTTAAGACAGAACGGCAAAAAATAAATCTTGACAGTCATAATTGCAAAGAAGTATAGGTGTTGTGTCGATGGTATCGATATCAGAAAAACAACAAATTGATTCCGTTACCATCAGGCACGTGCTGGAGCGGCGAATGCCAAACAACGGCATCGCCCGAGGCCATGTCTGCGCAACGCGACATCTCAGGAGGCAGCATGAAGCAAATACGTACGTTGATATGCCTGATCGCAATAGCCTTTCTCGGGGTCTTCGCCATGGCGCAGACTCCCACCGGCACCATACAGGGTGTGGTGACCGACAAGACAGGCGCAGTCGTTCAGGGTGCTTCGATCACGATCGTCCGGACGACAACCAACGAAGAACGCAAGGCCACCAGCGACTCCGCCGGGCGTTATGAAATCGTCTTTGTCGAGCCGGGCAACTACAACGTCAGTGTCGAAGCCAAGGGCTTCAAGTCGGCGAAGCAGGACAACGTTCTGGTGCAGGTCACCGAAACCCGGCCGGTGAACTTCAAGCTTGAAGTGGGCGGAGAGGCGGTGACCGTCGAGGTCAACGCCCAGGATGTGCAGACCCTGGACACTGAGACTTCCAGCCTGGGAGAGACCATCCAGACGGATACCCTCCTTCAATTGCCCGACGTGGGCCGCAACCCGTTCGACGCCGCCTTCCTGGTTGCCGGCGTGAACAACGTCGGTTCCGCATCCACACCGCACATCGGCGGGAGCCGCAACGGCAACAACGAGCAACTAATCGACGGCATGACCAACATCACGCCGGAGAACAACATCGGCAACAACATCAGCACCTACACGCCGGTTGAGGATTCGGTGCAGGAAATCAACGTCCAGACCAATGTGCTCCCGGCGGAAAACGGGCGCTTCTCCGGCGGTACCGAAAGTCTGGTCACCAAGAGCGGCGGCAATGCATGGCACGGCACCTACTTTGAGTTCATTCAAAACGCCGCGCTCAACGCGTCTGGTTTTCCGGGTATCGGCGGTAAAACAAGTCCCAACGCGGCCTCCCACCAGTATCAGTCGGGTGGCACTGCCAGCGGCCCGATCATCAAGAACAAAGTTTTCTTCTTCTTCGACTTCCAGTACCAGTCGGCAGCAGCGGGCTCGGTGGACAATGACAGGGTGCCTGACCCATCCGTATTCAGCGGAGACTTCACCAGCGTCTTCGGCTCGACAACCCCGGTGCTCTTCGATCCCGATACGGTTGCGCCAAACTCCGCGGGGGTCTACGTCCGGCAACCCTTCGTGGACGCATCGGGCAACTACAATGTCATTCCCGCAGGCCGCATCTCGCCTGTGGCTCAGGCGGCGCTCGGTTACTTCCCTAAACCCAACATTTCCGGTGTGACTCTGGCGAGCGGCAACAACAACTACACTTTCGCCGGAGCGGTTCCCAGCACCGACTGGCATTTCGACTCCCGCGAAGATGCCGATGTCAACTCGAAGTGGCACACATTCCTGCGCTACTCGATGGACCACAACACCTACAGCGCGCTCAACGACTTCCAGGATGCGGCCACGAACGGGGGCTACGGCGGCCAAGGCTTTGGCACCACATTGAGCGGCTCCTTCAACAATACCGTGGCCTTTTCTCCTACGCTGATTGGAGAGTTCCGCTACGGCTACTCTCGCCAATACGGAGACCGTATCCCGGTTGGCGGCGCATTCGATCCGGCGAAGCTCGGTTTCGATTCAAACTATGTGGCGCAGGCATCCAAGCAATTGGAGATCTTCCCGCACTTCGGCACCGGCGGATCGAACAACGGCGGCTTCACCGACCTTGGCCCGCTGGGTTATGAGGGATTGCAGGAAAACCCCCTCGCGCAGGCCGTCAACGGCAGCCTGGTAAAGATTGCCGGCGGCCACACGATGAAGTTCGGCGGCGAGTTCCGCGAGTTGCGCCTGAATTTCTACCAGTACACTTACCCCTCCGGCACGTTCTCTTCGGACGATAGCTGGACCCGCCAATTCCCCGCGACCAGCGACGGAACCACGGGCTACTCGATTGCCTCATTGTTGCTGGGCCTGCCCTCGAATGGTGACATTACCGACGACCCGAAGTACGTCACCACCAGCCAATACATTGCCTTCTACGGGCAGGACGACTGGAAGGTTACCCCCAAGCTGACCCTCAACATCGGATTGCGTTATGACTTCGAGATACCGCGCGAAGAACAGAATAACCAGATGGTCTACTGGGATCCAACGGCAGTGTCGCCACTTCAGGGGGCTATCTCCGCGTCGAGCTGCCTCAACTGCGGCAACCTGCGTGGCGCAATGACCATCGTCGGCGCGCCGGGATCGCAATTCGGCCGCCGCCAGGGCCCGGTGCAAAAGAAGGATTTCGGCCCCCGCTTTGGACTGGCTTACAGCGTCACGCCCAAGATGGTGGTCCGTGCCGGCATGGGGATCGTCTACCAGCCCTCGGCTTTGCAGGCCTCCGGCACCTCCGGCGGCTCGGGCGACGACGGATTCGACGTCCAAACCAACTACATCCCCAGCTTCAACAACCTGCAATCGCTGCCGGTGGCCTCGCTCTATAGCCCCGACCCGGCGCTCGCCGCTTCAGCGCAGAGTCCGTTCCCATCGGGCTATGTTGTAGGCCAAGGTTATACCGCAAGCTGCCTTGCCAGCTCCCAGTGCACCCAAGGCATCGACATCGGCAACGGCCTTTCAACCCCGTACTTTGACACCTACCGCAACCCCTACTCGATCCAGTGGAACATCAACACTCAGTTCACGCTGCCCTGGGGCGTCAAGGCGGAGGTTGGCTACCTGGGCAACCGCGGTCTCTTCCTGATCAACGGCGACCCCGGCCTGCCCGTCGACCAGTTGACCCCCAACACCCTGATTGCCAATGGTTGCTCTGTCGGCGCTACCACCGCCCAGTGCGCGCTCTTCAATCAGGTCACCAACCCGTTCCAGGCAGCCATCGGGCCCGGAACGCCTTACTACATCCCCGGCCTGGCGCTGAGCGGCTCGACGGTGAGCCTGGGTCAGTTGCAACACCGGTTCCCGCAGTACAACGGAGTCAGCACCTTCCGCAAGCCCGACTCTGATTCGGCCTATAACGGCTTCACCTTCAGCGCGCAGAAGTCTGCCGCAAAGGGCCTCCACTTCACTTACGCGCTTACCTACGGCAAGGAGTACGACAATGGAGCCTCGCCGGTGACCTACCTTGGACCGACCTCCGGTACCTATGCCAACCAATACAACCCCAAGGCCGAGTGGGGCCTGGGCGCGCAGAACGTGCTGTGGGAGATTGCCTCCAGCGCGATCTATGAGCTGCCCTTCGGTCCCGGCAGGCAGTTCCTCAGCACCGGGAATGCGGTCGAAAGCAAGTTCGTCAACGGCTGGCAGCTCTCGGGAATCGAAAACTGGGAAACTGGAACGCCTATCGTGATAAGCAGCTACAACAACGGCACAACTCAATCTGCCTATGGCGGCTTGGGCCAGCGGCCTGACTGGTCAGGGACGAGCGCCAAGCTCACCGCCAAGGCGTCCAAAGGCAATTCGCCAGTACTGTTGTTCAACCCCACTGTTTTCTCCAAGCCACTCTCCTACGAGATTGGCAACTCGCCGCGTACGATAGGCGTGAACAACCCCAGCCTCCAGGATCTGGACTTGCAGATCGCCAAGAACACTCGATTCGGTCACGACGGCAGATACAATGTCCAGTTCCGGACCGAGATGTTCAACGCCTTCAACCATGCCGGTCTAGGCAGCCCGGACACCAACCTCACTGACAGCAACTTCGGCAAAACTCAGAGCCTCAATGGCACAGCCCGCAGGATTCAGCTTGCCATCAAATTTGTCTTCTAAACCAACCTCTGGGGCCCGGATTACCCTCTTGGGCCCCAGAGAATCACCGAAAGTCTCGTCTTGCATTTGACAGGGTTGGTTGGGGCATTCCCCTTCAACCCTGTTTTTTCGGCTGCGATGAAAGCGATCACAGATCCATGAGACTACAAGCGCCAAGACCGGATTGCCGTAATGCCAATCCGGATGACCAACGGTGTTCGAACACCGTTGGATGATCTCCGCCATGAAAATCAATGTAACTCCTGCGCGCCCCATACTGCGTTTCTCTCTTCGCCGCCTCCTTCGCATGCTGGCGGCATTCGCCTGTCTGCCGGCGATGCCTGTGCACGTGTCCCATGCACAAGCCCAAACGCAGCCGCTTCCAGCGGAGGCATACGGTCCTTATAGCGCCGTGTTCCTCGCCGACGGCCCAGGGCTGACCAAGCCACTGGCTCCTCCTTCCACGTTGGACAACCGGACCGCGGCCCTGCTTGAGCGGCTGGGGCTCAATCAACAATCTGCCCAACGAGATGCGCTGGCGGAAGGGCGTGCTGCCTGGACATTTTCTTTCTGGTTCCGTTCCTCAGAGCCACTCACGGGCGCCACATTGCTGGCTGGCATTGGCGAGCCCGGGGATGAAGACGCGCGCTTCGTCGGTGTGGAGGACAACCATCTTGCTCTTTGGCTCGGCCGAGGGCAGGGCGCTAATCGCCTGATCGCCGGCGATAGCGAACTGGGCAAAGACGAGTGGCATTTTGCGGCCGCGCTCAGCGATGGCGAGAGCGTCACTCTGTACGCCGACGGAAAGAAAGTTGCGTCCAGCTCGTTGTCTCAGGGCCAGGTTGCCGCGCGACTTGAGATGGCGCCGGAGCCTGTGCCAGCCCTCACGAGCCGGCATTTCGGAGGCCAGATCTTCGGCCTCAAGATTTATCGCGAACCCCTGACCGCCAAACAGATCGAAGATATCGCTAAGGTCCGCCCGGACTTCGCTCTCCCGACCTATGACGAAGCTTCGCGCCGTTGGCCGGTTCAGACCTCTTCCATGGCTGGCCAGGCCGCCCCCCAGGATCCTTCGACTCTGCCGCGAGGCAAGGCGCCGATCGAGAAACCCGTCGTCAAAGCGCTGAGTACTGCGGATATTCAGAACCAGTTAGTGGGCAACAATCCATGGAAACTCGAAGGCGGCTGGAAGTTGAGTGGCGCGCCGAACGTCAACGCCACCGGGCAGGACATTTCGCGCCCCGGCTTTTCGGCGAAGGATTGGCTAGCTGCCACGGTGCCCGGCACCGTTCTCACCACCATGATCGATCGAGGCATCTATCCCGATCCCGACTACGGCCTCAACAACCTCGCCATTCCGGAGAGTCTGGCGCATCAGGATTACTGGTATCGCGTGGAGTTCAAGGCGCCGCAGCAGGCGCATGCCCAGCACCTCACACTCACCTTTGAAGGCGTGAACTATGCTGCCGAGGTTTGGCTCAACGGCAAGAAACTGGGCGCATTCACCGGCGCATTTTTGCGCGGCAGATTCGATGTTACGTCTCTGATTGCCGATGCAGGCAAAAATGTTCTGGCTGTGCGCGTGAGTCCTCCTCCACATCCCGGCATCGCGCATGAGCAGTTCATCAAGGCCGGCCCAGGTGAAAATGGCGGCATTCAAGTGCTCGACGGGCCAACGTTTTCCGCGACCGAAGGATGGGACTGGATCCCGGGCATTCGCGACCGCAACACCGGCATTTGGCAGGACGTAACGCTGACAGCTACTGGCGTTGTCGAAATCGGCGACCTGAACGTGATTACTACGCTGCCCAAGCCTGATCGCAGTGAGGCGGATATAGAGATCGAGGCGCCTTTGACCAACTCATCGAGCACTGGGGTTGAAGGCGATCTGACAGCGAGCTTCGACGACGTGAAAGTGAGAAAGCATGCGATGTTGGCGCCCGGCGAATCCATTGTGCGGCTTAAGCCGGAAGACTTTGCGCAGCTCAAGGTAAACCATCCGCGCCTTTGGTGGCCGAACGGCTACGGCGAACCCGCGCTGCACACTCTCAAAGTCAGCTTTGCACTTGGTCACGCCAAGAGTGCGGAGCGCCAGATTGATTTCGGCATGAGAGAGCTAAGCTATGAGACTTCACTCTTCGACTCGACAGGCCACCTTCGTCGCGTTGAAGTGCTGCCGAGCCGAACACACGATTCGGCGTTGCCGCTGATCAATGAAACTCACGAAGGCATTCGCCAAATCGACGACAAGACACCGAATCAACTGTCTCCCGGCCAAACTCTTCCCGAGTGGTTTCGGCACGCGTGGGTACACTCATTGGAGCCGGGTGCCGAGAACTCTCCGTCGATCCGCATCGTTGAAGGTGCATGGCCGGGAACCGACCTGGTGATCAAGGTCAACGGTGTGCGCATTATGGCGCGAGGCGGCAATTGGGGCATGGACGACAGTCGCAAGCGTGTCAGCATTGAGCATCTCGAACCCTACTTCCGCCTTCATCGCGACGCCCACGTCAACATGATTCGCGACTGGATGGGCCAGGACACCGAGGAGAACTTCTACGCGCTTGCCGATAAATACGGACTCATGGTTTGGAACGATTTCTGGGAATCCACGCAGGGCTACAACCTCGAAGCCCAGAACCCAGCGCTTTTTCTTGAGAACGCGCGCGACAGCATTCTCCACTTTCGTCATCATCCCTCCATTGCGGTCTGGTGCGGCCGCAACGAGGGCGTTCCGCAGCCCATCATCAATGAAGGCCTGGCCACGCTGACGCGCACGCTGGACCACACGCGTTACTACACCGGCAGCTCGAACCAGGTGAACCTTCGTAACTCCGGTCCCTATCAGTTTCAGCCGCTTGAATCTTACTACCGCATCAACCGCGGATTCAGTGTCGAACTGGGCATCCCCAGCGTGCCGACGCTCGAGAGCATTGAGTCATTCATTCCCGAAGCTGATCGCTGGCCCGTCAGCGACACCTGGGCCTATCACGACTGGCACCAGAGCGGGAACGGCGCTGTTGCGCCATTCATGCAGCACATGGAGACCGAATTCGGCGCACCCAGCAGCCTTGAGGACTTCGAGCGCAAAGCGCAGATGCTCGATTACGTTGGCCATCGCGCGATCTTCGAAGGTTTCACCGCGCATCTCTGGGAGCCGAACTCAGGCCGCATGATCTGGATGACACAGCCGGCGTGGCCCAGCATGGAATGGAATTTTCTCAGTCCGGATTACGACACGCAGTCCAGCTTCTATGGCACGCAGAAGGCCTGTGAGCCAGTCCATGCGCAACTCAATCTCACCGACGGCGCGGTCGATCTGATCAACCTGGGTGAAGCGCGTTCCTTGAAGGTTCGCGTACTGGTTACAAGTGTCGATGGCAAAACGATCAGCGACCAGACCATCCAGATTGATGCCGCTGCCAATGCGCGCAGTGCCGTGGGGAAGCCCGATCTGGACAAGCTGGCAGATGGTCACGCTGTTCTGATTCGCTTGAGCGTGAACGATGCTGCCGGCGCGGCTGTCAGCGACAACTTCTACTGGTGGGCAAAAGATGAAGCAAGCTTGCGCGAGCTTAACAGCTTGCCGCAGGCAAAGCTCTCGGCTTCGGCGGCGGTAGCTGCGAGCGGCAGCGAACGCAAAGCAACAATCAAGATCACCAACACCAGCGCAACGCCGGCGTTGATGATCAAGCTCACACTCAAGGACTCCGTCACGGGTGCGCGCATCCTCCCCGCCTACTACAGCGAGAATTATGTCTCCATGCTTCCTGGCGAAGAGCGAGTTATAACCATCGAATTTCCCGCAGGCCACACCAAGGCCGCTATCGGGCTGCGCGGATGGAATCTTGCCACAGAGGCGATTGCAGCCGAGTAGAAAGGAACACGCATTCAGGCACAAGCCCGCCGTGATCGGTGAGAAGACTAAAAACTGATTCTAGTGAATTACCACGGGCGTGCGGTGTTTGCATCCGCATGAGCGACGCAGCACAATCTCCACCGGGAGAACGATTCTGTTGCCCGTCTGCGGAATCTCGTCGCGCGTAATTCGGTCGAAGAGAAGGCTCGTAGCGACCCGGCCCATCTCTTGCGCGGGTTGGCGGACAACGGTCAGCGATGGGGAGGTGAACTCGGCCATGTCGAAGTCGTCAAAACCGACAAAGGCCACATCGTTCGGCATCTTCACGCCCAAGTGAACCAGTGCGCTCAGCACATAGCGCGTGGCCAACGTGTTCGAAGTGAAGACGGCGGTGGGCGCGTTTGGTCCCCGCAGCTTGTCATGCAGCGCCCGCAAAGTATTCTGCTCTGAGTCGCAGCCGAAGAAACCATCCTCTTGCAAGCCGGCATCCCGCAGCGCGCGACGATAGCCGAGAAATCGGGTGTTAATCGTGTAGAGATTCCGGCTGAGTCCCATGAACGCTATGCGCTTGTGCCCATGCTCAATCAGATGCTCAACAACGCGGCGCGATCCCGCTGTGTTTTGCACCAGCACCACGTCCAGTGCCGGATCTGCGACCGGGCGGTCGAAGATCACAACCGGAGTCTTTCCGAAGAGCGCTCGTGAAATGCGCGACTCGCGGATTCGGGAGGGAATCGCCACCAGGCCGTCGACGTGTCTCTGCAGCATCTGCCCCGCCTCGGCATATTCGGTATCCGGATCTTCGTTGGACGTAGTGATGATGACGGAATATCCGTGCTCCTTGGCCACAGTTGTAACTGCATGCGCGCAGTTGGCAAAGAATGGATCGTAAAGATAGGGGATGATCAGGCCGATGGTGCGGCTCTTCTGACCCCGAAAGGCGCGCGCCAGTTCATTGGGTCGATACTGCAACTGATCGACCGCGGTTTGCACCCGCTTTGCGGTTTCCGCGGAGACGGGAACCGTTCCGCTGAGGACGCGGGAAACGGTCATCGTTCCCACGCCCGCAAGGCGGGCTACGTCGCTCATGGTGGGCTTGCGATGCGAAGTGTTTTCCCGAGGCGTTGGATGCACACGGCTGGTCGACTGTGTCTTTTGGGAGTCTGACAACGAGGTAACTCCAACAATACCAGGATCGGAAACCGCGTGGCCGTCCGATTCTAGGTTCAGATAGGTGCCCGACCCTCGCTACCACGTGCTGGGCTACTCTTCTGATCCCGCGGAGCGGAAATCCAATCAGGGCAGTGTGGTCGATCACCGAGGAAGTCGATTTAGGAGAACCTTATCAGCTTTATCACTCGGCTGCAACCAACTTGGCTGCGTCCGATTGTTCCAAGCTGCCAGTCCTGACCAGCAAAAGCACTCCCCCTGGATAACGGTTTGGACTGTTTGCCCTAGTGGTTTCCCCGTGTCGCAATCAGTGCGCGAAGGTTCCTCGCATCCTCATTCCCAGGTTCGATTTGAAGCGCCTGAAGCAGCGTCGCATCCGCTTCAGCAAATCGCGATTCACTGGCGAGCGTTGCAGCAAGGTTAACGAGAGCCTTCGTAAAAGCTGGGTTGCTCTTCACCGCTTGGCGAAAGAGGCGCTCCGCCTCCGCATCGTTTCCTTGCTGCCCATACAGCGTGCCTAGGTTATTCTCGGCTTCGGCATATTGCGGATTGATTGCGATGGCGATTTTGAACTCCTGTTCCGCCTGGTCAACCTGACTGTGCTCACCCGCCTTCAAAAGGGCCATGCCCAAGTTGTTATGCGCCTCCGCGAGTTTCGGATTGAGTTCCACGGCTCGAGCAAACTCTCTTGTGGCCAGTTCCAAATGCCCGCCAGTCTTCAAGGCAGCTCCAAAGCCGTTGTGCAGGTCTGCCGACACGGGATACGCATCAAGCGCCAACTGGTACTGGCGCAGCGCATCCTCGGTCCGCCCTGCCTTCACCAGCGCGCCAGCCAGATTGCCGTGCACAAGATTGTATTGCGGGTTCAGCTGCAGTGCCTTTTCAAACTCCGGAATAGCCTCTTCGAACTTGGACACGCGGGTCAATGCCGCGCCCAGGTTGTTATGTATGCGCGCATCGTCGGGATTTGCCGCCGTCAATGCTTTCCATTCCGCGAGTGCGTCCGCATCCTGGCCCTTGTCACCCAGCTCTGCCGCGTGGTCGAACTGCCGGTACATATCCACCGCAGGCGTGTCGATCTGCACCAACCCATCCGCTGGAATATTCACAAACTCGGGCAGATTCACAGCGCGATTCGAAGCCGTAGCGTTGTCGATCAAGATTGCTGGGCTATCGTTTCCCTCCTCGTCAATGTGCGTCAAGAACATCTTCGTATACGGCCCGCGACTCTTCGATGAGAAAACCAACCATCGCCCATTCGGCGACCAACTGTGCCACGAGTTCATCGGCGACATATTCGCATTCAACTGCCGCGCCGTCCCGCCCACAGCAGGAACAATGTATAACTTGCCGTCGGGCCGCATCACCTCTCCGTTGCGAGACTCGACAAAAACGATCCAGCGACCATCGGGAGAAACCTTTGGAAACGAATTGCTCATCCCGTTTGCCGAGGAGCCGGCAATCGGCTCGGGCTTTCCCCCGCGGCCATCGTTGAAAGGAACCCGATACAGATCGTATTGGATCTGTATCTCCCTGGGATCAAGGGCATACGCGGCCATTTTTCCATCAGCCGGGTAAGGGTCTTTCGCCTTTGCCCTGGCAAACACCACGAACTTCCCATCTGGGCTCCACACCCCGTTGGTCTGCACATAATCGGGATCGTCCGCACCCGGAAGCGTATGCCTTTGGCCGGTGGTTCGGTCATACCAGTAAAGAACTCCTCGGGTCGGATAAAACACCTGCAGAAATCTGTAGTCCTTGAAGTTCACGACATAGTACTTGTCCTGCGGCAGCCGATCGGGACTTCCCAGCATCGTCAGCACGTACCTTCCATCCGGGGAGACTTGCGACATGAAGCCAACACGATTGAACGCAAATTGCGGATCGAGTGAGGGGTTCCAGGAAATCATGTCCTTGCTGTGAATCACGGTGTGCGGCTTGATCGGAACAACGGCATACAGACCCTTGTCGTTTTGTGGTCCGTCCATGTCCAGGCCCAGCGTATTGCCGTCGCGTGAGAAAGAGTGGCAGTTGGCACAAGTGTGCATTCCCTCGAGAACCACTCGGCTCTCCAGCCGGTCAATGCTGCGCAGCCTCCACTGGATGAGCTGAATTGCATTCGCGGCCAATGGCTTGATCACGCCCTTTTCGGTCTCTGAAGGCATCAGCGGCACGTCGCGGTAAAAGATGGGCGCGCCCACGGGATCGTTCGAGGTGCGAATCGCAACCTCTCCACTCGACACCACCGGTTTCAGACCGTCTTGGGTGAGACCTGTGATCGTTACCCGCGCCTGACCGGCCAAGGAGCGTTTCTTGATCTTCTCCCAGTTCTGCGGATCGGGCTTCCATGTGTGTGCCTGCGCCTGTTCCGGCGTCAGCTTGGGCAACTCGTTGTTGGCGGAGACGCAGCGTTTATCTATGTCGCCCAATTCAATTGGGCCGCCGCTGGACTCGAAGTGCATGGCGGTCGAGCCAGAGGTGAAGATAATGTCGATCCGCCAAATGCTCGCGACTTTTGAACTGTCATGCCAGATGAAAGTCGGAGGTGTAATTTCGGGCGGGAAAACTGCCCCGTCGAGAGGATAGTCGATGTTGATCGCGGCGGGGCTGCCTTCGGCCGCCTGCACCCCGGCGCCGGCGATAAACCGTGCGTCAGGCAAGACAAGAACAGTTCCGGCAGCGATGATGCCGCCCATAAAGAGAACGATATCAATTCGCTTCATCGCGGACCTCCGATTCTTGTTGATGAATGGCGAACAATTGCACACCCGGAATGGGTTGCCGGGCGGGTAGTGCTAGATTGTCAAATTGCACTATAGTTCGGCCCTTTTCTCTTTGCAACAGTTATATTCACTGCGCATGCCGATGCAGGCCGTTCCTTGACACCCTTGAATTCCCGGTAGTTCAGCGGTGGTGGCTCGACAGCAATTGGTGCGTTTGAAGTTCATTCAACCGCAGATATGATATCGATATCATAAAATTGAGAAGTTTGTTTATAAGAACATCCGATGTGTGTGCGCGTTTCTATTCAGTTGGTTCTACAGAGGTATCAATTTACACGTTGGAACCCCCTCCCGCGTAATAGAGAAATAGAAGGCTCGCCGATGACTTCGCTGAGAATGCTGCGAACCTCGGAGCCAAATCTCACGCGTACTCGAATCAATCGAAAGCCGTAAAGCGGCGAGGAGGCAACATGAGCAAGGTTAGCTGGGTGAAGCGGATATTCTTTATCTCCCTGTTGGGCGCACTAACTCCGGTCTTCTTACCGGCGCAAACATTCACCACGTTGCACAACTTTGACTATAACGACGGTGCCAACTCCTACGCGGGCCTGGTCCAGGCCACGAACGGGGATCTCTACGGAACAACGTCGGGCGGCGGGGCCTACGCCGGTACCGATGAGGCGGATGGCACGGTCTTCAAGATCACCCCAGGCGGCACGGTGACAAGGCTCAACAGCTTTGACGGCGCCAACGACGCCAACCGTTGGTCGGGCCAACTTCATGCGTTCGCAACCAGGTTCCTTATGTAGTTCAGATTTCTCCTCATATCCGCGTCCAGATCTTTGGTCGGCGCCTCGGTCTCAAGATTCGCAAAACCCGCGAATCCAATATCCCGTACTGCCCCGACGATTGGAGGGAACTGAATGCTTCCTTCACCTAGAAAGTGTGGATTATCTTTAAAGTGGAATTGACAGATCCGGTCTTTCCCGAGCCAGCGAATTTCCTTTACTGGCTCAAATCCGGCCTTGAACGAGTTGCCCACGTCGTAATAGACCAGCACGCTCTCGGATTTGGATCTCTCCATAATTTTGACGTTATCCTCTGCAGAGATCGTATCTTCAAGGCCGAGGATGACGCCCGCCTTGGTTGCGTCCAGTGCTAATTCCCGCAGGGCATCTCCAACGTAGTCCATTTCCTGTTTGGTTTGCAGAGCCCAACGTCCAAAGAAAGGCAGGAGCAGCACTTTGACTTGAAGAGCCTGGGTCAGCCGAATCGCATCGGCCACCCATTTGGGTCCAAGCGGATCACTCTTAAGACCGTTGTCATGCAGCCGGTCAACGCAGGTGCCATCAATCGGGATCTGAAACTGTTTTGATAGGTCGAGGTATCGGGAAATGATCTCCGGATTGTCCGTTGGCAATTTTCCATCCACAACTTCTCTGCCAAATGATATCTGGACCCCATCAAAGCCTAACTTAGCCGCAAGCGGGACAGCCTCTGTCTTCGCGCCAAGAAACAAGTTCCAGTCAGTTACGCCAATGCGCAACCTGGTCCTTTCAGCGAAAACCACTCGTGAACACAATGAAGCGGCCAATGCAGAGCTGAGAAAATTTCGGCGGGATATCATAACTGTTACCAACCTCTTCAAGATGCATGGTTGAATTGCAGAGGGACCTCGTAGCCAGGAACATTGACGCCTATTCTGAAATCGATCGAACTGTGCTCGTCTATCTCCACTATGCGCTCAATTTTCAACTGAGTCCCAACCTGGCCAATGCGGGCTTCGCGCGCTCCGTTCACCATTCCGAAGGTGTCCGATCTTCGCCCAGCTACAGCTCCCGCATATTTCATTTCAATGCTCGGGAGCCTCGATTCAGCTAACCTCGCGCTCGCGAAAAGGTGGTACGCCGCAGCGTGTTAGAAAACTACCTTCAACCCCATTTGACCGATGCGGGCCTCTCTCGCCGAGGCGACCTGCCCAAAAGGAATATTCCCGTAGTTCGCCGCATTGCCGTAGGGATAGCTGCCGTTGGGGTATGTAGTCTGAACCGCATTCCACTGCGTGTGATTAAAGGCATTGAACGCATCGGCCCGAAACTCCAGATGTAAACTCTCATACAGTGGAAATGTTTTCGCGAGTGAAAGATCCGCGTTGTTTTGGCCAGGTCCTCTGATTGTTCCCAGCCCTGAGTTACCACGCACACCATTCGGCGGCGCTGAAAACTTCGATGTGTCAAACTGACCTAAGAACGTCTTGTTTCCATGACTGAGATTCGGGTTACCCGACACATTCAGCTCATCGGCCCCGGCATAATCTGCCGCGGTCGTTTCGTTGTTCACGATCGTAAAGGTGTCCCCGGATTCGAGAGTGCCGATCGCGCTCAATCTCCATCCGGTCAACGGGGCCTTCGCCCACATCGGCCAGCTCCGCCCGTACTGTGGACTCCAGATTTCGCTATAGACGAACCTCTGGCGGTGAGAGAAGGTCGCTTCCCCGCGATCGAATAGATTCGAGTACTGAAATCCGTTCCCTCCGCCCCATTCGCCGTTTTCCGAAATTGTATTGGCCCACGGGTAGTCCGCGACTGTCTTGCCAAGGGTGTAGTTAGCGGTCACCATAAGACCATGTGTGAGGTCGTGCCGATATTGTACGATTCCTGCATTGAAGTGCGAGTTCAGCGTCGGACGCAGCACATAGATATCACCAAACCTACCAACATTGTTGGGGCGTGCGGCGTCGTAGGCATTCTGTGTCGACCAACCAGTGGCATATGGCGCCAGGTTTTCATTCACTTCGTTTGATCCCTTGCGGCCTTGAACGCCGTTATATGAGACAGTCAACATGTCCCGCGTCGTCAATTCGCGCTGCAGGTCCACAATAAATCTCTGGTAGTAAGGCAGCGGCGTGGATCCTTGATCTTGATATGCGACAGTCGTCAACTGGCCGTCACCAAAATAGCCCTGTCCCGGTCCTGTGCTCACCGGAAACTGACCCAGCGGCAGCGTGGACTGCGTTTGGAGAATCTGCGAGAGACCTAGCACCGGAGTATCGCTTTGTGCCCCGACGGTGACATTGTTTTGATCGTCGCCAGTTTCATAGCCAGATGGAGATCCAAGCAGATCGTTTTGATAAGCGGACATCTGCGTGGAACCGGAAAGAAAGAAGATTCCATAACCGCCGCGAACCGTCCACTTGGAAGTGGGACTGTATGCAAAGCTAACTCGTGGCGCAAAGTAATGCTTCTGCGCACTGAGGTAATGTTGCGGAACACCCTGGGCGAACCCAGCCAGCTTGAGAACGCCACCATCGGAAGTGGGAGAATAGACCACACAGCACTGGTTTAAGTTGTTAAAGATTGGAATCGATAAGTCGTAGCGCAGCCCTCCCGAAATCATAAGCTTGGGGGTCAGGTGGAACTTATCGTTCCCGTATACGCCCCAGTACGGAAATATATTCCAAGATTCCGGGGCGGGAGGAGTGTATCCGGTAAAGAGATACGGTTGATGAAGGTCTTGCGGGAGACCCATGACAAGATCTGCCATCCCGTCACCGCCTGCATAGTTTTGATCGTAGCCGCCCGAGCTAAACTCTTCGCGAGGAAAGCCGTCCCAGTATGAGCCTTCCCCGAAGGTTACGAATCGCGAGATATCATAGCCTCCTCCGCTTGCTTTCCACAAGTAGTTGAACCCGGCTGCGATGCTGTGCCGACCGAGGGTCCAGTCCAGGTTGTCAGAAAACTGGAGGCTCTTTGATCCAATGCCCCCCAACTCATCGAATCCCGGGTTTGCGTAGTTATAAACATTAACTGCCATCACCCCATGTGTAATTCCCGAGCCGGTATTCTGGAAGAGGCTATTCATGGGGTTGCTGCTGCCATTCAACCAGCTTATCTCGCCGGGGGTCTGGCCAGTGAGCACGGCATGGCCCCAACCAAAGATGAACTCATTTGTGACCTGAGGCGTGAATACGTGCGCGTAATTGAGTGTCACGAGGCTTGATGTGTCTTGATTGTTTACAACATACAACTGAGGTGGAGTGATCCCTCCCGAGTTGTCATTTGCGCCAATTGATCGCGACCAGGTCGCGAATACGGAGTCTTTGGCAGTCAACGTTGCGTCGAAACGAGTATCGATATGATAATTGGAAAAACCAAGAAACAATGGCGCGTAATAGTTGGGCTCATAGCTTGGGGTACCGGAGATGGTCGGCGATGGCCAAAGATTTAGAAGGGCTGCGGAATTCGAGTCAAACACCGGCGTTCCACCGGGGCGTCTCGCCTGATCGAGTCGATTCCCCGGGATCGCAGGCCTGCTACTGTAGCCATTTGCGTCGTAGGTTGTGTAGAACGGGTTGTATAGCTGGATTGGAGCTGGTCCAGTCAGAAGCTCGCTGAAATCTCCGGTGCGTTCAGCAGCGGAAGGAACAGAGCTGTACTGTGGCTCAGAGCCGTCGCGCTCGATGAAGTTTTCATAATTCGCGAAGAAGAACAGCCTTTTTTTCAAACCTGGAAGAAGTTTGGGAATGTATATCGGTCCTCCAAAGTTCCCTCCGAATTGGTTTCTTCTCAATGTGGGCTTGACGGCTGGTGTGCCCAAAAGATTTTCAGAATAGGCCTTGTCTAAAGGATTGAGAGCATTTAAGGCATCGTTCTCCAGGAATTCGAAAGCCTCGCCATGAAATCGGCTGGCGCCACCCTTGGTCTGCATCGACAACGTTGTGAGGTCGTGTCCATTTGCAGCTGAAAAGTCAGTGACGGCAATAGTTCCCGTGGTGAGAGCCTCGACGGACGGCGAATAGCTGATGCTGCTATCCCAGTCGTCTGATATGTTGACCCCGTTCAGGTAAAAACCGTTGTCACGGGAGCCTTCAAAGGAACCGCCAGCCGTATAGAAAGTACCACCCATGGCGAACATCGCACCAACCGAATATGTCCCACCGGGATTAATGTTCGGCTGGGGCGTCGTCGCCACTCCCGGCGCCAGAGCCGCCAGGGATGTGAAATTCCTGCCGTTCAGAGGTAAATCTTCAACCTCCTTTTCGGAAACGTTGGTATCGATACTGACTTGATCCGTTTCCAGTCCCATTGGCTGGTCCGTCACTGTTACCGACTGCTGAACGGAGCCGGTGCGCAATTTGAATCTGTAGTTTGAGATCGCACCAATGTTCACTGTGATTGCTTCCGACTTTTCAGTTTGAAACCCTTGCAAGGACGCCGTGAGTTGATACTGGCCCGCCGGAAGGTTATCGAATTCAAAGCGACCAGTCGTGTCGCTTTGGATTTGTCGGCTCTGATTCTGCGACAAGTCGAGCAAAGTAATAGCCACACCGGGAACAACGGCGCCTGACGGGTCGAAGACAGTTCCCTCGATACCGCCGCGCTGCGCAAATTGCGCCTGTAAGTTAGCAGACACCAAAAGCAGGAACACGGGAACCACCAAAACCGATATCCGTCGATTCACGCAAAGCCTCCGAAGGTCCTACGCAAGTTGTCTGTGTTATTTTGAAAGGTTTCAAAAAATGCGAATAAATGCTATCGTGGCGCGTGAAGGGTTGTCAACAGGTATCTTCGCGGCCGGCCTTTCCATCTTGAAACCTCCTGGGAACCGCCAGAGTGGGAGGGCGATGACGTCCGGAGGTAGCTTCGAAGTTGCTTGGAGCCGATTGAGTGCCAGTCGAAGTCAGAAGACTCCGAACACGGCGCCCTTTTCGTCCGTGGGAAAGCAGGCCCGAGCAATTGGAACCCTGAATCAACTTCTTCTGAGGCGGACCGCCGGTGGGGCGGCCGTCGAGTTGCGAAGATGCAGCGACGTTACAAGAACGATATGCTTCGCAGGGCCTGAATTGCCCTGGATGCGTTCGAGCAAGAGGCTGGCTGCGGTTGTGCCGAGTTGGTATCCGGATTGGGAGACGGATGAGAGCGCCGGATCAGTAGTTTCAGCAATGTCCAGATCGTCGAAGCCCATGATGGAGACGTCCTCAGGGCAGCGCAGACCCGCATCGCGAATTGCCAGCAGCGTTCCCAGAGCAATCATGTCGTTTCCGGCGAAGATAGCCGTGGGCCTCGGAATGAGGCGAAGCAGTGTAACTGTCTTTGAGTAGCCGCCCTGCTTGTCAAATGTTGTCTCTTGCACATACTCCGGATCGAGATTCAGCTTGGCCTCGCGCAAGGCGCGTCTAAAGCCCTGAAGGCGCTCGGCAGCATTGGTCAGATGGAGCGGCCCGGTGATTGTGGCCAGCTTCTTATGCCCCAGGCGAAGCAGAGAGCGGGTTGCGTTGTAAGCTCCATCCTCATTGTCGGCAGTCACGCTGTCACCACTCCAGTCGCGCGGCAGTCGATCGACGCACACTAGACTCGTTCCGGCCTTACGGTAGGACTCGGCCTGGGCGGTAAGGTCGCTGAAGTTGGATGGGATCACAATCAGGCCAGCCGGCAGATAGGTGCGCAGTTCGTTCAGGTGCACCAATTCCTTGGAGTGGTCGTTATCCGTGTTGCACAGAATGAGACGATAGCCATTGGAGAACGCCACGTCTTCTGCGCCGCGAACCACGGCCGGAAAGAAGGGATTTAAAATGTCGGGGATGATCATTCCGATCATGTTGGTCTTATCGCGCCGCAGGCCACGCGCGAGCTGGCTGGGCTGGTAACCGACCGCGTGTACTGCTTCAAGCACACGCTTTCGGATCGGCTCCCGAACCCCTGCGGAATTATTGAGGACATGCGAGACGGTACCGAGCGAGACGCGCGCCATCTTGGCAATATCCTTCATGTTGGCCATAACGCAATTCTCCGTTGAATCCAAAAACCCCCGAGACGAAGAGCAATTCTCGCACAGGAACTTCTCCAGTGTACTTATATCTGAAACATTTCAAAAACCTCCGAGTCCCTTGGACTCTGCGAATGGAATGGGTCCTTGCCCCGGAACCTCAGGTTTCCAGGCGGCCGATCGCGATCAATCTTCAGCCACAACCAGTCGCTACAAACCTGATTCGCAATCCGAATGGAGCATCCTCGAACTGCGGGTGCAAGTCCGTCGTATCACGCGCAGATTTATCTTGACAGGCAGATAAGGCCGAGATTAAGTTACTTTCGTCGCCGAATTGAAACATTTCAAATCACTTGGACATTGCATGTCTTGAAGGCCGCCATGAACCGAAGCGACGGCAATGGACGGCGGTCTATGTTTGCAGGCTCGCCCACTTGTGGGAGCTCAAGAGCCTTCCGATGTTCGAAAGCATCGGAGCTCGAAATCCGGCGCTCTTTGAAGAGCGCTCTGAGCGGTTGCCACGACCGGGTTGTCGCAGCGGGAGGAGTCCTGATCGAGCCTGGGCTCGATTTCAAGAACCCTGAAAGGCAGCAGTTTGCCCAGGCCGGGAAAGCCGGCAAGTCGCGCAATCCGGAGAAAATCAGATGAAAGCAATCGTTCGCAGCGTCAAGTCGGCCCCAGCGGCCTTCATATTGGCGGCCAGCTTTAGCGCGACGTCTCTGGCACAGGACTCACACTACTCTCCCAGCCAACAGCAGATTCCTCCACCCGCTTGCCTCACGATGCAAGGAGCCTGGGAGAGTGCCTACGTTCCCTGTACAAAGTTGAGCTTCGAAGAATGGCTGACTGACGTCACGCACTGGCGCGCAGAGCGGCGGGTTCGCGCGGGTTATGACGCCTCCCGGTACGAGATTCCGGCTTTGAAGTGGACGCAATCCAGCTTTATCCAGCCGCAGATGATGGTCCATGACCGCTACTTCTTCGATCCGGTGGCCAACAAGTACACCGTCGATCGTTATCTTGACGATCTTGATAAACGCTATGGCGGAATCAATGCGGTGCTGATATGGGCAACTTACCCAAACATGGGCATTGATGATCGCAACCAGCACGACATGGTGCGATCCATGCCCGGAGGCATCGAAGGCCTGAAGCAGATGGTCGCGGATTTCCATCGCCGCGGAGTGCGCGTTCTTTTTCCCATGATGATGTGGGACGAGGGAACACGCGACCCGGGGATGAGCTGGCCGGACGCAATCGCGGAGTTGATGAAGCAGATTGACGCAGACGGCGTCAATGGCGACACGCAGGCCGGAGTTCCCCTGGCTTTTTCATTGGCGGCGGATAAGGTCGGCCATCCGCTTGCCTTCGAGCCTGAGCACGATCCATCCGATGAAGCGCTTGCATGGAACTTACTCACGTGGGGACAGTACGCATTTCAATTTGTCCCGACCGTAGACAAATTCCGCTGGCTTGAGCCGCGCCACATGGTCAACATTCAGGGGCGTTGGAATCGCGACAAGACCGACGACCTGCAATTCGCATTCTTCAATGGCGAGGGCTGGGAGAGCTGGGAGAATGTCTGGGGCATCTGGAATGGAGTTACGCAGCGAGACGGAGAGGCGACGCGACGCGTCGCCACGATTGAGCGCGCCATGGCGCCCTTTCTCGTCAGTCAAGATTGGCGGCCTTTCTACGAGATGCAAAGGTATGGCGTGTTCGCCAGCCGCTGGCCGCTGGGCGAACAAGCTTTGTGGACCATCGTGAACCGGAATCAATATGACGTTGATGAACGGCAGATGGCAATTCCCCACAAAGAAGGAACACGGTACTTCGATCTCTATCACGGCGTTGAACTCAAGCCTGAGCTGGAAGGTGGCCACGCGGTACTCTCCTTTGCCACCGAGGCTCACGGTTATGGCGCAATTCTCGCGGCCCCGGGCGATCCAGGCGAAAACATCCACCAGTTAATGAGCAAAATGAATGGCATGACCGAGCGCCCCTTGTTGAGCTTCTCGCACGAGTGGAAGCCTCTGCCTCAGCACATCGTCGAGATTGCCCCCACGACGCCCGCAAGCGCGGCGCCGGAAGGAATGGTCCGCGTGGATGGCGGCGACTACGTGTTTCGCGTGAACGGAATTGAGGTCGAAGGCTCCGACGATGTTGGCGTGGACGTGCAGTATCCGTGGGAGGACAGCCCACGCCGTTTTCACGTGCATAAAATACAGATCAAGCCGTTCTATATCGACAAGTACCCGGTCACGAATGCCGAGTTCAAGAAATTCCTCGATGCATCGCATTATCACCCGAAAGACAATCTGAATTTTCTCAAGGACTGGAGGGACGGCGCGTTCCCCGAGGGATGGGGCAAGAAGCCAGTGACCTGGGTTTCACTCGAGGATGCGCGCGAATATGCCAAATGGGCGGGAAAGCGCCTGCCGCACGAGTGGGAGTGGCAATACGCCGCACAGGGCAATGACGGTCGCATCTTTCCGTGGGGCAACTGCGACTGGCTAGCGCCGGCCTGGAGCGGCGGCCCCTATTCCTGTCCGTGGGAGGCCGATCCGGATCATACGCCTGCGCCGCCTCCAGACAAGGGCCGAGTCATGCTTGCGGCGAGTGATGTAGATGCGCATCCCAAAGGAGCAAGCGCGTTCGGCGTGATGGATATGGTGGGCAATGTGTGGCAGTGGACCGACGAATATGTCGATGAGCATACGCGAGCGGCGATTGTTCGTGGAGGCAGCCACTACCGGCCGCAAGGTTCGAGATGGTATTTCCCGCAGGCCTACCGCAATGAGCATCATGGAAAGCTGCTCCTGATGGCTCCGAGCTACGACCGATCGGGCGCACTTGGGTTCCGCTGTGTGGAAGACGCGAAATAGACCCAGCTCGGTCACGGACCTGGTAAAAGAAGACTGGGCCATTCGACCTCCGCACTACACTGCCAATCCAATGGCACAAAACATTGGGCACGTCGACGCCGGAGTGCCAGGCAAATTCTGCACCAAATGGAATGAGATCTCTTCCTAAATTCTTGAGCCAAGACGAGTGTTAGCTTTCACTGAAGTTCGGGATGAGTCAATTTGCACTTTCGAGCTCTGCCATTGCGGCGATCAACGTGAAGAGTACCTGCCCAATTGGAGTACCAGTGTCGATGTCTTCTTGGAAGGAAACAAACTGAATCTTTAGAGAGCGGAATTCTTCAAGCGCAAGCAAAAGATTCCGGGTCGACCGGGCAAAGCGATCCCAGCGCCATACAGGGACCATATCCAGCTTTCGCTTTCTCGCATCGGACATCATTGCGTTCAACTCAGGTCGCGAGTCTAGAGCTCCAGATTGACCTGCATCGACGTACTCACGAACTATCGTCAACTGACGCGCCGCACAGTAGGCGCGAAGATCATCTAATTGAAGGCTGCAGTTTTGGTCCTTGGTTGGAACGCGGCAGTAGATTGCAGTTCGCATACAGTGTTCTACGGTCGGAAACAGCGAGATGGTTAGTAATGCGCTGGTTTCCGCTCACTCATGCGACCGATCCGAACGCGCAAGCGTACTTTGTGGCTCGCAGACCCTGAGGCGTCTATCAGTCCCGATCCTGGCCAATTAGCTGAAGATTGACTATGGCGCATTGGGACGCTAGGGCTTAGCGTGCCCGTCCTGGATGTCCCTGTTGAGTGTATGCATTGTGGAACTCTGATATTAACTTTCGAAGTATTAACTGAAACATAACTGACGAGCTGGCGACCCAACCGACCGGAGCCGCAAACTGGCTGCGAACGGAGTCGCCGAGTGGTAAGGCATGGTCTCGCTTTTCCAGGGCTAAATACATTTTTTGACTTTGCACTCGGCTACTCCGCCACACCGTCGTCTATTTGTGCGCAATCCATCCGCAGCGTCCCATTGTCGTTGAAGACCAGGCCGTTGAAGCGCAGCAGGCTGACCGAGCGGGTCAGTGCCCTTGCGGTCCGCGCATCCGGCACAGGGGAGCGCCGGTGGATGATGAGACGACTGGAAGAGGCTCCTGAAACCAGGGGACCGACCTGCACGATGCCGGTTCATCACTTGGCACGGGCAGGTGTCTGCAGGAAAGCGACCCATCGCGCGACGAGTTGCTCATGGCTCAATCTGATTGAGCCAGCTGCCGTGCGCTCTGTGTGTCGGGATGGTCCAGACCGACTGAGCCTTGAAGTTGAACGAGTGCCTGCGATGCGGCGGCGCGCGCTTGCGCAGACTTTCCTTCGAGCGCCAGAGCGCGGGCCTGGGCGAGATACGCGCGGCCCAGCTTGCTCGATATATCGCTGGCACCGTCATTCGCGTGGAGCGCAGCAAGTGCCTGAGCCGCATCGGCCTCCGCTTCGCTGGCACGTCCGAGGGCGAGGTCGATCGCCGAGCGGTCGGTGTAAAGTTCAGGCAGGAGGTAGCCCCCTCCTTTGCCGGATTTCAATGAAGCCTGGATCGCAGCGATGGATTCATCCATTAGCCGAAGCGCGGCAGGCAGATCGTGCTTTTCCATCGCAATGAGTCCGCGCTGGCCCGAGATTGCGGCAAATGCATAGTGCCCGGGGGGCAGCGTCTCGTGCATTCGCGGCTCGACCTGCGCGAGCATGGATTCGGCCCGCGGCAAATCGTGTTGCGCAATATAGATTCGCGACCGTTCCACCAGGCAGTGAAGTATCTGCGATTTGTCGCCTGTTTGGACCGCCTTGTTGTAGGCGCGTTCTGCGTAGTCTGCCGCCTGCGGAAGGTGATCGAGCTCCATCAACACACGAGCATAGTTATCGAGCGTAGTGGCCGTGGCAGCCTGCTCGGTAGAGTCTTCAAGACTGATGTCGATCGCCCGTCGAAAGGCTTTCTCCGCTTCGAGAGGCCGGCCGACCTGATCCAGCACGACCGCCCAGTTGTTGTATAGAGTGCTTGCCTGTTGCGTCTCGTCACGGCCCAGGGACGACAAGAGATTCCCGGATCGTTGAAACTCGGCAAGCGCCTCGCGATATCGCCCCGCCTCCCAGTAAGCGTTAGCGAGTTCGATCGAAAAAGTCACCTCGAACGTGTCCGAATCGAGGGGAGATGCACGTAGAATTCGCTGCGCCGTTTCCATGCGGCGTACGGCTTCGCTTGACTCTCCGTTTTCCCTGGAAACAGCGCTTCCATAGCGCAAACAGTTGGCCCGATCGAGCGCGTACTCCGGTTCGTTGGGCAATTCCCGCAATCCTTCCTGGAACAGAGCTTCGCCCCTGGCCAGATCTTCGTGGTTTGACAGTTCGTTCGCGAGCACACAAGCGGCCGATGCGCGGACTCGTGAATCGGTGAATTGCCTGGAAAGTTGATAGGCGCGCTCCAGGATTGGCCGGGCCTGCGCGTGCTGACCATGCGAGTCGTAATCTTTGCCGATCCAATCCATAAGCTCAATTTGCTCGAGCGAGGGCTTCTGCTTTTCGACGATTCCTTTCGCCCGGTCCAGCAGGTCGTTGGTGGTAAATGGTTTTCCCAAAGGTGCAGCGTCCGACAGCAGAAAGTCCAGGAGATCATCGTGTTCCTCGGTGCGCGCCAACGCGCGAAAGGCGACATCCCGCTCTGCGCGCACTCTGCGATCCTGAATGAGGATGGCGGTGACACCCGCCATGGTGGCGATGAGAGCGGTTGCGGCGACCGCGACGGCGACACGGTTGCGGCGCACGAACTTCGCCGCCCGGTATCCGAAGGAATCGGATCTGGCAAGCACAGGCTTGTGTTCCAGATACCGCTGGAGATCATCGCCAAAGGCCGAGACAGACGTGTAACGCTCGGCCTGATTCTTCTTGATTGCTTTTCCAATGATCCGGTCCAGATCGCCGCGCAACTGGCGACGCAGCTTTTCCGGCGTGGTGGCGCGGTTCGCAGCCACATCCGCCTGGGCCGACGCAATGGCATCCGAGGCACGCGGCGGTTCGTGATCGACAATTGTCCTGATCAGTTGTGCCGCCGAATGGGGACCGGGGCCGGCGGGATGTTGCCCTGTCAGAAGGAGATAGAGAAGAACTCCCAGAGCGTAGATATCGGTGGCCGTGGTGATTGTGCCTTCGTTCAGCTGCTCGGGCGCGGCGAAGCGCGGGGTGAGTGCAGCGCCCCCTTCCACCGTGAACAAATTGGCGGCGCCAACGTTGGTCTCGTCCGCAAGCACCTTGGCAATGCCGAAGTCCAGCAGCTTGACCTGTGCATCGTTCCTTATAAATACATTCGTCGGCTTGATATCGCGATGGACAATCAGGTTGCTGTGTGCATGCGCGACCGCGCTCAGCACGTCGAGGAACAGACGGATCCGCGCATCGACGCTGAGCTTGTTGTCGTCGCAGTATTCATCTATTGGGTGTCCTTCAACGTATTCCAGAACAAGAAATGGTTCTCCGCTCGGGGTGAGACCCGCGTCGATCAGTTCGGCTATCTGCGGATGAGACAGTTTGCCAAGGATTGCGCCTTCGCGTTTGAATCGCTCGGCACCGGCCACGTCGAGCACGGCAAGGTGGATAAACTTGATCGCCACCCTGCGCTCGAACCGGCCATCGCAGCGTTCGGCCAGCCACACGCTCCCCATGCCGCCCCTGCCGATCATGTGCTGAATGCGATAATGCGAAACAAGCTGGCCGGCACGCGATGCGGAGAGCGACGGCGCCACGTCAGCCGCCATCGCTCGGGCAGCAATCTCCACCGCTGGCCTTTCAAGAAAATCTCCGGCCCTGCGGTGCGAGGTTAGCAGCGAATTGATCTCGTCGACGAGCGCCGAGTCGGCGCCACAGGCCTGTTCGAGGAACTCCTCGCGACGCTCAGGAGCAAGTTCCAGCGCCGACTGCAATAAGTCATCCACGAGTTTCCAGCGTTCGGTTTCCATGATTCAGAAGTGCATCCGGCGTCAGGAACTTCGCATAGCTGGCGCCATCATCTCTTGGCTGCCTCGACAGCCGCGCCGCCCATTTCGCGGTACAGCCAGGCGCGAGCGGTGTTCCAGTCGCGCATGACTGTAATGGAGGAGATATTCAGCACTTCAGCTGTCTCTTCCACACTCAGACCTCCGAAGAAACGCAGTTCGACAACTCGCGCTTTGCGCGAATCGAAGCGCGCGAGCGCGAGCATCGCATCATCGAGAATGACCAGATTTGCATCGCGCTCCGGCCCGAGCACGTTGATCTCCTCTAAAGATATGTGCTGCATACCGGCTCCGCGCTTCAAATTTCGTCGCCGGGCGTGGTCAACCAGTATCCGCCTCATCAGTTGCGCCGAGACCGCGAAGAAATGTGCGCGGTCCTTGAAGCGCATCTGTTTAAAGTCCACAAGCTTCAGGTAGGCCTCGTTCACAAGCGCAGTGGTTTGCAGCGTGATGTTGGAGCGCTCGCCCCTCAGATAGTGCCGGGCCAGCCGATGCAATTCGTTGTACACGATCGGCGTGAGCTTCTCCAGGGCGAACTGATCTCCATTGCTCCACTCCTGGAGCAGAGTGCTGACATCCCCTCCCGATGATGGATTCAAAGCGAGACCCTTTCGACAGTCGGCCGCAAAACTGTTGAATGGGCGTAATTATAACCCTCTTATTCGCGACGGCAAATATCGATGCCCGAAATTTTCCCGGCAGATGATAGTTCCTGACACCGGCTTGCGCCTTGTTCAGCAGAGGGTTTGAAAGCGGCGCTCCGCCCGGCACAGCAAGGTTCCCAAAAACTGACTGGGAGACGGCGGCACTTTCGGGTCCTTTTCCCACGAATTGATCGTGGTTAGACGTCAGCAAAATCAAGAAAGCAGGGGGTCCCCCAATGAGTCTCGCGAAATCTCTGGCTGTCTTCATGGCGGCCTTGATGAATCCCTTCCGGTCGAACCTGGCCGCGGCCCGTGCCGTGCCCAGGAAGAGATACGGCGTACCCACACCCTTCCACCTCAGGACCGCGATCATGGTCATCGGCATCCCATTATCTTTGGTCGGTAATTCCGCGGCCCAGGAAACCGCATCCTCTCCCGATTCCAATATCATCGCAAGCGGCCAGGATGGCGCCCAGTGCGAACAATGCGACAAGGTGTCCCCGTCCATTTCGATTCTCGACCCAAACCCCATCATGGGCTTTGAGAATCCGGCCCTCTGGGGCGTCCGGATCAAGGGAGTGACCCTGGACCCCAACGTGAAGTCCACCAGCGTGCGCACCCAGGGGAATGCCGCTCTTGCTGTAATCAATCCCCCGAGTGGGATCACCCTGACCAGCAGTCCGATTTCCTCCAGAACCAGCGCCCTTGCCGGCATTGGAAACAGCGGGGCCATCCTTCAGTTGGACTTTCGGGTTCAGACAGAAACCATCGGTTTGTCGGCGGACGATCAAAGCCCCGAGACGACGGACGACAGCTTTATCGACGCATACGTCAGCGTCAAGTCCCTTGGGCTGAATAACATCCCTCTGGGTCAAGCACAGTTCCAGAAGCTACGTTCCGGTATGTACAACACGATCGGTTTTTCCATTCCCGATTCCCTCAGCTCCGCCCTCAAAGACGCCGCCTTCAACGACCTGGTTTTCGAGTTTGCGATCCGCGCGCCCCACAACATCGAAGGCATGTATATGTTCGACAACCTGCGCGTCCATTCCGTCGAGCTGGTTCAGTCGCCAACCGGATCGGCTCCTCCCGCTGGATACGGTGGTTCTCTCGATCTTGTTGTATTCGGCGCCAAGCCGGCCAGCCAGACGTTCCCCCTAGGGCCGGCACAGATTCCCGGCGGTTTCCACCTGAAGCAGGGAACTGCCGGCGAAACGACTGTGCAGCTTAAGCTTGGGCTGGATTCAAGCCCGGCGCTTACTTGCACGTATATTGCCGACAGCGACGACAAGTTGGATCAAACATTCATCCTCAGTTCCTGCACAGGCGGGTATCATGCCGGCGACCTTGTCAGCTCCAATTGGGCGAGCCTCGGAATCATGGGCGGCTCAGCTCCGCAGCAGCTTCACGCTCAGTTGTCGCTTAGCCCCCTCGGCGATCTCAGCGGCTCCGGCCTCCTCCCCCCCATGCCAACCTATTGGGGCGATGCGGATAACTGCGCGCCCGCTCCCGCGCACGGCAAAGTTGTGACAGTTTCAACGAGTTGCGCGACCCAGACCGCGAAAGCCAACCAGATCGTGACCGACTACTTCAATCAGTTGAACAGTGCAAAGCCCTCTCCCAACTGGGTCGTCACCCCGGTTCCTGAGGCTGCACTCCGTAGCGGCGATGGAACACCAGCCACGAGTTCCGTCCGCCCGGAGGTTGCCGCGAACGATTTGCCCTTCTCGACAGGAGGAGACCTGAACCCCGGTGGCAGTTTTGACGCTTATTGGAAGCTCTCGGGCAATCTCACTCCCACAGCCGTAGCCGGCACCGACGAAAACCTGACGCACTTCGATGCCGCCTTCACAGCACACGGCGTGCTGTTCGGAGATGACATCGATGCCGTTGACGCAAAGATCACGGCGGATACCGATAGCGGTGAGACCACGCCGGCGTTTAAGCCGGCCACGTCAACCGGGACGCTGGGCTTCTATGTCTTCGGCGAGGAGATTCCCTCCGGCGGCCTTACTTTCTCGCCCAGCACCGGCTTCAGCGTCGATCCAAGCTTGAACCAGGAGTTCGACCTTCCCCCCATCCAGATCTGGATCTTCGACATCACACTCGGCGCTCTCGTCGATGCAGACCTGAATGCTAAAGGGTCGGCCGCACTCTCTGGAGCGGACCTGAGCGTGATCCCCACGGCTTCCATCGGCGGACACATCAGCGGCGGAATCAACCTCGGTATTGCCGAAGGCAATGTGGATGCAAAAATCAACCTGGTCGCGCTCTCGGCGCCCACAACAGCGCAGGTCAAGTGGGTGCTGAATACCAGCCCCGCAATCTGCGCGGCAACGCTCAACGGCTCGCTGGATGGAAATCTCAATCTGAGCTCCGGCGGCGGCCAAGTCAATCTCGACGCCTCGTTCGGAGTCTGCCCGTTCTGCTACACGGACTCCTACACGCTATTCAAATGGAACTCGCTGGTCAGCAAGTCCTGGGCCCTCTTCGACGACACCATTGACACACAGTTGTTCGCATTGCCGGCGTCCATGTGCAAGTACCCGATCAAGGTGAGCATCGTCTCGCCGACATCCGGTTCAAGCCTCTCCTCCGGCTTGCCGACCACGCTAACCGGTTCCGCCACGCCGACTGACTCGACGCTGCCCTACACCAGCACCTACACCTGGAAGTACACTCGGGGGGCGAACGCGGGCACGATCACCATCGACCCTGCGGGAGCCAACAGCGCTAATCCGACGGTTACCTTCGGGCCGCCAACCTCGGGCAATAACTCCACCTGGACCATCGGTCTGACCGCTACAACCACAGTGCGGAGCGCGAGCGGCTTGTCGCTCCAACAGACCGCAACGGCCACTCCGGTTACCGTGACTGTCACCAAAATCCCTAAAGGCGTGTACATTGCGCAGGTTTCCACCTCCAACAACGGCGTTGCGATCCCGGATCCCGTCACCGGAGTTCTCAACGTGGGCAACGTTCCGGGAATAATCACGGTCTCTGGAATCGTCTCCGGCAGTATGGGCACTCTCAACACCGCATTCACTGTCGCTCCATGCAATGACGACACGGCGGCATGCACGAGCCCGGGCTCCGCTACAACCCTGGCAACTTCGGGCGCCGCCACCGCATCTCCGTCGGCAGCGTGGACGGGCTTCGAGGGCGGCTTCTACAAAATCACCATGACCACGACTGCCGGCGCCTCGTCTTTCGGCACGGCTTCGGCGGTTATCTTCGGCACGGTCCTTTTCTAGGCAAACAAGTCAAGGAGCTGAATATGATCCGCATGATCCCTGCATCGTTCGTGCTCGCCGTCGCCACCGCTCTGGTGGCGGCGGCGGCCGGTTCCGCCGCGGTCGGGCCCGTCCAGCGCATCCAGCCCGGCGACCAGTCGCGCTGGTCTCTCGATTTCCGTGCCCGCATGGAACAACCCTCAGCCCAACCGATCGAGATCCACATGATCGGCGGATGGATTTCCACAATCAGCGCTGTGCGCGATGGTGAGTACGATGCGCAGCTGCAACTTGGCGATGTTCAATTTGCCGGCGACGCCGTAAAAGGCGCTCCACCGGCATCTCTGAAGGCACTGCAAACCCGCCTTTCGCGTCCATTCTGGGCTACCTATCGCAACGACGGTGGACTGCTCTCGATGCATTTCTTTCGCGACGTGTCTGCTTCGGACCGGAATCTGCTGCAGATGATCGCCACCGAACTGCAACTCGTTCGGCCCAATTCTGTGCGCGCTAACTGGACCGCCCAGGAGCGCGACGGCGCGGGAGAATACTCGGCCACTTATTTGATGCCGCAGCCCGATCGCATCCTCAAGCACAAGTTGAAGTACATCTACACCGATGGCGTGGCCGGCGCTTCTGCGAACGCGCTCCACGTCGTCATTGATCAGTCGGATATCGCGTTTACGATCGACTCGAATCGCCGCGTGCAGGGAGTCGACGGAACCGACCGCGTGCGCATGGATCTATCGCCGGACCACGCAGCGCAACTGACGGCCATCACCGACTTTCACGCGAGCCATCTTCAAACCGCACGCGCATCGGAACTCATCGGCAGCCTGGAGCGTGCACATGGCAATGTGATCGACTCACCGATCGTAACGCAGAAGCCTGACGCCAGTGTGGCGCGCGCCGAAGCGGATGACCGCCTGCTCGCTGGCTACACAACAGAGGCCCTGCTCGACTCCGCCTTCGCAAATGGCTCAGACAAAACCGCACAGTGGGATCGTTTGGCCGCGCTCTTCCGCCGCCGCCCTGAAGCGGCTGACGCCGCTGCTGCCCTCCTCATCAAGAACGGGCCGCAGAAAATCGTTACCAATGCCCTCGGCGCGGCTGGATCGCTCTCCGCGGTTGCCGCGTTGAGCAGCCTCGCACAGAATGCAACCCTCGCCCAGGATCTGCGCGTCGATGCCATCGTCGCGTTTGTCCAAATGCAGCATCCAATGGCGGAGGCAATGCGCGGTCCCGGCTACCTGGTCAATGATTCCAACGTCGCCGTTCGATCCGCCGCTCGCTTGATGAGCGGCGCCCTTTCGCGAGCTGGTCGCGACGAGCACCCGGTGGAAGCAGACGCGATCGACGCCACTCTGATCACCCTCTATCAAACCGCGCCTGACGTCCATGAGAAAATTGACTTGCTTGGAGCCCTCGGCAACAGTGCCGGACCTTCGGTGATTCCGGCGATTGAGGAAGCGCTGCACGATTCGCGCGTTCCCGTCCGCTCAGCTGCGGCTCGCGCACTCCGGCTGGCCTCGAACCCTGACGTTGATCGCGTTCTCGCCAACGTCATCACCTCTGACCCCGACCCTCAGGTCCGCGCCGACGCGATCTTCGCCACTCGATTCCGGCATCCGCTGCCATCGCCGCTTGCCGACGCCCTGTTGCACGCCGCCAGCGCCGACGAAACCAGATATATTCGCAGCGATGCAGTAGCCGTGCTCCGTCAGAATCCCACAGCATCGGTGCGAATCCCCTAAACCCTGGCGCGGATCGCCGAGCTTGACACGGACTCGGGTATTCGCCGCCAGGCAAGGGAAGCGATTGCGGATCTTTCCGCCGCAGCGTCAAACCACCCGTAGCAGCAGACGCGGGTTATATGGCGAGTGTCAAAGGAATTCGGAACCCGACCTCGCTCGCCTTGCAGAACAAGCGGCTCATCTACAACCTGCTCTTTCACTCGAGCGCCGAGACTCTGCTTGAAGTCGCCCGCGATCCTCGGCATCTTGGAGCCGAAATCGGTTTCTTCAGTGTGCTCCACACCTGGAATCAGCGCTTGCAGTTTCATCTTCATGCCCACTGCGTACTTGCCGCCGGCGGCTTCGCGCCGGACCACTCAAGCTGGATATCCGCCCGGCGATCCTTCTTCCTGCCCATCGGCGTGCTCAGCCGTGTCTTCCGCGGAAAGTTCGTCGCCGGACTTCGCGCCGCCTTCCATCGGGGTGAGCTCCAGTTCAACGGGAGCCTGCTGCCTCTCGCCCAACCAAGCGCCTTCTCCGCCTGGCTGCGGGTCCTGTTCCGCCACGACTGGGTCGTTTATTCCAAGCCGCCCTTCGGCGGACCGGAACATGTGCTGCGCTATCTCGGCGCCTACACCCATCGCGTCGCTATCTCGCATTCCAGGCTGGTCGCGCTCTCTGATGGAAACTTCACCTTGCGCTGGCGCGATTCCGCGCAGGCCGACAAGAAACGGCTCATGACTCTGGCTGTCGATGAGTTCCTGCGCCGCTTCCTGCTCCACCTGCTGCCGCCAAGCTTCGTGCGAATTCGCAACTTTGGATTCCTCGCCAACCGGAATCGCGCTACGCTGCTACCTGAGTGCTCTCGACTGCTCGGCGGTTCAGAGAAAACGACGGCTTCGGCTCGGCGGCCCGCGTTTCTTCCGCGATCAAGTCAGCGCTGGCGGGTGTTAGCGAGGGCGCGAAGGATTGTGCGGGTGTTCTTGTTCATGACCTGACGAAGGTACATGGTGATGGCGAACAGGAGGACCAGAAAGAAAAGGTCGACGCGAAGAAGTGAGTGCAGAAGTCCGCCGAGGGTTTCTGGCGGGAACATGTGCAGGTGCATCCAGATAAAGGCGACGACGGCGAGAACGGAGAGAACGCTAACAACAATACGGGAAGAGCGTTCGGACCTGTCGGCGGCTGCGAGGGCTTGCTGGACGAAGGCGAGTTCCGCGCTGGTGTTTTCGGAATTGGGCTGCTGGTGTTCGGGACTCATGCTGGTTTCCTTTCGGCGGTGAGGTGTTTGCGAAGGGTGTTGACTCCGTAATGAAGGCGGGATTTGGCGGTGCCGATCGGAATCTCTAGGATGGCGGCACTTTCTTCGAGCGAGAGGCCGTGCTGATAGTGGAGTAGGAGGACGGCTCGGCTGGCGGGCGAGACATGGTCAAGGAGGGTCGAGAATGCCTCATCGGTTGGCTCACCGAGACTGGGGTGTAGGGTGGTGAGGTGTTCAGTTGGAGCGTCGTCGAGGGGCTGCCAGCGGCGGGCGTGTTTGAGATGTGAGAAGGCAATACGCGAAGCGATCCGGAAGGTCCAGGGGCGGAAGACGGCGGGCTCGCGCAGGAACGGGAGCTTGCGGAAGATCTGGAGCGAAGTCTCTTGGAGGATGTCGTCGGCGAGGCCGGCGCCGACAAGACGAGTGATATAGCGGCGCAACGGCGCATAGGCGTCCCGGAGAAGCTGTTCCAGTGCGGTCCGGTCGCCCGTTTGCGCGAGAAGGACCAGCAGGGTTTGGTCGGGCGTCGGGTGGTCCTTCACTGGAGTTTGGGTGTGCATGCTTGAGAGAGGCGTTTGGGGGCACTGAAAGTTCGGTTCTGGCGGATAAATAATTATGAACGCGTGAGACGGGGTGGGTGCCGATCACATCCGTAGCCCTCCTAGTGATAAACCCGAGCCTCGCCGGGTACCACGTGTCGGTGCATATGGAAGTTCCCGAGATTGATGCCATCTGGACCGACATCCCGGACCCGCATGCTCCCATGGGGCACGCGGAGTTGGAGAGATAGCAATTACAAGCTTCGGAGCGGCGGTTGCGAACGCTACAACGTTTGGGCCAGAGGACACGAAGCTGGCGGAGATCGGTCTGCAGGTTGGTTACGAGACCGATACAGCCTTCAATAAAGCATCCGAAAGAGTGATTGGTGCTACGCCTGGACAGTATCGCAACACCTACTTAAACACAGCATCATAAGTAATTGCGCATTGGAGGGGAAAGGTGTTCTCCTGGAATCATGAGACTCATTCCGGTGTCAGGAACCCACGTTCACAATTTTTCCGATCCAGTTTGGTTCATCTGTCGCTGCACGAAGCAGGCAGTCGGCGCAATCGTCAAAGG
>Ga0182024_10002754_pt1 | contig 43189 bp, 46 predicted proteins | sample P32metaG_FD_120480 | JGI IMG/M metagenome (GOLD analysis project Ga0182024, IMG submission 120480) | Permafrost microbial communities from Stordalen Mire, Sweden - P3-2 metaG (Illumina Assembly) | ecosystem: Environmental > Terrestrial > Soil > Wetlands > Permafrost | place: Sweden: Stordalen... | reverse complement strand
GTTCACGCGTCCCAGATCGACCTTGCGACGACGGCCGCGCGCGATCACGGCGACGGCCGCATCGACGTCGTCGAGCGGTATGCCGAGCGAGCGCGCGAAACTGTTGCCGGTTCCGAGCGGGATCAGACCCAGCGCCGTCTTGCGGTGCGCCAGGACGTCGACCGCGTGCGCCATCGTGCCGTCGCCGCCGCCGACGACCACCGCGTCGGCACCCGAGCGGACCGCGCGTTTGACGTGACCGCGAACCTCGCGCTCGTCGGTGCCGACATGCATGCCGTCGACGGCCAACCCATGCGCGTGCAGCGAGCTCTGGAGAACTCCGAGCGCGTGTTCGCTGCGGCGCGACGCGCCGTTGACGACCACGACCACCGCGCGCGGTATGCGGGCTACGGTCGAGTCGCCGTGTCGTCGTCGCCGGCGCGGCCGCCGACGTCGGCCACACCGGCCGAGGGGATGCGGTCGTTGAGGTTCAGGTCGATCTGCGCCTCCGCGACCGGCGGCGCCAGATCGTCGCCGTCGTCGGTAGCGTCCGGTTCTTCGTCGACGCTTGCGTCCTCGTCTTCGTCTTCGTCTCCGTCCTCGATGTCATCATCTTCGATCTCGTCGAGATCCCCGCCACCAGTCATCCGTCGTTCGCGCCCCCGTGTTCGGTGTTGCCGAGTCCGCCGCCGAGTTCGTCGCCGGTCACGTCAGCCTGCTGCTCGTGCGCGTCGGCGAGGACATCGGTTGGCCGCTCGTCGCTGTCGTTCATACTGGTCCTCGTTCCCCGTTTCGCCGCCGGCACGTCAATTCTCGCTCGGATGCTGCTGCGGATCGGATTGCGGAACGAGCGTGCCGAGAAAGGCTCCCAGGATATCCTGCGGCGCGTTGTTCTGCGGGCCGCCGATGACGCTCCAATCAAAATAGCGGTTTACGTCGGACCGGCGCAAGGTGCCCTCGAGCGTCTCGAGGGCCTCGTCGGAGTTGATCATCCACAGCAGCACGACGGCGTCGACTTCGCGGGCCTTCTCGACGACGTGGTAGCGATAGGCCCAAATTACGCCCTCGTCCTCGTCGACGAAGGCTTCGTTCAGCTGTGCGACGCGGTTTTGAAGGAACGTCGTCGCCTCGTCCGGCCCCAGATCGTACCACGCGTCGCGCGGGATGAAGGTGGTCAGGTAGAATTGCGGCGCACCGAGTTCGTCGATCTCGTCGGCTTGGTCGTCGTTGTCGTCGTCGTGCTGGCCGGGGTTCGAATCGAGGGGCTCCATCCCGGCTGTTTTACCCGCACCCGGCATGGACACGCCTGCCGGGGCGGGCGTGGGCGCGTCTAGTAGCGCGAGCGGCGGAGCGAAACCGTGACGCCGGGGCCTGCCCCGGCTGCGAAACGGGCCGCGTCGGCGGCGCGCTGCTGGCGGATCTGCGCCGCGAGCGTGATGCGGTCGGCCGGCGTGCGGATCGCGGTCGAGAACTCCGCGTTCATGATCGGCGCGTTGGGATTGACGGTCATGGTGGGAACGGATGCGGAGGAGGGGATGCGGATCACGCCGGGCGCCGGCAGCGCTGCCGTGCCCTGGGCGTGGAGCTGGGCACCGGCCGGAAGGGCCAGCGCTCCGGCCAGGGCGACGCCGACGAGTGCCGCGCTGCGAACGAACGGATGCGTCATGTCAGATGTACCCCAGCTTCGGATAGATTGAGCCGACGATCGCGGTCGGATCGGCACCCAGCGCGCTCACCAGATCGGAGATGTGGTTGCGGAAATCGACTTGGATCAGTGGATTGCCGTTACGGTCGAGCTGGGTGAGGTCGGAATACTGTCCGTACACGCCCGGGTTGACCGGATCGCCGACGATGAAGGCGACCGACGACGTCCCGTGATCGGTTCCGGCGGTCGAGTTCGCCTGGACGCGGCGGCCGAAATCGGAGTAGGTCATGATGACCACGTTCTGCGAGATTCCGTTCGCTTTCAGGTAGCCGTAGAAATCGGAGATCGCGAGCGAAAGGTCCGCCAGCAGCGCCGGATGGCTCGTGACCAAGTTCTGCGAGGAGTGGGTGTCGTAACCGCCCTGATCCGCGAAGTACGCCCGCGACGGCGCACCGCTGCGGATCATACGCGCGATCTGCTTGAGCTGGTTGCGAATCGAGCTGTTGCCGGTGGCCGGATAGTCCGTGCCGGGCACCGCGGCTGCATACCCTTTGACCGCACCGACGTACGAGGTCGTCGCCGAGGCCAGCGAACGCGCGAACTCACCGGCCAGGTACTGCGTCGCGTAGGTGTCGTTGGCGGAAAGGTCGCCGAGGCGCGTCGCGCAGTCGGCTCCGCCCGAGCCGCACGGCACCGAGAAGTTTCCGATATCGCCGCCCATGGCCAGCGGGGCGTTCTTCAACCCCGTCAGGAGTGTCGGCGAGGAGTAGTTGAGCGAGACGGTCGGCGGAATCGCGCCGCCGCCGCCGATCTGATCGAAAGCCTGGCCGATCCAGCCGAGGTTCGTGTAACCGAACTTGTTGATCGAACCCGTCGCCCAGTCGAACTTCGCGACTTCGTGGCTGGTGCGGTTGGGATCGGCGGCCGGCAGACCGACGCCGAGCAGAACCGCCGCCTTACCTTGGGCGTAGAGCGCGCGCAGCTGCGTCATGTTCGGGTGGAACGCGTACTGCGTCGCCTGCGCGGCCGGCGTTTGGTAGTTCGGATCGAAGGCGGTCCCGGCGGCCGCGATCGCGGCTAGATCGACGCCGAGGAATCCGCCGTTGCCGGGGATCTGGCGCAGCGTCGAGTACGCGCCGTATTGCTTGGTCGTAATCGGGATGACGGTGTTGAGGCCGTCATTCCCGCCGTCCATCAGGATCGAGACCAGGATCAGGTTCCCCGAGGCCTCCGCGGCGAGGCCGCGCATGAGGGCCGTCATCGAGAGCGTCGTGGCGGTCGCCCCGCAAACGAAAGTCCGGCGTGTAAAAAGCATGCTCAGTTGACCTCATACTCGGGCGACGTGAGAACGAACCACATGGCTCCGTTGACGTTCTTGGTGTTGTTGGCGAGGTAGTTCTGGAGCAGTGCCTGCAGCTGTGGTGTGCCGCCGTCGACCAGCGTGTCGAGCATGTAGTGCGAGACCGCCGAAGCGCTCGCGCCGCCGGCGGTAACGGTCAAGTTGGTAAAGTCGATATTCGTATCGCACTTCGCGCACAGCGTCGTGGTGCGGATATCGTTGCTGAGGTTCGCGCCGCTGCCCCAGCGGGTGAGCAGCAGCGAGTTGGTCAGCAGCGATTCCTTGTTCCCGGGCCGATAGAACGAGAACACGCTGGGCGGATACCAGTGGTCTTGCTGCATGTTGCCCAGCGTTCCGTAGTCGCTGTTGTACGGTGTCGGCATCGCGACCGTGAACGGCGTGGCGTAGGCGCTGTTCAGCTCGCGAATCGCGTCCACGACGAATTCGATCGGCTCTTTCACCATCGAGCCCTTGCCGGAATAGAACTCGGGGTCGTTGGCGATGGCCTGCATGACCTTCGCGATCTGGCTCGGATCGGAGGCGTTGGTGTTCCACACGGCCGTGATGCGGGTGACGTATGCCGGCGAGGGCGTTTCGGTGACGAACCGCTGAAGCAGTTCCTTCACCTCGAATGGCGCCGTGGTAGGATTGTTGACCAGCGAAGCGATCACTTTGGGGACGACCGACGGGGCACCGGTGTCGGTGATAATCTGACCCATGATCGTGAAGGGCCCCTTGGCATGGCGCGCCGCGAAGAACTTGACGCTGTCGACGGTGAGCGGATTCACCAGACCCGGATTCGGCGGGGCCGTCACCTGGAAACCGGTCATCGCTTGCGCGACCTGTTTGACGTCGAGGTCGTTGTAGGTATCGCTGGCGAGCCCGGTCGTGGGATCCATCACCGGCGTGCCGTCGGTGTTGAGCTGGGTCGTGCCTAAGACGTAGAGCTGCATCAGCTCGCGCCCGAAGTTTTCGTTGGGCGGGCTGGTCACGATATTGGCGCCGTTGTTGTTGTTGTTGTCGAGCCAGTACAGCATCGCGGGCTCGATCGCCACGTCGGAGAGAAGCGTTGCGAAGTTGCCCAGCGCATCGGTGCGGACGGTGGCCTCGTAATGCGCCATCGCGCCCGGATCGTTGACCTTATCCTCGCTGACGGCGAAGTGCTCGAGCCAGTGGAGCGTCATCTTCTCGAGCAGCTGCCGCTTCGACGCGATCTCGCGCTGCAGGATCTGGCGCTGCAGGATGTTGGCGTAGTTGTCGTACCCGTTCATCGTCGTCGGGCCGGTACCGTAGAGCGGGATCGGTTCCATATAGTTTATCAGCGCCGAGTCGTCGATGCCCGACGGGTTCAGCTGCGCGGCCAGCCAGCTCGCGGTGCCGCTCTTATAGACGGCGGTCACGTTCGCGGGCGAGTCCGAGAAACCGAACCGCCGCAGGAAGTACTGGATGTCCGAACGGGACTGCGCTGCGGCGGTGACCGAGCGCATCGAGGAGAGGGAGCGGCGCACGCCGCCGGCCTGCGCGGTCGACGAGCTCGAAAGCCCGGCCGGGGCCGCCGTCGCATCGCTGACCACGTCGGCGACGACGCGGAAGGCGCCGGCCTCGTGACCGGTCGTGCCGTTGATCCGCAGGATGAGCCGGGCCGCGCCGGCCGGGATGGCGATGTAGCCCCCCATGCCGATGGGCGCCCAGCCGCTGATCAGCGTGCCGGAGGCGGAGGTGAAACCTGCGACGAGCGAACCGGTCGGCGCCGCAGGCGCGATGCGCGCCGCCGAATAGGCCGAGGGGCAGCCGTCGGGTCCGGTCGCGTGCCCGCAGGCACCGTAGGCACCCATGGCGATGGTGCCGCTGGCCGTGATCCGGACGTACCTGCCGCCCGTGACGTCCACGCCGGCGTCGGAGCCGGCGTGGCCGCGCGGCACCGCGCTGGCGACGTATGTGGTCGCAAACGTCGTCGGGTTCGCGAAGGCCGGCGCTGCTGCCGATAGATAAGCAACGGCGACGAAAAAGTAAAGTCGCTGTTTCATTCTCTCCCCTATGGTCGCTGACCGACCGAGCGTCATGGTACCATGCACTGAGCAAGGCCAGCAACATGGGGGAGGGTTCGGACGGTAACGCGACAACGTTAACGTTCACTCACTTCCTCGAATTTTTCCTCGGGGTTGGATCGCAGGAGATCGATGCGAAACGTTTGGCTCGCCGGCGTATTTTCGTGCTTAACGCTGGCGTTCACGTCGTGCGGCGGTGGTGGCAGCAGCAGCGGCGGCGGCGGCGGCGGTGGTGGCGGGAATCCCGTGCCCGGCGGGCATCCGTACGCATTGCCCTCGGCGAGTCCGGCCGTGTTGAGCGTGTTTTCGATCACTTCGAATCCGGCCGGCATGCCGGTGAAAATCGACGGCGCGACGATCGGGAATACGCCTGCGACCGCGTCACCCGCGTACGCGAAAACGTCACATGTGATAACCGTCATAGCTCCCGGCACTACCCTGCCGTATAGCGTGACCACCACACAGTCAGCGAATGGTCCTCAACAGATATTTTACAATTCACTGGTCGACACGGCCGGGAAAATTGCATCGCTGACGCCGGGCTCCATTTCTCGTCGCCCGGCGTCGGTCCGCAACGCAACCGTGACCCGGCTCACCCCGAGCTTGGCGGGGCGCTCGCTCTACAGCGACCACCGGCTCGCGGTCACCTATGACGCGGGCGGGCTGGGGGGCCGGACCCTGGACGCCGTCGAGCGCCGGCACGGCGTGGCGGCGGCGCTCACCCTGTCCCAGGGCGGGGGTACGATCAGCCGGGTCGTCACGCTGGCCGCGGGCCAGTCGATCGCCGACGCCCGCCGGGGTCTGGCCGCTGAAGCCGGCGTCCGCAGCGTCGACCGGATCGGGCTGCGCTATCCTCTCGGCGGCACGGTCTACCCGAACGACCCCCATTTCAACGACAGCGAACAATGGGACATGTATCGGATCGATATGCCGGACGCGTGGGGATTCGGGCTCGGCTCGAGTTCGGTCGCGATTGCCGTGATCGACACCGGCTACGATCCCAACCAGCCGGACGTCGCGCCAAAGGTGACCTACGCGGAGAAGGTGCTCGCCGGCTACATCGATTCGAGCGCCGGCGCCGCGACCGACACCGACGGACACGGCACCGTCGACTCCGGCATCGCGTCGGCGGTCACCAACAATGCAGCCGGCTGGGCGGGCGTGGGCTACGGCACCTCGCTGCAAGAGTACAAGATTTATCCGGACGGCGTGAACACCGCCGCCGACACGGCCGACGAAGCCGAAGCGATTCGCGAGGCCGTCGCGCACAATGCGAAGGTGATCCTGCTCTCGCTCGGCGGGTCGTCTGCGGGCGGACCGGATCCGGTCGAACGCGATGCGGTCGCCTACGCGATCGCCAACAACGTTACCGTGGTTGCTGCCTCGGGTGACGAGCGCGCGACCGGCGTGACGACGATCGATTATCCGGCCGGATATCCGAACGTGATCGCGGTCGGCGCGTCGGCGGTCAACGACGCGCAGAATCCCGGCGACGGCATCGGCAGCCCAGAGTACGTCGCCTCGTATTCGAATGCCGGACCGGGCCTCACGCTGGTGGCCCCGGGCGGCGACCCGTCGTCGGCCGGCGACACCGACCAAGTGCATTGGATCGAAAACGCGTACACGACGCAGCCCTTCGCGGGAATCGCGGCCTGCGCGTCCGGCACGGCGGCGAGCGATTGCGGCGTCAAGATCGTCGGCACCTCGATGGCGGCCGCGCACGTCGCGGGTGCCGCCGGGCTGCTGCTCTCGCAGCCGGGTGCATCCTCGGCGAAAATGATGACGTACCTGACCACGAGCGCCGATGACATCGGCGACCCGCTCGAAGGGGCCGGCCGCCTGAATGTGTATCGCGCGATGGCGAACGTCACCGGCAACCCGCTGACGGTGCCGGCGAAGTACGTCCCCACGTACAATCAGTTCGTCGCGTTCGCGTACACGAATATCGCTTCGCTGCAGACCGTGCCGGTGATCGCCGATGTGACATACCCGCGCGGCGTACCGGTGAATTCCGACGGCACATTCCGCATCGGGGACCTGCCGGCGGGTATCGGCAGCTATCGCATCGCCGTCTGGTACGACAGCAATGGGGACGGTCTGATCGATGCCGGCGACTATTTTGCCGTCACGAACGTCTGCGCGAAGACCGGCGCTTGCGCCGGCGCAGCCGCGCTCGCGGTCAAAGCGATTCCCGCCTCACCGCCGTTCGTGCTGCCATGAGTTCTTGTCTGCGTCCGTCATCGAAGTCGAGGCTTTCGTGAACCCACGCAACGCACCGCCGCGCTTCTTCCTGGTCGCCGCATTCATCGGCGCCTCGCTGGCGCTCGTCGCGGGCTGCGGCGGCGGCGGCAGTTCGAGCGGATCGCCGACCGGCGGCGGATCGCTGAGTCCGATCTCGACGCCGACCCCGACGCCGATTCCGTCGGCCAGCCCCGTGGTGCAGACGCTGCATGTCGGTCAGAACTTGACGCCGTCGGCGACCTTCTCACCGATCCCGCTCAGCGGCGTCGGATCGACCGTCCTGACGATAACCGCGCCGAACGCGACCGTGAACGCGACCTGGACCGTGAGCGTGCAAGCTGCTCAGCCGGGCGGTATTCCGGTTCCGGCAGCCGTCTTGCGTCGCCCCGAGGCGATCAACGGACAGAACATCGTGTCGCTCGCGTTCGTGTCGATCGCCAGCAGCGGCACAACGACGACGCAGAAGACTCCTTCGTTCAGTGCGACCTTCGCATCCCCGATCAGCACGAGCGCGCCGTACGTGTACATCGCAGAGTATTCGGCCAGTGCTCAAACCTGGGCGACGATCGCGACCGGGGTGCTCAGCAACGCCAACAAGACGGCGACGTTCGCGTCGCTGACCGAGTCGGAGACCTATTCGCCGGCCGCCGCAACGTGGTTCGTGATCTTCACCGTCTCGGCAGCACTGCCGACGCCGACCCCGCTTCCGAGCACCGCGACGGCGAATCCGACCGCCGTGCCGACGACTGCGCCGAGCGCCGCACCCACCATCGGGGCGACCGCACAGCCGTTGCCGGATCAGCTGCAATTCCAAGCCACCGGACTCTACGGTGAAATCGTTGCCGCGGGCTTGCCCGCGCCGCGTCAACTCGTCGCGCTGCCGAACGGCGATCTGCTGGTCGGAACGGACGACAAGAGCGGTACGGTCTGGATCGTGCCCAACGTGGAGGGCGCCGGTGCGGGCGGAAAACCGAAGGTCTTCACCACCGTTCCGAACGTCTCCGCGCAGGAACCCGCGCAAGGGCTCGCCTTCGACGGCAGCAATGTCTACATCGCGACCAACCAGAGCGTATGGCAAGTTCCGTACCATACGGGCGATCAGTCCGAACCGACGCCGACGATCGAGATCGCCAAAGTGAGGCGCGGCGGGATCGCGCCGAACAGCGACGGCGACGTGCACTTCACGAGTTCGGTCGCGGTCGTCTCCGGCACGACGCCCAAGACGCTATACGTCGGCGTCGGCTCGTCGTGCAACGCGTGCGTCGAAACCGATCCGACCCGCGGTACGATCCAGCAGGTCAATCTTTCGGTTGGACAGTCGTCGCAGTCGCTCAAAGCGGCGCGCTTCCGCAACCCGCTCGCGCTGGCCGTGAATCCCGCCACGAACTCGCTGTGGGCCGGCGGCGCAGGCCAGGACGATCTGCTGCAGCTCAACGGCTCGGTCGTCATCGGCGTCAGCAACCCGCTCGACGGACATCCGTATGAGTTCTTCGACCCGGTCACCACGCACGCGCAAGCGATTCCCGACTACGGCTGGCCGGATTGCGAAGAGAACAACATCGTCTACAACCCGCTGAACAAACCGAACGCGAGCTGCAAGGCGCTCGCGCCGGCGACGATCGGGGGGAACGTGGTCATCCCTGCCGTCGAACTGTTCGCCTACTCGACGATCATCGGCGCCACGTTCTATCCTGCTAACCAAACCGGGACCTACGTCTTTCCCGCCTCGTACAAAGGTGGGGCGTTCCTTTCGATGCACGGATCGTGGCATGAGTCTGCGACGAGCAACGAATTCCTCACCGTGCCCGAATTGATTTACGTCTCGATCACCAACGACAAACCGACGATCGCTGCCAACTACTCCAACTCGGGCGCGCAGTGGCAGACCGTGCTCTACGGCTTTCAAGATCCCAGCTCGGGTATCCGCATCGGCCGGCCGGTCGGCCTGACCGTCGGGCCGCAGGGCAGTCTGTTCGTCTCCGACGATTATGCGGGCGTGATCTACCGCATTCGACCCGGCACGGCGCCCGGCTCGAAGACGCGACGGCCGCGGTAGGAGGGCACGATCGCTCCGCTCCGTTTTCTGGGTTCCATCCTGATCGCGGTCGTACTCGCCGCATCGATCGGCCCCACCGCCGCGGACTCGTCGCTCGCGGTCCAGCCCGTCGTCCTGCCCGTGTCGCAGATTCCGGTGACGCGCGCGGCCGCCGTGCTGCGGCGCCTGTTCCCGGCCGCGCGCATCACGATCGAACCCAACGCGAACGCGCTGATCGTCGTCGCGCCGCCGTCGCTGGTGCCGTCGATTCAGGGCGTGCTGGCGGGGATCGACGTGCGCAGCCCCGTCGCGCCCGCCGTCGATGCGATCGCGCTGCAAAACCTGACGCCCGAAGAAGCGGTCGCGCATCTGCGGCCGCTCTTTCCGGCCGCGCACATCGCCGCCGGCCCGCACCGCACGCTGCTGCTGCGGGCGACGCCGCAGCAGTTGACCCAGATTCATGCCATCATCGCCTCGCTCGACGTCGCGCCGTCGGCGCGGGTCGCGTTCGCCCGGCCGGGCAGTTCGGCCGAAGCCTTCCACCTCACGCAGGCCTCGTCGCGCGACGTCGCGCGCTACCTCGCCGCCGCGCTGCCCGGCGCGCACGTCTCGATCGCCGGCAGCAGCGTGCTGGTCGTCGGTTCGACCGCAGCGATCCTGCGCGCGCGCAAGCTGGTCGCCGAACTCGACGTGCCGCCGGCCGGGACGCGCTTCACGCAGGTCTACCGGATCCGGTCGGTCGACGCCGCGTCGATCGGCGACCTGCTGCGGCGTTCGTTCCCCGACATCACGGTCAACGTTGAAAAAAGCGTCAACGCGCTGACAATCGTCGCGACCACGACCGAACACCGCCGCATCGCCGATGCGATCGCGCAGCTCGATACCCTCACCACGTCGTCCTCGTACGCCGTGGCCGGCAGCGGAAGCCCGGCGGTCACGATCGCCGGAAACGGTTTCGAGATCTACACGCTGCGCGCGGCGCTGCCGGGGCTCAACGGCAACCCGTCGACCACGGCCAACGACGTTGCGGCCACGGTCACGCAGGCGCTGGGCGCGTCGGCCCCCGACCTGCACATCACCGTTTCGGCGACGTCGCAGCAGCTGATCCTCACCGGCAGCCCCGCCAGCATCGCGATGGCGCGCGATCTTATCGGGCAGCTCGACGTGGCGCAGAAGCTGGTCGTGCTCGACACGCAGATCCTCGAGATCGACGAAACGGTTGCCAAAGACCTCGGCCTGTCGTTTCCGCAGCCGGTCATTTCGAGCATCTTCAGCGAGGTCGTGCCGACCGATGCCAATGGCAACACGCTGCGGATCGGCCACCTGCAGCCGATTACGCGCACGCCGCTCTCGCTGCCGGTCCAGTTGAACCTGCTGGTGCGCAACGGGACCGCGCGCGTGCTCGCCGATCCGCGCATCACGACGGTGTCGGGACGCACGGCGACGATTCGGGCCGGCGACACGATCGCGATCGAGACGACCGCCGGGGGCGGGGCGGGCACCGTCGCGACGACGCAGATCCAGACCTTCCAAACCGGCGTGACGCTCGACATTACGCCGATCGTCAACGCCGACAATTACGTCAGCGTCACGCTGCACCCGAGTGTCAACAGCGAAACGGCGATCGTGAACGGTATCCCGCAGATTTCGACGCGCGACACGCAGACGACGGTCGCGCTGCAGGAAGATCAGACGCTGATCATCGGCGGGCTGATTCAGGAGTCGAACCAGCGCACCGACAACAAGATTCCGATCCTGGGCGATCTGCCGCTGGTCGGCAGCGTGTTCGGTGAGCACGTGGTCAACGGTCAGCGCAACGAACTGATCATCACGGTGACGCCGCACATCGTCATCCCCGGCGACCATGGCTCGTTCCGCTCGCAGCCGGCGCAGCAGACCATGACGCCGCCGCCGCTGCCCACGCTGCCGCCTGCGACGCGCCTGCCCGCGGCGCGCGCGTCGCTGCTTCCGGCTCCGGCAGCTCCGCTGACGCCGGCGCCCGTTGCGACGGCTCCGGTGATCGTGCCGACGCCGGCCGTGGCACCCACGATGGCACCCGCGTCGGGAGTCGCGCCGGCCGGCTCGTCGCCGTTCCCGACGCTGAACACGTTCACGTACGGCTCGATCCCGCAGAATAACTTCGGTAAGCCGACCGATCCGGTGCAGATCTTCTACGCGACGTTCTCGCCGACCGTGCTCGCGCGCAACACGGTCGTATTGCTCAACGTCATCACGACGACGAACGCGCAGCAAGTCACCTTGACCTACAACACCTTCAGCCAGCAGCTGGCGCAGATAAACCCGGGTCAATGGCAGGCGCGCTTTCAGATCGGCCCGATGTCGCTGCCGGCGCCGCCCGCCAACGTGTCGCTGACGCTGTCGGCGGCGCGCACCTACGGATCGTCGCAGTCGATCGTGATTCCGGTCAGCGTCACGCCGTGATCGGCCCGCGCGGCGGGCTGTTCGGCCTCGCGCTCGCGTCGCTGATCGCTGCCGCCGCCGGATGCGGCGGCGGTCAAAGCGGGATCATCGTCGGACCGGGGCCGACCCCAACCGGAGGCGCAACGCCGACGCCGGCGCCCTGCGGGACGCCGATTGCGAACGGCGTGTTCGTCGCGATGGCGTCGTACATCACCGCGACGACCGATCCGACCTACGGGCTGATCAACGGCTACGCGCTCGTCGCGACCGACGGCACCTACAGCAACGTGGCGCAGCCGATCCGCGTGCGTCCCGGCGACGTGCTGCAGTTCGTGAACGTCGAGCCGGCGCCGGCACCCTCGCAGGCGCCGATCCAGCATTCGGCGGTCAGCTTGCAGGGCGCGACCTTCCCGACCGCCAGTCCGATCCCGAGCCCGAGCCCGACGGCGAGCGCCTCGGCGGCCTCCAGCCCCACGCCCACGCCAATCTTTCCGAGCGCCGCGCAGGCGCCGCTCGGGAGCACGATCTCCAGCCTGCTCTGGTCGACCGGACGCGTGCCCGCCAGCGCGACCGACACGCTCTGCTACTCGCAGAGTTTCGCCACGCCGGTGCAGGGAACGTATGCGTTCGGTGATTACGATTACTATTTCAGCACCAATATGCGCGACGTGATCATCGTCACGACCACTGCGACGCAGTCGCACAAGCGAACTCCCACCGGCGTCCGGCGCGCGATCCCGAATCGCTAGCGCGGCCCCGTCCGGGACAGAGGCCGTCGATAAAATCTAGTCGTACACGCCGCGCAGGCTCCAGTCCGTGCCTTCGCGTGCGATGCGAACCAGCGCACCGTCGTCGAGGCAGACGTCGTACTCATCGCGCGCGAGCGGCGCGCCTTCGCCGGTTGCGGGCCCCCACCAGCGCTCCTCGGTGCGCCACGGCCCGGCCACTTCGACGACCTGCTGCGGCGGTGAACCAACGAAACGAGGCATCCCGTCGAGGACGCGCACATCGATCGCACGCGGTGCGACGAGCCGAAATTGCAGCGTTGCGGCGGCCGGCAACGGCACCGGGTCAAGGCGCGGGCCGCGCGTCGCGAGCAGCTCGAGCGTGAACGTCTCGAGCGCGTAGCGCCGCTCGATGCGCGGGCCGTCGACGATGCGTGCGCGCAGCGCGCGGCCTTCACCGAGCGCGGCATCGAGCCGTGCGAGCACGATGCCGACGGCGTCCGGATCGGGATCGCCGGCGGCGAACAGCGACATCGCGACGCCGCCGCCGGCGAGTTCTTCGGCCGCAAGCCGCAAGCCGACGACCGGTGCTTCGAGCGTCACGCCTTCGAGCTGCGCGCGCAGCAGTTCGAACAGCGTCGCCGGTACCGCGGTCGGCTGCGCCACGCGCGTCGTCAGTACGCGCGTCTGCGCATCTTCGCACTCGAGGGTCAGCACCAGACGGCCGGCGCGTTTGCCCGCCGCCGCGAGGTCGTCGACCACCCAGCCGACCAGCGTGCGCAGTGCGAACAGAACCTGCTCTTCGGAGGTGGCCTCGCCTTCACCGAAGAGCATGCGGTCGACGCGCAAGGCGCGCGTCCGCGGCTGGAGCGGCCGGTTGTCGATGCCACGCGCCCGGTCGTGCCACGCCGCCGCAGCAGCGCCGAAGCGGCGGACGAACGGTCCGTGCGGCAGCGCGGCGAGCTCGCCGAGGGTGGTGACGCCCAGCAGCCGCAGCCGCTCGCAGATGCCGTGCTCGATCTCCAGCAGCTCGAGCGGCAGCGGGGCGACGAATGCCGCCGGATCGCCGTCGCAGACGATGCCGTCGCCGCGCCAGGCAGCGGCCGCAGCGACGAACGGGTTGGGCCCGCACGTCGTGCGCAGCGGCAGATCGAACCCCGCCAGCGCGCTGCGGACGGCCGCGATCCAGCCGGCCGGGTCGCCGGCGATCCCCTGCATCTCGAGAAATGCACGGCCCAGGCCGCCGTCCTCGACCAGCGGCGAGGCGGCATCGAGGGCGTCGAGGACCTCGCTCCACACCCGTGCGTCGACGGCAGGGTCGTCGAACGCGGTGCGGGCATCGTGCGCGACGGCCTGGGCCTGGACCAGCGTCATCCCGGGCCGCACGCCGAGCGCCGCCGCCGTCAAGGTGCAGTCGACCACCCGTCCCCGCTCGACCCGGTCGGCCAGGATCAGCGGCGCATCGAGCGCGATCCCAGGGTTCGTCGTGCGCGCCACGGCGAGTCGGAAGGCCGGGATCCAGATGCAGACGATCGGCATGGGAGCGTCAGAATAGCGAACACACGTTCGATTCGTCAAGCGGCGAACGATGAGATTTCGAAACTGCCGCGATGCCGGTGAGGCGGGTACACGTTTCCCCGGTATGGTCGTGCGTCTGCTGGCTCTTCTCGCGGTGCTGCCCACCTACGGGCCGATGGTCGAGCCGGCGGCGACGCCGCCGGCCGGGATGCGGATCCCGGTGAGTGCGAACGAGGCGCTGATCCTCAAGTCGAACTCGACCAATACTGCCGGCTACCGGCTGCGCGTCTCCACCGACGGCTGGACCACGCTGCAGCAAGGCGATGTCCCGCTGCGCAAACGCGTGTCGCTGCCGCTGGTGAAGCGTTTCTTCGCCGACTTGCGTGCGGCCGGGCCGCTCGACCGCATCGCGGTGCGGCGCTGCATGAAGAGCATGTCGTTCGGTACGACGCTGCAGATCGTGTACGAGGGCAAGACGTCACCCGACATCTCGTGTCCCAGCGGGGCGCAACAGCTGGTCGGGGACGCGCTGGCACTCGCGGAAGCTGCCGGCGCGTCGCTGACCCCGCGGCCGCTGCACGGCAACCTCTAGCTCCCCCGAGCCTCGCTTCGGATGAGGCAGGCCTGAGAGCGTGGTGAGCGTTCTCTGAGATTGCGTGAATTCGCGGATCGTCCCGCGTACGATGCTGGTGGACATCGTTCCATGCCATCATCATCCGTTTCCGGAGGTCCCCATGTTCACCAAGATCGTCCTGTCCACTGCACTTCTGGCCGCCTTTGTGGCGCCGCTCGCCGCCAACGCGGGCGAAGTGCAGAACCGCATCAATAACCAGAATGGCCGCATCAATCAGGGCGTGCACAACGGCTCGCTGACCTACGGCGAATACCACCGCCTCGATCGTTCGGAGGATCGCATCCAGGCCGAACGCAACCGCGATCTGCGCCGGGACGGCGGCCATCTGACGGCCGGCCAGTACCACTCGCTGAACCATCAGGAGAATAATCTCTCCGACCGCATCTACTTCGATAAGCACAACCAGGCGCGTCAGCACTAGTGGATCGCTGAGGCGATCCGTCGCGTTTGGGCTGCGCCCAAGCCGCCCACAATGGATGCCAGCGTGCGCTCGCGCACGTCGACGAGCGGCGGACGTTCTTCGAACGATTCACATCGCACCAGCGCGTCGCCCACCGGGGCGGCGCGTTTGTGTTTGCGCACCACCGCGCGCAGATCGAAGCCGGCGAACTCGCTGAGGTGACCCGCGGGGCCATTCCAGCGCACGCATTCGAGCGCCGTTTCGAGCCGTACCGATGCGACGTACCGCAACTCGGTCGACGCTTCGTCGCCGACGGCGACGAGCAGCGCGTTGGCGCGGTGGGTCAGGCTCGCCAGCCGGCTCCACGCCGCCGACCCCGTCCCGCGTCCGCTGGGAAGCGTCGGCAGCACCACGACCGTGAAGGCGCCCGAGCGGATGATGATGTCGGCGGCGCGGACGGCTGCGACCGGCTCGGTGACGGGGACGACCAGCAGCCGTTCGAGGCGCACGCCGGCGGCCGCCAGTGCCGGCGGGAAAAGATCGACCCCAATCAGCGCACCGAGGCCGCGCCGGGTCGCTGCGGCGAGCAGCCGCGCCGCAAGCGTGCTGCGCCCGGAGCTCGGTGCGCCTTCGAGGGTCGCGATCGTGCCGCGCGGGAATCCGCCGCCCAGCGCCGCGTCGAGCGCCGCCAGTCCGGTGCATACCAGCGCCTCCTCGCCCAGGACGAAGGCCGCTGCCGTCGCTTCGCGATGGTCGCGTTCGAGCCGCTCGCGAAGCGCCGCGAAGGCGGGATCGACGCGCATGGGAGACCTATCCTAATCGAACATATGTTCGATGTCAAGAGGGTGTGCGCCCGAGGGGAAGGGACAACCGCAAGCCGTGGGGATGATGCGGAGAGCCCGTGACCGCACTTCCGACCATCTCCGCCTCGGCGATCCACGTTTCGCCTTTTCTCTACATCGACCGCACCCTCGCCAACGGTTTGCGCGCCATCGTGATCCCGGACCGCCGGGTGCCGTCGGCCGCCATCAACGTCGCGTACCGCGTCGGCGGGAAAGACGATCCGCCGGGGCGCTCGGGCTTCGCCCACCTCTTCGAACACCTGATGTTCAAGGGCACCTCGCGCACCGCGCCCGAGACGATCGACCGGCTGACCGAAGACGTCGGCGGCTTCAACAACGCCTTCACCACCGAAGACATCACCAACTACTACGAAGTCATCCCGTCGAATCACCTCGAGCGCCTGCTCTGGGCCGAGGCCGACCGGCTTGCGTCGCTGACCGTGAACGACACGAACTTCGCCACCGAACGCGAGGTGGTGATCGGCGAATACGATCAGCGCATCCTGGCCGAACCCTATGGCCTGCTCGACGAACTCGTCAACCGCGAAGCCTACCGCGTCCATCCGTATCGCCGCGGCGTGATCGGAAGCCCGGCCGAACTCAATGCCGCCGCGCTCGAGGACGTCGTCGCGTTTCATGCGACGTACTATCGCCCCGACAATGCGGTCGTCGTCGTCGCCGGCGATTGTGATGTCGACGAAACGTTCGTCTGGATCGAACGTTACTTCGGCCGCATCCCGACGCCGTCGTCACCAATTCCGCGCGTGAGCGTCGTCGAGTCGCCGCAGACGGCGGAGCGCACCTTCACCCACCGCGCGACGAACGCACCCCTGCCGGCACTCGAAGAGGCGTACCACATTCCCGAGGCCGCGCATCCCGATGCCCCTGCGCTCGAGGTGCTCGAAGCGGTCCTCGGTGCGGGGCGTTCGTCGCGGCTGTACACGTCGCTCGTCTACGAACGCCAGCTCGTCACCAGCGCCTGGGCCGCGGCCGATCTGCGCGAGCAACCCGGGCTGTTCGGCTTGCGCATCACCTGTGCGCGGGGAATCGCACTCGCCGACGCTCGTGCGGCGCTCCACGAAGAAGTCGAGCGCGTGCGCAGCGAGCCGCCGTCGGAGGTCGAACTGGAACGGGTCCGCACCCAGATCGCCAGCGCGCTCGTGCGCGCCCGGCAGACGAACAACGGCGTCGCGATGGCGCTCGCGCGCGCGACGACGGAACGCGGCGATCCGGCGGTCGTGAACACCGATCTCGAGCATTACCTCGCGGTGAGCGCCGGTGACGTTCAGCGCGTCGCGCGCACATACTTGAGCGTCGAGAACCGAACTACCATCGAGTACCTGCCGGCGTGAACGATGGCGCGACGGCGATGCCGGCCCCGGGCCCTCCGCGCGACGCGGCGATACCGCAGGCCGTCGAACGAACGCTCGACAACGGTTTGCGCGTCGTCGCGTTCGAACAGCGCAACTTGCCGCTGATCGCCGCCCAGCTGATCGTAGGCTGCGGCGGCGCGGCCGAGCGGGAAGATGAAGCCGGGCTCTCGGCGATGGTCGCCGCGCTGCTTACCCAGGGGACGACCCGCCGCAGCGCGACCGAGATCGCGGCCGCGATCGATGCTCTCGGCGCGCGGCTGGATGCGGGCTCCGGGTACGATGCGTCGGTGGTGAGCGTGAGCGCGACGACGCCGGCGTTTGGGCAGGCGTTCGGGCTGCTCAATGAGATCGTGCGGGCCCCGGCGTTCGTATCGCGCGAGGTCGAACGGGTGCGGACCAAATCGCTCTCCGATCTCAGCCTGACCTACGCCAACCCGAACGCGCTGGCCCGGCTGGTCGCCTACCGCGTCGCGTACGCGGGCGCGCCGTACGGTCATCCGCTCGCCGGGACCGCGGCGACCCTCGCGTCGCTCGAACGCGATCGCGTGGCGTGGTTTCACGAACGTTTCTATCGTCCGGACGATGCCACGCTGGTGATCGGCGGTGACCTCACCGTCGACGAAGCCTTCGCGCTCGCGGAACGCGAACTCGGTGGCTGGCACGCACCCGACTCGGCGCGCTGTACGGTGCCGGACGCGGCGCTTCCGGCGGCGCGCCCGCGGGTCGTGATCGTCGAGAAGCCGGAGTCGGGACGGACGGCGCTGAGCGTGGGACGCGTGACGATCCCGCGCCGTTCGCCCGACTATGCGGCGGGAGTCGTCGCGAACGCGGTGCTCAGCGGATACAGCGGGCGCATCAACCAGGAGATTCGCGTGAAGCGCGGGCTGTCGTATGGTGCAAGCACATCGCTGCCGGCGCGCCGGCTGCCGGCGCTCTTCTCTGCCTCGACGCTGATCGATCACGGACGCGCGGTCGAAGCGACGGAGGTAACGCTGGCGACGCTGCGCTCGCTGGTGGACGCGCCGGCCCGCGACGACGACCTGATCAGCCGCAAAGCGACGGTGACCGGCGGATTCTATCGCGGCATCGAAACGATCGACGGGATCGCGAGCGCGCTCGCGGAGCACATCCTGTTCGAGGTGCCGCTCGACGAGCTCTCGCGTTTCCCCGCCCGCATCGCGGCGGTCGATGCCGCAGCGGTGCGCAGCTTCGCCGCGCGCTGGCTGGTCGAAGATCTGTTCGTCGTGCTGGTCGGCGACGCGTCGCGTTTCGCGGGCGAACTGGCGCAGACGCACGACGTGCGCATCATTCCGGGCGACGGACTCGATCTCGGCTCGCCGACTCTCGAAGCCGGCGAACTGACGGCCCCTCGACTGATCGACCGCGATGCCGTAGGCTAGACCGCATGCCTGCCTCGACGACGATCCGCCGTCTCGCCGACCGTGCCCGATCCGACCGCGCGACGCCCGACGCGATCCTCGCCGGCGCGTACGTCGCGTATGTCGGCGTCGGGTTGACGGCGCACCGGTCGTGACGCGCTGATGTTGGTCAGCGGGCGCTATGCAGCGCGGCGGTTCATGATCGTAGCGCTGATCGCCGCGCCCAGCGCTGCGCCGACACCGAAACCAGGCCCCCACCAGTAGGCTGCCCCTCGTCCCACGCCGGCGCTGATGCATGCCCCAATCAATGCCCCGATCGCGGCCCAAACGTAGACCCACATCTGTCGTTGACTCATGCGACGCCTCCAATAGTCAAGGCATGACGTTTCGCTACGGAATGAGCAGCAGCTTTCCGGTCGTCGCGCGCGCTTCGAGATCGCGGTGCGCCTGCGCCGCGTCCGCCAGCGGATAGGCGGCCCCGATACGCGCCTTGAGCTTTCCGTCGCGAACCATTGCGAACAGGTCGCGCGTGCGGCCGAGCACTTCGTCGCGCGTGCGCGTGTAATCGACCAGGGTCGGCCGGGTGAGATACAGCGATCCGCCGGCGGCGAGCAGCTGCACGTTGAGCGGCGGCACCGGACCGCTCGCGCCGCCGAAGATGACCAGCATGCCGCGCGGCTTGAGTACCGACAGCGAACGTTCCCAGGTGTCCTTGCCGACGGAATCATACGCGACGTCGACGCCGTGCGGGCCGACCAGTTCGCGGGTGACCTCGGCGAAATCGTGTTCGGCGTAGACGATCACGTCGTCGGCACCGGCCGCGCGGGCCAGCGCCGCTTTCGCGCCGGTTCCGACGGTTGCGATCACGCGCGCTCCGCGAGATTTCGCGATCTGCACCAGGAGCAGCCCGACTCCGCCGGCTGCGGCGTGGATCAGCGCGACCTGCCCGGATTTGAGGGGAAAGGTATCGATCGCGAGATAGTGCGCCGTCATCCCTTGCAGCATCAGCGCGCACGCGGTGCGATCGTCGATATCGTCGGGGACCGGGACGACGAAGCGCAGATCGACGGCGTTGAGTTCGGCGTAGCCGCCCGCAGCCGGCTGCGTGTACGCGACACGTTGGCCGACGGCGATGCCGCTGACGCCGCCGCCGACCGCCTCCACCACGCCCGCGCCTTCGCGGCCGGGGACGAACGGTAACGGCGACGGGTACACGCCCGTCCGCAGGTACACGTCGATGAAATTGACCCCGGCCGCCGACTGGCGCACCAGCACACCGCCGGGCGCCGCCGCGGGCGGCGCGATGTCGACGAAGGTGAGGACCTCAGGACCGCCAATGCGGTCGATCCGAATTGCGTGCATGACCGTGTGGACCGCCGGAGCCCGGATCGAGTTTCCGTCCTCACCGGCGGGTAGGAGAACAGTATGGAACGGCGTGACCTCTATGAGGACGATCTGACCGAAGAGCGCTATCCCTCACCGGAGAAGCGCGACGAAGCGGCGGCCGACGAGGTGCTCGACCCCGACGTCTCCGACGACGACGAACCGGTGAAGCCGGCCGCGAAGCCCAGCCCGCCCGCGAGCTAAGGCTTCGGCGCTTCCGTCGCCGTCGTGCCCGGCACGCGCGGCAGCGTCGGATCGTTGAAGGCTTCGTCAACCAGCGGTTCGCTGACCGCCGTGGTCGTCGGCACCGCGTCCGCTTCGGTACTCTTGGGCGGCGGACTCTCTTCGCGGACGGGGGCCGTCTCGGTTCGAGCGTGCAGTCCCATCGACTCGTGCCGCGTCGCCTCCGAATCGCCGGGGGCCGCGGGGCGCTCCGTGCTCTGCTCTGCCATCTGGACCGCCTTCTGAGGCTGGGGTTCAAGACTGTACCCGCTCATCCGGGTAGGGTCACCCGCGGTGCGGCGGCTAGGAGCGCACGGCGCCGCTGACGAGGCGCGTGCGGGACCAGCGCTCGAACGGCTGCACGCGCCGGAACAGTGAGAACCAGCCGACCACGCCGATCAGGCTCAGGAAGAGTGAAAAGTAGCGCGCGACCGCGCGGCCGAATCCGACCCGAGCACTGCGGTCCGCACCGACGACCCGGACGTCCGACACCATCATCCCGAAAGTCTGCCCGATCAGCGCGACCAGCACGATGACGTAGAGCAAGAAGGCCAACGTCAGGGCCGCATTGTCGAAGCCGATTGCCACCGTGCCGTGCCCGTTGGCGAAGGTCGTCACGACGTTTTTGACGGCCGCCGGCGTGCTGGGGTCGGCGTTGAGCGCTTTGAGCGCGGACGGGCTGGGGCCGATGCGGACGAGGGAACCTGCCGCCGGCGCGAGCGTCTGAATTACCAACAGGTCGATCCCGAGTGCCCAGGCGCGACGCCAAAAACCGGCGTTGACCGTCTCGCGCTGCTCGTCGGGCGCAAGCGGCTGCTGCGCGCTGGCGGCGAAGCGGCGCGCCCACACGAGGTACAGCGGATCGCGTGCGAAGCGGTGCAGCGCGGCGATGCGGTTCGTCGCGTAGGGTGTCGACGCGGTCCACTCACCCAAGCGAAGTGACGGCTCGTCGTGCAGTTCTTTGAACTGCTCGGCGAACGCGCCCAGGTCGATTTTGCGCCCGACGGCATGGAACGACGTCACCGCGATCGCGCGCAGCGCCGCGTCGAGCGATCCGCAGCACACCAGGCCCACTCGGTCGGCGGTGTAATCGATCTTGCGCAGCCAAGCGCCGAACGCGATCGCGATCACGCCGTTCTCGCGTCCGTTCGAGCTCAGCAGCGAGGTATATTTCGTATTCCCCGACGCGATGTGCCCGAGTTCGCGGCCGATCAGGAAGCGGAGTTCGTCGTCCCCGAAGTGCTCGACGTACTGGGCCGAGATCACGATCGCGTACGGGTCACCGGTCCCGATGGAGACGACCGGCACGAAGGGATCGTCGCGCACGAAGACGTGCGGCGTCGGCAAGCGCAGCATCTGGGCGCATTCTCGCACGACCTGGTAGATGTGTCCGAACTGGCCGTCGTGCACGCGCAAACCGCCGCCCAGGAGCCGCCCGCGTGCGAACGAGACGTAGATCATCGCGACCACCAGCAGAAGGCTGAGCTGCTGCCACGTAATCTGATGCTGGAAGATCCAGCCCAACACGACGATCGTGATCGGCAGCGAGGCCAGCGTTCCCCAAAACGCTCCCCGCTCGCCGCGCACGCGCAAGGACTCCGGTCCACGGAACGGTGAGGGCGTCGTCGTCGCCTGCACGGACCCTCCTACTTGAGCATGAAGCCCGAGCGATGGGCTTGGCGCTCGTAAGCGAATTTTCCGTCCCGCAGGACGTAGAAGTAACAGTTCGGGTCGAGCACGTCGCCGGTCGGACCGAAGCTGTACGTCCCGGTCAAGGTATCGAACGATCCGCCGTTCGAGAGCGCGCGGATCATGTTGAGCCGGTTCGTCGCGCCGCTGCGCTGCTGCGCCAGCTGGATCAACTGGATGGCCGCGTAGCCGTACGCCGCGACTGGGGAGAGGGCTCCATTGTGCGCCTGATAGTCGCGCACGTTGAGGGCGGTCGTCGGAGCGAGCGGATAATACGGTACCGCCGACGACACGACCATGCCATCAGCGACCTTCGCATACAGCTGCACGGTGATCGGATCGAAGAAGCCCTGCGTCCCCAAGAAGCGGCCGGTGTACCCGGTCGAACGCAGCGCGCCCAGCAGCGGTCCCATATCTTCGGCATTGCCGGCCAAGACGACGCAGTCGGGAAACCGCGCGACGATCGCAGCAGCCGCAGCGACATAGTCGGGTTTGTCCAACGAGAACGTCGACGAGTTCGCGTTGATGTGCAGCGCCCCCGCGCGGCGGACGAACCCCGCCGCGACCGCAGGGCCGTAGTCGCCGTCCTGGGTGACGACGTAGGGTGCTTTCGAACCGGTCGCGATCGCATAGCTCGCGACCAGCGAACCTTCATCGCCGTCACGGATCGGCAGACGGAAGACGTTCTGATAGCTGCGCGCGGTGATCCGGTCATCGGTGACGGTCGGGACGATCAGCGGCATCGTCGCCTGGGCGTACACCGGTTCGGCCACCAGCGTGGCGGCGGCGCTGAGGTGTCCGATCACCGCCAGCGTGGCGGGATTGCCGCAGGCGAACGAGCTCTTCACCGTCGCGTCGGAGGCGCGATTGCCGTCGTCGTAGGCATCGAGAATCAGAAAATCGTTGAACGACGCGCGCTGATCGTTCAAATAGCCGACCGCGGCGCGGATCCCGCGCAGCAGCTCCATGCCGATCGCGCGGTCCTCGCCGCTTTGCGGACACACCGCGGCGATGCGCAGGGTCGGCGTAAACGGTGAGGTGAGAAAGGGCTGCGTCGGCGTGGCCCCGACCGCGGCCGCCGCGCCGCCGAGAAACGTTTTCCGATTCATGGCGTGAGGTACGATGCGAGCGTGGTGCCGAGAAACGCGACCGAGAAGACCATGTTCGTCAAGAAGACGCGGTCGTTGAGCGCGAAGACGTCCTGCGCGAGCGCGATCAGCCGGTCTTCGTAGAGGGTGACGCCGGCCGCGAGCGCGACGCCCGCATAGTACAGCCAGCCGGCTTGCGCGAGCAGACCGGCACCCAACAGCGCGAGCGTCATCGTGAGGTGCAGCAGAATCGCCCACACCCGCGCGCTGCGCTCGCCGAATCGGGCCGGAAACGATCGCACGCCGAGCTTGACGTCCCACTGCAGATCCATCAGCGCGTAGAGGATGTCGAAGCCAGCGACCCAGACCGTCACCGCGACGAACAGCAGCAGCGCGGGGACGGTCACGGTGCCCGCGACGGCGACATAGGCGCCGAGCGGGGCGCACGCGTCGACCGCGCCGAGCACGAAATGGACCAGCCACGTGAAGCGCTTGCACAACGGGTACGCGACGACGCCCACGGCCGCGATCGGCAGCAGTTTCAAACACAGAGGATTCAGCAGCGCCGCGCTCAGCACCAGCAGCGCGAGCCCGGCAGCGATCGCCCAGAGCATCACCGACGGCCGCAGACGTCCGCTCGCGAGCGCGCGCTGCGCCGTGCGCGGCACCTTCGCGTCGAGATCGCGATCGAAGTAGCGGTTGGCGGCCATCGCCGCGGTCCGCGCGCCGATGACGGCCAGCGTGATCCACAGCAGCTGCCACCAGGTCGGCAGACCGCGCGCGGCCATGACCGCCCCGACGTAGGCAAACGGGAGCGCGAAGAGGGTGTGCTCGACCCTGATGTCGCGCAGGAAGACCCGGACGGCGTTCACTTAGCGCGGTCGCTGCGCGGCGCGACGTCGTCCGGCGATGCGGGCGGTTCCGCCAGCAGTTTCGCTAACCGGTCCGGTCCTTGCCCCGACCATGCATCGGCGGTGCCGATGCGGCTGAGGTCGCCGATGCCGTACTCTTTCCAGCGCGCAGCGACGCGCGCGCGCGTCGCAGCGTCCATGCGAATCTCAGGCGGCCAGTCACGGTGGTAACCTTCGTCGGCCCGCTTGCGCGTTGCATCGACGCCCAGCTTGGTCCCCAGCGCCAAGTCGTACGAGCCGGCATGATCGAGATCGTCGACCGGTCCGGGCATCAGCACGAAGTCGCGCGACGGATCGACGTTGTTGAGCGCATTCCAGACGACGCCGCGCACGTCGTGCACGTCGATGTCGTGATCGACCACGACGATACAACGCGTCAGCATCATCATGTGTCCCAGGCCCCAGAGTGCGTTCATCACTTTCTTGGCCTGCCCGGGATACGATTTGCGGACCGCGACAATCACGAGGTTATGGAACCCGCCTTCGACCGGCAAGTTGTAGTCGACGATCTCGGGCACCACCATCTGCAGCAGCGGAAGAAAGAGCCGCTCCGTTGCCTTTCCGAGCCAGGCATCTTCCATCGGCGGCTTCCCAACCACCGTCGCGCCCCAGACCGCGTCGCTGCGGTGCGTGATCGCCGTGACGTGCAGCGTCGGATACAGGTCGGCCGCGCTGTACACGCCGGTGTGATCGCCGAAGGGTCCTTCGACCCGCAGGTCCTCGTTGTCGACGTAGCCTTCGATCACGAAATCGGCGTCGGCCGGAACGTCGATGTCTTGCGAGACCGCCTTCGTGATGCGCAGCGGGCGCCCGCGCAGGAAGCCGGCGAACGCGAGCTCGTCGACGATGGGCGGCAGCGGCGCGGTCGCGGCGTAGGTCAGCGCGGGATCGCCGCCGACGGCCACGGCGACGGGGATGCGGCGCCCCCAGCGGTCGGCGTGCGCGCGGCCTTGCTTGTGACGCTGCCAGTGCATGCCGGCCGTGTTGGTATCGTAGATCTGCACGCGGTACATGCCGACGTTGGGGCGTTTGGTTTGCGGATCGTAGGTGAAGACCAGCGGCAGGGTGATGAACGGTCCCCCGTCGAGCGGCCAGGTCGTCAGCACCGGCAGCGCGCGCAGATCCGGCGGATCCATCACGACCTGCTGCGCAGGAGCATCGGTGACGCGGCGCGGCATGACCGACGCCCCGACGGCGGCCAGGTCGGCCAGCCGCATCACTTTGCCGCCGAAGGTGTCGGGCAGCGCAAGGTCGAGCGTGGCCCGCAGCCGCGCTTCGACCTCGGCCAGCGATTTCGACCCCAGCGCGAGCGCGGTGCGACGCTGGGTTCCGAACGCGTTGGTGAGGACCGGAAATCGCGAGCCGCGCACGTTGCGGAAGAACAGCGCCGGTCCGCCGGCTTTCACGACCCGGTCGGTGATCTCCGCGACTTCGAGGTACGGGTCGACCTCGACCTCGATCGTCGCCAGCTCGCCCGCGGCGCGGAGCGCGCGGATGAAGGCGGACAGCGATTCGAAGGCCATTCGAAGAACCTTGGACAGGTCATGGCACAGTTCATCGCGCTGCTCAAGCGCAACACCGACCAGCACCCCGCCGAGGCGTTTACGCCCGAGCTGCTCGAGGCCGAGGCCGAGCGCGCTCGCCGGCTCTATACCGAGGGAACCAACCGCGCGATGTGGAGCCGCGGGGACGTCCCAGGTGCGGTCGTCCTCATCGAAGCGGCGTCGCTCGACGAGGCCAAAGAGGGGCTCGCCTCGCTGCCGCTCATTCAGCGCGACCTGCTCCTGGTCGAGAGCTTGGTTCCGCTGCTGCCGTACCGCGGCTTCGCACCGCGCACCGGCTGAGGCCGCCGCTCAGAGCACGTAGAGTGTGTCATCGATGCGCGCCAGCGGCCAGCGGCCGCTCGCGTATGACGCTTCGATGCGGACGAAGCGGTGGGTTGGGTTCGCGACTGCGGCTACGAGCGCGCCGCGGTACACGGCCTCGGCAGCCGCGCCGGCGGCGACGCGGCTCAGTTCTTCGTCCTGCAGGCCGGCGCGCGCGAGCGCAGCCTCGGCGCAGCGGAAGAAGACTGGCAGGCCCGCGTCGACGATCGTCGAGAGCGCGCGCAGCACCGTGTCCGTTCCGACCGCGGCGCTGGCCTGCGACCTGAGCGCGGCGGCCTCATGCGCATCGGCGTCGTAGGCCGCATTCGCGCGAACGTCGTCGGCGACGGCGCGCGCTTGCTCCCAGCCGGCGACGCGCGCGATGCGCGGCGCCAGCTCCGCTAGCGCGCCGCGCTCGTCATCCGAAAACGGAAGTCCGGTTGCGGCGAACCACGGAGCGGCCTCGATCGCGCCGGCGTGCCGGGCCACGACCGCGGCGTCGAACGGCATCAGGCCGGAACGGGAAGCTTCAGCCCGAGTTTGTCTTCGACCAGAACCCGCGCGCGTTCGAGGTAGTCGGCGCGCATCGCTTCGTTCGTGTGCTGCTTGAGTCCCCACTTGCGATACAGCGCGTTGTTCTTCGAGTGCGGCTGGCCGAAGAAGGCCGGCATGCCGGGGAACAGCGCGTCGATCGCAGCTTGCACGTCGCGCCGTCCGGCCTCGGTGCGGCACAGTTCCGTGCACGACCGCAGGCCGAAGCCAGCGTGGAACTTCTCCTCGGGCATCGTCTTCGCCGCCTCGTCGCGCAGCGGACGGAACGTGCATTCCATCAGGTCCTCGACCTGAATGATCTCGGCCATGTCGGCCAGCAGTTTGATCACGCAGAATTCCGGCCACGACCGCATCGTGAACTCGAAGATCGAGAGCGGTCGTTTGTCGGTCTTGCCGGGGATCATCGTTTCCGGCGCGATGCCCATTTTTTGACCGAGCCGGAAGAAACGCTGGTGGTGGCCGTACTCTTCCATTGCCACGCGGCAGGTCAGCCACTTCCAATACGGCGTCGGCGCAAACGCGACGGCCGGCTCGTCGAACACTTGCGCGCCGTAGAGTTCGTTGATCGCGTGCGAGCGCACGATCTTGGCGGCGGCCTCGCGATATTCCGCGGGCGCGTTCGCAAGTTCGGCGACGGTCTTGACTTCGATCGAGACGGTTTCCACGATGTACTCCTGGATCAGATAACGGGTGCGGCGGAGAATGCGTCGAGATCGGTCTCGAGCGCGGTAAACGAGGGCGCGAAGGCGCGCTCAACGACGGCGGCCAGGTCGTCGAGCGAGGCGCTTTCAGCCAGCGTTTCGCGCCCGACCGGTCGCGGCTGGGAGAACAGGAACACCTCGCGGCCGCGGACGCCGAACAGCTGACCGCTCACGTGCTGCGCGCGCGCCGAACAGAGATAGGCGACGAAGCGTGCAACGGGCGCGGCCGAAACGCGCAGCGCGCCGGCCTTGTACGCGGCCTGCGCTTCGGTCTGGGGCACGATCGATTCGGTGACGCGGGTAGCCGCAAACGGCGCCAGCGCGTTCGCCGTGATGCCCGAGCGCGCGAGGTCGAGCGCGGCGACGCGCGTCAGTGCGACCAAGCCGGCCTTGGCGGCAGCGTACGCAGCCTGACCGTAATTGCCGTACAGGCCGGCGGTGGAGACGATGTTCACGATGCGACCCCACCCGTACGGCGAGCCGCCGCGCCCGGTTTTCGCGTTGTCGCGGAGCACCGGCGCGGCCGCGCGCAGCGCGGCGAACGCGGCGCCCAGGTTGACGCGCAGGACCGCCTCGAAGTCGGCTGGGTCGGCTTTGAAGACGAAGCCGTCGCGCAGAATCGCCGCGCAGTTAACGACGATGTCGAGGCCGCCGCAGCGTTCGCGCGCGTGCTCGACGGCGCGCTCCGCAACGCCGCCCTCGGCGATGCTCGCCCCGATGGGGATGACCGCGTCGCCGAACGCCGCGGCAAACGTTGCGACGACCGACGGATCGCTCGACCGGCCGTCGATCGACGAACCGTCGTCGACGACGACTACCCGCGCGCCTTGGGCAACGAGCTCGGTCACGATCGCCGCGCCGATGCCGCGCGCGCCGCCGGTGACCAGCGCCACCCGTCCCGCCAGCGCCCTCATACGGTCGCAACCTGCGCCACGCGTTCGCACGCGAGCGCGCGCACGGTGCCCTTGGCGATCTTGTGGGTCACCGTCATCGGCATCGCGTCGACGATCACGAGATGCTCGGGCCACTTGTACTTCGCCACCCCGCGCGCCGCGAGGACGGCCGCGATCTCCGCCAGCGTCAGCGAGGTGCCGGGGTGCAGCTCGGCGACCAGACACGTGCGCTCGCCGAGCCGCGGGTCGGGGACCGCGACGATGGCGCCGAGCCGCAGGGCCGGCAGCGCGTCCAGGTGCGCCTCGATCTCGGCGCTGCCGATCTTGTAGCCGCCGCGGTTGACCACGTCTTTCTCGCGGCCGTGATAGTGCACGACGCCGTCGCGATCGCGCGCCGCGCGGTCGCCGGTGCGCAGCCAGCCGCCGGGCGCGAACGCACGCGCGCTCGCTTCGGGATCGTTGAAGTAGCCGCGAAAGAGATCGGCGCGCCGGTACAGCAGTTCGCCGACTTCGTTCAGCTCCGCATCGGTGCCGTCGTCGCGCGCGACGCGTACCTCCGCACCCGTGATGGGAACGCCGATACCCGCGGCGGGCGCCCCGCCGTCGAGCCCGTAGGTCGTGATCCCGCCGCCCAATTCGCTCATCCCCCAGTGCACGGTCACCGGCGCACCGAGCGTTTCGCGCACTTCGGCGATCAGCGCGGCGCTGGCCGGCGCGCCGGCCGTGCGCACTTCGCGCAGCGCTAGCGGGTAGCTGCGGGTACGCGCGGCCGCAACCATATCGACCAGTTGCGCCGGAACCGCCCAGGCGCGCGTCGCCCGTTCGTTCGAGGCCAGCGTGAGGAAGCGATGCGCGTCGAACTTCGGCAGCGCGAACAGCGCGGCGCCGGAGATCAGGCTCACGTGCAAACCCAACAGCCCGAACAGATGGGTGAAACCGCCGGCGACGATCAGGGCGTCGTCCGCACCGATGTGCGCCTCGTCGACAAATGCGCGCGCGTTTGAAAGCAAGCCGTCGTGGCCGTGCATGCAGAGCTTCGGCCGCGGCGACTCGGTGCCGCTGGTGGGCATGATGCAGAACGGCGCGTCGAGCTCGATGCGCTGCGGACGCGCGCGGGGCGGCGCCGAGACGCCGTCGACCGCGAACGTCAGTGTGCCGGGATCGGCGTGCACGAGGACGTCGAGCGCGGGCAGGGCCCGGCGCAAGCCGGTGCAGTCCTCGTCGCAGGACGCGTGGACGTGCGCGCGCGCGGTGGTCACACCGAGGAGCTGCCGGACTTCGCCTGCACCGTAGGGCACGTGCAGCGGGAGCGTGACCGCTCCCAGTTCCGCGATCGCGAGGTGGGCGATCGCGAATGCGCCGCCGTTGGGCAGCCGCAGACCAACCACGTCCCCTTCGCCGATCCCGGCCTGCTCCAGGTCGCTCGCGAGCGCCGAAACGCGTGCCGCGACGTCGGCCCAGGTCAGCCGCAGCGGACCTTCCACGTAGGCGAGGCCGCTCGGGGTGCGCCGTGCGGTGGCCGCGAGCACGTCGCGAGCGGTCAAGCCGGCCAGCACGGAAGCGTCGCATGCGGCGGGCGGGGCGACGAGGTACTGGCTGCGATCCATCAAGCTCGGTTCTTCGCTCCCCGCGGCGGGAAGGCGTGCGGTGAACGATACCGCGAACTGCTTGGCATGTCAAATGATCGGCGAGGTCAATGAATTCCACGGATCCCGCCCGGCTCGATGACCTGCTGGGTTATCACCTGCGGCGCGGTCAGTTGCGCGCGTTCGCCGCCTTCGCCGAGCTGGTTGCCCAGACGGGTCTGACGCCGATGCTCTACGGGGTCCTGGCGACGGTCGCTGCCCGTCCCGGCGACGGGCAGCGGGATATCGCCGAATCGCTCGGCGCGGATCCGTCGACGATGGTCCGGCTGATCGACCAGCTCGAAGGGCGCGGGCTGCTGCGCCGCGTCACGCACGCGACCGATCGCCGCACCAGCGTACCGACGCTGACTGAGGACGGCCGCGCGCTGTTGGCGCGCGCGACCCCGCTGGTACGCGCCAGCGAAGAACGTTTTGCCGCGGTGCTCAGCGGCGCGGAGCGCACGCAGCTGCTGCATCTGCTGCGGCGGCTCAACGGAGTCGCGGCCGCCGAGGGGGGCGCGCTCAGCTCGGGTTGATGACGATCTGCGCGGTCTTGGACGCACAGCCCGCAGGCGGCGCCTCGACGTCGACTGCCGTGCCGCCGGCGACGGGCGCGACGTAACCGTTCACCACGACCGAGCCGCCGGCCACGAAGTGCACCGTCGCCAACGGCCGCTGCCCGTCGTACAGCACGAAGGCATGCGCGCCCGCCCTGGTGCCGTCGGCGCGCGTGCGCGCGCGCAGCGTCGGGCGGATTGCGACGACGAAGGGCATCCCGTCGACGAGATGGATCCGCGCGACGCGCACCGGCGCCGGACAGCGCGCTGGCTTCTGCACCGCCGCGACGGCGGCGGCAATCACGGCGGGATCCATCAACCGCTCGTCAGCGCGCGGCGCATCAAGATCACGTCGGCGACCGTGCCGTCGGCGCGCGCGATCGCGCCCGGCTGAAAGGCGGCGTCGACGAAACCGGTCGCCCGGTAGAGCTCCCGCGCGGGTTGGTTATCGGGAAAGACGCGCAGCCGCAAGGCGATCTTTCCGCGCGCGCGCCCCCAGGCAACTGCGGTCGCGATCAGGGCGCGGCCGATTCCCCGCCGGCGATGCGAACGCGCGACCGCCATGCCGAAGAGCGGCTCGGCTTCGGCCGGATTGAAGATCGTGAAATCGGCCACGACGTTTCCCGCATCGTACGCGACCCAGCCTTCCACATTGCCGGCCAGCAGCGCGCTGCGCAGCATCCGCGCGCGCAGCTTGAGGTCGAAGGGCCAATCGGTCGCGACGCGACCGCCTTCTTCGGCAGCCTCGGCCAGCACCGCGACGGCACCGTCGACGTTGGCGAGGGCTTTCGGCGCGATCGTCCAGGAGGGGTCCGTCACTCGATGCCCAGCTTGGCCAGGTAATGCGGCAGCACGTCGTAGGCCACGCCGTCCCGGCCGACCGCAAGCCCGTGCCAAGCGAAGCGCACGACGCCGCGCGCGTCGAGCAGAAAATCGGCCGGGATCTTATACTTCGCGCCGGCGGCGAGCTGTGCGTCCGGCGAGATCAGCGCATCGAGCCGCTCGATCGGAAAAAGCGCGACCGGAAACGGAAACGCAGCGCGCGCGACCGAGAGCTTCGCCGTCGCCACGTCCTCGAGCACGTCGACGCCGACGAAATTGATGCGGTCGCCGTACTTCGCATAATCGTCGCGCACGAACGGCAGCGCCTCTTGGCACGGCGCGCACCAGCTGGCGAACAAAAACACGTAGGTCGCTTTACCGCGCGCGCCGTCGATGGCGAGCGGCGCGCCGTCCGGCCCCGGCAGCGTCAGCGCGGGGGCTGGACGCCCGACCGCGTCCGAGAGATCGAAGACCGTCGCGGCCGGATGGTGCGCACCGAGCAAGGCAACGAAAGCCGTGAGAACGGCCAGACGATCGCGGAACATGACGCGGTGCCGTTGTGCGACACCTAGCCGGACGTTCCCCGTCAGGGCGGTCGAGGGGGCCTCCGGCCGGCTATTGGGACCATTCGATGACGTAGGTACCGTTGACCGGGAACACCGTCGCCGCGCTCGATGCCGGCGCGTCGGCGTTGAACGAGAACGTTGCCAAGCCGGCGGCGGCGTTGTACAGCACGTCGGTCATTTGGGAGGCGACCAGGTTGCACGCGCCCTCGATGTACATCGACGCCGTCACCGGCGCCACGGTCGGATCGGGCTCGATGATTCCGAGCCCCGTTTCGAGGAATCCGAAGGTCGGATAGGTGGTGACGGTCCAGCTCGGCGGAATCGGCGGCGCCGCCAAATTGAACGCCACTTCGACCGAATTAAAGACGCGCGTCGAGCCGGCTGGAACGCAGCCGCTCGGCGCAAGACCCGTCCACACCGTCACCGGTACGTAGTAGAAGCCGTTGCCCTGCGGTATCGTATCGCCTTCGCCCAGACCAATGTACATCTGCGGCGTGTTGTTGGCGAAGGGATCGGTCTGGATCGTGCTGATCGCCCACGATCCGCTGAAGAGCGGCGGCGTCGGCGTCGGCGTCGGCGTCGGCGTGGGTGTCGGCGACGGCGTTGCCGCCGTGTACGACAGGGTCGCCGGCGTGACCGGAACGTTCGCGGCACCGGTCACCGTCGCGCTGACGAGCGTCGACGTCACCGTCACCGCGCCGCCATAGGTCAAGGTGATCGCGGACGTCGGCGGCGCGGTCAACGTGGTGACCGAGAGCGATGAGCCGCCGCTTCCCACCGCCGGCGTGTCGAGCGTCGTGAGGTTGATGGTCACCGCTCCGCCGGCGGCGTTCGAGAAGGTGCCTGGCCCGATGATCGTCCTGCCGGCGGCGTCCAACGCGGTGACGGTGACGGCCGACGTGCCGCTCACGCCCTGCGGCAGCGTCGCCGGCAGCAGCCCCAGCGTCACGGCCGCGACGATCGGATTGAGCGTCGCGTTGACGGTGTTGGCCGCGTTGGCGACGATGAATTGGGTGATCGCATCGTTGGTCGAAAGCACGTTTCCGGTCCCGTTGACGCCGTCGTAGAGCGAAACCGCGAAGGTGTCGTCCGTGTTCGCCGGTGCCGGCAGCGTCGTGCTGCAGCCGTCCGTCGTGCACCCGAAGGTGACGACCGGAAGCGATGTGCCGCCGCCGCTGACGGCGATGGTCGCCGACTGGGTCGCGGTCGAGATGTACTGCAGGCGGCGCTGGCTGGAGGCGGTCGCGCGCGGCACGGTCAGGCTGAAGGTCACCGAGGTCAGCGCCGCCTGATGCGTCGCCGAGGCGGGCGCTGCGGTCCGCATGACCCCGCCGCCGCCGCCGCAGCTGTCGAGCGCGACGAGGAGTACGCCAAGAGCGATGACACCGCCGACCAGCCGCATGACCACGGGCTACAACCCCAATCTGCTTCGCCGAGCGAGACAAGGTGAATGGTAGCAGACAACGGCCCGCGACGGCGAACGGCAGGCAAAGAAAAGCCCCGTCCGGCGGACGGGGCTTTTGCCATGGGCTCGCGGGCGCTACTCGGGCCGGGGTCGCCGGCGCGGTCGCCGGTCGCCGCGGTCACCGCGATCCCCGCCCCCGGCGGGGGGGCCAGCGCGCTCGGGGCGCGGAGCGCCGTTGCGTGGCGCACCGTTGTCGTGGCTTTCGGTCGACCCGCCCTCGCCGCCGCCGAGCACGGCCTTGCGGCTGAGGTTGATGCGGCCTTGCGAATCGATTTCGATCACTTTGACCATGATTTGATCGCCGGGCTTCACCACGTCTTCGACCCGCTCGACGCGCTGGGGCGCCAGCTGCGAGATGTGGACGAGGCCTTCCTTACCGGGCAAGAACGCGACGAAGGCGCCGAAGTTCATCAGCCGCGTGACGGTGCCCAGATACGTCTCGCCGACCTTCACTTCTTTGGTCAGGGCTTCGACGATCTGCTTGGCCTTCTCGGCGCCTGCGCCGTCGGGCGAGGCGATGAAGACGCGCCCGTCGTTTTCGATGTCGATCTTCACGCCGGTGTCGGCGATGATCTTGTTGATCACCTTGCCGCCGGGTCCGATCACGTCCTTGATCTTGTCCGGACTGATCTGGAGGACGATCATGCGCGGCGCGAACTGCGAGAGTTCGGCCCGCGGCTCGGCGATCGTTTCCTTGAGCTTGTCGATGATGAACAGCCGCGATTTCTTGGCTTGCGTGAGCGCATCGCGCATGATGTCGAGCGTGATGCCCGCAACCTTGATATCCATCTGGATCGCGGTGATGCCGTCGACCGTTCCGGCGACCTTGAAGTCCATCTCGCCGAGCGCGTCTTCGAGACCCTGAATGTCGGTCAGGATCGCGTAGTCCTTACCCTTGAGGACGAGCCCCATCGCGACGCCGGCGACGTGCGACTTGATCGGAACGCCGGCGTCGAGCAGCGCGAGGGTCGAGCCGCAGACCGACGCCATCGACGACGAGCCGTTCGATTCGAGCACTTCGCTGATCACGCGCAGCGTGTAGGGAAACTCTTCCTCCGGCGGCAGCACCGGGACCAGGGCGCGTTCCGCGAGCTGGCCGTGGCCGATTTCGCGGCGTCCGGGTGCGCGCATCGGGCGCGTCTCCCCGACCGAGTACGGCGGGAAGTTGTAGTAGTGCATGTAGCGCTTGTTCGGGATATCGAGGATCCCGTCGAGGCGCTGCTCGTCGCTGATCGAGCCCAGCGTCGCAGCCGTGAAGACCTGCGTTTGGCCGCGCGTGAACACGCCCGAACCATGGACACGGGGAACGTAGTGCGTCTTGCACCAGATCGGCCGAATCTCGTCGGGCTTTCGGCCGTCGGGCCGAATCTTCTCGTCGACGACCATCGTGCGGAGTTCGTCCTCTTCCATCGACTTGAGGATCTTCTCGAACTCTTTCGATTTCGGATCGGTGACCAGCGCGCGGACGATCGGGTCGTCCTTCTTGTCGAGCTTGAGAATCGCCGCGTCGCGCGAGAGCTCGTGGAACCCGGCTTCACGCTCGTGCTTGTCGACGACGCGCATCGCCTTGCTGACTTCCTTGGCGAAGTTCTTGCGCATCCACTTGTCGAGGGTCGCATCGGTGGTGAGCAACGGATACTCGCGCTTTTTCTTGCCGGTTTTCTTCGCCAGCTTGTCGATCGCGGCGACGATCTTCTTGATCTCTTCGTGCGCGAAGGCGACGGCGCCGAGGAAGATCTCTTCGGAGATCTCGTTGGCGCCGCCCTCGACCATCATCACCGCATCGGCAGTGCCGGCGACAACGATCTCCATCCCGCCGCTCGCGTATTGTTCGAGGGTCGGGTTGGTGATGAAGCCGCCGCTGTCATCGCGTCCGACGCGGACGGCGGCAACGTTTTTCTGAAACGGGATATCGCTGACCGCGAGGGCAGCGCCGGCGGCGCAGACCGCGATGACATCGCTGTCGAGACCCGGATCGGTCGATAGGACCGTCGCGATGATCTGGATGTCGTTGCGGAAGCCGTCGGGGAAAAGGGGACGGATGGGGCGATCGATCTGGCGCGCGCTGAGCACGCCGTGTTCCGACGGCCGCCCTTCGCGCTTGATGTAGCCGCCTGGGATCTTGCCGGCTGCGTACATCTTCTCTTCGTAGTCGCAGGTGAGGGGAAAGAAGTCGATCCCCTCCCGCGGTTTCTCCGACGCCGTTGCGGCGCAGAGGACGACGATCTGATCGCCGTAGCGGACGAGGGCGGACCCGTTAGCTTGCTTCGCAAGCTCTCCCGTCTCAATGACGAGCGTACGGCCACCGATCTCGAGCGAGACGGATTCTGGCACTGATACTCCTAGATTGTGTTCTTGCTTTATTCGCTTACGTTTCTTCTGTAAACATGATCGGGTTCGCTGACGCGTCGGAACCGGCCTGTGACCGGCGTACGGCCGGAACAGAACCGGGCGCTCGGCGCCCGGGGCCGATGTCGAGCAAGCTGGCGTCAGCCGCGCCTAGCGGCGCAGGCCGAGATCGCCGATCAGCTTGCGGTAGCGCTCGAGATCTTTGTTCTGGAGGTACGCGAGCAGGCGCCGGCGCTGGCCGACCTGCATCAGCAGGCCGCGGCGGCTGTGATGGTCCTTCTTGTGGACCTTCAGGTGCTCGGTAAGCTGGTTGATCGAAGCGGTAAGGATCGCGACTTGCACGTCGGCCGACCCGGTGTCGTTCGAACCGCGGCCGTATTTGACCGCGAGTTCCGATTTCTGTTCCTTGGTGAGGGGCACGGGAAGCGAGGCTCCTTTCGACTCGCGCGTCTGCAGACTCCGTGGGTCCGCGACGGCGACCGACGAATCATACCCGATTCGGCCCAGCCCGTCAAAGTGCGGCTTACCGCTCGTGGCGCATCGCCGCCTCGATCCGGGCGATTTGGGCCCGGCGCTCGCTCGGATTCGCCGACAGCGCGCCTTGGGAGGCGGCGATGAGCACGGACGTCGTTCCGACCCGGAACATCGTCATCTGACCGGAGCAGTCCGCGAGATCGCACGTGTTGGTGATGCGCACGACGGTCCGGGCGTCGGAGCGCGCTTCAGCGGGATCGGGCTTCCAGGTGTCGCCGGGGTGGCGTTCGTGCGACTCGACAAGCAGCAGCGGACGCCCGTGCACGAGGTAGTTGAAGGCGAGGATCGGCGCCGTGCCGTGCTCCGAAAAGCGCTGCGCCGACACGAAGCGGGCGTCGCGGGGGAGTCCGGCCGGGCGAACGACCGCAAACTCCGGCGTCCGCAGGGCCGCATCGAACGAGATCGCCGGCACCGTTGCCGGCAGATCGCGATCCGGCGTTCGCACGAAGAAACTCAGCGTCTGACCGAAGGTTCGTGCGAGCGCCGGCCCTTCGGCCTTCACTGCGATACACAGCGCGATGGCCGCCGCGAACGTCAGCAGTGCCGCAAAGGTCCGGCGGCGCGCCTGCGGCGGCCGCAGAAACGAAGGCGCAGCCGGAACGTCGATGGCCGCGAAGGACGCGCGCAGCGCGGTGCTCAGGCGTGACTCGAATTCGATCACGATGTTTTCTCCAAAGGTGCAGCGCAGGTGGGTTCGAGCGTGCCGCGGAGTTTGCGGCGCGCTTCGGCCAGGCGCCAGCGGACCGTTCCGTCGGGGATCTCGAGCGCCTCAGCGATCTCGGCCGTCGTCAGGTCGAGTCCGTAGAACAGCAGTACCGGTACACGTAATGTTTGCGAGAGCAGCTCCACCGCGGCAGTGAGGTCGAGCGCACCCTCGAGGTCGGCACCATCGTTCGAGGGCAGATTAGCGTCGAGTTCCACATCCGGTCGCGATTGCTGCTGCGTGCAGAGGCGCAGCGTGGTTCGTGCAAGCCACCCGCGGTAGGCTCCGGCGTCCCGCAGCCGGGGCAGTCCGCGCAGCACGGCGAGGCACGCGTCTTGGGCGACGTCCTGCGCCCGGTCCGGGCTGCGCAGGACGCGGAGCGCCAAACGGTACGTCCAACTCCAGCTTTGCTCCAGCAGCTGCGCAAGCGCCCGCTGGTCTCCCGCGCGAGCGGCCTCCACACCGACGAACCTCAAAGCGCGCGCCTCGTGCTCACATCCCGTACGAGGGCGCAGCGCGTTCGAATGTTGGGTCGGACGGCCGGGGACGCCGCTCGGCTCGACCAGCGTGACCGTCCAAACTTTCTCGGCGATTTTGCTATAATTATCACGTGATTCGCGCTGATCTCGATCTTGCTCCTAACGGGCCCCATGCGAAAGAGGTTCGCGACATGCTCGACTATGTCAAGTAGAAGGAGATGACATGGCGGATTCAAGTTAAGATAGCAACGCCGGCGTTGCGCTAAACCAGCCGTCGATCGGTCCGGGCGGCACGCGGATCTTGAGGCCCTTGAGATCGGCCGGCCGCCGGTGCTTCAAAGCGCGGGGTTCTCGTTGACCTCCTGGAGCGCCGCGGTAATGGCGTCGCGCAGGGCTTCCAGCTCCGGCTGGGCGGACGTGGTCGACTCGGCTTGCATCGCGATCGCGGTCAGGATGCGGCGCGCCTCGGCCCGATCGATGGGGACGTAGAGCGTGCGCGCGAGTTCAGCATCGAGCCGCTCGAGCGCCCGTTTGGCCATGTTCGCCTGGCCGAAAGCGTACGCGTGATGGCTGGCATTTCCGAGCAGCTTGAGCTCCGCGTCGAGCCAGTCGCGATAATCCTTGAGCAAGACGTCCTCCCGTGCGCGCGGAACAGGCCGCGCTGTGAACGATGACTTCGTGACTGCGGCGCAGGTCGCCGACGTTGCGCCCGGGACGGGCAAGGCGGTGATCGTCGGAGAGCGCGAGATCGCGCTCTTCAACGTCGAGGGGCGATTCTACGCGCTCGACAACACCTGCCCGCATCAGGGCGGTCCGCTGGCCGAGGGCTGGCTCGACGGCGCGGTCGTCACCTGCCCCTGGCACGCCTGGACGTTCAAACTCAGCGACGGGAAGATGACGCTCGGCGAGTTCGCCAGCGTCGACACGTTCGAGGTCCGGGTCGAAGGCGACGACGTGCGCATCAGCCGCACGCCGAAGCCGATGGCGCGCTAGCGGACCGCCGGCCGAACGGCACGCTCAGGCGCAGCGTCACCGACGAGGGCGGCCCGAGCCGGTCGACGCTGGTCAGATACACGCGGTCGGCGAGGTTGTCGACCGCGAGCGACAGCGCGGAGCCGTCGGCGGCGTGCAGAGTGATCCGGCCGCCGATCAGCAGCGCGGTGCCGAGCGGCTGATGCTGGAGATCGTCGGCGAACGCCGGTCCGCTGTACGAAAGCTCCAGCGCGCCGGTCAGCGCGCGCACGGTCCGCTCGACGTCGATCGCAGCTGCAGCGTCGGGCACGTACGCCAAGCGTTTGCCGATCTGCACGGGCGCGCCGGCCACGACGCGGTCGTGCTGGCTGGTCGCGAACCCGCGCAGCCGCGAACACGGTGTGAGCCGGTGTTCGTACTCGGCGGTGAACGCGTCGCTCGCCGTGCGCCCGAAGTTCGAGCGCTGCTGCAGGTTGGTGGCGATGGTGCGGAAACCGATCGCGTTGACGACGCTCGTGCCGGTGTAGTCGACGGCGAAACGCGAGGCGGCGCCCGCGGCGATGTCGGCGCCCAACTGCAGCGAACGGCTCCGTTCGGGGACCAGGGCCGGATTGTTTTCCTCGAGCACCGAGCCGACTTTGTAGCTGCGGATCAGCTCGTTCAAGAACGGCGCGCGCAGCCCGGTGCCGTAGGCGGCGCGGAACACCAGCGCGTCCGAGGCGACGTAGCGCAGATCCAAGCGCGGCGAGATCGCGGCGGCGGTGCGCTCGCCCAGCGCGTTGGTGACGATCGTGTCGTAGCGCGCGCCCGCGATCCCGCCGAACCGGCCGTCCCAGGTCTGCTGCAGCGCGATGCCGCCGAGGCGCTGCGTGCCGGCGACGTTGCTCTGCACGCTGCCGTTGGCCGCGTTCTGGGTACTCTCGCCGGTGACCAGCCGGTCTTCGGCGACCAGCGACAACGCGCCGACGGGATCGGGGATGTCCCAGCGCGCGCGCAGGCCGGCATCCGACGACGGCACGTGCTGGGTGTAGAGCAGGCTCCCGGGCGCGGTCGATTTATCGGCCAGGTTCACCACCGTCGTCGCGCGTGCGAATGCGGTCAGGCTGAAGATCGTATCGCGTCCTTCGGTCCACGTCGCTGCAGCTTGACGCAGCGCCCGCGAGAAACCGTCGTGGGGACGACCGTCTTCTTGCGCGTCGTCGGTGACGAGCGCGTCGAGGTCGAGGGTCGAGTCGCCGCTGGCAAACCGCGAGCGGACGTGCATCACGTCGGCGGTCGAAAGCGCGGGCCGGTCGACGGGCGAGGTCTGGCCCGGAGGGATCACGCCGTAGCTGAGACGGCGGCTGGCCAGCGTGAGGGCATTCGCAAACGCGCCGGCGGCGCCGGTCAGGCCAAGCGTTCCGTCACCGACGACGGTGCCGCCGGTCGTCGCGTCGAGCGCGCCGCCGGGCAGCTGCGAGGGCGGCGTCGTCAGCAGCGACAGCACGCCTCCGATCGCCCCCGAACCGTAGAGCGCCGAGCCCGGGCCGCGCAGCAGTTCGCCGCGCGCGATCGAGGCGGCGGGGTAGGCGTTCCAATCGACTTGGCCGCCGAAGCCGTCTTGAGCCGGAACGCCGTCGACGAACAGCGCCCCGCGGTCGTTGCCGGCGCCGGAAAACGACAGTCGCAGCTGGCCGTAGTTCGTGAACGGTGCGTTGCTCCGGTCGCGGTCGACGCCCGGCAGCACGCGCAACGCTTGATCGAGCGCCGGTGCGGTCCCCTCGCTCAGTCCGTGTCCGTCGATCACCGTCGCCGCCTGCGGGGCGCGATGCAGCGATTGGGGCGATCCGCTCACCACGGTCACGCTGCCGATCGACGGCAGCCCGCTCGGCGAGGGCGAGGGCGAAGGCGACGGCGAGGGTGACGACACCGCCACGATCGACCCGAGCAGCGCAGCAGCCAGCATCAGTGTCCCAAGCGCGCGCTACGCGAGCGCGTCGCGAAGGTGGAGAACGCTGCGCGAACCGCTGGCGAACGTCGCGATGCGCAGCGCGGTGAGAAGTTCGTCGATCAGCATCGCGACGGCCGCTTCGGATTCCTCGGCGGCCCGGAGAAACGGCAGCGCGAGGCCGGCCAGGTCGGCGCCGAGCGCGATCGCTTTCGCAATCTGCACGCCATCGCGAATGCCGCCGCTGGCGACGAGCGGAACCTGCGGCAGCGCTTCACGGATCGCCGCGGTCGCGCGCGGTGTCGCATAGCCCCAGTCCGCGAACGCCTCGGCGACGCGTTCGCGCGACGCGTCGTCCGCGCGGCGTCCCTCGACCAGCGCCCACGAGGTGCCGCCCGCTCCGGCGACGTCGATCGCGGCGACACCGCACGCGACCAGCCGCGCCGCCGTCGACGGCGCGATCCCAGAGCCGACGCTCTTCGCGATGACCGGCACGTCGAGCGCGGCGCACAGCGCGCTGATGCGCGGTTCGAGATTGCGGAAATTGGTGTCGCCGTTGCGCTGCAGCGCCTCCTGCAGCGGGTTCAGATGCAGGTACAATCCCTGCGCGCCGACCGCCTCGACCAACCGCCGCGCATCGTCGACGCGCACGCCGTAGTTCAGCTGCACCGCACCGAGGTTTGCAAACAGCACGACCTTCGGCGCAACCGTCCGCACCGCGAAGGTCGAAGCCAGGGCGGGCTCCTCGAGCATCGCGCGGCCGCTGCCGAGCGCGAACGCGATCCCCGCCGCTTCGGCCGCGCGGGCCAAACGCCGGTTGATCTCCGCCGCGCGCTGCGTCCCGCCGGTCATCGACGAGATGATGAGCGGCGCGCGCAGCGGCAGACCGAGGAACGTGGTGCTCAGATCGACGTCGGCGAGCGCGATCTCCGGCAGCGCTTCGTGGCGCAGCCGGACCTCCTCCCAGCCGGCCGGCGTGCGCGAAGCGACATCGTCTTGGAGACACACGTCGAGGTGCCGTGACTTCCGCTGCTCCGTCGATTCCGCCATCGCCGAGAGGCGTCCGCGCCGCGGGCGGCGATCACCTCCCCGATGGACGCACAGGCGGATGCCTACGACGGTACGGCCGGCACCGCCGGTGGGCCGCCCTTCGGCGCCGCGATTGCGCGTCTCGCCGCGGCGAAGGAACTCGATCTCCCGGCGCTCGCGGCGGCGGCCGAATTGGAGCCCGCGCTGGTCGCGCGGATCTGCGCCGGCGACGAGCGCATCGCGGTGCCGGTCATGGCGCGGTTTGCGCGCGCCCTGCGGCTGCGACCGATCGCTTTCTTGCAGCAGACCGGCCTGCTGGGCCTCGAAACGTACGCGGGCGGCCTCGACCCGCTGTACTTTCTGCCCGATGGGCAGATCCGCTACGACGCGCGCATCTACATGCGCGAAATCAACCCGCGGCATGCGGTGCCCGAAGGCGACATGACCAAACGCAACCCCGTCCTGCGTGCGCTGACGGAGGATACCGTGCTCGATCCGCTGGGGAAGATCGAGGTCGAGCTGACCTATCTCTTGCGGGCAGCCGTGCAGGCGACCGGCGGCCGGCTCTGACGGCAGCGTCGAGAGGCCGCTCTGCGGCGGGGTGAGAACGCCCGTTCCCCTATGGAAATCGAAGGAAAACGAATCGCCGCCCTCGTCGGCGACGGATTCGAAGAATCGGAGCTGCTGGAGCCGCGCCGGGCGCTCGAAGAAGCGGGTGCCGTGGTCACGATCGTCGGTGTCGACGATCGCGCCCTGCAGAAGATCCGCGGCAAGCGCGGTCTCGACGAAGGCACGAGCGTCAAAGCCGAGGAGCTGGTCGCCGACGTCACCGCCGACGATTTCGACGCGCTGCTGATCCCCGGCGGGACGTCGCCCGATCACATCCGCACCAGCAAAGACGTGCAGCGCTTCGTGCGCGAGTTCGATCAGGCCAAGAAGCCGATGTTCGTGATCTGCCACGGTCCGCAGATCCTGATCTCGGCGCAGATCGTGCGCGGACGCACGCTGACCGGGTACGCATCGATCGCCGACGACATCCGCAATGCCGGCGGCCTGTACCGCGATCAGCCGGTCGTGCAAGACGGCAATTGGGTCACCTCGCGCAACCCGAACGACATTCCGCTCTTCAACCGCGCGATCATCGAGAAGCTGGCGACGCAAAACGCGCCGGTGTAGCCGGAAGGGAAGGTCCCCGTGAGCGGGGCCTGGTTCGCGTTCCTGTTGCCCGCGATTCTGCTGCCGCTGCTGACCTTCGTCTGGCGAGCCGCGCACCCGGGGTCGTGGAACTCGCCCGGCGCAGCGCGCTCACGCTGTTTGATCTTCATCGCCTTCGGGATGGCGCTCGGCCTGTACAACTTTGCGCTGCTGCCGAAGCTCCTCGATGCGTCGACGCTCTACCTCAGCGACCCGTCGTGTGCAGCCGGGACGGCCCCGCTCGAGATCGCGCGCGCCGGCGCAGCGTGCCGTTCGGAGGCCGTCGCGATCGTTCGCGCGACCCAAGGCCGCCGCCGCTCGTCGAGCTACTATTACCTGACGCTCGCGATGCACGACGGCAGCCGCTCGAACGTCCAGCTCGGGTACGCGGAGAACTGGCGGGCCATCTGGCAGAAGGCGGCGGCCTTTCCGGGGACCGCCGCGCGCGCCCAGCTCTTCGAGGGCCACGTCGTCGCCGTGACGACGGAAGACGGGCTCGCGCAGACGACGTGGTATCCGCCGTCGCGCGTCAATAGGTATCAGACCTGGGCACTGCTCGGTGCAGGCCTCCTGTTTGCCGGCCTGATCGAGCTGGTATTTTCCTGGCGATCGCTCTTCTGAGCGGAAATCACTGCCGTCTGTGCCGGGCAAACAGCTTGCCGCGAACAACTCGAAAGAATGCGCTGCATTCGAGTCCGCGGGATAGGCGATAAGCCCCTGAAAACGAGGCCCCCGGCGGCTGGGCGGCTGGGCGGCGAAAGCGGCTCCCTATCGATCGCTTCCGGCGGCGGTGCGCACTGATTGTGTTCTAGCGCCAGCCCTCGATTTTCCCAGGTCCTACAACGCTCGCGCTTCAGGGTTTGATCTGACGGATGACATCGTTGGACGTGTCGGTAACATACAACTCATCGTTCGCCGAGTCATATGTGATGAATTCCGGATAGTAGAAGAGCGCGCCCGGGCCGGTACCGTTAGCCCACGTCGGCGACTGCCCGCAGGTGAGGTGATTTCCAGCGATCGTCGTTACGGCACCTGCGATCGTGACCTGACGGATCGCGCAGTTGCTGGTATCCGTAACGTAGAG
>Ga0182024_10002753_pt1 | contig 43189 bp, 38 predicted proteins | sample P32metaG_FD_120480 | JGI IMG/M metagenome (GOLD analysis project Ga0182024, IMG submission 120480) | Permafrost microbial communities from Stordalen Mire, Sweden - P3-2 metaG (Illumina Assembly) | ecosystem: Environmental > Terrestrial > Soil > Wetlands > Permafrost | place: Sweden: Stordalen... | reverse complement strand
CTTCAAGCCCAACGCGAAGGGGCTCCGTGCCTCGACGCTCACGGTGCGATTCGGCGAGCACAACGCCAAGGGCAAGGTAACCCGGGCAGCCTCGAAGGACACCGCGCTGCGCGGACGCGGCACGCCCCCGACCTTCACCCTCTCTGACGCGAACGCTGGAAACGTCGCCCTGAAGCAGATCGGAACGGAGTCCGCGACGATCACCAACACGTCGACGGTGCCGCTCACGCTCCGTGGCGCGCACCTGTCGAACGTCGTCACCAACGACTTCCGGATCTCGGCGACCACCTGCCCCTCCCCGGTTCTGCCGGGCGGGAGCTGCGGCATCGTCGTGACCTTCCGGCCGCACCGTCTCGGGAGCGCCTCGGCGACCCTGACGGCCTCGATGCTCGTCCAGGGCACCAAGGCCTCACTCGTCGCACGCCAGGCATCGGTCCGAGGGACCGGTACCACGGTGTCGGGCAAGACGCCGCCGTTTGAGCTCTCCTCGCTCGACTTCGGTCAGGTGACGGTCGGCACGACAGCCTCCGGCAGCGTCGTCCTCACGAACACCTCGGCCAAGAACGAGACGTTCTCGAGCGACGCGATCCAAAGCGACAGCTCCGGCGCCTACGCGGTGACGGGCAACAACTGCCCGACGCCGATCACCCCGGGGTCGAGCTGCTCGTTCGCCATCACCTACTCGCCCGCCGCGGCGGTCACGCACAACGCGACGTTCGTCGCCCGGGTGACCTTCCTCAACGCGCACGGCGTGTCGGTGAAGGTCGGCGAGCAGACGAGTCTCACCGGTCGCGGCGTGAACCCGGACTTCACCCTCGCTTCGTCGGTCTTCCCCTCGACGACGGTGGGCGCGACGTCTGACGGCACCGAGACGATCACGAACACCTCGCTCGTCCCGCTGACGTACTCCTCGACGAGCTTCCAGGGTGCGGACCCCGCCAGCTGGTCGCAGGTGGGCAACGCCTGCGTGGGCCCGATCGCCCCCGCAGCGAGCTGCAACCTCGAGATCGCCTTCTCCCCGCGCAACCAGGGGACGCTGTCGATCACGATCCAGGTGACGCTGGACCTCACGGTCCGCTCGCACACCCAGTACGTGTCGCGACGCGACGCGCTGGTGGGCCATGCCACGCTCCCGAAGATCACGCTCGGCGCCCCGACGCTGCCCGCCACGCCCAAGGGCGTCGCGGTGACCGGCCAGGCGACGCTGACCAACTCGTCGAACGTGTCCCTGTCCTATGACGGGTTCGCCGTGTCAGGCGCGAACCCCGGGGACTTCACGGTCACCGGGACCACCTGCTCGGGGCTCATCGCCCCTGCGGGCACCTGTGACCTGACCGTGCAGTTCAAGCCCTCGGTGAGCTCGCCGGGCACTGAGCACGCACAGTTGAAGGTCATCGTCGCGGTGGCGGGGATCTCCCCCACGATCACGACGAGCGACAACGTGCAGCTCACGGGCACGGAGTCCTAGCCCTGCTGCAGCTCGCCCCGCGGCCGAACTGACGGTGGCCGCGGGGCGAGCTGCTCTTGGGGTGTCCGCGCGACGCGCGGCGCCCCACCGCGGTGCCGGTCCCCCGGCATCGCCGCCGCCGCGAGGCAGCTCGGTGCGTCCCGCCGAGCGCCTCGCGGCGTGCAAGTGCGATGGGGTCGTCGCGCGCGACGAAGCCGGGAGCAGCCCCTCACGCGGCGCGTCGACCGCACATCGCAAAGTCGCAGCGATAGCCTTGGGTAAATGCGTCGCCTGCCGGAGGCGGACCCTGGCAGTCCCGACCTCCGATCACCTCTCCGCTACGTCCTCTGGCTCGCCACGCTGCAGTGGCGGGGACTCGCTTGGGGGACAGCCTTCGGCGTGGTCTGGATGGTCTCGCAGGCCGGCGTCTGGATCGTCATCGGCTACGCCATCGGCGTCAGCGTGTCGAAGGGCAGCACGACTGAGCTCGTGGCGTGGACCGGCGTCGCGCTCGGCCTGGGTGCCGTCCAGGCGGTCAGCGGCCGGATGCGGCACAAGTACGCCGTCACCAACTGGCTGACCGCCACCTTTCGCACGATCCAGCTCGTGGGCCGGCACGCCTCGAGAACGGGTCCTGCCCTCCCTGCGGCGATCCCATCCGGTGACGTCGTCAACACCGTCGCGGCCGACGCTATGCGCGTCGGTGGAATGTTCGACGTGTCGGCGCGGTTCGCCGGCGCGGTCGTCGTGTGGCTCGGCATCGCTGCCTACCTGTTCGCCTCGTCGGCCAAGCTCGGCGCGATCGTCCTGTTCGGCGTGCCCGTGCTGATGGTGCTCACGGTCCCCATGATGCGACCCCTGCACTCGACCCAGGCCGTCCAGCGCGAGGTCGTGGGCAAGCTCACCGCCCTCGGCGCCGACACGGTGGCCGGCCTTCGTATTTTGCGCGGCCTCGGTGGGGAGGAAGAGTTCCTCGGCCGCTATCGCGCGCGGAGCAACGAGGTGCGGCGAGCCGGGAATCGCGTCGCGGCACCCCAGGCGCTGCTCGAGTCCGGACAGGTGATGCTGCCCGCGCTGCTCGTCGCAGCCGTCACCGTCATCACCGCGCAGCTCATCGTCGGCGGCTCGCTCGGCGCCCAGCAGATGATCACCTTCTACGGGCTCACCGCCTTCCTGACGATGCCGCTGCGCACCGCGACCGAGGGCATCATCGCGGCCACCCGCGGCCTCGTGGGCGCGCGCAAGGTCATCGCCGTGCTCACGGTGACCGCCTCGACGACAGAGCCGAACGCGCCCGTCGCGCCGCCCCCGGTCGGCGGCGCGCTCTCGGACCCCCACTCTGGCTTCGAGGCGACCGCGGGCCGCATCACCGCGCTCGTCACCGAGACCCCCGAGGAGGCCCAGGCCATCGCGGACCGGCTCGGGCGCTTCACCCCACCGGGCGCGACCGAGTGGTCTGACGCCGCGCTCGGAGGCACGCCCCTGCGCGACCTGCCCCTCGACGAGGTCCGGCGCCGCGTCGTGGTGAGCGACGCTGACCCGCGGCTGTTCAGCGGCACCCTGCGCGACGAGCTGTCACCGCACGCTCCGCCCGTCGACGCGACCATCCTGCACGTCATCGAGCTCGCGAGCGCCGAGGACGTCGTCGACGCGCTCGCCGACGGCCTCGACACGAGGGTCGAGGAGCGAGGCCGGAGCTTCTCGGGCGGCCAGCGCCAGCGCCTCGCCCTCGTCCGGGTGCTCCTGCTGGACCCCGAGTACCTGGTGCTCGTCGAGCCGACCTCGGCCGTCGACACGCACACCGAGGGCCGCATCGCGCGCCACCTTCGAGAGGCCCGGGGCGATCGCGGTACCGTCGTGGCGACGACGAGCCCGCTGCTCTTGGAGCGCGCGGACGAGGTCTTCTATGTCGCGGGCGGCAAGGTCATCGCCCGTGGCTGCCACGACGCGCTGCTCGACGCCGACGCTTCGTACCGCGCGCTCATCCTGCGGGGGAACGACGCATGACGATCCTCCCCATCGCCACGCCGGCCCAAGTGCGCTCGCACGCCAAGCTGCTCGCTCGCGAGCACCGCGGCGCCCTCGTCTGGGTGCTCTCGGTCTACGGCTTGGCCGCCGTCTTCGGCGCCGCCGGCCCCCTCGTCATCGGGCGGCTCGTCCAGGAGATCAGCACGCACACCCTCACGGTCACCCGCGCCGACGTGCTGGTGGGCGTGTTCCTCGGCGCCTCCATCATCCAGAGCGTCCTCACGTTCCTGTCGCGTCGCCGCTGCTACGTGCTCGGCGAGTCCGTCTTCGCGCGGTTGCGCGAGGAGTTCTTGGAGAACGTGCTGGCCCTGCCGCTGTCCAAGGTGGAGCGTGCAGGCACCGGGGACCTGCTGAGCCGGACCACCAACGACATGGAGGCCCTGTCGCGCACCGTGCGCTTCGCGGTGCCCGAGTGGCTCGTCGCGCTGCTCACCGGGGTGATCTACGTCGCGATCATGCTCGTCGTGTCCCCGCTCGCCACCATCGGCATCCTCGCGGGGGTGCCGCTCGTCTGGCTGTCCACGCGGCGCTACCTCCGCTACGCCACGGCGGGCTACCTGCGCGAGCGCGCCGCCTACGCGACGATGTCCGGGACCATCGCCGAGACGGTCGAGGGCGCGAGGACCGTCGACGCGCTGCGCCTCGGCGATCGGCAGACCCGTCGAGTCGACGACGACCTCGCCGAGGCGTACAACGCGGAGATGTACACGCTCGGGCTCCGCCTGCGCTGGTTCCCCTCGGTCGAGTTCGCCTACGCGCTCGCCGGCGCGGGCGTGCTCTTGTGGAGCGGCCTGCTCGCGATCCATCACGTGATCACCATCGGACAGGCGACGTCGGTCACGTTCCTCGCGATCGCGCTGATGGACCCCGTCGACCGGGTGATCTCCTGGCTCGACGAGCTCCAGGTCGGCTCGACGGCGATGGCAAGATTGACGGGCGTCTCCTACGTGGAGGACGACCGGGTGGCGACGGGCGAGACGCCCGTCGACGAGCGACTCGAGGCGCGCGGGGTGCACTACGCCTACCGCGAGGGCCACGACGTCCTCAACGGCATCGACCTCGCGCTCGCCCGCGGCGAGCGGGTCGCCGTCGTCGGCCCCTCGGGTGCCGGGAAGTCGACACTCGGCCGGCTCCTCGCGGGCGTCGACGGCCCGCGGATCGGGGCGGTCGAGGTGGGCGGCGTCCGCCTCGTGGACCTCGACCTCGACGAGCTGCGCGGCCACGTCGCACTCGTCACCCAGGAGCACCACGTGTTCATCGGCACGCTGGCGGACAACCTCCGGCTCGCCAAGCCGGGCGCGTCGACCGACGAGCTGCGCGCGGCGCTCGACGCCGTCGACGCGCTCGACTGGGCTGACGCCCTCCCCGCCGGCCTCGACACCGAGCTCGGCACGACGGGGTACCCGCTCTCCCCCTCCCAGGCACAGCAGCTCGCGCTCGCCCGCCTCGTGCTCGTGGACCCCCACACCCTGGTCCTCGACGAGGCGACGAGCCTCCTCGACCCCCGCGCCGCGCGGCACCTCGAGCGATCGCTCTCCGCGGTGCTCGAGGGTCGTACGGTCGTCGCCATCGCGCACCGGCTCCACACCGCCCACGACGCCGACCGCGTGGCCGTCGTCGCCGACGGACGCATCATCGAGCTGGGCACCCACGACGAGCTGCTCGCCTCCGACGGCGAGTACGCCTCCCTGTGGGCCTCGTGGCGCAACGACCACGGCGGCAACGTCGTCCTCGAGCGGTGACGCCGCCTTCAGCGACCCTCGACCCCGGCGCCGCGTCGCGCTGCGCCTTCCGCATCGTCCTCGAGCACGACGCGGTCGACCAGGTGGCGGGTGTGGTCGACCACGACGACACGGTCCGGCGGCGCTTCGACGCGGCGGCGACGCACCGCGGCGACGTCGCGGCCACCCTGCTCGCCCTGCACGGCGACCGCGCGCTCGACGCCGGCCGTGACGTCGCGCGGACGCTCGACGCCCTCGCGCGGGTGGACCTCGACGTCGTCGTCAACCCCGCGCTCGGGGCGGAACCCGTCCACCGCCGCCACGGCGCGCCCTCGCTGCTCGTCGCCGAGCACTGCGGCTCGGTCACGTGGCGCCCCGTCGATGTCCACAACCACTTCCTCACGGCCGGGGGCAGCGGCACGTTCCGGACGTCGTCGCTCGCGGCGCCCTCCACGTCGTCGTCCGCCCGACTCGACGGTCGGCGGCTGCGCAAGGGCGGCGCGTGGCGTCGCGACGTGCTGCGCCTCGCGCACCACCATCGCCGCCTCGAGGACCTGGGCCTCGCCGGCGCATCGCCGCTCGGCGGCATCGTCGACCGCTCCTCGGTGCTGTGGTGGCTCGACCTCGACCAGGCGTTCGACGACCGCGGCACGCCCCTCGCGCAGTACGACGCACGCTTCGCCGAGCGCGTCGCCCTGCTCGAGGCGACCGAGGCCCGCGCCGTGGACCCCTCCCTCGAGCGCCCCGGGGCGCCGTGGTGGCACCGCGAGTGCGAGGAGTGCCCGTTCGCCGCGACGTGTCGCGCGTCGCTGTCGGCGACCGATGACGTGAGCCTCGTGCGCTTCACGTCGGCGACGGACCAGGCCGTGCTGCGCGACCTCGGCGTCGCCACGCGGCGCTCCCTCGCCGCCCTCGACCTCACGCTCGTCGCGCGTGGCGCCGCCACGCGCGACGAGCCGAGCAAGCCGGACGAGCCGGTGGGCACCTCGGTGGGCCGTCGCGTGAAGGACGCGGAGCGGCTGGTCCGGCGGGCCCGTGTCGAGGTGGCGGGCACGCTGCTCCGCCTCGTCGACGCCGCGGCGCTCGACGCGCGACGCGCCGACGTCGAGATCGACTTCGACATGGAGAGCTACGACAACGTCACGTACCTGTGGGGGACGCTCGTGACCGCTCGGGCCCCGACACCGGGCCTCTCGGAGGGCTACCTCGCCTTCGCGGAGTGGGGCGAGCTCACCGAGCACACCGAGGGCGCTCTGTTCGCGAGGTTCTACGCGTGGCTCACCGACACGGTCCGGGCCGCGTGGGCGTCGGGCCGCACCGTCGGGCTCTACTGCTTCTGGGAGCCGGCCGAGCGCGCCCAGATCCGCCGGGCGATGGAGTCGGGCGTCGTCGGGCTTCCCTCGAGCGACGAGCTGCACGAGGTGCTGCTCGGCTCGCTCATCGACCTCCACGCCGTGGTGACCGCCCAGATCCAGACCGCTGGGCCAGCCGGCCTCAAGGTCGTCGCCGGCGCCACGGGGTTCGCCTGGCGCGACGACGCGCCGAGCGGCGAGGCATCGATGGCCTGGTACGAGGAGGCGCGCGGCGCGGACGCCGCGGCCGCCGACGCCGCGGTCCGCCGGCTCCTCGCCTACAACGAGGACGACTGTCGCGCCACCCGGGCGCTGCGCGACTGGCTGGAGGGCGCTGCGCGGGACCTGCCGAGCGTGGAGGAGGCCCGACCCGCCGACTCGTAGGCTCGCAGGTCGTGGCGGCGCTCGGTCAACCGGACCCGCTGACCGGCGACGAGCTGAAGGCGTGGCGCCGGCGCCTGCTCCACGGGGAGTGGCGCCTGTGGGACCTCGAGCTGTTCCACGTGCTGGGCGCCGCGCTGAGCGTCGTCACCTCGTTGCTCGCCGCGGTCCTCGTCGTCGCGATGCTCCACCACGACGGCAACGTCCGGATCTCGGTCCTCTTCGTCGCGGGGCTCGTCATGGCGCTCCTCGTCGTGCGCGGTGCCGCGCGGGCGGGGCTGCGCGCCGCGGAGCGCCGGACCGCCATGACCGCAGCCCTCGAGGCACGGCGGTCGCTCCTCGACGCGGTGCGCAGGGGCGCCCCCATCCGCGCGGGGGCGGCGTCGAGCTTCATGGCGCGCAGCGCCGCGGACATCGGCGAGTATCTCGCGCGTGCCGTGCCCGCGCGGGCGGTCGGCACGGTCGTGCCCGTCGGCGTCCTTGTCGTGCTGGTCCTCGTGGACCCGTGGTCCGCGCTGATCGCCGCTGTGGTCGCCGCGCTGGTGCCCGTTGTGCTCATCCCCATCGGCCGACGCGCGACGGCGGAGGCCGAGACGGGCCTCGCGCGCCTCCGGTCCCTCGGGACGCGCACGCTCGAGCTGCTGGAGGGCGCCGTCGAGCTGCGCGCGCTCGGCGCCGTCGAGCGCGGCCGTGCCGAGCTGTCGGCGGCGACGGACCGCGCGGTCAGCTCGACGCGGCGCGCCCTTCGGCTCGGCCTGCGCTCCGCGACGAGCCTCGACGTGCTCACCGGTGTCGCGGTCGGCCTCGTCGCGATGGTCGACGGGTTCCGCCTCCTCGGCGGCGACATGGCCCTCGGCCACGCACTGGCCGCGGTGCTGCTGACCGCCGAGGTCTTCGCGCCGTTGCGCACCGCGGGCACCGCCTTCCACGCCGGCACCGACGGGCGTGCCGCCCTCGGGGTGCTCGCGGCGACCTGCGAGGCCGCGCCGCCCGCGCGAACCGAGCCCACCGCCGAGCTCCCCCCGGTCGCCGCGCAGCCCGCGGCCGTGTCTGCCCAGGCGGCGGTGCTCGTGGCGGCCCCCGGCGCCCCCACGGTGCTGGAGGACCTCACCTTCGTGGTGCCCGCGGCCGGGGCGCTCGTCGTGACCGGGCCGACGGGGTCGGGCAAGACCACCCTGCTCCGGGCGATCCTCGGCGCGCCGCTGTGCGTGGGCGGCGCGGTCCACGTGGGCAACGCCGACGCGGCCGGGCTCTCGGCCCGACAGCGCAGCACCCTGCTCGCGGTCGTCGACCAGCACCCGTTCCTCGTGGACGGCACGATCCGCGACAACCTCCTGCTCGGCGCCACGGGCACCTCTGACGCCGCCGTCGACGACGCGGTCGCGCGCTGCGGGCTCGCCTCGCTCCTGGCACGGTGCCCCCGCGGGCTCGACGAGCAGGTCGGCGAGGGGGGGCGCCTGCTCAGCGCGGGCGAGCGGACGAGGATCGCGCTCGCGCGCGCGGTGCTCCGCGACCCCGGGGTCCTGCTCCTCGACGAGGTGGGCGCGCACCTCGATGACGCCTCGCTCGTGGTGCTCCGCGCCTCGCTCGGCCCCTTCCTCACCCGCCGGACGGTCCTCGAGGCCGCGCACGACCGGCCGCTGCTCGCCGAGGCGCCGCGCCTCGAGCTCGCGGCCGCGTCGGTGCCGACGTGAGTCGCGCGACCGCCGCCGTCGCCACGGCCGCCGGCCGAGGTGCGCCCACGCGTCGCATCGTCGCGCGTGCCGTCACCGCGGGCGCGACGGCCCAGCTCGCGACCGTCGCCCTGCTCGGGGGCGCCACCGGCCTGTTGGTCTGGTCCGCCGCTCGGCCGGGGATCGCCGCGGTCGCCGGGCTCCTCGTGGCCGTCGAGCTCGTGGCGTTCCTGCGCGCCCCGCTGCGGCACGCCGAGCGCGTCGCCGCGCACGACCTCGGCCTCGGGGGGCTGGCCGGGTGGCGCACATGGCTGCTCGACTCGGTCGCCACCTGGTCTCCCTCGAGGCTCGCCGCCGCCCGCGCCGGGGACCTGCTCGCCCGGTGCCTCGACGACACGGACCGGCTGCAGGACCTGTGGGTCCGGGCGGTCGTCCCCGCGGCGTCCACCCTCGTGGCCCTCCTCGTCGCGTCGGTGCTCCTCGCCGTCGCGATCCCGCTTGCCGGTGCGGCAGTCGCCGTCGCGACGCTCGTCGTCGCGGTGGCGACGTGGGCACGGGCGCGTCGCGTCGCCGAGCTCGGCGTCGCCGAGTCCGCGCTGCGCGGGAGCATCGCGGCGCGCACCGTCGAGCTCGTTCACGGCGCGACGGCGCTGCGCCTCTCGGGTGCGGATGCCGCGCACGTCGCCGCGACGCTGGACCTCGTCCACCGCGCCGACCGCCTGGCGGCGAGACGGGACGGTGCCGTCGCCCAGCTCGGCGTGCTCGCCTCGGTCGCCGGGGCCGTCGCGCTCGTCGTGGCGGTCGCGGGCGCACGGCTGCCCACGTCACACCCCGCCCTCGCCGCCGGCGTGGTGCTCGCGACGCTCGCGTGCGGCGAGCTGCTCGCCGGGCTGCCCGTCGCGCTCGAGGCGCTTGGCTCGGTCGCCGGGGCGGCCGAGCGCCTCGGCGGGCTCGCCGCGGCGCTGCCGACGGGGACCCTCCCCGCCTCGTCCGGTGTCCTCGCCCTCGACGCGGTCGACGTCGCGGCGTCGACGCAGGGCCCCGTGCTGCTCGCCGACGTCTCGCTGGGCGCAGCCCCGGGTGCGCCCGTCGCGGTCGTCGGCCCGACGGGCTCGGGCAAGTCCTCGATCCTCGCGGTCGCCGCCGGCCTCGAGGCCGCGCGCGCGGGCACGGTCTCGCTTGGGGGCACCGCCCTCGGGGCGCTCGACGAAGCCTCGCTGCGCGACCACCTCGCGTGGCTGCCGACGCACCCCTCGCTCCTCGAGGGCACCGTGCGCGACGTCCTCGACGTTGGCCGCGGCCTCGGCGACGCGGCGCTCACCGACGCCCTCGAGCGCGTCGGCATCACCGGCGCGCTCGCGCCGCGCGGCGGGCTCGACGCGGTGATCGGCGCGCGGGGCGAAGACCTGTCGGGGGGCGAGCGCCGACGGCTCGCCCTCGCGCGCCTGCTCGCGGGGCGCCCCGGCGCCTACGTCCTCGACGAGCCCACGGCGGGGCTCGACGAGGTCGCCGCGCGCGTCGTCCTCGACGCCGTCGCGGCGACGGGGTCCGCCGTCCTCGTGGCCACCCACGACCCGAGGGTCGAGGAGTGGGCTGCCTCGCGCCGCGTGGTGCGCGAGGGGCGCCTCGAGTGATCAGCCGTTGAGGGCCTGCATCGCGCGCTCGGGGTAGCGCTCGCCAGCCGCGGCGCCGAGGGCGAAGGCCTCATCGAGCGTCGCAGTCTCGTCGGCGCCGAGCTCGAGGGCGTCGGCCGCGACGTTCTCCTCGAGGTACGTGCGGCGCTTGGTCCCCGGGATCGGCACGACGTCCTCGCCGCGACCGAGCACCCAGGCGAGCGCCACCTGGGCGGGCGTCGCGTCGAGTCGCTCGGCCACGTCGCGCACGACGCCGACGAGCTCGCGGTTCCGCGCCGCGTTGGCCGCCTCGAACCTCGGGTGCGCGCGCCGGGTGTCGCCCTCGTCGAGGTCGTCCGCGCCCTCGATCGAGCCGGTGAGGAACCCGCGTCCGAGCGGGCTGTAGGGGACGAAGCCGATGCCGAGCTCGCGGCACGTCGGGAGCACCTCTGCCTCGGGATCCCGCGTCCACAGCGAGTACTCGGACTGGACTGCCGCGAGGGGATGGACGGCGTGGGCGCGGCGGATCGTCGCGGGGGACGCCTCGGAGATCCCGAGGTGGCGCACCTTGCCGGCGTCCACGAGCTCGGCCAGCACGCCGAAGGTCTCCTCGACGGGCACGGTGCGGTCGACACGGTGCTGGTAGTAGAGGTCGATCGTGTCGATGCCGAGCCGCGACAGCGACGCGTCGCACGCCGCCCGCACGTACTCGGGTCGACCGTTCACCCCGAGGAACGTCCCGTCCTCGCCGCGCTGGTTGCCGAACTTCGTGGCGACCACCACCTCGTCGCGCCGCCCCTTGATCGCCGCGCCGACGAGCAGCTCGTTGGTGAACGGCCCGTACATGTCCGCGGTGTCGAGGAAGTCGACGCCGAGCTCGAGCGCGCGGTAGATCGTCGCGAGGGACTCGGCGTCGTCGCGCTCGCCGTAGAAGTCGCTCATCCCCATGCAGCCGAGCCCCTGCGCGGAGACCTCGAGCCCCTGTCCAAGCTGACGTCGTTGCATCGCCCCTCCTCGCGCGCAGCATAGGGATCGCGGGTCCGTCGCTTGTGCGCCGTGGCATGCACCGCTACCGTCGCACCGCCGGCAGGGGGCGCGGCCCCGTCCGCTCGCCCCGACACCGTGCGACGCCGGACCGCCCGGCCCGCGTCACGGCACCTGCGACGGAGGAGACGACCATGGACCGGCTGACGACCCCGACGGCACGTTTCGGGGCGCTCCCCGACTTCGACTACCCCGTCGTCACGGCCGAGGTCGCCGACCCGACGGGCGGGGCGCCGCTCACCCTCGCCGCGGTGGACACGGGGGCCGGCTCGAGCGGCCAGACCGTGGTCCTCTTCCACGGCGAGCCATCCTGGTCGTTCCTGTACCGAAAGGTGATCCCGGTCCTCACCGCCGAGGGCCACCGCGTCGTCGCCCCCGACCTCATCGGCTTCGGGCGGAGCGACAAGCCCGCCGCGCGCGCCGAGCACACCTACGCCCGGCACGTCGAGTGGCTGCGCGAGGCGCTCTTCGACCGGCTCGGCCTCGACCAGGTGACCGTCTTCGGCCAGGACTGGGGGGGCCTGCTCGGCCTGCGCCTCGTCGCCGAGCACCCCGAGCGCGTCGCACGCGTGGCCGTCGGCAACACGGGGCTGCCGACCGGTGACGAGCGACCGTCGGACGCGTTCATGGCCTGGCAGCAGTACTCCCAGACCACCGAGCGCTTCAACGTCGGGCGCATCGTGTCGGGCGGGTGCGCCACCCCGCTCGACGACGCCGCCGTCGCCGCCTACGACGCGCCGTTCCCCGACGACGCCTACAAGGAGGGGCCGCGCCAGCTGCCCGCGCTCGTGCCGACGTCGCCGACGGACCCCGCGTCGGCGGCCAACCGCGCCGCGTGGGCCTCGCTCGAGCGCTTCGAGCGGCCGTTCCTGTGCTGCTTCTCGGACGGCGACGCCATCACGAGGGGCGCGGACCGCGGCTTCGTGGCGCGCGTCCCCGGCGCGAGGGGCCAGGACCACACGACGATCGAGGGCGGCGGACACTTCTTCCAAGAGGATCGTGGCCGCCAGCTGGGCGAGGTGCTCGCGCGGTTCGTCGCGAGGAGCTGAGGAGCCCGGCGCCGGCGGCTCAGCGCGGCTCGGGCACCACGTTGTAGGCGAGCAGCACCGGGCCGCCCCGGCGCCATGCGATCGTCGTGAGCGAGCCGTTGTCGAGCTGGAGGCGAAGCGCGAGCGTCGCCTCGGCGCCGAGCGCCCAGGCGACCGCGGCCTTGATGGGCGAGACGTGGCTCACGACGACGACGTCGCCCGCCTCGGCCCTCGCGCCCTCCCCATCGAGGGCGAAGAGGGCCTCGCACGCGCGGGCGACCCGGCGCTGCACGTCGGCGAGCGACTCCCCGTCCGGCCAGCGCGTCTCGGGGTCGTCGCGCACCATGGCCCAGAAAGGCACGTCCACCTCGTCGAGCCTGCGGCCCTCGGCGTCGCCGTAGTCGAGCTCGACGAACGCGTCGTCGACCACGGTGGCCCGCCCCGTGCCGAGGAGCGAGGCGGTCTCGCGCGCCCGACGCAGCGGGCTCGTGCGCAGCTCGCGCACCACACCGAGTCGTGCCCCACAGCGTCGCGCCTGATCCCGGCCGAGGTCGTCGAGCTCGACGTCGGAGCGCCCGACGAGGCGGCCCTCGCGGTTCCACTCCGTGCGGCCGTGCCGCACGAGGACGAGCATCAGCGCACGAGCAGTCGGCCGCACTCGTCGCACACGGCGATCGCGTCGGGGTCCGCCCCGTGCTCGAGCAGGTCGGCGATGGCCGCGGGCACCGTGACGCGGCACGCGCCGCACCGCCCGCCCACGAGCCGCGCGGCGCCGACCCCGCCCGCGCGGGCGGCGATCGCCTCGTAGCGCGCGAGGAGAGGGGGCTCGAGCGCGGCGGCGAGCGCGGGGCGGCGCGCGGCCAGCGCCTCGAGGTCGGCGGCCCCGTCGCTGCGCTGGCGGCGCACCTCGAGGCCGAGGTCGTCGCGACGCGCCGCGGCGAGCTCGGCGTCGCGGCGCAGCTGCGCGTCGCGGGCATCGAGCGGCTCCAGCTGCTCGAGGAGCTCCAAGAGCTCGTCGTCGAGCTGGTTGGCGCGCGCGACGAGCGCGTCACGCTCGTGTGCCATCGCCTCCAAGGAGCGGTCGGCCCCGGTCGCCGCGTCGAGTCGCGCCGTGATCTTGGCGGCACGATCCCTCGCCGTTGCCGCCTCCGCCTCGAGCGCGGCCACGGCGGCCAGGAGGGGGCTGCGCAGCGCGTCGAGCTCGCGCTTGCGGGCCCGCAGCTCGTGCAGCTCGGCGAGCGCGCCGTCGTGGGCGACCAGCGCACCGGGGTGCGCGATCGCGTGGTCGGCGCGCACGATCGCCTCGTCGAGGTCGGCCAGCTCGAGGAGCGCGTCGTTCACGGTGGCCACGATGCCACGGCGCCGAGCCCGAGGCCCCGTGCGGCCGCGAGCCCCTTCGTGAGCCCCGGGACGAGGCCGGGCTCGCAGCGCACCAGCGCCTCGGCGGGCGCGAACCAGTGCACCTCGTCGGTCTCACCCGCCGCCGGGACGATCCTCGTCGTCGTCGCCTCCACGAGCCAGCGGCAGTCGAAGTGCCGGTGCCCAAGGGGTCCCTCGTGGAGCGAGACGTGCACGAGCGCCGCGGGATCGAGGTGCGCCGCCTCGACGCCGGTCTCCTCGCGCAGCTCGCGGAGCACCGCGGCCTCCACGGGTTCGCCGGGGTCGACGTGGCCCCCGGGCTGCACCCAGATGCCGAGCCGGCGGTGGCGGAGCAGCACGACCCCGAGCGTAGAGACGACGAACGCCGACGCGGTCACGTGGTCGCACTGCGCGTCCTCGTCGAAGGGCCGGTCGCAGCCGACCAGCAACGCGACGGTCGCTGCGACGTCGCCACGCTCGAGCGCGTCGAGGGGCTGCACCGCGGCGAGCGCCGCGAGTAGCGGCGCGGTGCGCGGGTCGGCGCTCAACGCCCGAGCAGCGCGCGGATGCTCGGAGGGACCGGGACGGACCCGTCGGCCATCGCGCCGTCGCGCGCGCCGACGGGCTCGCCGTAGAACATGGCGGCTGGCACGTCGCCCGCCCACACCGCCGAGGCGACGTCGTCGGGCTCGTCCTCGGTCGGGCCCTCGGACACCTTGGCGCTCGCCTCGTCGATCCTGAGGGCGACCACGGTCGTCAAGGAGAGCTCCGTGTCGTTCGGGCGCCGGATCTCCGCGCTGCGGCCCGGGAGGATCGCCTCGACGAGGGCGTCGAGCGCCCGCTCGCGGTCCGCGGGTCCCTCGAGCAGCGTGACGGGGCCGAACGCGACGACGCTGCGGTAGGTCACCGAGCTGTGGAACCCCGTCCGCGCGACGCGGAGCCCGTCGAACGACGTGAACGTCGCGCACACGCGGTCCGCGGCGAGCAAGGAGCGCAGGAGGTGGTTGGACCGGCTGCCGTGGAGGTAGACCTGGTCGCCGTCTCTCGCGTGGAGGAAGGGCAGCACGACGACGTCCTGCGTGCCGGCGAGCGCGACGCCGACGTGGCAGCACGGGACGGCGTCGATGATGGCGTGCACCGTCGCCTCGTCGTAGCGCGCCTTGCCCGGTGCGCGACGCACGCGCGTGCGCTCCGAGGACGGCCCTACACCCACAGCGACCCCGAGAGGAACGTGCGCGCGCGGCCCATGACCTCGACGCGGTCGTCATAGAGGGCTGCGGCGAGCACCCCGCCGCGGGTGGAGATCTGGCGGGCCAAGAGGCGCTCCTCGCCCGAGCGGGCGTGCCAGATCGGCGCCAGGGCGCACATCGCGCGGCCCGTCGCGGCGTCCTCGCGGACCCCGAGCCTCGGGGCGAACACCCGGATCGCGAGGTCCGAGTCGATCCCGCCCTCCGCGACGGCGATGACGAGCGAGGCCGGCACCAAGAACAGCTCGACGGTGTCCGGGTCGAGGGCGCACAGCGCGTCAAAGGAGTCGAGGAGCGCGACGACGTCGCCCGCCTCGGTCGTCCAGGCCTGCTGGACGTGGCCGAGCGCGCGCTCGATGCTCTCGGGCTCGGCGGCGACGACCTCGTGGCGCGGCAGCTCGATCACGAGCTGGCGCCCCTCGCGGCGCCCGACGAACGGCCCGGTCCTCGTCGAGAGCACCACCTCGGGGGCGGAGGTCTGCAGCTCGCTGAACAGCACGTGGAGCGCGGCGAGGGACGCGTGGCCGAAGAGGTCCACCTCGACGGTCGGCGTGAAGCACCGCAGCTCCCAGGCGTCGCGTCCGCGCCGCAGGAACGCGGTCTCGGCCACGCTCAGCTCGGCGGCCACCTGCTGGCACTGCGACGAGGCGAGCTCGCCCTCGAGCAGGACCACCACGGCGGGGTTCCCCCGCGCTCCCTCCCCGACGAAGGCGTCGACCCACCAGACGCGGCGGCCGAGGTCCGTGGAGATCTCGGCCATGCCCAGAGCCTGCCACGGTCGGATGCCGCCACCGTTTAGGGTGCCCGCGTGCCCGCGCCGCTCCGCGTCGCGACGTACAACCTGCACGCCGGTGTCGACGGCTGGGGTCGACCCACCGACGTGGTCGGCGCCGCGGTCGCGCTCGACGCCGACGTCCTCTTCCTCCAGGAGTCCTGGCGCTCCGAGACGGTCGACATCGCCGCGGACATCGCGGCGCGCACCGGCGGCACCGCGCGCACCTACGCCCTTGCGTCGGGGTGGCGCGTGACCGGCGGCGCCGGACCGGCCAGCTGGCAGCCGCGCCTCGGGCTCCTCCTCGGGAACCGGGGCCTCTTCCTCGACTCGGAGCACCCGCTGCCCCGGCACGGAGCGCGCCGGCTGCGGGACTCGGTGGGTGTGGAGCGCGGCGAGTGGTGCGTGGGGATCGTCACTCGCCTCGAACTCCTCGCCGAGGACGTCGTCGAGCTCACCCACCTCGCGCCGGACCTCGCCCGGCGCCGCCTCGTGCACCTCACCCTCGACACCGACGCCGGCCCCCTCGAGGCCTTCGGGCTGCACGGCGCGCACCTCACGCACGGCTCGCTCGGCCAGTACCGCGAGCTCGTGGGCGACCTCGATGAGCGCGTCGCGGGCGGTGCTGCGGCGCTGCTCGGGGGGGACCTGAACGCCTGGGGGTTCCTCGCGCGACGCGTGCTGCGGGGCTGGACGCACGCCGCCCGCGGGCCGACGTGGCCCAGCTGGCGTCCGCACAGCCAGCTCGACCACCTCTTCGTCCGAGGGCCGGTCGGGGTGACCGGGGGCGGGCCGGTCCTCTCGACGACGAGCGACCACCGGCCGATGGCCGCCGCCATCGTGGTGCGGCCCGCCGGTTAGGTGAGGACGAGCCCTTTGGTCTCGGGTAGCGAGCGGAGCCAGAGGAGCGCGGGCAGCCCGGGCAGGAACGCCGCCACCGCTGCCCACGCGAGCGAGCCCGTCGCGTCGGCGACCGGCCCGAAGATGGCAAGGCCGACGATCGCGCCCAGCACCGCGGCGACGACGATCCACCCGCCCGCCGAGGCGCGCACGGCCGAGGGGAACGGCTCGGTCGCGATGGCGGCGCCGCCGGGGGCGAAGACGCCGCCCGCGAAGACGCCGAGGATGTAGCCGATGATGAACGCCGGACGCCCGCCCGAGTAGGCGTAGAGGCTCACCGCAGCGGTCGCGAGCACGCCGGCCGCGACCGTGATGCGCCGGCCCCTTGTGTCGCAGAGCCAGCGTCCGAGCAGGAGTCCGAGCACGCCGGGGATGGCCGACAGCGTGACGACGATCGTGACCGTGGAGGCGTGCAGCTTCAAGAAGTCCTCCATGTAGACGAACGCGAAGCCGCCGGCGGGCCCCGAGATCATGCCGACGACCCCCGTCACGGCCATCACGATCGCGAGCCGGCCGCGCAACTCCTTCGGGATGGAGCCGAGGCGCGGCCCGTGCGCGCCGCCGTGGACCGCACCGTGGGTCTCGGGCAGTCGGCGCACGAGCAGGGCGACGGCGACCGCGGGGATCAGCGCGGTCGCGAACAGGACCCGGAAGCCGTTCGGGCCGCGGAACAGGCCGTGCATGATGACCGACAGGCCCGCCCCGACGGCAGCCCCTGCGGTCACGATCGACAGCGCGGTCGCCCTGCCCCGCGCAGAGGTCAGCTCTGCGGTGACCACCGACGAGACGATGTTGGTCGCCGAGAGCAGCGGTCTCGCGAGGGCGAAGAGCGCGACGAACCACCAGTACCCCGGGCTGAGCGCCGCTAACGCGGTCACGCACAGCCCGGTGACGCCGCACACGAACAGCACCCGGTGCCGCCCGACGCGATCGGCGAGGGCGCACAGCGGGAGCGCGGCGAGCGAGGCCGCCTTGAGGATGACGATCCCGACCGCGAGCGTCGTCCAGGCGAAGCCGGCCCGGGCGGTGAGCGACGACTGCGTCGTGTTGATGCCGAAGGCCTTCGCGACGCTCCCGAGCGCCGACGTGGAGCCGAACTGCCCGTAGCCGACGGCCACGGTCACCATCGCGAGCGTGAAGACGAGCGAGCGCGTGGCGACGACCTGGGTGGCTCGCATCGTCCGATCGTCGCAGGTCCGGGCGCCCCGGTGCGCACAAGTAGGCTCGCGCCCCGAGGAGGTCGCGTGTCCTTCGACGTCGACGCCGCGTTCCACGAGCACCAAGGTGAGCAGTTCGCGCTCCACGAGGCGCACCTCAACCCGCAGTTGCCACGTGTGCTGCGCACGCTCGGGTTCGACCGCACCTACGTGCGAGGGGTCGGCCCGTGGCTGTACGACGACCGAGGTGAGCGCTACCTCGACCTGCTGAGCGGCTTCGGGGTCTTCGCGCTCGGTCGAGGCCACCCTGCGGTCAAAGCGGCGCTGCACCGAGCGATCGACCTCGACCTGCCGAGCATGGTGCAGATGGACTGCGCGCTGTTCCCAGGGCTGCTCGCCGAGGCGCTCTGCGCGCGGAGCGGGCCGCAGCTCGAGCGGGTGTACTTCTGCAACTCGGGGGCCGAGGCCGTCGAGTCCGCGATCAAGTTCGCACGGGCCTTCACGGGGCGCTCCCGCATCGTCTACTGCTCGCACGGGTACCACGGGCTCACGCTCGGCGCCTTGTCGCTGAACGGCGGCACGTCGTTCCGAGAGGGGTTCGGGCCGCTGCTCGCCGACGTGACCGAGGTGCCCTTCGGCGACCTCGACGCCCTCCGAGCGGCGCTCGCCGGCAGGGATGTCGCGGCGTTCGTCGCCGAGCCGATCCAGGGCAAGGGCGTCTACGAGGCGCCGGTCGAGTACTGGCAGGGTGCCGAGCGCGCGTGCCGGGAGACGGGCGCGCTCTTCGTGATGGACGAGGTCCAGACCGGGATCGCGAGGACCGGGACGTTCTGGTGCCACGAGCAGTTCGGCGTGGCGCCGGACCTCGTGTGTGCGTCCAAGGCCCTCTCGGGGGGCTTCATCCCCGTCGCCTGCGTGCTCGCGCGCGACGACGTGTTCCGCTCGGTGTACTCGTCGATGGACCGCGCCCTCGTCCACTCGACGACGTTCAAGCAGAACCAGCTGGCGATGGTCGCGGGCCTCGCGACGCTGTCGGTCATCGACGACGAGGGGCTCGTCGAGCACGCCCACAAGATGGGCGACGTCTGGAAGGAACGTTTCGCCCCCCTCCTCGAGCGCTACGAGCTGCTCGTCGACGTGCGTGGGAAGGGCCAGATGGTGGGCCTCGAGTTCGGCGAGCCCGAGAGCCGCCGGCTGCGCCGGTGGTGGCGACTCGCAGAGCGGATCCGGCCGGCCTACTTCGCCCAGACCATCGTGCTCCCCCTCTTCCGACGGCATCGGCTCTTGACCCAGGTCGCCGCCGACGGGGTGAACATCATCAAGCTGCTCCCGGCCCTCGGCATCGGCGAGGAGGAGATCGACCTCGTCGTCGGGGCGTTCGACGACGTGCTCAAGGACGCGCACCGGCCCGGGGGCCTCCTGATCGAGACCACGACCGCGCTCGCGAGGGGCTCGATGCGGCGCGCACCGAAGCGCCGCGCTACCCCTGCGGCGACGAGGTGAGCGTCGAGCCCGGCGATCGCGTCGTCGTCACCGGCGCGGCGGGGTTCATCGGCTCGGCGATCACCCGCGCCCTCGTGGCGCGGGGCGCGTCGGTGACGGCGGTCATCGAGCCTGGAGCCGACCCCGCTGACGAGGCGATCGCGGGGGCCGAGGCGGTGGTCGTGGCCGACGTGGCCACGCCGGGCGCGCTCGACGACGCGCTCGAAGGGGCGCGGTTCTGCGTGCACACCGCGGCGCGCTACGCGTTCTGGCCGAAGGATCCGGAGCACTTCTACCGAACGAACGTGGAGGGGAGCCGCAACGTCGTCGGCGCGGCGTGGCGCAAGGGCGTCGAGCGCGTCTGCTACACGTCGTCGGTCGCCACGATCGGGCTCCAGCGCACGTCGTCAGGGGGCGCGGCGAGCGAGGACGACTACGCCCACGTCGAGCACCTGTTCGGGAACTACAAGCGCTCCAAGTACGTGGCCGAGCACGAGGTGCTGCGCCTGGCGGCCCAGGGAGCCCCCGTCGTGCTCACCCAGCCGACCTTCCCGGTCGGCCCCGGCGACCGGCGCCCGACCCCCACCGGCAAGCTCGTGCTCGACTTCTTGAACGGCAAGATCCCCGGCTACGTCGACACGACGCTCAACGTCGTGCACGTCGACGACCTCGCCGAGGGCCACGTGCTCGCCCTCGAGCGCGGCCGCCAGGGCACGAGCTACGTCCTCGGCGGGGAGAACCTCTCGATGCGCTCGCTCCTCGAGCTGCTCGCGTCGCTCACCGGGCTGCGCGCCCCGAGCCTCCGGGTGCCGGTGGCGGTCTCCGTGCTCGCCGCGCGGCTGAGCGACGCCGTCGAGGCCGGCCTGCTCCGGCGCGAGCCGCACGTGCCCCTCGAGGGCGCGCGCATGGCGGCGACCCAGATGCGCTTCGACGATGCCAGGGCACGCGACGAGCTCGGGTACACCTCGCGCCCGGCGCGGGACGCCCTGGCCGACGCCGTCGCGTTCTTCGTGGGCGGGGGCTACGTCGACGGGGCCCGGGCCTCGACGATCCGGCAGTGTGGCGCTGCCTAGAGCTGGGTGAAGAACGGCGTCGGGACGATCATGAAGAGCCCGAGGCTCTTGTCGTCCGAGACCCACAGCGTGCCGCCGGGCGACGACGTCAGCCCGGTGAGCGACCGGAAGTCGCGGTTGACGACGACGTCGCGACCCGTGGCCGCGACGTGCTGGATCACCGTGCGGTACTTCCAGGAGCCGACGTAGGCGTTGCCCGCGCCGTCCATCGCGATCGCCGCGATGCCCCCGACGTTGAAGAGGCGCTTGGGCGTGCCGCTCGGGCTGTACTCGACGACGTTGCCGTTCTTCAGGCCGACGACCACGTCCCCGTGCGTGTCCTCGGCGACCGCGACGGGGTGCAGATAGCGCCCCTTCAGCTGGAGCCGCGTGGTGACCGCGCCCGACGGGGTCACCTCGACGATCCGATTCGCGCCCGTCTCGGCGACGAGGACGTCACCGCTGCCGGGCACCGCGTAGAGCTGGCGCGGCGTGTCGAGCCCACTCGCGACGAGCTGGGACGCACCGGTGTCCGAGACGAGCGAGAGCGTGCCGCTCTTCGAGTCGACCCAGACCTTGCCGCTCGGGCCGGCCGCCACGCCGATGGGGTGGTCGAGCCCTGAGGCGACGGTGCGCAGCGAGCCGCCGGACCACTCCTGGAGGAGGCCGTCGGACGGGTCCGTCACGTAGATCGAGCCCGAGGGTGCGTAGGCGGCGGCCGAGGAGTCGGGGATGCCGTGCGTCAGGAGCTGGTGCTCCCGCAGGTGCGCCGCGATCTTCACCTGGCCCGCGTCGGTGTCCGAGATGAACAGGTTCCCGAGCGCGTCGACGGACAGGCCGCGGGGGTGCCCGAGCCCGGTCCGGACGACCGACATCGTCCCGTGGCCCTGATTGGTGACCCTGAGGACCCTCCCGTTGCCCATCTCTGAGACGTAGAAGTTGCCCCACGGGTCCTCGGCGAGCCCAGCGGGCTTGTCGAGCCCAGTGATGAGTGGCATCACCTTGCCGTCCGGCAGGACCTCGAGGACTTTGCCCGCACCCGTGTCGGCGACGTAGACGATCTTCGTGTAGAAGGGATCGGCCATCACCGCGAGCGGGCCGTCGAGGCCGCGCAGGAAGGTACGCGGCACGTAGCGATCGTGCTTGTGTCGCACGTACTCGACGATGCGGTTGTTGCCGGTGTCGGCGACGAACAGGTCGCCCAGGCCGTCGACGGAGACGGACTGGGGGTCCTTGAGGTTGTCGGTCGGCAGCACCACCTGGCCGCCGCTGGCCGCCAGGTCGAAGGTGTGCGAGCCCACCGTGTAGGGGTACTGGCCCGTCAGCCGGACGATCCGGTCGTTCCCGGCGTCGGCGATGAACACGAAGCCGTTTGGATCGCCGTCCGCGACGACGTCGGCCGGCTGGGAGAGCCCGATGCCGACCGTCTCGCGGAAGCCGTTCTTCCAGATCAGCACGACCCGGTTGTTTGCAGTGTCGGCGACGTACACCGCACCCGTGGGTGCGACCCAGACGCCGTGTGGATCGGTGAAGGGCGTCGGCTGGATGCCGATGATGCCGTAGACGAGCAGGACGAGCAGGACGAGCCCCACCACGTCCGTCGCGATCGTCCGAGCGTCGCGGTGGCGCCCGAAGGCGACGAGCGGCTCGAGGAACGCGAAGATCAAGAGCAGCGCCCCGAGCGCGATCAGGACGCCGCCGAGCAGCGGGGTGGGGTTCACAAGGTGACGCGTGAGCTCGTCGAGCACCAGCCCGGCGACCACGATCGCGATGAGGATCCTCAGCACATTGAGCGGGTAGCGGAATCGCGACAGCACCCACCTCGGGATCCGCCGGCTGAGCCAGCACACCGGGGCAAAGGCGCAGAACATGATGAAGATGACCCACGTCATCCACCCGAAGCCCAGGAACTCCCACAGGATCATCAGGGCGAACGCGCCACGCACCCCCCAGAAGAGGAGCGCGAACGGCCAGGGTCGCTCCGGGCTCGGCTCGGCGGCGACCTCGGCGGTGCGTGCGCTGAAGTGGAGCGCGGCGGTCTCTTGGAGCGCCATCCTCGCCGCGATCGCGACGAAGGCGACGACCTTCACCTCAAAGAGGTGGTCCTGGATCGAGACGAACAGCTCTTGTGGGCCGTTCCCCGCCAGCGTCGGCATCTGCCAGGCCGCCAGCCACAGCACGAGCATCCCGATGAACGCGCTCGCGAAGTAGTCCACGATGCGCTGGCACCACTGGACGACCGGCGAACCCGTCCGGTGCGCGAAGAGCGGTCGGAGGCGATGGGGCACCTTGGCGCCGGCGAACCACAGCACGCCGAGGCCGAAGAGACCGGTGAGCGTGAACACGAGCGTCTGCTCGCCGGGTGGCGCGGTGACCATGTGGCCGCCGATCAGGTTGCCGTCCACCAGGCACACGAGCGTGAACCCCGCCAGCGCGGCGAGCCCCGAGAGCGCGTCGAAGACGCCGATGACGATGATGACGAGGGTCAGTGTCAGCGGCGGCGGGACGGCGAGGCCAGCGGTGTCGACGCCGCCGATGATGCCGAGCACGAGCCCCACCGCCGGCAGGAAGAAGTAGACGTTGCCGAGCATCGCGCGCAGGTAGCCGCCGTTGCCGATCGAGGACGCGACCATCGGGGTCAGCCAGGCGGTGCGTGCGGGGCCGCGCCTCGAGAAGGTGTCCGAGGCGCCGTGGCCCATGAACCTCGACGCGCCGTGCCGCACGCCGTGCCCCTCGTCGAGGCCCGCGGCGGCGATCGCCGCGGTGTCGAACTCCCCGGTGATGGGGTCGTTGAGCCCCTCGACGTGGCCCGCGCCGTGGTCGCTCACGATCCACCTCCCCCGGTCATCGACCTTCGGAGGTTGGTTCGGGTGAAGGCGTTCGCGATCGGCGGGATGATCGACTCACCGGAGCCCATCGAGCCCGCGGCGCCGGGCGCCGCCGGAGGTGTTGGCGGAGCGTCGGGGGCCCCGCCGACGGGTCCCCCGCCGCCCTCGCCGCCGCCGCCCGCACCGCTGCCGCCGCCCTCGCCGCCACCGCCGCCCTCGCCGCCACCGCCTGCACCGCCGCCGCCCGCACCGCCGCCGCCCGCACCGCCGCCGCCCTCGCCGCCCTCGCCCGGCGCGGGCGTGCCGGTGGCGCCGTTCGCGGTCGCCTCGGCGTTCCAGATGGACCCGAGCGCGCCCGCCGACAGGACCGCCGCGAACACCGCTGCGAGCAGGCTCGTCATCAAGATGACGCGGTTGGGCGAGATCGCGAGCGGCGTCTCGATCGCCTTGGCCAGCGTCGTCGGCATGTACCTCGTCGACGTCGTGAAGAAGGGATAGGGCCGCTTCGGACGCTTGAGCGTCGTCGAGGTGGACCCAGCGATGCTCGACGTCGTCGCGGACTGTGAGGTCGTCGTCGTCGTAGCGGGCGACGTCACGCATCGATGCGACGTGCCATGCGGGACCTCGAACGAGATCCGCAGACCTACGACGTAGGTCCCGCTGGAGGTCGTCTTGTGCCCCTTGATGACGAGGTAGTTGAGGCCGGCGTGCGTGGGGACCGGCGCGTTGTTGTTCACCGACACCTCACCGAGACTGAACGACAGGGTGACGAGCACGCAGCCGTTCGAGTCGGCCTGGTAGCCGCCCGCGTCGCGTCCGTTGACGGTGAACGTCGTGTTGGTCAGGGCGTTGAAGCCGCACACCCAGGTCTGCGTCGTCGTGCCAGACGGTGTGCAGCCGAGCCTCGGACCGTTCGGGATTCCCGGCAGCGCGGGTGAGCCGGGGTACGGCGGCGATGCCGAGGCGTACGCCGAGTTGTACAGCACGAGACTGGCCACCCCAAGGAGGAGGCCCACGATGAGGGTGCACTTGGGGCCCCGTCCGGCGTGTTTCCAGCGCTGCATCTATTGAGCCTCGCGACACGGTACCACCGGTCCTGTTGCGCTTCGCTTGGGAACTTGACGCAGTGTCGCCGGTGGTGACGGCGTGCTCGGCGCGTGCGCGGTCGCGTGCGCTCGACCCCGATCGACGACGACGAACCACGCCGTGCGACGCCCCCGTGACCGGACCCTCACACGGGCGGCGCGTGACGAGCGCGCCCTTACCTCGACCCCCGCTCGCGACGCGCGGGGTGCGCCGGCTCGGCGTCGCGGGTAGCGCAGTGGCGTGGCCATCGGACGTGCCGCGACGAAGTCACTCGGGCGCGGCCTCCCCGTCCCGGGTCGACCGACGCGCCATCCCTCCTCCAGGCTGCCCGCAGCGCGCGGCGGGCTCCTCGGCGAACCTCGATCGGTGCGAGCCGGTACATTTCGAGGGTGACAACTGACGACGCGACGTATCCGGATCCCGACGTCTCCGAGGACCAGCCCGAGAGCGAGCACTGGGTCTGGGCGGGGACACATCGACCCCCGCTCCCCCGCCCGTTCGTGGAGTACATGACCCGTGACTGGGCGGATCACCCCATCGACGAGGCGCCGCACCCCGCGGTCGAGCGCACCAGTGCCCGGCGCGACGCCATCCGGTCGAAGCTCGAGGGCAAGACCCTCGTCGTGCCGAGCGGCGGGCTCAAGGTCCGCGCCAACGACACCGACTTCCGGTTCCGGCCGGGCTCAGACTTCTTCTGGCTGACCGCGTGCGACGACGTGGACGCGGTCCTGGTCGTCAACCCCACGGGTCAGACGCCAGAGGCCACCCTCTACGTCGAAGAGCGCCGGGACGCGACCTCGCACCGGTTCTTCAGCAACGCCCGCTACGGCGAGGCCTGGGTGGGCGCGCGACGCGGCCTCGAAGAGGCGGCGCGCCGCTGGGGCATCCCGACCGCTCCCCGGGACCAGCTGGAAAAGGACCTCGTCGGCCTCCCACCTGCCGATTTGGTGACGCTGCGCGGCTACGACGCCCGCATCGACGGCGCGGTCCCGGCCAACGACGGCGACGAGGAGCTCGCGACGGCGCTGAGCGAGTTGCGCCTCACGAAGGACGACTTCGAGATCGACCGACTCCAAGAGGCCGTCGACATGACGATTCGTGGCTTCGAGGACGTGGTGCGCTCGCTGCCGACGGCGATCGGGAGGACCGAGCGCGTCATCGAGGGCGTGTTCAACTTGCGTGCCAGGTACGAGGGCAACGACGTCGGCTACAGCACGATCGCCGCGGTCGGCTCGCACGCGACGATCCTGCACTGGACGCGCAACGACGGCGTGGTACGCGACGGCGACCTTCTGCTCCTCGACGCGGGCGTCGAGGGCCATGACCTCTACACCGCGGACGTCACCCGCACCCTGCCGGTGTCCGGTACCTTCAGCGCCCCCCAGCGTGAGATTTACGAGCTCGTGCTCGCCGCCCAGCAGGCGGGGTTCGACGCGGTGCGTCCTGGCGCGGAGTTCCTCGCGCCGAACAGCGCGGCGAAGCGAGTGCTCGCCCAGGGGCTCTTCGACCTCGGGATCCTCAAGGTCGGCCCGGACGTGGCGCTGCGCACGGAGCTCCCGCTGCACGCCCGCTACACGCTGCACGGCGTGTCGCACATGCTCGGCATCGACGTGCACGACTGCTCGCATGCGCGGGAGCACGTGTACTACAAGGGGACCCTCGACGTAGGCTTCGTCCTCACCGTCGAACCCGGCCTGTACTTCCAGCCCGACGACCTCACGGTCCCCGAGCAGTACCGCGGCATCGGCGTCCGCATCGAGGACGACGTCGTCGTCACCGAGGACGGCTGCCGGGTGCTGTCCGGCGCCCTGCCACGCGACCCCGACGAGATCGAGGCCTGGATGGCGGGGCTGCTCGCGCGGCCCGCTCCCAACCTCGGCCTCTAGCCGAGTACAGCTAGCGACGCGCCGGGCGGCGCTGCAGGACAAGGACGGCGACGCCGTTCGGCGCGGGCGGCGTGAAGGCGCCGCGAGGTAGCCGTCGGGACACCCAGGCGTCGAAGTCGCTGCCCCAGCGCCCCGAGCCGGCCCCGTCGCCCCGCGCCCACCGCTCTGCGGTGTGCCAGGGCACCACCAGGTCGGCGCGGACGAGCCGGCTCCCCGGCGCGGTGAGCCGCTTGAGCAGCGCGGTCGTGACGGCGAAGGGCGGGTTCGCCACGACGCGGAAGGGTCGTCGTGGGAGCCGCAGGTCTGCGGCGTCGGCGACGACGACGGTCACGCGTCCCGCGGGACATGCCGCCTTGAGGGCCGACGCCCTCGATGCGTGGAGCTCCACGGCAACGACGCGCGCGCCACGGGAAACGAGCGGCAGGGTGATCGCACCGACGCCGGCCCCGACGTCCACCACCAGGTCACCGGGCATGATCCCTGCGTCGGCGACGAGCGTCGCCGCCCATCGGCTATCGAGCCGGTGGTACCCCCACCGCGGCGGCCGGGCGGCCACGGAGGACCGCCATGTGCATCGTCACGTCGTGATGGTACTCCCGTCGTCGCCCCGACAGCCGACACATCGGATGGCGTCGCGGACCCACACGGTCTCGCGACGGCTCACCGGTCAGAGCTTGGCCGAGCTCGTCGACGCCACCCTGGGGACCTCGTCGAAGACCATCCCTCGCACAGAGGAGCGGGCGCCGACACCGCTCGAGGCGCGGACCTCGCACGGCCGAGATCAGTCCCTCGCCGCGCCGCCCCGCTGGACGTTCCGCCACTCCTCGAGCTCGGAGGTCACGGCCTCGGTGAAGTCCGACACGGCCCATCTCGACGAGCGGAGGTCCTCGAGGAGCGACGTGAGCTGCGCGATGCCGTAGTCAACGTCACCGCACTCGACGAGCGCGTCCGCATAGAGGAAGCGCAGTTCGAACGCCTCGGCGGACGTGGACAGTCCGGCCCGGGTGAAGTCGACCAGGGCCGTGGCCGCCAGCCGGCGGCCACGCTCGTCGTCGTCGCCCTCTGCGATGGTCCACCGCGCGATCTTCGAGCGCAACGTCAGCGCTTCGCGGCTGAGCGGGCCACGGTGGTAGGTGGCGCCGGGCAGCTGGGCGGCAACCATCTCGATCGCGGTCGGCACGTCGCCGTCGAGGGCGACGTTCGTCGCCAGCTCGGTGATCGTCGAGAGCAGCCACGTGCTGTGCTCGCCGAAGGCCTCGGACATTGCCGGGACGAGCGAGCGGAGCTCGGCCGTCGACACCTCCAGCTCACCGACGTCGCGGCGGGTGAGGGCGAGCGAGTAGCGCAGCGAGAGACGCCACGCCTGGCCGCGCACCACCGCGGGCAGCGGCGCGTCGAGCGAGCTCGCGAACTCGTCGATCGACTCGTCGAGGCGGTCGAGCCGCGCGAGGCATCGTGCACGCTCGCCGTGCGCGCGCGCAGCCGCTTCGCTGCCCGCACGGCGCAACACCCTGCAGTCCTCGATGACGTCGTCTGCCGCGGCGAGCGCCTCGTCGTACGCGCCGCGCTCGAAGAGCTCGTCGATCGCCGAGAGGTGCACGCCCACGACGGCTTGTGACTTGTAGCGCATCGCGCGGTCGACACGTCGCAGCAGCTCGACGGAGCGCGCAGCGGTGCGCACGGCCTCGCCGCTGTCCCAACGACCGACGGCAGACCGTGCCCATCTGCTCACGTACGTCGCACTACGACGCAGGAGCGCAACGACGCGCCCTTCGTCGACGTCCGACGTCGCCTTCCTCCTCGGCGGCACCACGCCCGCATCGTACGTTGGTTGCGCGCCGGAGGTCGGATGCTTGCGCGACCGGCTGTTACTTGGTGTGGCAACCCGTGGGGCCCGCGGCGGGTCGTCGTGCCGTCGAGGCCGCACGGTCAAGGTGGCGGCCGACGCCTCCGGCGGTGACGACGAGCGAACCAGCATCGCGCGTCGCCGCCCGTGGTCGACAAGGCTCGGTGTGGCGTGCGACGACGTCCGCCGCTCGTCGGCGTCTGCACGTCCGCACCGTCCTCGGAGCTGCGGTTGCACCGCAACCACCCGTGCACGCCGATGGCGCAGCGTCCTGATCGTCGTCTCGTCGCGCGCGTGCGGCCGTCTCGGTCGCTGCGACCGATGGTGAACGGATTCGACGTGGGGTCGGTAGTCCCTCGTGTCGACGCCACACCGGACGTCGGACGGCACGCGACACGATGAGGAGCACCCCATGAACGCCAGATCGTCCACCACCCGTGCCAGCCGGCTGGTCGCCCGAGCCGCTGTGTCCGTCGGCGTCGGCTCGCTCGCCGCGGCCTCGCTCGCCCTCGCTGGGGCCGGCCCCGCAGGGGCAGCCGGGCCCCTGCTCAAGTCCGCCAACATCCCCGCCTATGCCGGCGTCCTCGAGAACAGCACGTCCTTCTCGCTGTACGTCCTGTCCAACGAGAAGGGCGCGAAGCTCCACTGCACGGGCTCGTGCCTGTCGACCTGGAAGCCCCTCGTCGTGAAGTCCTCCGTCAAGTCCGTCACCGTCGCGAGGACCGTGAAGGGCAGGATCGGCTTCGTGAAGCGGACCATCAAGACGAAGCAGGTCACCTTCAACACGTATCCGGTGTACACCTACGTCGGCGACACGGGCCCCAACCAGTCGATGGGCCAGGACGTGACCAGCAACGGGGGGATCTGGCACCTCGTCCACGCCGCGGCGAAGTCCCTCGGAGCGACCCCCTACCTGCCCGCGCTCAACTCGACGAACGTCGCGACGACCTATAAGGGTGTCCTCGCGAACACCTCCTTGCACTCGCTCTACGTGCTCTCCGCTGAGAAGGGCGGGACGCTGCACTGCACCGGCTCGTGCGTCTCCATCTGGCCGCCCCTCCTCGTGCCCAACTCGACGACCTCGGTCCCGCTCAGTGCGGGGGTGAAGGGCACGATCGGGTTCGTCATCCGCGGTTCGATGAAGCAGGTGACGTTCAACACGTACCCTGTGTACACGTACTCCGGCGACTCTGGTCCGAGCCAGTCCTGCGGCGAGAACATCGCCGCCGACGGCGGCACGTGGACGCTCGCGTCGGCCACTGCCACGGCCGCCTCCGCCACGCCGGTGTCGCCCGTCGCCGGCGGCGGCTGCGGCGCCGGCTGGTGAGTCGGCGACGGGCCGGGATCTGAGGTCGTGCGTGCGCGCCATCGACTCCGCTGATCGTGCCGCCGCCGTGACGCCCGCGCACGACGCCGTCCCACCCACAAGGGCCATGGCACCGCCGACGGTGAGCGCGAAGGGCTCGGACCCCGCGTGCGCCGCCGTCGCCGACGAGGCGGGCCTCCGAGCGGCCTTCCTCGCCTACGGCAGCGAGCTGCTGGGCTTCGCGAGGCGATCCCTGCGAGGCGGTGCGGCGGCCGAGGACGTCGTGCAGGAGACCTTCGCTCGTGCGTGGCGCTCGCGGCACCGCTTCGACCCCGAGCTCGGGTCACTTCGGACCTGGCTGTTCGCGATCGAGCGCCGTGCCCTCCTCGACGTCGTCGGGCGCCAGGCCCGCCAGCCGACCGAGCCGCTCGCCGAGGGCGACGGGACGACCATCGAGGACCGAGTGGACGCCGCGCTGCTCAGCTGGCAGCTCGCGACCGTGCTCGAGCGCCTCGACGACGTCCACCGCCTCGTGATCACCGAGCTGTACTTCAACGGCAGGACGAGCCGCGAGGTCTCGTCGCTGTTCGGCATCCCCGAAGGCACCGTGCGCAGCCGTGCTTACTACGCGCTCCGCACCTTGCGTGGCCACCTCGAGGACGTCGGGTGGAATCCGTGAGCGGCGCGGCGTGCGAGCAGTGGCGCGGCGCGATCGCCGTCGACGCCCTCGGTGCCCTCGAGCCGGACGAGCGGCTCGGGCTGCTCGCCCACCTCGACGGCTGCGCCGAGTGCCGGGAGACCGCACGTGAGCTCGCCCAGACCGCCTCGGTCCTGGCGTTCGCCGACCGCGAGGAGGTCCGCCAGACCGCCTCGGTCCCCCCGGCGCTGGCCGAGCGCGTGCTCGGCTCGCTGCACGACGACGCGCTCGCCGCTCGCAGGCGCCGGCGCGCGCGTGTGGGCGGCGTGCTGGCGGCCGTCGGGGCGATCGCCGCGTCGCTCGCGATCCTGCTCGCCATCGGCCAACCCGCGCGCTCGAGCGGTCGCACCGAGGTGCTCTCAGGCCCTGCCACCGCGGCGACGGCGTCCGCCGTGCTGTCGGCGCAGCCGTGGGGCACGGCCATCTCCTTCACCGAGCACGGCCTGGCGACCGGCGGCGTCTTCCGGGTCGACATGCGGACGTCCTCGGGCGCGTGGTGGACGGCCGGCTCGATCACGGGCGTGGCCGGGCACACCGTCACCGCCTCGATGTCCTGCTACGTCCCGCTCCACCGCATCACGGGCATTCGCGTGACCGACGCCGCAGGACGAACGATCCTCTGGAACGTGGCGGCGCACGGGGCCAGCTGGTAGGCGGCGGTCAGCCGCCCTCGGACCCCTCGGCCATCGCGGCGATGCCCGTGACGACGCGCTGCATGTTCTCGAGCACCGTCGCCATCCTGCCGTCCACGATCTCGCTGGCCCGCTCCGGCTCCGCCTCGATCGCCGGTCCGAGCGGCGGTCGCCCGGCATGCAGGACGACCCGGTGCGTGAGCGTCGAGCCACCTTCGGCGCGCCCGATCTCGAGGGACCAGGTCGCCGCCGGCTCCTCCGCCCCGCCGGTGGCCCATGCGAAGCGCGTCGGCTCGTCACAGCCGATGACCGTCGAGCGCGTCGTCCAGGTGAACTCGCCGTTGGCGTTCCGCCCTTCGATCTCGGCTCCGACGTGTGGGCTCTCACCTTCGAGGAACCGTGCCTCGACGAGCTCGGTCGAGAACCGGGCAGGGACCGAGGGATCGCTCACGAGCGGCCACAGCGCCTCCGGCGGCGCCGCGACGCCAATGGTCACCTCGCCCTCTGCCGGCAGCACGTCGGCCACAGCGCGACCCTAGCGCCGGGATCCTGGTCCAATTAAGGGCCTTGGGGGCCACAACGCCAGCACAACAAAGACATGGTTTTGAGGTGACCAACGGTAGAATTGCATGGACCCGAACGCCGGTGCCACACCGACTCGCGGATGGACGAAGCTTGCACGCCGACATCACAGCGCCCCTGCCTTCGACGCGTCGAATGAGAGACGGCAGCACGTGGGAGGCTCGGATCGCCATCGTCACGGTTCTCGTCTTCGGCCTCGCGCTGAGCGGCGTCCTGCTGTTCGCCCTCGTCGGGACCGCGTCGCCCGAGGGCCTCATCATCACGACGGCAACGACGGCCCCGCACACCCCGCAGAACCTGATCTACCCCACGGGGGTCACGAACCCCACCCAGCCCTCTGGCCTCAGCCCGCCACTGCCCGGCGCCCTCAGCGGCTACCACCGCACCTACGCGACGGACTTCTCCGGCTCCTCGCTGCCCCCCGGCTGGGTCACCTTCACCGGCGTGCCCGGCGGCGACCCGTCCGCACACTTCGCGTCCTCCCACGTCCTCGTCCGTGACGGAATGCTCGAGCTCGTCACCTACCGGGATCCAAGGTACGGCGACCAGTGGACGTCGGGCGGCCTCTGCCAGTGCGGGCACCCCATGACCTACGGCGCCTTCTTCGTGCGGTCGAGGATCTCGAACGCGGGACCGAACGAGGTCGAGCTGCTCTGGCCGGCCAACAACCAGTGGCCCCCCGAGATCGACTTCAACGAGTCGGGGTCCCGATGGAGCTCCACCTCGGCCACGGTGCACCACGGGACCGCTCGGCACGACCTGTTCACCCAGCAGAACCTCGCCGACATCGACCTGCGGCGCTGGCACACCTGGGGCGTGGTGTGGACACCGACCTCGATCACCTACACCGTGGACGGCGTCCAGTGGGGCAAGACCCTGACGACCCCGGACACGATCCCCCAGCTCGCGATGAACCTCGACCTCCAGCAGCGCCCGGGCTGCCCGACGAGCTTCGAGGTGGCATGCCCCCCGCAGGGACAGACCATGTACGTCGACTGGGTCGCGGAGTACTCGAAGACCTAGCGGACCTAGCGTCGCGGCGGCTTCACGAGGGTGCAGATGGTGGCGCCGGTTCGGTCGAGCCGAGCTTCGAGGACGGTTGCGTCCGCGAGCTTGGGCCCCGCGCCGGTCGGGAAGTAGGTCGCCGTGTATCCGTGGCTTATGAGAGTTGCGATCACGGGCACCTGCCAACCGCTCGAGTAGCCCGCGAGGACGACGCCCCAGTGGTACTGGGCGCGACCGAGGATGATCCATTCCGGACACTTATTCACAAAGCGCCCTGCGATCTCGTTCTGCTTCGGGTTCACGCCCCCAGCGGCCACGCCCCGCACGTAGATACTCCCAACCGCCTGCTGGCCGATCGGTTCGTAGGGCGCCACGAGCCCGATCACCTGCTTCGGATTCGCATTTGGATTCGCGTTTCCATAGATGTAGTTGACTGCTGCCAGCTCGCCGGAGGAGAAGGACTCGTAGTAGTCGTTGCCGCCGCGCACCGCGGACATGACCGCTGTCGAGCCGATGAGAACGACGGCGACGGCCACGCAGAGCAATGCCCTGCCGTGGCGTCCGAATCGGATCTGGCGCAGCACCGGTCGGATCGGACCGTCCCTCGACGGCATGATCGCCGAGGCTGCGAGGAGCGCGGCGAACGGCCCGGACAGCAGCGCAACGCGAAGAAGACCTTCGCCGCCGTAGCTCTGGGCGGCGAGCAGGAAGAACGGTGCGATCGCAAGCAGCTCGAGGGTCCGTGTCGTCGTCGCACGCCGCGCGGCACCGATCGCGGCGAGCAAGAACAGGCCGGCGGTGAGCAGGATGCGCGAGTCGACGATGAGCCGATGGCTCGTGCTGCCGACCACGCGACCAGAGACGTTGGCCGCCGCCGTGCTCCCGAAGTTGAAGATCCCTCCGAAGATCTGTGCGAGGTGTCCCAGCCAGTAGTTGCTGGCACCGAGGCTCAGCCACGCGACGGCCATCACGAAGGCGATCACGGCGAGCTCGGGCCGGCCGAGTCGCCGGGTGAGCAGGCACGCGAGGAGCGCGAGGACGATCGCGTACGGGGTGAGCTGGTGGCTCATCGCTGAGGCGATGAACAGCAGGCACAGCACGAGGAACGTCCCCATGACCGTCGAGGCGGGCCAGCTCGTCGTCGCCTCCTCGCCGCGAAGGCGCGGGAGCCGCAGGGCGGGCCTCGTCACGGCCCAGCGCTCCCGCAGCGCTGGGTGGCCACGCGACACGAGCGTCATCGCCGGCTGCCAGCACGTGAGCACGAGCGCGACCGCGACGAGGAAGAACAGGTAGTTCACGGCCTGGGGGCTGAAGTAGTCCTGATAGATCCAGTCCGTCCCGTAGAAGAGCGCGATGCCGAGCCATCCGACGCGGCGCGACACACCGCTCGCGCGGGCGATCGCAAGGACGGCGGGCAGGTAGGCGAGCTCGATGGCGAGCGGGAACCAGCGGAGCAGCAAGATGACGTTGGTCTTGCCCATGAACGCCGCCACGAGCGCGAAGAGTGAGAAGGAGCCGGGCCAGGAGAACTCGGCGCTGTAACCGTTGAGCGCGCTTCCGTGGTCGAGGACGTACTGGACGAACCCGGCGTGCCCCCAGCTGCTCGTCAGGGCCGCCACCGGCTCGACGGCGCACGCCGTCCCGAAGAGGTAGAGGATCAGCACCACGACGAGGCCGAGGACGCGGCCGTCGTGCGGGTGCGTGCGCACGAGCTCCACGGCGATGCCCACGCACACGAGGGCCAGGCCAAGGAAGTACGCAGGCCCGAGGATCGACACGAGGCCGAGCACACCCATCTTCGAGAAGCTCGCGTCGTGCACGGTCACCGCCCACAGGGCCACGCCGGCGAGCGCGCAGGCGATCGGAATCACCGCGCCGAAGCGCGCGGTCGCCGCGGAGCGGCGTACCGCGGGGAGTGGAAGTGCGAGCTCAGCCAACGGTGACGAACCTCACGGCCACGAGCACCACGAACAGCAGCAGGAGCGCGCCGATGGTCCCGTCGAGCAGCAGGTGCACCTGACGGGTGAGCGCGATCCCTCTGATGCCCGTCCACGCTCGCAGTGACAGGAGCACGAGCACCGCGACGGTGATGACGAGGACGGCGGGCGCCGTCGCGAGGGCGGCCGCGGACGCGGCGAGCACGGCGATCATCGGGTGGACGCCTCGGGCGGCGTGTGCCGGACGAGGGAGAGCCAGAGCAGCGACGGGAGGCACAGGCCGCAGACGAGGAGCTGGAGGAACTCGAGGTGCCACCCCCCGATCGAGGTGGCGAGCTGGGCCACGACCATGAGGGCGCACAGGCTCGCCGCGACGGTGAGGCCGAGCTCGAGCGGGGCGCGGTTGAGCCGGAGGGGCCCTACGATCGCCCATCCGGGCACGACGACGCAGAACGCGAGCCCGCACGCGACCCGCGCCGGGGTGTCGACGTGCGCGACCACCATGGCTGCCACGACGAGGTCGAAGCACACGAGCAGTCCCGACAGGATCGCGCGGATGCGCTCCTGGCGTCGCGTTAGCAGGCGCCCCCGGAACGCCTGCACCCGACGGTCGTCGGCCTTCGACGCAGTGTCGGACTTCTCGATCGCGGTCACGGACGACCTCGTTGTTCGCGGCGGTCCCGCGACCAGCTGTGCGCGTAGGCGAAGGGTCCGACGGCCATGCCCGCAAGCTGCCAGGCGAGCGCACGGCGCGGGTAGCTCGGAAGCTCGCTCGGCGCCCGCCCGCTGCCTGGCCGCGAGAGCAGCCGGAGGCCTGCGGGCACCCGTCGGACGAGCTCGACGATCGTCTTCGGGTCACGGACCACGAGCGAGGTGTACATCGCGGCGAGGCCGGTGCCGTAGCTGCGCACCTGGGCCAAGAACTCCGCCTCCGAGCGTCGGTGGGAGTGCCGCACGACCGCGCCCGGCTCGAAGCCCATCGTCCCGCCTCGGGTGATCAGCCGAATGAAGATGGCGAGGTCCTCGCCACCACGTGCCGGGGTCCCGGTTCCGAGCGTCGCGTCGAAACCCCCGAGTCCTTCGAGGGCCGCTCGCCGGAACGCCATGTTGCAGCCTGCGCCGAAGCGACCAGGCGCGTAGGGGAAGAGGGCGTCGCCCTCAGTGCGCGCCAGGCTCACCGTCGAGCGCTGGAACGACTGGCTGAAGCCCCCGTAGTACTCCTCGAACCACAGCTGCGGCTCGGTGTCGAGCTCCCTCGGCAGCACAAGGCCACCGATCGCGTCGACCTCGGGCTCGCGGGCGAACCGCTCCCCGAGCGCGCGCAGCCAACCCACGTCCACGACGGCGTCGTCGTCGGTGAATGCAAGGAACTCCCCCGACGACGACGCGACGCCCCGGTTCCGTGCCGACGAGATGCCGGCGACGGGCTCGTGGACCACGCGGACCCTTGGGTGCTCCGGGTACGTCGGCGGAGGCGAGGTCATCGGGCCGGGCCGATTGTCGACGACGACGATCTCGAAGGCTGGGTAGTCCATCGCGTCGAGGGAGGCGATCGTCGCGGCGAGCTGGTCGGGGCGTCGCAGGAGCGTCGGGACGACGACGGAGGCGAAGGCGAGCTCTGCAGCAGGCACCGGCCGGTCCGCTGCGTTCGTGGCCATGGTGCCGACCGCGCTCGACACGGTGTCGAGCAGCCGATCGGTATGCGCCACGCCGTCGAGTCGGGTCTCGACGAGACCCACGACCTGCCCCGCGCGGACCGCCTCCACCCACACCCGGTCGCCGGGGGCACCGAGCTCGCCCGCCTCGACGACGCCCGCATCGACGTCGACACGCACGAGGTGGATGGGGCGCCAGGGGGCCGCCTCGCGGCGCGGCACACCGCGGTCCATGCGCCGCTTCGGCATCAACTCAAACTAATCGGCGCGCGGAACCACGGACGGCCACGAGCCGTCCACGTCTCCTTTGGTTGCGGTGAGCAGACCGAGCTCGTCTCCACCTGGTACAAGTGGCGCGCGCCGGACGGCGAGGCGACCTCGGAGCAGCCCCGCCGCTGCGATCATGCCGCCGACGACGATGAGTGCGATGCGCATTGACGCACCACGGGGGTGCCGTGGCAGTTCCCGCGTCGATCGCGCGACCTCGCTCGGCATCGCGCGCAGGAGGTGCTGGCGCTCCGAGGAGAGTCCGTCCTTGGAGCCGACGAGCGACGACACCGCTGCCTTCGAGAGGCCCTCCGCCCAGCAACGAGACCAAAAGTACCGCCAGCTCAGGCGTGACGCCGGCACCGCGTGGTGCACGACCGCCTCGTGCGTGAGCACGAACCGCTCCTTGGGGTGCGACGACGTGTAGCGGATGCACAGCTCGGTCTCCTCACAGCCGAGCGGCACCTTGCCGATCCTGCCGATCCCCGACGTGAAGCCGCCGACTTCGTCGAAGACCTCGCGACGGAGCACCATGTTGGCGCCGATCGGGTTGCGCAGCGTGGCCCCGGACTCTGGAAGGCCCGCGTAGCTGCAGCCCAGGATCCAGTAGTACGTGTGGGGAAACCACTTCGCCTCGCGATCGAGGAACGCCGGGACGATCCATCCGCCCACGCCGGCGACGTCGTCGTCCTTGAGCGGCTCGCACAGCTCGGCGAGCCAGTCCGGGTCCGCGCGGGCGTCGTCGTCGAGGAACGCGAGCACGTCCCCGGTGGACTCGGCGACACCGGTGTTCCGCGCGCCGGAGAGCCCCTTCGTCGAGCGGTTGGCGATGACGCGAATGTCCCCGAACGCCTGGGTCGCGCGCTCGAGCAGCGCATCGTTGTGGTCGATGACGAGCAGGACCTCGTGGGGCACGAGCGTCTGGTCGGCGCACGAGGCGACGGCGGCGCTGAGGAGCTCCCAGCGCTCGAGCGTGTAGGCGCAGATGATGACGGAGACGTTCATCAGCGCGTCGCGACGGGCTGGAGGAGCCTCGTCGCCGGCGCGGGCGTGCGCCGCGGGTCGGACAGCCGCAGCGCAAGCTCGTCCCACGCGTCGGGACTCGGGAAGCTCAGCTCCGCGAGCCGGAGCGCGTGGCGGAGCGCGACGTGCACGGATGCGGGGTGAGCGAGGTCCGCGAGCAGCCCCCCGACGTAGCCCTTGCCCACCTCTGGGACCGTCGAGGAGGAGAGCACGACGGTGGCGATGCCGAAGTCCATCGCGGCGGAGAAGGCGCGCGAGTCGACCGTCGGGTCCGCGACCCCGAGCACCGAGGACGCCGCGCAGAGGTCCTCGAGACTCGGCCTCGAGAGGTCCTCACCGATCAGACGGACGTGGTCGCCGTGGTAGCTGTTCGCGATCATCTCGGGGAAGATCTGGCCCGCGTGCCGCATGACGACCTGGAGGTGATAGTCGTCGATCCAGGCCTCGGGGATCGCGTCGAAGGCCGCCAGCAGCGACGAGAGCGTGCTGGTGCTCCCACGACGGAGGAAGGCGGTGATCTGGTGCCCCGAGCCCCGTCCGTCCCGGCTCGAGAGGGACAGCGCCTCGTGGGCCTCGACGACCGGTCCTGACGAGCCGAGCGACCGGGACAGCCCGAGCGCGTCCGCCTCGTCGCCGACCAGCACGAGATCGGCACGCCCGACGACGTCCGAGAGGTGCGACGGCCGCACGAGCGTCGACCTCGGCAGGCTCGCGATGGCGACCACCGAGGTGATGCCGGCGCCCTTGGAGATCTGGACGAAGGGCTTGATCCACGAGTTGTCGATGCCGGGCCACGCGTAGGCGATCGCGGTCTTGACGTCGGCGCCGAGCCACTCGCGGAACGCCTGGGCGCGAAACCGCGCGCTGTCGGGTGCGCGCCGCGACTGCACGGTTGACGGTGACTCCGCTCGGTGCGCGACGGCGAGCGACGGCGCACGGTGCAGGCCGACGGTGTAGTCGAGCCCGAGGTCGACCTCGATCCTCGTCACGGGTGCGGTCAGCGAGACCGCGTGGACGATCTCGGACACGATGATGCCCGGGATCGTCGTCGCCCTGCCCGGTCCAGCGACGACCACCGACGTGCGATCGGCGTCGTTGCGCTGCGACAGTCCCATCGGCTCGTCACTTCGGCGGAACACGGTACCTCCGAAGTCGCTCGCTCAGGATGACGCGGAAGCACCGCAGGCCGTCGCTCAGGGCGTTGAGGTTGCTGCGACCGTGGATGCGATCCGTCTCGAAGCAGGCGACCTCCGAGGTGCGGAGGCCGCCTCGGTGCGCACGGATGTCGATCAGCAGCTCGACCTCGAAGCCGTCCGTGTCGATCCGGATCGCGTCGAGGCTGCTTGCCCACATCCCCTTGAAGCCGTAGGTGCCGTCGGTGTACCTGGCCCCGAAGAACATCCAGATCAAAAAGCAGATGCCCGAGTCGCCGAGCCGCCGCAGCCGCGTGATGTCCGTCGAACCGCCCCCGTCGCAGAAGCGGCTGCCCTTGACGTAGTCCGCGCCGTCGATGAGCGCGTCGCGGAACTTCTCGATGTCGGCACCGTCCATTGAGCCGTCGGCGTCCATGATGATGAGGAGGTCGCCTCGCGCCGAGTCGAGTCCCGCACGAAGTGCGGCGCCCTTGCCCTTGCGCACCTGGTGGACGATTCTCGCGTCGGGTCGCAGCACGCGGGCGATACGCGCGGTGTCGTCGCTCGACCGGCCGTCGACGATCACGACCTCGTCGACCCAGCGAGGGATCGTGTTGAGGACGTAGGGGAGGTTGCCCGCTTCGTTCAGCGTCGGAATGATGACGGACACCGTCGGCGCGGTGCGCGCAGGCGAGGGGGTCGTACGGACAGAACCGTGCCCTGCTGCGTCACCGAGATACTCCGACAGCAGCGCCGGGCTGGCCGTGCGCACGGTTGTCCTCCTCATCGGCCCTTACGCCCTCAAGCCTTGCCGAGATGGAAATTTTTGTCAATCGATAGTGGCCCCGTTGGGATTGCAATCTGACGAACCACGGGTCGCACTCGCACCGACGCACCCGACCGTGACCGCCTCGTCATCCCAGCAGCCGACACGATACGCGCGAACTCCGCGTCACGCATCGCGAAGGGTTCGGTGCACGCGCGCACACTACGAACTCGGTGTGTCAAATCGTTCGTCGACGGCACCGATCGCGTCGGTCGGTCGACACGTCGAGCGCGTCGCCGCGCGAGCGCGGCGACGCCACTCTCTGGGCGTTGGCCCGAACCTCCTCGGCGTGCCACGCTCGCCGAGCTACGGGGTGTACTCGGCGACCCAGTCGATCTGCATCGACTGCGGCGCGTTGGGGCACGCGTAATTAGAGGAGCACCAGGTCTGCTGGGTGAGGTCGAGGGTCATTGGCACGTCCGAGATCTCCGAGGCGACGTGGACCGACCCCCACTCTCTGCCGTCGACAGTGTACGTCACCGAGGTCGGCGTCCAGATGACTCCCCACGTGTGCCACTGGGTCAGATCGATGTTCAGCCGGCGCTGGTCCTGGCCGTTGTTCGAGCCGAAGTGCAGCGTCGCGGACGTCTGGCTCGTGGTGCCCCCGGACTCGTTGAAGTCGACCTCGGGCGGCCACTTGCCGGTCGGCCAGAGCAGCTCCACCTGGGTCGGGCCTGGGCCGGTCACCCTCGATCGGATGAAGTAGGCGCCGTAGGTGCTCGAGGTCCCGCACTGGCAGACACCACCGGTGACCCAGTCGTTGTTGTACGCAGGGTCTCTCCAGGTGTTGAGGTTGAGGAGGCCGCCGCCGACGGTCACGTGCGAGGGCGCCCACTGGGAGCCGGGGTCGCTCCCGGGGGTCCCGCTGAACGTGCCCCAGCCGCTCGGGAGCGAGGAGCCCGAGAAGTCGGTCACGTAGCTCTGGGTGTACCCGTTCATCGCGTCGGCGCTCGGCGGCGCCATCCCGGAGGGCTCGGTGCCGTCCGGGGTCCCGACGGGGTAGGTGATCGGGCCAGGGAGGGTCGTGGTCGTCACCGGCGGAAGCGTCGTGGTCGGGTCGCCCGAGCCGCGGCTGTGGTGGTGGCGACGCGTGCCGAAGTGCGACGCCGGGGTATTGAACTGCGCGGCCTGGAAGGCCCGGAGGCTCGCGACGAGGGCCGAGTGCGCACGGGCGTGGGACGTCCCGGCGGGTCGGTGGTGGGCGATCTCTGCCTGCGCTCCCGGACCCGTGAGCGCCATGGCGAGGCTGACCGCTCCTCCGAGGATGACCAGCTGTGGAAGGCCGTAGACGAGGCGAGCGCGTCGGGAGCGGGTTCGCCTCAGGGACGAGCGTCGCCGCTCGATGCGACCGAGGCCGTGACGTGTGGGTTCGTGCGGGTCGGTGGTCATGACTAGCAACGTCGCACCCTGAGGTAACCGGATCGTCCAGCCACGGACAACATCGAGCCAACTCGTCGGCGACACACCCAGATCGAGGACCCCCGGGTCATCGCACGCAGCGCCGCCGCCAGGACCGTCCGCCACCTCCCAGGAGCGACGACAATGCAGCGATGGTCCCGAAGCAGGGCTCACGCGCGATCGACGCCGTGGTCGTGGCGCGCGTGGTAACCGGTGGTCAGAGCGGTGCGGACCGTGCGGCGACGGACGTCGCGATCTCGCTCGGCATCCCCTACGGCGGATGGGTCCCGCTCGGGGGGTGGGCAGAGGACCTCCCGGACCCTCCCGGGCTCCTTGCGAGGTATCCCGCGTTCGAGGAGTCCGCTTCCGACGACCCCGCGGAGCGCACGATGCGCAACGTGCGATCGGCCGCCGCGACCCTGGTGCTCACGGCCAGCGGCGCCACGTCACCGGGCACGGGGCTCACGCTCCGGGCAGCCGAGGCGCTCGGCGTCCCGTTCGTCGAGGTGGACCTCGCGTCGCTCGACCGCGGCTCGCGGCTCGCGTCCCTCGTCGCGAGGCTCCCGAGCGCCTGCACCCTCAACGTCGCGGGTCCGCGCGAGAGCGAGCGGCCGGGCATCTACAGGGCGGCGAGGGCATTCCTCCTACGGCACCGATCCCAGCTCTTCGACAGGTGAGATGCCGCGGGGTTCAGACCAGCCGCGCGACGGCCTCCTGCTTGGCCCACCCGTAGTCGGCCTTGCCGTTCGGCGCGCGCCGGACGGCGTCGAGCACGATGAAAGCACGGGGGATCTTGTAGTGCGCGAGCGCCGGGCGGAGCCACTCGCGGAGCTCGTCGTCGCTGGGCTTGCGTGCCGCGGAGGATCCGACGACGGCGACGACCCGCTGGCCGAAGCGCTCGTCGGGCATCCCGACCACGAGGCAGTCATCGACGTCGGCGTGTCGCTTGACCGCCTCCTCCACCTCCTCGGGGAAGACCTTCTCTCCTCCCGAGTTGATGCAGTTCGAGCCGCGGCCGAGCAGCGTGATCGCCCCATCGCTCTCCACGGTGGCCCAGTCACCCGTGAGCACGTAGGACTTGCCGTCGATCTCGCGAAACGTCCGCTGGGACTTCTCAGGGTCCTTGAAGTAGCCGAAGGCGTTGGACTCGCTTGCGATCAGCCCCTGCTCGCCCGAGCCAGGGACGACGTCGCGGCCGTCCTCGGTCAGCACTCGCGTCCCCAACGACAGCGAGAAGCGCGCGGTCGCGACGTGCGCGCTGCGATTGGCGCTCGAGATCGCGTAGATGCCGCCTTCCGTCGAGCCGAGCATGTCGATCAGGCGCGCCGAGAGCCGCGTGCTCATCGCATCCTTCACCTCCGCGCTCCAGATCGTCCCCGCCGAGATGATGTCGGTGACGCTCGACGTGTCGTACGGATGCCCGTCGCGCTCACGGGACTCGAGTGCGCGGAGCATCGGTCGAGCGAACGCGTCGCCGACGATGACGATCACCCTGACGCGCTCACGCTCGACCTGGGACCACACCTCGTGCGGGTCGAACGTGCGATGCTCGAGAAGGACGAGCGTCCCTCCGCGCAGCAGCGTCGGGATTGCGCACACGCCGAGGCCGGTTGCGTGCATCAAAGGACAGCACGTCATCGCGACGCTCCGCCCCGTCGAGCCCATCTGTGTCACCAGCGTCGCGATGCCGGCAGGCGACGTCGGCGGTGTCGACAGGTCGAGCAGCTGGGCCGACGCGCGGTAGATGGCGTCGACGTAGGCACCCTGCCGGGACATCACGCCCTTGGGCATCCCGGTGGTACCACCCGTGTAGATCATCGAGATGTCCTCGCCCGACCTTGCCTTGCGGGCCTGCGGATCGTGCGCGGCGAGGAGGTCGTCGAACCTGACCGCGCCGTCGAGGCGGTTGTCGTCGTCGTCGACCTCGACCAGCAGCCGCAGGTTCGGCAGCTTGTCCCTCACCCGGGCCACGCGGTCGCCGAGCGAGCTGTGGAAGACGAGCACCTCGGCGTCGCTGTTGTCGATGAGGTACGCCAGCTCGTCGTCGAGGTAGCGGTAGTTGACGTTCACGGGGATCGCGCGGTGCTTGAACGCGCCGAACTCGACGAGCATGTACTCGGGGGAGTTGTAGAGGTACAAGGCGACCTTGCCACCCTCGTCGACGCCGGCGGACTCGATCGCCGAGGCGAAGCGTGCCCCGCACTCGTCGAACGCCCTGTACGTCACGCGTCGATCGCCCTGGACGATGGCGTCCTCGTCGAGCAGGGCGTCCGACACGATCTCCCATGCCGTCGCGAAGTCGATGTCCACGGTGCCTCCTGTCGTGTGGGTCCCGATTCAAGCAGCAACCAACCCTCCGGGCGTGCTCCGCGTCGGCCGTGGCGTCCCCGGTGGATCCAAGTGCGAGACTCGACCGGCGACCAGGTCGAGGGAGGCAACAGTGGACGACGGCGAGCCCATCTCCTACATGGCGCTCGAGGTCGGGACGACGGTTCTCAGCGCCTCTGGAACAACCATTGGCACTGTCGAGCACGTCCTGCAGATTCCCGAGCTGGATCTCTTCGATGGCATTGCCGTCAACACGACCCATGGTCTCCGATTCATCGATCGAGACCAGATCTCAGATATCACCACCACCCGCGTCCGCTGCTCACTCACCGACGATCAGGCCGCAGCGCTCCCCGCGCCGCACGGGACGCTCGTGCTTCATCCCGACCCCGCACATGACGAGGGCCCCTCGTTGACAGCCCGCTTCGGTCGACTCTTTGGTCGCGAGCATTGGAAGGAGCTCGAGTGACGGCCGACTGCCCGTGACGTCCCGTGTGG
>Ga0182024_10002752_pt1 | contig 43192 bp, 40 predicted proteins | sample P32metaG_FD_120480 | JGI IMG/M metagenome (GOLD analysis project Ga0182024, IMG submission 120480) | Permafrost microbial communities from Stordalen Mire, Sweden - P3-2 metaG (Illumina Assembly) | ecosystem: Environmental > Terrestrial > Soil > Wetlands > Permafrost | place: Sweden: Stordalen... | reverse complement strand
CACCTCCGAAGGATCACTTCTCTTCGGAGGCGCTTGCTTTACACAAGTTAGAAGCGGGGACCAGTAGCTGGCACTGGAGGTCGGTAGTGCGCAGCTACTGGCGATCCCTTAGAACGAAGCTAGCCGCGGCTTCCCCTTTCCACTGCTGCCTCGTGTCTCCCGGCTCAAAGAAGGCCTTCTTACGTGCCCTCCGAACCATGTTGACAACTGGAGTTTCGCCTAAGTTCGAAATTCGGTCCGTGATCGCTGTCACAGGGGTTAGTGTTCTTCCCGCTTCGCGCCTTGCTCTCCAATATTGAGAGTTTGCCCGAGCCCTCCGGGAAAGTCTGTCGCACGTGTTGTGCATTGACAAATGACGGACTGCCCTTGAAAATCGGAGGTTCAGTCTGGACACCAGCAAGGCCCCTCCAATGAAGGTTCTCCTTAAGACAAATCTGGGTTCAACGCCGCTGCTCGGCAGGGGCAAGGTGCGCGACTTGTACGCGGTGGACGATGCACTGTTGCTGGTTGCGACCGACCGCATTTCGGCGTTCGATCACGTGCTGGCCACGGGGATCCCAGGCAAGGGAAAAATCCTGACCCAGATCTCACTTTTCTGGTTCGATTTTCTGGCGAGCCTGGTCCCCAATCACCTGATCACCGCGAAGGTGGAGGAATTCCCTGCCTCGCTCCGCCCGTACGCCGACCAGCTCGAAGGGCGGTCGATGCTGGTGCGCCGGGCAAAGATGTACCCGGTGGAATGCGTCGCCCGCGGCTACCTGGCCGGATCGGGCTGGAAAGAATACCAGCGGAGCGGCGCCGTCTGCGGAATTCCACTGCCAGCGAATTTGCAGGATGCATCGAAACTGCCTGAGGCCATCTTTACGCCGGCGACCAAAAGCGAGGGCGGAGAGCACGACGAGAATATTTCGTTTGCGACGACCGAGAAACTGCTGGGCGCGGAAGTCGCTTCGGAACTTCGACAACTGACGCTGGCAATCTATGCCCGGGCCGCGAAGCATGCGGAAGGACGCGGACTCATCCTTGCGGACACAAAGTTCGAGTTCGGCGCGACGGCCGAGGGCATGATTCTCGCGGATGAAGTCCTCACGCCGGACTCATCCCGCTTTTGGGAAGCCTCGGCATGGAAGCCAGGCGGAGCCCAGCCCTCCTTCGACAAGCAGTTCGTGCGAGACTATCTGGAAAGCATCCGATGGAATAAACAAGCGCCGGCGCCCGGCCTGCCGGGTGACGTGGTGGAGCGGACACTGGCCAAGTATCTTGAAGCGTTTCACCGCCTCACCGGGCGGGAACTTGCGCTTTAAAAGGAAGCAGCGGAGCGATCATGACCGTAGTCGATTGGATCATTGTGGCAATCCTTGCAGGATCGGTTCTTGCGGGCATCGTGCAAGGATTCCTTCGCTCGGTTTTCTCGCTGGGTGGGCTGATCCTGGGGCTGGTCGTGGCCGCATGGAACTACGATCGAATCGCCCGATATCTCAAGCCGGTGTTGCACAACGACAAAGTGGCGAATGCGATCGGATTCCTTTTGATTGCGCTCGTGGTGGCGGCCGTTGCGGCATTGATCGGAGTATTTCTGTCGAAGGCCTTTCAGAAGCTGGGCCTCGGCTGTCTGGATAGCTTGGCCGGCGCACTCTTCGGTTTCTTCCAAGGTGTATTGTTGGTGACGGTATGCATTCTGGTCACAGTGGCTTTCTTTCCGGAAACGCAGTGGCTGACACAGGCGAGGCTCCCGAAGTACTTTTTCAGCGTGTGCCATTTGAGCACGCAGGTCAGCCCGTCGAGCCTGGCGGACCTGGTCCGCAACGACTTGAATCGGCTTGAACGAGAGTCGCCTGCCTGGATGCATCCGAGGCCAATCGAGAAATGATTTTTTTGCTGGGCCGAAATACGGTCTGGTGTGGCAAGCTAGTAGAGCAAGGGGTCGACGTGAGACGAGAACTGGATAGCCTGGTGACACAAATGCATTCCAGCGGCATTCGCTATGACGATGCCGTTCGCGAGTTCAAAAGACAGTATCTGCGCGAAGTGCTGGTGGCGAACCGGGGTAACCAGTGCAAAGCGGCGGAGGAACTTGGGATCCACCGCAACACGCTGAGCCGCACCATGGCGGAACTCGGCCTCAGCCTTGCCGAAGTCCGCGCGGGCCTCAAGCGTCCGCCGCGCAGCGAACGTCTTATGTTGGGAGCGACACGCCAAGGCTATCGCCAGGGCTGACCTCGCCGAGGCATGCAGACGACTCACAAGAAATCTGAAGCACGCATTGCAATTGATCCGGGATTCGCCTGGGATGGGCAGGACGCCTATCTCTTCGACATCGATGGCACGCTCCTCCGCAGCCGCGACCGCGTGCATTTCGAATCCGTCGCGAACGGTGTGCGGCGCGTGACAGGATTTGAAGTCACGCTGGCCGGCATCGCCCTGCACGGCAACACCGATACGGCAATTCTGCGGGAGGCATGCATTCGCGCGGGGATCTCAGCCGACGTGTTGGAGCCGCAGATCGCAGCCATTCTGGACGCAATGTGCGCGAGTGTCGAGGAGCGGCGCCGCGAACTAGATCCGATCCTAATGCCCGGGGTCCAGGAGGCCTTGCGCCACCTTTCCAACCGCGGAGCGCTCTTGGGAGTAGCGACCGGCAATCTGGAAATGATTGGCTGGATCAAGATTGAAGCGGCGGGATTGCGCGAGTGGTTCCAATTCGGCGGCTTCAGCGATCACTTCCCCGTGCGCTCCGAAATGGTGGGTCATGCCGCACGCAAAGCCCGTGCCCTGGCGGGAGAAAGAGCGACGGTCTGTGTGGTAGGCGATACTCCGCGGGACATCGAAGCAGCGCGAGCCAACAGTCTGGCAGTGATCGCCGTGGCCACGGGCAACTTTGATTTCGACGCGCTCTACGAATTTCGGCCGGATGTCTGTGCAACTTCTCTCGCCGACCTGATCGCCGCCACGGGGACCGCGCAGTGAGAACACCGATCATGCTGCGCCGTGCATGCATTGCGGCCGTTCTGGCGGCCCTGCAAGCTGGATCGTCAGTCGCACAGCAAGCGTCGCCTCCAGCGCCAGATCAATCCAAGAGTGCCGCAGCTACGAACCAGGACACAGGTTCGCTCAATCAGCAAGCCGAGAAAAAAGAGCAGGCAAAGCCAGTGCGCGGAAAAGATCGACGCCGGGCGGTAAAGCTTTACCTGGAGGGAAGCAAGCTTTTCGAGCAGAGCAAATTCGAGCAGGCAATGCGCGATTACGAGGCGGCCGCTGCTCTGGATCCTGAAAACCGGGATTACGCTCTGGCGACACAGGTAGCGCGCAGCCACGCGGTCACGGCGTTGATTCAGGCAGCAGCCAAAGCTCGCATACGCGGCGATCTGGGAGCAGCCCGCGGAGCGCTGCAGCGTGCTCGCGAGCTCGATCCAACCAATCCCCAAGTCCTGGAACATGTGAACGAATTGGCCGATACATCGGTGCTCGATGAAGCAAAGCCGTTGTACGAATCTTCCGGCGGCACGGTGGGCGATGTCCCGGCTCTGGAGCCATCGAAAGATCTCAAAAGCTTTCACCTGAAGATCGATCGGCGCCAACTGATTCAGCAGTTGTACAAAGCGTACGGAATCGACGCAATTCTGGACCAAAGCGTCTCCGCGGTGCCAGCGAGATTCGACATGGACAATGTTTCGTTTCTTCGGGCCCAGGACCTGCTGGACCTAGTGACAGATACATTCTCGGTCCCGCTTGATGCGCACCGCGTGCTGGTGGTGCGCGATACGCGGGAGAACCGTCAGCAGTTTTTGCGCCAGGAATTGGAGACGGTTTATCTGCCCGGGATGACCCAGGCAGAGATGACTGAAGTGAGCAACATCGCGAAGAATGTGTTTGCGGCGCCGCAAGTCGCGGTGGAACAGAACCTGGGAACTATAACGGTCCGTGCGCCGACCAAGACACTCGATGCATTCAATGCGACCATGCAGGACCTGGTGAATGGCCGCAGCCAGGTGATGCTGGATGTGCGGATCATCCAACTCGCCCACAACAACCAGCGCAATACGGGAGCCCAGCTTCCGCAGCAAGTGACGGCATTCAACGTCTATGCGGAAGAGCAGTCAATCTTGAATGCGAACCAGGCGCTGGTGCAGCAGATCATCAGTTCCGGGCTCGCCGCTCCAGGAGACACCCTCGCGATTCTGGGAATTTTACTTGCGTCCGGACAGGTTTCCAATTCGATTTTCTCCAATGGCATCGCGCTGTTCGGCGGCGGACTCACACTTTCCGGGTTGTCTCCCGGACCGGTCACTTTGAATCTCAATCTGAATTCGTCCGATACACGCGAATTGGACAGCCTGGAATTGCGTCTGGCCGATGGCGAGGACGAAACTTTGCGCAGCGGTTCACGCTATCCGATCTTGACTGCGTCGTACTCAGGCCTGGCAACGAACGGCCTCAACATTCCGGGGCTCACGACAGCAGGCACTTCCAGCGGGCTGTCTTCCCTGCTCTCGTCGATATCAGGAGCGACGTCGCAGATTCCTCAGGTGCAATATCAGGACATCGGCTTGACGCTGAAGGCAACTCCGAAGGTGATGCGCAGCGGCGATGTTGCGCTCACGCTTGATTTGAAGATCACAGCGCTCTCGGGCTCATTCTCGAATGGAAATCCGATTCTTAACAACCGATCTTATTCAGGCGTAATCACCTTGAAGGAGAACGAAGGCGCCATCCTTATGAGCGAACTCGATAAACAGGAGAGTGTCGCATTGAGCGGCACGCCGGGACTGACGGAGATTCCCGGTATGAACAACCTTACCGAAAAAGAAGTGCAGAACGATTACGCGACACTCCTGGTTGTGCTGACGCCACACCTCGTCCGTGGACCCAAGTTTCCAGAAGCTCCCGAACAGACCCTTCGTATCGAGCGAAGCACACAGGCACAATAGCGCGATCTCTGCACGGATCGCCGGGCGGCGTAATGGAAAAACCCCAACCAGGTTTCACTTGCCGAAGGCCTGGTTGGGGCTGCAAAGATTTGGCGTTGGTGCGAATCGACTACTGCGCGATGCCGTCCAGCTTGGCCTGGTACTCGACGATCTGCTTGATCGTTTCATACGGCAGCCCACCGATCGGGACCTGGCGGCCATTTACCATCAGGGTAGGTGTCTGGTTCACATTCAGTGCCTGCGCCAGTTTGACCGAGGCCTCCACCTGCGCTCCTGCTTCAGGCGTAGCGGCGCATGCGGAAACCTTGGCCGGATCGAGGCCCGCCTTCGTCACGGCGCTGTTGAGCGTCAACGAGGCGCCGTCTGAGGTCGCCAATCCATCCTGACCGTCAAAGACCGCCGAGGCGAATTGGAAGAAAGCATTGCTGCCTCCCAGCTTGGTGACGCACACTCCATACGAAGCCGCGGTCACAGAGGCCGGATGAAGTTTAGCGAGCGGATAATTCTGGAAGACAATGCGCGCCTTCGGAAAATCGGTAGCAAGCTTGTCGATGTTCGCCTGGGCTTCTTTGCAGTGCGGGCATTGAAAATCCGCAAACTCGACTAACTCAAAATCCTTCGAGGCCGACCCCCGATACGGGCCATCGGCGCCTTGCTGCAACTGTGTCCTGTAGTCGGCGTAAGGGTGTTCTCCGAAGGGCAGGACATCGTCACCGGCGATGATGTGTTTTCCATCGGGCAACGCAAAGAATTGAAGAGCAGCGACCTTCTGCTTGCCGGACTTGTCTCCGATGAGAATCACGACTTTGCTGATTCCTTCAACCGGTGTCTTCAGAATCGCCTGAATCTGCCAGACGCGATTGTCATCGTAGCCCCAGCTTGTTTGCAGGAATGCGTTGATGACTTCTTTGGTCGGAGTCGACGCGGTGAAGTTGATCGGATCGGGTTTCGGAAATGTGGGTGCAGCAGCCGGTGTCGGCGCGGCAGGAGCTTGCGGGGAATCTTGAGGAGGCGCGGCAGGAACCTGCTGCTGGGCCGAAACGGTGAGAATGGAAAGAGGCAGAACGAGCAGCGCGGCTGCGCTGGCAAAACAAGACGAACGACGAATCAAGCTGAATCTCCTTGAAAGGCGGGGATAATTCGCCCGCCTTTTAGCTTATACCTGAACTTTGACGGCAATGGGAAATCGGCGGCCCATGCCGAATGACTTGGAAGTGACCTTCAAAACAGGGGCGGCCTGCTGGCGCTTGTACTCGGAGCGCTCAACCAGGTGCACTACGTGTTGGACGAGCTCGAGAGGAAAACCGTGCTTGGCCGCGATGCATTCCGGGGTTTCGTAGCGCTCCACATAGGCCTCGATGATCGGATCGAGTATCTCGTAAGGTGGCAATGAGTCCGTATCTTTTTGATCGGGACGGAGTTCGGCCGATGGCGGCTTTTCGAGGATCGGCCATGGAATGATCTCGCGATTTCGGTTGACCCACCTGGATACTGCATAGACACGGGTCTTGACGAGATCGCCGATCACGGCCAGCGCGCCGACCATGTCGCCATAAAGTGTGCAATAGCCCACGGCCATCTCTGACTTGTTGCCTGTCGTGAGCACCAATGCACCAAACTTGTTCGAGAGCGCCATCATCAACGTACCGCGGATACGCGACTGGATATTCTCTTCGGTCAAGTCCGGCTTGAGGCCAGCAAACATCGGCCCAAGCGCCTCAGTATATTTCTGAAAGAGCTCGCTGATGCCGATCATCTCAAAACGAATGCCAAGATGCGCGGCCAGCTTGCGGCTGTCGTCGATTGACCCTCGAGAAGAGTACGGGCTCGGCATCCCAACCGCTATTACGTTTTCAGGACCAAGCGCTTCGCTGGCGATGGCAGCAACGAGCGCCGAATCAATACCGCCGCTGAGAGCAATGAGTCCCTTACGAAATCCACATTTGTGGACGTAATCGCGCGTGCCGAGGACAAGCGCGTGATAGGCGGCCTCCGTATCGTCGCTGGGCGGAGGCTCGATTGGGGGCGCCTCGAATGGGTCCAATACGACGAGGTCTTCCTGAAAAGAAGCGGCCTGGGCAATCAGCTCGCCGCGCCCATTGAGAGCCAGAGACGAACCATCAAAGAGGAGGCTGTCGTTCCCACCGATCTGGTTCGACATCAACACAGGGACGCCGTCGCGTCGCGCAATTGCGGCAAGCATTTCCTGACGTATTTCGCGCTTGGAATGCCAGAACGGAGAGGACGACAGATTGACGTGGAGGTCGGGATTCTGGCGCATCAACTCTTCCATCGGGTCGACGGAGTAGAGACGGCGCGGCCAGAAGTTTTTATCGTTCCAGGCGTCCTCGCAGATGGTAATGGCAAGGCGGACGCCATCGAGTTCAACAACTTTTTGCGAGCGGGACGGCAGGAAGTAGCGCTGCTCGTCAAACACGTCGTAGAAGGGTAGGAGTCTCTTGTGTTGCTCGAGAAGTAAATTCCCTTTGTCGAGCAGAACTGCGGCGTTGACCGCTGGCTTGCCGGCGTCCGGCGGAGCGGGCAACGCTACCCCGGCAAGGACTGCTGTGGGAAGCTCGCTGGTGGCGGCTGCCAGTTCATCCACAGCGGTTCGGCAACGGGCCAGAAAGCTTGGCTTTTCAAGAAAATCCGCCGGAGGGTAGCCGCAGATGCAGAGCTCGGAAAAAACCGTAACGCGCGCTCCCTGAGCCGCGGCTTGGCGGCTGACCGCGACGATTTTTTCGACGTTTCCTGTGAAATCCCCGACGGTGGGATTGATCTGGGCGAGCGCGATCTTCACTCTTTCAGTTTAATTCGGGCAACCGCGCGGGCTGAAGCTGGGCGCATCCGCGATGGCTCCCTGCCTTCGTGCAACGCTAGGTGCCGGTACCTGACAAGACCACGCCAACCGTCTGCGCGACGATCTTGAGATCGAGCGCGATGCTCCAGTTTTCGATGTAGGTGAGATCCAACGAGACATAACTCTCGAACGACGGGTCATGGCGCCCCTGGATCTGCCACAGGCCCGTAATTCCGGGGGTGACATCAAGGCGGTGCAGGTGGCTCAGGCTATATTCCCTGACCTCGCCGACCATAGGTGGCCGCGGACCCACGACGCTCATGTCACCGAGCAGAACATTCGAGAACTGCGGCAATTCGTCAAGAGAATATCTGCGGAGGATGCGGCCGGCCCTGGTCACACGCGGGTCGTTGGAGATTTTGAAAAGGATGGCGTCGCGCTCATTCAGATGCATCACGCGTTCCTGCTGGCGCTCCGCATCGCGCACCATGGTGCGGAATTTGAAGCAGCGAAACACGCGGCCGTTTTTTCCAACGCGCTCCGAGATGTACAAGACCGGTCCAGGTGAATCGAGTTTGATGGCCAGCGCGATGACCAATAGAACTGGCGAGAGCAAAAACAACATGAGACCTGAAAAAACAATATCGAGGGCCCGCTTGATCACGCGGCCCGATGCAGACAGACAAGGAAATTGGAGAGGACTCGCCGGGAATTGTGCCACGTATTCGGCCGAGGCGTGGCGGGTGAGGCCCAACCCCATGAGTTTGGGCGGGCGCGGAGCCGCCTTTCCGGGCCATTCCACAGCCTTCGGAACAGACGGAGATATCGGTTGCCACAATTCCGGCGTCGCCACTCTTGATCCGCAGACCTCTGGGTCCAAAAAGACAAGGGGTCAGAACTCATCCCCCATTCTCACTAGACTCTATTAAACCGCGATCGATGCGGACCAATTGTCTCTATTTTGCAATCATTGGGGCGGTTGAAGCGGGGTCGGTTCTCCTGTCGCCGGCAGTACGTAAGCGTCCAGGGTCAGGAAGAGCTGGATATTCTCGTCGGTCGAGGCCAGGAAATCGCTGAGCGGCCCAAAGAAAGCGGCGCGGCCTTGGTGAAGGAACAGCACGGTGTCAGCAAGCCGCTCCGCGAAACGCATGTCGTGAGTGACGACGATGCTGGTGAACCCAAGCTGCCGTTTGAGCCGCTGGATAATGGTCCCAAGGCGACGCGCAATGATGGGATCGACCATCGTGGTCGGTTCGTCGTACAGCACCACTTCAGGTTGGGCAGCTAGCGCGCGCGCCATAGCCACGGCCCGTCGGCGGCCCGTCGAGAGGCTCGCCGGAAGTGCTCCCTCGACGTCCTCCGCTCCCACCATGTGGATGAGCCGGTCGACGATCTGTTGAATCTGGTCTTCATCGAGAGAGCCGCGCTCACGCAGCGGAAAGGCGACGTTTTCGCGGACGCTGAGCGAATCGAAGAGTGCGCCATTCTGAAAAACCATGGTGACTCGCTTGCGAATCTCTTGCATACCGTCCTCATTGAGGTTCGTGATCTCTCCGCCCTCTACCTGGACCGAGCCAGAATCCGGCTTGAGGAAGCCCATGAGAATACGCAACGCGACCGACTTGCCGACACCGCTACGGCCGAGGATGCAGAGTGTCTGGCCGCGATCGACGGAAAAGCTGACATCTTGCAGGACCGCGTGATCCCCAAAAGAAATAGACACGTTGTCGAAAACAATAATCGGCGCGCTGGCTGCGGCAACAGGATCGGGAACGGATGGTGCCGATTTAGTCGATGAGCCGCCAATGGGCTCGGGCAGAGCGGAATGAAACTCCGGGTTCGAGGATGTGTCGGCCATTGCCTTCAGATCAGATTACTTGATGAGCGGCGACAAGCGACCGAGCACGATCAAGGTCGGCGGGCGTATTCACATTCAGGAACCAGAATGCGGCAGGAAGATCGTGAGGAACCTCGAACTGACCGGCCTGGACAAGGTTCTCGACGGCAAGGACTGTAAAAGGCTTCTTGAGATGCGCCGCAGCCGCCCGAAATGCAGAGAAACAGCCATTGTTGCCGACCTTGAATTCCGATTCCAGCGCGAGCAATGCGGCGCGTCGAAGAACACAAGGAAACGTCTGCGTGAAGCCATTCACGGAGGGAACGGTAACCGCCGAGTGAGTAGAGCGCGCGTATTCCACCAGTACCGAAATGAGCGACGACGGCAGGAGCGGCATGTCGACAGGAAGAAAAGCGGCGTATTCGGCGGAAGTCGAAGCCAGGGCTACACATATTCCGCCGAGAGGGCCAAGTCCCGCGTCATCGAGTAAAGGGGCGTACCTAGACAAGTCGCAACGCGCTCCAGCAATCGTCACAGGCAAATCCGCGCGACGAAGAATATCAAGAGCATGAACAACCAGGGGCTGGCCATTGAGCTCGATTAAGGCTTTGTCCGATCCCATCCGGCTGGACTGTCCGCCCGCCAGGACAAATCCATCGACATCCCCAACCGCGTCGCCGTGCGGAGGATTCAACTGCCAACCTCTTCCAGAAAGCGGATGAGCGACTGAACGCCAAGCTCAAAATTCTTCAGGTTGAATTTCTCATTCGGCGCGTGAAGATTATCGTCCGGAAGACCAAAACCCATCATTACGCTGGGAAGATTCAGATGACGGGCAAAGTCGCCGACAATCGGAATCGAGCCACCAGAGCGGATAAATACCGTATCGCGTCCCCAAACTTCGTGCAGGGCGCGCGTTGCGGCCTGGATGTAAGGATTGTCGACCGGAATGAGACAGGGATCGCCGGAATGGATCAACCGGACGTCAATGTCAACGCCAGCGGGGGCGATCTTCTCAACGAAGCTCTTGTACTGCGCAAAGGCCTTGGCCGGAGTCATCCCGGGGACGAGACGCATGGAAACCTTGGCCTGCGCTTTGGCAGGAATGACAGTCTTCGCGCCCGCGCCGATGAACCCGCCTGGAATGCCATGCACGTCCAGCGTTGGACGCGCCCAGGTACGCTCGAGGACGGTATAGCCGGATTCGCCTACCAGTTTCTTCGAGCCAACCTCGGCAATGCGGTACTGCTCTTCGTCGAAGGGGAGACTGCGCCAGGCAGCCAATTCCGCCGGACTCGGCGGGATGATGTCGTCATAGAAACCGGGAATGAGAATGTGGTCCTCTTCGTCCTTCAAGTGAGCAAGAATCTGCGCGAGGGCGACGAAAGGATTGGGCGCAGCGCCGCCGTACATGCCGGAATGCAAATCGGTTTTTGCACCCCGCACTTCGATCTCGGTGTAGATCATGCCGCGCAGGCCGACGCATAGGGTTGGCATGCCCGGAGCGAACAACTCGGTATCGGAGACGAGTGCGAAATCGGCCTTGAGGTCGGGGTCTTTGGAAGCAACGAAGGCAGCAATTCCCTCTCCTCCTACTTCCTCTTCACCTTCAAAAAGAACGCGCACATTCAGCGGAAGCGCATGATTGGCGGCGAACAAAGACTCGAGCGCTTTGACCTGCGCCCATACCTGTCCTTTGTCGTCAACGGCGCCGCGCGCGTAGATATTGCCATTGCGTTCTGTGGGCTCGAAGGGCGGCGAAAGCCATTCATCGAGCGGGTCGGGAGGTTGCACGTCGTAGTGGCCATAGCAAAGCACCGTGGGTTTGCCCGCGGCATGCAGCCAGTCGCCATAGACGAGCGGGTGCCCTTCGGTTTCAATCAGGCGCACGTTTTCCATGCCGATGCGACGGAGCTCCGCGATAAGCAACTCGGCAGCACGGCGGCAATCCGAGGCATGCTCGGGCAGTGTCGAAACCGAAGGAATCCGCAGCAGTGTCTTCAGCTCTTCTAGAAAGCGCGGATGATTTTCGCGGGCATAACTGGCAGCGGATGAAGACATAGCGGGGCTCCTGAGGTGAGACTCAACAGAGGAGAGTATAGGGTGTCGGGGTCCGGGAAAGCTGTGCGGGGCTTCTGAACGCCGTCAATAGCGGGCAACCGCCGGATCGACTTCGACAGACCACGCATCGATTCCACCGCGCAAGGATTGGACCTCCTCAAATCCCTGGTTACGGAGCCACACGGTCACATTCATCGAACGAACCCCGGCGTGACAAAAGACGACGAGCCGCTCGTCGGGGTCCAGCTCCTGATTCGCCCGCGATGGCACATCGCCCATCGGCATCGGCACAGCGCCCTCAATGTGGGCAGTGGCCAGCTCCCACGGCTCACGGACATCGATGAAACGAGCTTTCTTCTCGCGAAGAAGGGCTGCCGCGTCGGAGGGGGAAATCTCGTAATCGAGCATAGGACAAGTCTAAAACCAGCACCAGGCAGCGATCCCAACTGTTGCGCAAAAGAGCGCCCGGGCGTGCCAAAACAAGCGCATATCGAATGGATTGCATAGAATGCACATATGCAGAATCCGGTGAAGGTCCTCATAGTCGAAGACGAGCCCCACGCGCTGATGGGACTGGCGGAGCTCATTTCCGGCTGGGGTTACCGGACGGAAACCGCGCGCGATGGCATCGAAGGCTGGGAGAAAGTGCTAGCCTGGGAACCGGCCATCGTAGTGACAGATCTCAAGATGCCCCGCATGGATGGACTCCAGCTCCTCGCGAAGATGTCGGAGGAATCGTCCACCATCAACGGCAACGTGGCCGTTGTGCTGTTGACGGCGCAGGGTTCGATACAGGTAGCCGTGGACGCGATGAAGCTGGGCGCTTACGACTTCCTGCAGAAGCCTGTGGACGCGGCCCGCTTGCGGACCATTCTTGCCAATGCGACCCGGCAGCGGGATACAGCAATCGAACTGGAAGTAGCGCGCCGCCGCTTGCGCGAGACAGGCGTTCTCGGCTCGATGGTAGGCACCTCGCGGGCCATGCAGGACATCTTCTCGCTGATCGAGCAGATCGCGCCCTCCAATGTATCGGTGCTGATCACCGGAGAAAGCGGCACAGGCAAAGAATTGGTGGCACGGACACTGCACGATCTGAGTCCGCGCAAACCGCGTCCTTTTGTCGCTGTGAACTGCGCGGCCATCCCCGAAACGCTGATTGAGAGCGAACTCTTCGGACACGAAAAGGGATCCTTCACGGGAGCCGTTGAACGGCGCGCCGGATGCTTTGAACTGGCCACAGGCGGCACACTCTTGCTGGATGAATTAGGGGAAATGCCCGCGGCGACGCAAGCCAAATTGCTTCGAGTCTTAGAGGAGCGTAAGCTGCGGCGTATCGGCGGGCGCACTGAGCAAGACGTGGACGTGCGCGTATTGGCAGCAACGAACCGTGATCCAGCCGAAGCAATTGCACGAGGCGAATTGCGCAGCGACCTCTTCTACAGGCTGAATGTCTTCCATATCGATTTGCCCCCGCTGCGCGAGCATATCGAAGATTTGCCCGCGATGGCCGAAGCGATGATCGGCGAGATGAACCAGAAACACGGCAAGAAGGTTTCCGGTGTTGGGCAATCGATTCTCGATCGCATGATGGCTTACGACTGGCCGGGCAATGCGCGCGAATTGCGCAACACTATAGAACGCGCCGTGGTTCTCTGCCCCGACGGCGCGCCGTTGGATGCGGCTCACTTGCCGCCGGCTTTTGGTAAGGCGCAGGCGCAATCGACGCCGGTCTTCGATGCCAACATCGTTTCAGTTCGTGTGGGGACGACAGTGGACGAAGCAGAACGGCTTTTGATTTTGCGAACGTTGGAGTCGACGGGCCAGAACAAGACTCGCGCCGCGGAGATCCTTGGAGTCAGCCTGAAGACGCTGCACAATAAGCTCAAGGAATACAGCCATTCGCGCGAAGACCAGCCGGCTTGAGCCCCTTCGCATAATTGAATTGATGGCGCCCCAATGCGTCTGAAGACAAAACTCGTCATTGCCATTGCCAGCCTGGTTCTCCTCATCTCAGGGTTGGTCTCGCTGGTGTATGTCACGCAACTTCTGGATGCGGCGGTAAAGCAAACCTACGAGACCAATAAGATGGTCGCGAACCAGGTTCGGTTTGCATTGCAACAAGCGCTTGAGACGGGCTTGAAGGACCAGACGGTCGATCCGAACAATCCAGCGCAGCTTCGCAACCTTGAGGCACAGGCGATTCATGACAGCGCGATTCTCAAATCGATGATCGATTCGGTGAACCTCTATTCGTTGACCGTCTACGACATCAACATCGGCGACGCTCAGTCGAGAATCCTGCTAAGCACCAACCCGGAGACTGTCGACAAGCCGCTCCCTGTTCGCTCTGACTACAAGGAATTGTTGAATGCCGACGCCATTCAGCTTTATCGATTGGTGTTTGGCCCGCCAAGGGTCTTCGACGTCGTGGTGCCACTGGATCGAAACGGTGAGCCCTTTGCCACCGTTCACGTTGGTGCGCGCACTACCCTTCTGCGCGAGGCGTATTCGCCCTGGCTTCGTGAAACATTGACGCTGACTGGTTTCGCTCTTGGAAGCGCATTGCTCGCGGCTCTTCTCTTGAGCAACCTGGCGCTGCGTCCGATGGAAGAGATCAGCATGCAGCTGGATTACTGGACCGCCGCCAGCGAGGCTTCGGATGAAGCGGAAGCGACCCAGAAGCGCGACACGGCGGAGCGCGTCTCCACAAAGATCGAGCAGATTGGGCAGCGCATGCGGAACGTCGAGGAGGTCTTCTCCGCATTGAAGGAAAACCTCGATCAGATTCTCGGCAACCTGCAAGACGGAATTCTCTTGTTTACCGGCGGCGGCCGCGCCGTGCTCGTTTCTGAAGCGGCGCGCCGATTCCTGCACGTGGAGAGCGGACCGATCCTGGGGCTCCATGCGCAGGAGATCTTCGATCGATCCACCGTTCTGGGCCGAACGCTACGGACGGCCTTCGCCAACGGAGCCACTCTGGAGAAGGAAGAGATTCGCACCGAGACCGGTCACCGGATTCAGGCTTCGCTGGATTTCATTTACGACGACGAAACGCACAAGGACATTGGCGCACTCGTCACTCTGCACGATCTGGAGTCAGTTGAGGCGATCGAGTCTGAACTTGAATTATCTCGGCGTATGGCTGCGATCGGGAGACTGACTTCCGGCGTGGGCCACGAGGTCAAGAACCCCATCAACGCCATCGTTGTGCATCTGGAATTGCTCAAGAACAAATTGGGAGAGAGCAACAGCCCCGCAGCCCGCCATCTTGAAGTGATTGACGCTGAAATTCACCGTCTCGATCGCGTCGTCCAGACCCTCGTGGATTTCTCACGGCCCGTGGAACTTCAATTGAAAGAACAAGATCTGCGCCAGCCGATTGGCGATGTGCTGGCCTTGGCCCTGGATGAATTGTCGACTCGCAACGTGACCCTCGAGAGCACGCTCGCGTCTAACCCGTTGATCGCGAATGTCGACGCCGATCTGCTGAAACAAGCGGTCATCAACGTCATCCAGAATGGGGCACAGGCCATGCCGGACGGAGGCAGGCTAAGGGTGGTTTTGGAAGAGGACAAGAAAAACGCCGTGCTGCGCATCGCAGATGAGGGAACGGGCATATCGGAGGAGATCCGGGACAAGATTTTCGATTTGTACTTCACGACCAAGAGCGAGGGAAGCGGCATCGGCCTGGCAATGACGTATCGCATTCTTCAGTTGCATCATGGGAGCGTAGAAGTACAATCAAATGTAAGCCGTGGTACGGAGTTCGTCTTACGGATTCCGCTCGCCGCCACGGAATGGGGACGCCGGCATCTTCAGCCGGCGAATATGGGAAATTCGGAAGGGAATGCAGGATGAAAGCGCTTGTAAAGAGCGTGGCATTGCTGCTGCCATTCGTACTGACAGGGTGCGTGCACAAAAACGACCAGGCGAAGAATCAGCCGCTCGCTCCGCCCATTGTCGACACGCCTCCGACGACACCTACGCCTTCCCCGACGGAGTTGCCGCCGCCCGTTGTCTCCGTTCCGCCCGCACCGACGGCGCAGATCACGCCGCCCGCTCAGCCGGAGCAAAAGCCTGTCAAGAAGCCTCATCATCCGAAGACGGACACGAAGAACACAGAGCAGGCTTCGAATGCCTCGAGCGAGGTTTCGGTAGTCAGTGCGATCGGCCAGCTGTCTCCCGGTGATCCCTCCGACCTGCGGCAACAAACGGTGGAATCGATTTCCTCGACCGAGCATGGATTGAAGGACATCAATCGCCCGCTGAACGATCAGGAACAAAAGACGGTCGCACAAATCAAGGAGTTCCTGAAGCAGGCGCGCACTGCGTTGACTTCAGGCGATGTGGATGGCGCGCACACCCTCGCCGTAAAGGCGAAAGTCCTATTTGGCGAGATCAGCCAATAGAACTCTACACGCGGAGCTATCGCTCTCCCCAACTCAGCTTGCTGCGCAGCGCTTCGAAGAAGCCGCTTTCCTTCAGCCGCACGAGATTGACCGTATTTTCCGACCGCCGGCAACGAATCTCATCGCCCAGTTGAAGGTTCACGGCTTGTTGCCCATCGACGGTAAGCAGACAGTTGGTCGGAACGCCTTCTACGCGCACCAAAACAGAAGCCTCGCCGCGCACGACGAGCGGCCGAAGCGTCAGTAAATGAGGACAGATCGGCGTGATCACGAGGGCATCTACATCCGGCGTGAGAATAGGACCGTTAGCAGCGAGTGTATAAGCAGTTGATCCCGTAGGTGTGGAAACAATAACCCCATCGGCCCGGAAACGCGCCACGGTTTTTCCGTCCAACTCCACTGCAAAATCGCCCATGCGCGCAATGTCGCCCTTCGAAACGACGACCTCGTTCAATGCTTCATAAGCAGAGTATTCTCTTCCCTCGCGCCATAAGCAGGAACGAAGCATGGCGCGGGCGTCCAATGTGTGGCAATCGTGGCACCATCCTTCGAGCGTCGCATACAGATCGCTCAGCCGAATCTCGGTGAGAAAACCGAGGAATCCGAGATTCACACCGAGGATAGGTATACCGGTTGCGGCGAAGATACGTGCCGCGGCGAGAAGCGTTCCGTCTCCTCCGAGCACGATCACGAGTACCAGCTCGTGCCGCGGCAGCTCAGCGCGATCCATTGCGGGTGCGTCTTGACAGTAGACTGCGCCCTCGCGGTCCAGGATGGGCTCGTACCGGTGGTCCTTGAGCCATGCAACCAACTGCGGAAGGATCCGGGCGAGCTCTTCTTTGTGTGGCTTGCTGACGATTGCGACGCGATTCATGCGGTCCCAGTGTAATGGATGAGGGGAAGAGCTTCGGTGAATGGACGTCATCCCTCTGGAGCAACGCCAGGATTGCGCGCATAGAGCAGAAATTCCTGGTTGCCTTCTACTCCGGTAATCGGTGAAGGGATCGTCTCGACGACGCGCCAGCCAAGTGCAGTGACGGAGGCCGCGACCTTATCGATGGCCAGCTTGTGCGCCGCTGGATCGCGCACGATTCCTCCCTTCCCGACATTCTCGCGCCCTGCTTCGAACTGCGGCTTGACGAGAATGACAGCCTCGTCCAAGTGAGGAGCCGCGGCCATGACCGGCTCGAGAAGCAACGTCGCCGAGATGAAAGAAACGTCCATCACAAGCAACGTGAGCACGGGAAAACCCCCTTCAGCGAGGGCAGTGGGCGCCAGGAATCGCGCATTGGTCCGCTCCACAAGCCGCACGCGCGGGTCGTTGCGCAGCTTCATCGCGATCTGGCCAAATCCGGTGTCGACTGCGGTCACCTGCGCTGCGCCTCGCTGTAGAAGGCAATCGGTAAATCCGCCTGTAGAAGCGCCAATATCGAGGCAGGCGCGCCCCGCGGTTTGAATCTGCCAATGGTCCAGGGCCGCCGCCAGCTTGACTCCACCCCGGCTCACGTACGGCATATCCTCGCCCAGCAGGCGAATCGAGGCATCCTCGGCAATCACCGTGCCGGACTTCTCAACCTTCTGTTCGTTGACGAGAACGCGGCCCGCGAGAATCAGAGCACGAGCGCGCTCCCTGCTGGGGACGAGCCCCCGCTGGACCAGAACTACATCGATACGTTCTTTTTTGCTGAGAGCTTCCTTCGCCATCTCACTGCTCGATCGGAAAATAAGCCGGCGGCTTTTGCTTGCACACATCCCTCGGCCGATTCCAGAACAGAGCGAGCACGGCCTCGGCGTTTTCGCTTCTGCGCCTGAAAGAGACCGGAATGCCAAGGGCCGTTTCCCTCGAGAAAGGCCTCTTCGCACGATATTGCATCGCAGACGTCTGAAGCGAAAATGCTCTATGGAAGCGTCTGGCACGAAGCCAGCGTCGCTGCGGCTGTGGCGCCTGGCAAATAGCAGGGCTGACCGGCGCCTGGACGCCGGCTCAAAGTGTTGCCGTTCCCGGATGTGCCGGTCTGCGTACTCACGCGCACGTCCACGACATTCCCTTCCACCAGAATCGTCGTGTCAACAATGTCTTGGTCCGTCCGAATGATGGTGAGATAGGGGCTATCGGGCGAAGCAACATAGACTTTGCCATACAGCGAATTCGACGTGGAGACAACGGTGCGCGGATGACCGACGACGGTGAGCGTCTTCTCCACAGTGTGGCTGAGCAGGTTCACGATCGTGACTGTACCGTCTGCTTGATTGGAAGTATAGGCCCGGCTGCCATCGGCAAGCGCGGTCACACTGGATGGGTTGGTGCCCACGGGTGTGGTAAAGGTTGTGCCAAAGGTCGGACTGTCGTTCCCGTACTCGTCGAGGCTGACATCAATCACCGTAATGGTGTTGCCGTCATAATTCGACACCACCAACTGCTGGGTCGCGGGAATGTATTCGCCGTAGACCGGCCCAGCGGTCGCGGTCATACCCGCTGTTCCATTCGGCGGAGTGATGCCGGTGTTCGTCACGGCAGTCGTCGAAAGCGGAAGTGTGGGATGGCAGGTGACCGGCTGGCCATTCTGGTTCGTAAACGGAGTGCAGGAATCAAGCGTGTTGAGCTGGCTGTTGATCACCGTGATCGTGTCGCTGCCCCGATTAAGAACAAAAAGGCGTCGATCGTCATTGCTCTGAATGGCATATACCGGGCAGACGCCGAGCGGAATGCGCGCCGACACCGTGTAACTCGTGGTCTCAAGCGAGTCAGCCTCCCCGGTCTGTGTCACCGTGGATGGTGCTGTGTTGCAGGTCATGTCCTGGTACGTGAGAGCGCTCGCCAGAGGTGTCGCCGTGGTATTCAAGCTCAGAGCGTAGTTGTGTTGCCCGAGGAGCGGCAATCCGACAATCATAGTCGGCGTGGGGGCAACGGGGATGGAAAGCTTGAAAGTCTCCGGGCTGCCGGTCAGCACATCTGCAACGTTTCCATTCAGGTCAGCTACCCAAAGGCCGGCAGAAGGCGAAAACAAGCCGACAGATTGGGACGCTGAGGGGAGCGTCGAGTAGGTAACGAACTTTTCCTGCAACTGACTTGAAACCGGGAAATTGGTCAGGGTTCCGTCGCTGTTAACGGTGTACCCGGTCGATCCACTCTCGTCCAGCGAGAAAGCAAGCGGACCGGGGCCAATGGGCGCCTGAGCCACAATGGTGTCGCCCGCGTAATCGAGAATGGTGGCGATGCCGGCAGTCGTCGGCGACGGAGACGAAATGACCACCGCAAGCGATTGCGGCTGCGGGGCCGGTCCGGTGGGATTGATCGGGGTGACAACTGGGCGGTACGTGCTTCCGCAACCAGAAACGAGGACGGCGACCGCAATGGCTACGCCTGATTGAATTAACAGCACACGCGTCCCGCGTGAATTCATGGGAAAAAGACTCATTCAGATCTTTCCTGCTTACCTCGTGATTGTAAATCAGCGAGCTCGGAAATCCGGTGGCATTGGAGTGGCGGCTCTCCTGCGGACAAGTGCCGAATCAACCTGGACATATCTCGGCCGGACAGTCGTTTATGCAAAGCGGCGTAGAGCTCCTTGTGGCTTTAGACGCTGCGTCGCATGCATTGGTATCCCAAAGGCTCCGCCGGTCAGCGCGACCGCCTTCCAGGGATCACGGAAGGCGACTTCAAGCGTCAGCGGGAAATGATCTCGACAATTGAAGAGTCGGCGCCATTCCAAGCGGCAGCTCCTTCGTGCTTGAGCTGTTGCTTCGCATCGTCCCAGTGCAAGTGTGTCACGGATCCAGCGCCCTTCTCATATGCGTAGGTTGTTCCATCATCGGAGAAGAGCGTGAAATTGGCATCCGCGCCAGGATAAACCCGGATCTTCTCGATGGCCTGTTCCTGGTGCGTGCTCTCGACCGGCATTCCCAGCGGAAGGATGGAACCTGCACGCACAAAAAGAGGAATCGTGTCGATGGGAGCGGCGACTTCGATCGTCTGCCCGCCATGCACGCGTTCGTTGGTCCAGTAGTTGTACCAGTCGTATCCAGCCGGCAGATAGACTTTGCGGCTCGTTGCACCCTGCTCCGTGATCGGCGCAACCAGAAAGGCCGGACCGAACATGTACTCGTCGCGCAAGTCGGCCACCTTCGGGTCGTTCGGAAAATCCAATGGCAGCGCACGCAGGAAGGGCGCGCCGGTCAGCCAAGTCTCGTAGCCAAGCGAATAGATGTAAGGCATCAGCTGATAGCGCAGCTTGAGATATTTCTCGAGAATCGGCTCAGCCTGCTTGCCGTAGGACCAGACTTCATTCTCCAGGCGGCTCCCGTGCGTCCGCATAATGGGCAAGAACGTTGCGAATTGGAACCAGCGCGTGTAGAGCTCGGGGTAGTCGTCGTAACCGCCCACATTGGCCCGCGCGTCGGATGGGTCAAGCAGCGGCGGATGCGCCGGATGGTGTTCCGATGGCAAATACTGCCATCCGCCGGTATCGTTCGACCAGTAGGTAATTCCCGAAGCCGAGAAATCGAGACCCGTCGGAATCTGCCGTCGCAGAGTGTCCCATGTGGGAAAAATATCGGAGGACCAGACAATCGCCCCGTTGCGCTGCACTCCAAGGAACGCATCGCGCGATAGGATCAGCGCACGCCGATTCGGCTCGTCTTTACGGAATCCGTCATAAAGTGCGCCCGTGTGAAAGAGCGGATAGACATTGAAGAATTGCGTACCAGGTCCGATGTGAAAGTAGGCGCCGTTGGGAGGAAGATCGGGCTCAGTCTCGTCCGCCCAAAGCGAATCGAATCCTTTGCTCAGAATGTTTTCGTGGATCGTCTTCCAATACCATGCGGCGGCATCCGGGTTCGTGGTATCGATGTCGGAACCGGCACGATCGTACGGAAGGCCATCGATGGGCTTTTCATCGGCGGTATGAATGAACCAGCCATTCTTCAGGATCTCCGAATAAAACCGGTCATCCGGCACAAACCGCGGCCACACGCTGATCATGGTCTCAAATCCCATGTCATGGAGCTGCTTGTTCATCGCGGACGGATCAGGCCAGAACTTGGGATCGAGGTCCATCTGTCCCATCTTCGTGTAGTAGAACCAGTCGACCACGATCACATCGGCAGGAAGATGCCGGTCACGATACCCCTTGGCCACGGCAAGCACTTCCTCCTGGCTTGCGTAGCGCTGCTTGCACTGGATGTAGCCGTAAGCAGCCTTGGGTAGCATCGGCGTCGGCCCGGTGAGTAGCCGATAGCCTTGATAGATTTCGTCAGCCGTCGCTCCCGCAATCACGAAAAAGGAAACACGGTCGCCGACCTCGCTGATCCAGCGAGTCTGCTCGTTGAAGCCCGGCTCGATGGTGGTTTTCGAGGGATTGTCCCAGACGAGACCGTAGCCTTTGTTGGTGATGAGAAACGGAACGCAGCTGCTTGGAGCAGCGGGAGCCGTATAGTCCTGCCAGCAGCGGACTGCATGGCCGCGGTGATCGAGAAATCCTTCCTGGTTCTCGCCAAGGCCGTAGTAGTGCTCGTCATCCGGCGAAACAAACGTGGCGCCGACCACATAAAATTCAGGATCGTTTGGACGCCGGTCGTTGGCCAGTTCCGCTGTGCCCTCTTTGTGGTTGGGAACGGCCTGTGACCACCCCGTCATTTCGAGCAGTTTCTGGCCTTCTGGCGTGGTGAAGGTGATGTGCGCTCCCGGAGTCGACCCGTTGAAGTACTTTCTGATATCGACTTCGGTTTGCAAGCGCGGATGGGCAGATGAGTTCGGGCGTTCTACTGTAGCAACGATCGTGGAAGACTGATAAACATCGGCTTTTTCCGTCTGGCTCGACGTCCATCCAGAAACATCGGGCGATCCGACGAAACCATAGCCCGGTTTGGCAACAGCTGGGTCGTGCTGAAGACTCAACGTCACGCGGAGAATGTTGGGCGCGTACGGCTCGAGAACGATCGTTTCGCCTTTCCTGTCGAGTTCAAGCCGCTGTCCCCCAACCTGTGCGCGGAGATACCCGGCCATGAGTGCGATTACGACGAAAAGCGCGAAGAAGCGTGAATACCTATTCATGAAGGCCTCCCAAGCAGAAAGAACTGGACCCCGGTGAAATGCATGGTTGTGGCGCGCCCCTGAGTGTAAACCGAACGGCCAGCGGAGTTCACCAGTGCCTCTTGATGCAGCACGATACGATGAGGCGTGGACCAGTTGAAGCTGAGATGGCAATCGAAAGCCGTTCTTTTATTCGTGGTGCCCGTCGTGGCGATCGACGTGATATTCCAAGCCCGCTGGTGGGCCGCCCAGGCACCATCTGTCGCGATCTGGACCCTCGGCTTGAGCACGCTGCTGGGCTTGTTGGCCTGGACCGCACGGTCTGCGACGCTCGGAGCCGCCGTCACCGGCGCTGCGGTCACCGCGAGCCTCATGTTTTCGACTGCCATGACGTTCCCCTACGAACCATGGCGAACTGGACTAATGCCCGTGATGGCGGTTTTGATCCTGACATCGATCTCTACGCGCCTCGGGCGCAAACGCAAGGAGCACTTGGGAACAGCGGAGAGCAGCAGAGGGCGCAAAGCGTCGCAGGTAGCCGCAAATCTCGGTGTGGCTGCGTTGGTTTCGTCTGGTGTGGCGCAAAGCTGGCAGATCAATCAAGGTTGGCTCGGGCTGGCGAATCTTGGCCCTTCGGCTGTCTTCACCGTAGGACTTGCGGCTCTATGCGAAGCCGCTGCAGACACGGTGTCGTCTGAGCTGGGTCAACTGCTCAACAAGCCTCGCATGATCACGACGCTGCGCGAAGCAGAACCGGGTACAGATGGCGCGATCAGCTACGGCGGCACCATGGCAGGCGTAGTCGCGGCCGGAGTGGTGGCGCTTGTAGGGTCAGCCGCGCTGCGGGCAGACCGGACAGTGTTTGCCGTGAGCTGGGTGGGCGGAATCTTCGGATTGCTTTTCGACAGTGTGCTCGGTGCGACGCTGGAGCGGCGAGGATGGCTTAACAACGATGCCGTCAACTTTTTGTCGAGCGCGAGTGCGGCAGCATTCGCGCTCGCAGCCCTGTCTGTTCTCACGCACACAAACATGCTCCACTGAACTGCCGAATCCGCTCCAGGGCCCGGTCCTCACTCGATGTGAAGCCGCCACGCCGTATAACTTAGAATCTCGTGAAGAATAGATTCCAAATCGGAATTTCCGCCCTCAACAATGACTCGAGGACGCGGAGACGTAAGCACATCTAGCCCGTTGGCGGCGCAGATGGCATGGATGCGGAAGAGATGCGTATCGTCGCTCACAACCACGAGGCGACGGAAGCGGTTGGTGCGCGCAATTGCTGCGAGGCGGCGTGCTGCTTCCGCAGTACTGCGGCTTTCGGTTTCGGCAATGATGGCGGACTCGGGAATCCCGACGCTCATCAGGTATTCCCGGCCGACGCCGCCCTCTGAAAACTGGTCGCCGCCATCGCCACCCAGCGCAACGATCAGGGGAGCGATGCCCCGGTTATAAAGTGCTGCGGCATGGTCGAGGCGCGCGCGAAATACCGGGGAGGGCCGGCCATCGTATTCCGCCGCGCCAAAAACAGCGATTGCATCGGCTGGGCCGGCCTGGTCTCGGCCTGCAAATTGGTCGATCTGGCCATAGACCCATGCGCCCCAACAGAGAGCACCGACGATCAAAACAACGATTGCGATAGAGACGACGCGGACAATCCAGATGTGCTGCTTCGAACTGGATCGTGCTGCGGCCATGCGGACAATCTTAACGCTGGAGCACCATGACAATCTCGTGCGTGGGAATAGCTCCCTCGCGCAAAATCTCCCACCGGCCCGGCCCAAGCGACAAATCTACAATCGTCGTCGGTAGAGAGCGGGCCGTCGGTCCCCCGTCGATGATCAGCGGAATGCGATCGCCGATCTGGTCGCGAACACAGGCGGCGTGGGTGCACTCCGTGGCGCCTTGCAGGTTGGCTGAAGTCGCCGTAATCGGCAGCCCAAATTCTTCAACCACGGCGCGCGGGATGGCCGCGTCCGGGACGCGCAAAGCGACGTTGCCCGTGTTGGCAGTCGACCGCAAGGGCAGCTTGGTTCCTGCCCGAACAATAATTGTGAGCGGACCAGGCCAGAAACGATCCGCCAGCTTGTCGAGCAGTGGATCGCTGTCGCGGGCCAGTGTATAAGCCTGCGATAGTGACGAGATCAGGAGAGAGAGCGGCTTGTGCTTCTGGCGAGTCTTGATGCGGTAAATGCTCTCGACCGCCTGAAGATTTACGGGATCGACGGCGAGGCCGTAGAAGGTATCGGTGGGCAATGCCACGACGTAGCCTTTACGCAGACAGGAGACAATGTAACTGATCCGGTCCGGTTGGGGCTCATCGGGATGGACGCGCAATATTTCCGCGGACAAGAAAGTCTACCTCGGTTCCCGAATTGCAGAAGCCACAAAGACGGAAGCTATCACAGCACCAGCCGTGGTGCAAGCGCGCAGCGCACATGACTGGATCGAGCCCCACCGAGAGAGCATAGAATCTGCATGGAGACCCGGACGAATCGTAAATATGCCTCTCCTCCGTATTGTACAGAGTAAGCAGAACAGCCGCGTGAAGGAGTTGCGGCGCGCCCTCGCGAATCCGAGCCGCGAAAAGGGCAGTTTGGCCGGCATCGAAGGGCCAAATCTCCTCTTCGAGGCGATGCGCGCTGGGCTGCGGATACCGTGTGTGTTCGCATCCGAAGGAAGTGAAGCGTTGCTGGAAAAGCTGGAACTCCCCGCCGACACGGAAGTGCTCATTCTGTCCCAGGATGTCCTGCGCTCTGCGCTCACGACGGAGACTCCACAACCGATCGCAGCCCTTGTCGAACCGCCGGATTGGACATGGCATGACATCCTCAAGGGCCGCAGCGATGGCATGGATACGACCGATCCTCTTGTTCTCGTATTGTCTGGCCTGCAAGACCCAGGAAACCTGGGCACCATCGTGCGCTCGGCTGAAGCTTTCGGCGCTCATGGTGTTCTCTCTCTTCCAGGCACGGTGAGCCCGTGGAATCCAAAAGCGGTCCGGGCCTCCGCAGGAAGTATCTTTCGGGTTCCCGTCCTGGCTGGCAAAACGAAGGAATCGATCGACCGCCTTCGAGAGTCCGGCTTGAAGATCTACGCTGCAACGGCTCGCGCGGCTCAACCCGTCGATCTTGTGAACCTGGGCGAGCCGGTGGCACTCCTCATCGGCAATGAAGGCAACGGCGTTCCAGCAGACCTGGCGGCACAGGCAGACGGAGCGATCACCATTCCCTGCCCCGGCCCGGTGGAAAGCCTGAACGCAGCCGTTGCGGCGAGCGTGTTGCTGTATGAAGCCTCCAGACAGCGATTGATGCAAAGCGGAGGACCGCTGATTCCTCGAGGGGGTTCGCGATGAGCCTGTTTGATGGCGAACCAGAAGGCCCGAAAGGGCCGCGCATCACCGCGCCCCTTGCAGAGAGAATGCGGCCGCGAACCCTGGAAGAATACAGCGGTCAGGAGCATCTGCTCGGCCCTGGCAAGCCCTTGCGCGTGCAGATTGAGCGCGACGCGCGGGGCACGGGCGAACTGGGTTCTATGATCTTCTGGGGTCCGCCGGGCGTGGGAAAAACCACGCTTGCCAAAATCATCGCTGAGACCACCAAAGCCAGCTTCATCGAGTTTTCCGCCGTCATGAGTGGCATCAAGGAGATCAAGCAGGTCATGGTCTCCGCCGCACAAGCCGCCGAACTGCACTCGCGCACCATTCTCTTCGTCGATGAGATTCACCGCTTCAACAAGGCGCAGCAGGATGCCTTTCTGCCCTACGTCGAACGCGGGACAATCCGGCTGATTGGCGCGACCACAGAGAACCCTTCCTTCGAAATCATTTCCGCGCTGCTCTCGCGCTGCCGCGTGTATGTGTTGCAACCCCTGAGTGAGGAGCGCATTGTTGCGCTTTTGCGGAGAGCAATTGAAGATCGCGAGCGAGGCCTCGGCGCAATGGAATTGAAGGCCGACGACGACGCTCTCGCGCTGATGGCCAGCTATTCAAGCGGCGATTGCCGCAGCGCCTACAACATGCTGGAAGTCGCAGCGCAGCTGGCGCTGGAGGGAGCCCAACACATCGACAAGGCCCTCGCCACCGAAGCGATCCAGCAACGTGTACTGGTCTACGACAAGTCTGGCGAAGAGCACTACAACCTGATCTCGGCGCTCCACAAGAGCGTCCGCAACAGCGATCCGGATGCCGCTCTTTACTGGCTGGCGCGGATGTTTGCCGCTGGGGAAGACCCACTCTATCTCGCGCGCCGAGTCGTCCGCATGGCTGTCGAAGACATAGGCCTGGCTGCACCCGAAGCGTTGAATCTCTGCTTGTCGGCAAAGGAGACCATCGATTTCCTGGGCTCGCCGGAGGGTGACCTCGCGTTGGCTGAGGCAGTCGTCTACCTGTCGCTCGCCCCGAAATCGAACGCGGTCTACACGGCCTATGGCGCGGCCCAGCAGGAGATCGAACAGACCCGCCAGGAACCGGTCCCGCTGCACTTGCGCAACGCCCCAACCCGCCTGATGAAGGAGCTGGACTACGCCAAGGGCTACCGCTACGCGCACGACGAGGAGGACAAGGTCGCAGACATGGACTGCCTGCCCGATTCGCTCCGCGGGCACACCTACTACCATCCCACGCAGGAAGGTCGCGAGAAACTACTGGCCCAGCGGATGGAGGAGATCCGCCGCATCAGGACAGCAAAGCGCGGCAGTTGAAATCGCTCGTGTTATTCTTTGCCGGAAAGCAAGACCATGCATCCTGCCAAAGCTCTCCTCATCGCCGTGCTGAGCCTCAATGCCGTCGCGCAGGCGCCGCAGATCCCGCCAACAGGGATCAAGAAAGATGCAGCTGTAAGGAAAGAAACCGTGCAGTCGCCCTTCTACGTCGCCGGCTATGTCGTGCGCACCAACAACGCCGCGGAAGCCAGCGGTGAAAGCAAAATCGGTCCGCTCTGGCAGCGCTTCATGCAGGAAAACCTTGCCGCCCGGATTCCGAATCGCGCCGATTCAGCCTTCACCGTCGTTTATTCGAATTACGCCAGCGATGAAAATGGCGACTACGACTACCTGCTCGGCGCCCGCGTCACGTCGGTCGATTATCCTCCCGCCGGGATGAGTTGGAGGAGGGTCGAGCCTGCGACCTACGCCGTCATCCTTACGGACAAAGGCCAGATGCCCAGTGTTCTGCAGGCAGCATGGGACCGCATTTGGCATATGTCGCCCGGAGAACTGGGCGGCAAGCGCGCGTTCATCACCGACTACGAAATCTATGACCAGCGCACCGCCAATTCGCAGGACGCACAAGTCGAAATCCACATCGGCCTAATGCCCGCCTCGAAATAACGGACAGGGCGGTTCTCTCGTTTCCTACTCCGTATACTTCACCGAACAACCGTACGGCCGCGTATAGGGCGTAGCCACTGGCTTGCCCGCCATCGCCTCGGTCAGTGCATCGGAGACGTAATTGTGCGCGCCGCGAACGTCGTCCGGGTCGGGCGTAGGCCGGTCGTCGATGGCGCCCGAGTAGATGAGCTTGCCGGACGGATCGATGACGTACATTTCAGGCGTTGTTTTGGCATTGTAGAGACGGCCGAGCATGCCTAAAGTGTCCAGCAGCACCGCAGTCGGCGCGGCATCCATCTTGGAGACGTATTCGTTCTCCTGTACAGGCGTCACGTAACCCTGCTCGCCAGGTGCGGAAGAAATCACCGTAAACCACACTACGCCTTTCGCGGTCCACTCCTTTTGCAGCGCCTGCATGTTTCCAGAGACATAATGCTTGCGCGTGTAGGGGCAGCCCTGGTTGTGCCATTCAAGCACGACATACTTGCCGTGGAATTGATCCAGCGCTTCAGTCTTGCCTTGAGAATCGGGTGCAGTGAAAGCCGGTGCAGGCGCGCCCACGCGGGCTTCTTGTGCAGCTGCAGAAAGAGACAGCGACGCGACCGCCACTAAAACCAATCCGGAAAATCGAGAAAGAGACGCCATGGGAGTCAACCTCCTTGGGAAGATTGGGGATGATTTTGAGGGCTGCTTTCCTGATTTGCTTCAAACTGGGCTTACTTCGAATTGGACGTTGCTGCCGCGGACTGGGTTGCGGAGTGAGGCAGATTTCCGAGGGCTTCCGTCACAATCCCGGGCGTCAGCACCTCCGGCAGCAGCCGAGGACTGGCTTCGCCGGGAACGTAAAGGACGTAAGCTGGCACACCACTGCGGCCGAGGCTAGCGAGGGTCTGGCCGATTGCGTCGTCGTGATGTGTCCAGTCCGCCCGCAGCAAGGCAACATTGGCCTCAGCAAAAGCTTTCTGCACTTCGGGCCGACTGAGAGCAACACGCTCGTTGACCTGGCAACTCAGGCACCAGCTTGCGGTGAAATCCACAAAGGCCGGGCGGCCCTGTGCCTGATAGCGGCTCACCGCCTCGGCAGTCCATGGTTCCCAACCACCCTGCGTCGCAGTGGTAGCGGCGGCCGAAGGCGTAGCGGCTAGCTTCGCAGGTGCGAACGCGCTGACCGCGACAACGCCAAGCAAAACTACTGAGGCAACAGCAGTTGCCCACCGTTGCGCAGGCCAGCGGCTCAAAAACCAGCCGGCAATCGCGACAAGCAACAGGCTCGTCAGCAGAGCGGCAAGAATGGCTGCCCCGTACGCTTGTGCCAACACCCAAGCCAGCCAGATCACTGTGGCAAAGATGGGGACAGCGGTTGCCTGTTTCAGCAGATCCATCCAGACGCCGGGGCGCGGAAGAAAACGCGTCCAGGCCGGCTGCAAAGTCAGCGCCACGTATGGAGCAGCAAGACCGAGAGCCAACGCCGTGAACACAGCGAAGGTGACGGCTGCAGATTGCTGCAGTGCGTAGCCGATGGCTGCACCCATGAACGGCGCGGTGCAAGGCGTCGCCACGACAACGGCAAGAACGCCCGTAAAAAAGGTGCCGGCGTAACCTTGCTTGGCGGCAAGCGATCCGCCGGCGCTCGTGAGCGTCAGGCCAATTTCAAACTGCCCGGCAAGCGAGAGTCCCAGGAAAAAGAGGAGCGACGCCATCAGCGCCAGAAAGATCGGCGATTGAAACTGGTAACCCCACCCGAGATGCGCGCCTGCCGCTCGAAGCACAAGGAGCGCCGCAACGAGCGCCCAAAATGACAGTAGGATTCCGGCAGCATAGATGAATCCGTGAGCACGAAGAACGTGCCGCTCTTCGTTGCTCGACCGCACCAGGGCAAGGCCCTTGATGAACAGCACGGGAAAGACACACGGCATCAGGTTGAGGAGCAAGCCACCGAGAAAAGCCAATCCCGATGCCTTGAGCAACTCCGACCCGGACGAAACGGGGACACGCGGAGCAAAGGGCGCGGCCGATTGCCCCGCTGATTGCTGGGCTGCAACCGGCGCCGGCGATTGCGTCGGCGCGGCCGCACTTGTTAGCGCCGTTGCTGCAGAGGATGGCGCTCCGCCGGCAACGACGCCCGGCGCCGCGACCAGGTCGAATGCTCGGCCACCGGAGAGTTCTAGAACGCCGCGCAGTTGTTCGGGATTGGCAGTGAGATTCGCGTCCTTCTTCAGGTCGAGAATCAACCCCTTGCTCGTGGACGTGAGCTTTTGAGGAGATGGGTTATCGAGGACATTCTGATCGGCCGGAAAAAACTCTGCCGTCGTCTCGCGTTGACCGGTCGTGACCGCGAGGCGGAATCCCGATCCTACCGGCTGAAAAACGGCTTTGACTCCCGCGGGAGACGGTTTCGGAAGTTCCGCCGCGAACCGCTTGATAAGCGCCGCATCAGGGTCCGACGAAAGCGAACTCGCCGGATGGTCGGAAACGTTCTTAGTCAGGTCCAGTTCTGCTTTGCCGGGAATGCAGACCTCACGGCACACAAGCCAATCCACCTTGGCATGCAGATCGGCCGGACCCGTCTTTGCCGTCTTGGCAACTTGGATCGAGAACGGAAACACCACCTCGTTCTCATACCCGAAATCCATCAAAGGGCCGAGTGGGAGACGCGTGGGAGCCGGAAACTGAAGCGCGCTTGCACTGATTCCATCCGGAATTGTCCACTTGATATGCGGCGGTTCACCCGAATCACCCGCATTCTTCCAATAGATATGCCACCCCGGCTCAAGCTTGAAATACAGTCCAGCGGGATTCGGCTTGGCCCCTTTGCCGAGAGAAATCCCGGGCACAAGCAATTCGACGTGTAAATGGGTGCCATCGGCCGCAGCATGCGGATCCTTCGCCTCGCCAGATGAGACGCGACTGACGGCTGCCGCCGGCAGCGCGGCCGCAAAAAAAGCTACAAGCGCGAGATGAAGGTAAGAGGGGCGCATTCCAGCAAAAGGGACTCCTCTCTTGGACGATTCACGGGATACATTGGTCGCTGAAAGTTGAATCTCGGGCGCAGGCAAATTCATGTCTGATCAGGTCCCGCCGACGCGAACCGCGCATGTTCCCTGAAGATGCAGTCGTTCTGCACACACTTGACTCCGGCGGCGCGGGCGCGAGCGACTGCCTCGTTGTGGATCACATCGTCCTGTAGCCACAAATAAGGAATGGAGAGTCGAATCACATCGTCCACAAGGCCGGGGACATGTTCAGAGGCGCGAAAAACATCCACCAAATCGATGCCCGCGCCGGTCTGGTCGCGCGCGGCCGCTTGCGCCGACTCGAGATCCGGATAGCAAGGTAGACCAATGACCTCTTTAAGAGCAGGATTCACGGGCAACACGCGATACCCGTTGGAAGCAAGATAAGTGCCGATATGATGGCTGGCGCGCCACGTCTTGTCGCTCATGCCAACAACGGCAATCGTTCGCGCCTTCTGCAGTATTTCCGCGATGACTTTAGGATCATTCATGGTCGGTTGGATGGGGCCTAAGGCTTCAACGTGCAAGTTTTCTGTGGCTGCTGTCCTGCAGGCGAATCCAGCGGTCGCCGTACATATCCAGCCACGATCCAATGGGCTCGTCCTTTTTGTTGTCCGACCCGAAGCGCAGAATGTTCCCGTCCAGGTCTTCCACCTGCATCTCAAGCGCCCATTCGTAATTGGTGGGCGGGTTGCGAATCTTCGCGCCGGAGGCAACAAACTCCTGATGCAGCGCCTCCACATCTCTTCCATCAATCCACACCCAACTCCCTGGATGTCCTTGGTCGCCGGCGCTCAGAAACAAACTGGATTTGCCGCGCGAGATCGATGCGAAAAACGATTTTTGGCCTTCCGGGAATTCCCAGTTGACCCTGAATCCAAGCTTGTGAACGTAGTAGTCAACGCTTGCGGCGACATCGTTCACGCGAAGGATCGGGATCACCCCGCCCAGCTCGACGGCAGTTTTCTGTGGCGTCGCTGCAGTTGACATGACCGGTTACCTCCCTGCACGAATGGGATCCGTGCTCTACACATCCAAATCATCTTCAGGCCCCGCGGAGACTTCTGTCCCCCGCCGTTTGGCTAACAGATAGCCGCGCAGAAATGGCTCCAAATAGCCATTCAGCACCTTGTCCACGTCGCCCACTTCAACCTTGGTGCGATGGTCCTTCGCCATCCGGTATGGCTGCAGGACGTAGGACCGGATCTGTGAGCCAAAATTGATCTCGAGCTTCGAGTCTTCGAGCTTCTTGCTTAAAGCGCGCTTCTTTTCGAGCTCGTACTCATAGAGCCGCGACCGGAGCATCTTCATCGCTTTTTCGCGGTTCTTGTGCTGCGAGCGCTCATTCTGGCATTGCACCACAATGCCCGTTGGTAAATGCGTCATGCGCACGGCGGAGTCCGTGGTGTTCACGTGCTGGCCGCCCTTGCCGCCGGATCGGTACGTGTCGATGCGCAGGTCTTCCTGCTTGATATCGATTTGGATCGAATCGTCGATCTCCGGCGAAACATACACCGACGCGAACGAAGTGTGCCGCCGCTTGGCCGAGTCGAACGGCGAGATGCGCACCAGGCGATGGACTCCGCTCTCGCCTGCAAGCAGTCCAAAGGCATACTCGCCTGTGATGGTAAAGGTCGCAGACTTGATCCCCGCCTCGTCGCCATCCTGATAATCGTTCATTTCTGTTTTGAAGCCTTGCTGCTCTGCCCAGCGCAGATACATGCGCAACAGCATCTCCGCCCAGTCCTGGCTTTCCGTACCACCTGCGCCGGGATGCACGGTGACGATCGCATTCAGGGGATCGGCTTCTCCGGACAACATGGTCCGAGCCTCGAGCTCCTCGGCAAATGTAGCGAGAGCTTTGATGTCGCGTTCAAGGTCGGCGAGCACGTCTTCGCCCTCACGCGCCAACTCAAAATAGGCTTCGATGTCGCTGGTGCGGCGCAGCAGTCCCTCGTCATCGGCCACCAACGCTTCAAGACGTTTGCGATCGCGCATGAGGGGTTGGTTCGCCCCGGTGGTAGACCACATGGCCGGATCGGCAAGTTTGGTTTCTATTTCGGAAAGTTCTCTGCGGATGCGAGCCGGGTCAAAGATACTCCCGCAGGTCGCGGACTTGGTCGCGCACGGGAGCATAGGCGAATTCGAGATCGTTTAATGACACTGTTTGCTCTTATGACCTGACTTTGATTTGAAGTTTGGGATCGAGACTGGCACGGAAGGCCCAGACCAGAATGCCCATTGCCAGTATGGCACATACCCACGCGAAAACGTCTCCGTGCGCGGAGTAGAACGTGATGTCGTCGCGGAACCCATATTCCGCAGGTAAGGCATCCGTCCGATGACGCGGAATACTCTGGCGCACCCGGCCGTAGGGATCAATCGCCGCCGTGACCCCGTTGTTGGTGTCCCGCAGAACCCATCGCCGGTTCTCGACAGCCCTCATGCGCGCCATGTTCAGATGCTGCCATGGCGCACTCGTGTCGCCGTACCATCCGTCGTCGCTCACGTTCACAAGCACCTCGGCTCCGAGGCGAGCGAACTGCCGTACCTCATCGGCGAAGACGGCCTCATAGCAAATAAAGACGCCGTAGCGATGTCCATTGAGGTGGAAGACTTCGCGCTCGTTGCCGCGTGTAAACTCAGCGACTCGTCCGGTGAGTTTATGCGCAAAAAACAATAGGTCTTTGAAGGGAATGTACTCGCCGAACGGCACGAGGTGGATCTTGTCGTAGCGACCGATCCGAACCCCGTCCGCGCCGACGATCATCGCGGAGTTGTAATCCCGCCAGTTTTGATCTCCCGGAGCAACATCCATCCCGACTGACCCGACCACCAGCGGCGCCTGAACTGTCCGCGCGATAGACGCCATTCCCTGCTGAAACCGAGAATCCTGCTCCGCAAATGGCGCCGGGGATTCGGGCCACGCGACGAGATCGGGGTGCGTGGGATACGGTGGGCAAACAATCTCCCCAGCCGGCGCACCAGTCTGCGGAATGCCTGCAATGTAGGTCTTGCATTGCTCTTCCGCGAGTTTCACAAACTGATCCATATGGCGATTCCATTCGGCGCCGGGCCATGCATCCTCGGAGCCGACATCGAGATCCGGTTGGATCAGTACGGCAGTAGCGGAACCCGGCGCGTTGGGCCCAGGCAGAAAAACTCCTGCCCACCCGCCGATGAGCAAGAGTACCCCCACTGCACCGAAAAAGAGGCGCTCTTTTCGGCCTCTTAAGACCAGCGAGCCGGCAACGAGTGCATTCACCGCAACAAGCACAAAACTGATCCCGTAAACCCCTGTCCACGGCGCGAGTTGATTGACGAGTCCGTTGTCGACCTGCGAGTAACCCAGTTGGTCCCACGGCACAGAGGTGATGCGGGCTGCGGCAAGTTCCAGGGCCGTCCAAAGGACGGGTGCCGCCGCCAACGCGAGACGTGTGCTACCCGTGGCGCGGCGCACCAGCATCACGCTCAGCCCGAACAGGCCGAAATAAAGACCCAAAACCAGACTGAACCCGATGAGCAGCAACGTAGGCGCCAGAATCGGCATATCGCCATAGCGCATCATGGTGTCGCGAATCCAATAGCAGTTGCCGCAATACCACAGGATCCCGCAGACGTAGGACAACAGGAATGCCCGACGCAAGGGCCGCGAGCTCTCGATCATTGCAGGAGACAGAATTGCCCAGAGAAGTGGAACAAGGCCTAACCAGGCAAAGATACTTCGCCACGGGGACATCGGCCCCGCCAACGGAAACGGTAATTCAAGCAAGCCGGCAGAAAGACCGGCAGCCGCCCAAAATTTCCACGAACCAAGATGCATTCTGGGGCGAGTTTACTGCATCGCGTTTAAACACGTTGCGTTGCGCACGGCCACCGGGATATTGACGCTATTGAGCCGCTCCAAAATCGGGCGTTAAATCTGCCGGTTTGTTTGTGGAATTGAGGCGAAAAGCCGCTACAATCGAAGGCATGCAATTCGCAATCCTTGGCATGCGGCTTCTCGAAGTGATGTTTTTCGTGGGGCTCGCGGGGTCGACCATCGTCGTCTTGATTAGCTTTGTTGAAGATGCGAAGGAACTATTCGGAGATGAGTAACCGGCGCATCGTGACTCTGGGAACATGCATGGAGTTATTCAGGACAATCTAGCCATTTTCATTGACTAAGTATTAATTCAGAAATACACTCAGCCGAGGGCGGCGGGATTTTTCGCTCCTTCAGGACTCTGAAAGACCGACAGTAGTGTCGGTACTTGCTGATGGCATCTTCTCGAACGACCGTAGCCCCTCCTTCGGACCGCGTGCGGCTCATCGTGGCATCCTCCGTGATGCTCACGTTTATCTCCTTCTGGCGTGCCGCCGCCATCGTTCTCAATGACCTTGGATCATCGGCGTTTTACGCGGGTGGCATCGCCGAACAGGCGGTCGGAGCCGCCGCTCCCTGGTTCATCCTCGGCATCATGCTGTTCAGTTTCGCGGTGCGCGCGGTCTACGTCGAGAGTTGTTCGATGTTCACCCGCGGCGGCGTCTATCGCGTGGTCAAAGAAGCTCTCGGCGGCACATTCGCCAAGTTGAGCGTGTCGGCTTTGATGTTTGATTACGTCCTGACGGGCCCGATCTCCGGCGTTTCCGCAGGCCAATACATTACCGGGTTAATGAACGAGTTAATGACGGTCGCAGCGCAGAGTCACTGGCTGCCTCCCGCATTAATGGATGCGCACGGCAACCCCTTCCAGTTCGCCATGAATTCAACATCGGCTGTGTTTGCAGCCGCAGTCACCATCTATTACTGGTGGCAAAACATCAAGGGTATTGAAGAATCAAGCGACAAGGCACTGCGGGTTATGCAAATCACCACCGTAATGGTGGTCATTTTGCTGATCTGGGGAAGCTATTCGGTACTTATGCGGGGCGCACATCTTCCGCCTGCGCCCATTTCATCGAATCTCAAGTTCAGTGACGATGCGCTGGGATTTCTTAAGGGAACGCGATATGTCCCGATCCTGGGCTTATTCGGGATCCTGATGGCATTCGGCCACTCCATTCTCGCCATGTCCGGCGAAGAGAGCTTGGCCCAGGTTAATCGCGAGATAGAGCATCCGAAGCTGAAAAATCTCAAGCGCGCGGCAATTGTCATCGCCATCTATAGTCTGATTTTTACCGGCGGCGCGACACTATTAGCCTCCATGCTCATTCCGACATTCGAGCGAACCCATATTTATCAGGACAATCTGATTGCGGGCCTCGCAATGTACATGGTCGGGCCGGATTTCTGGCGCATTGCGTTTCGCATCTTTGTTGTGTTCGTAGGTTTTCTCATCCTGTCAGGTGCCATTAACACGTCGATGATCGGTTCGACTGGCGTCTTGATGCGCGTAGCGGAAGATGGAGTTCTGACCGACTGGTTCCGCAAGCCACATCCAAGATTTGGAACGAGCCACCGGATCGTCAACCTCGTCTTCGGGCTCCAGATGTTCACGATTATTGTGACCCGCGGCAACGTCATCACATTGGGCGAGGCTTATGCCTTCGGCGTCATCTGGTCATTTACATTCAACAGCCTCGCCATGCTCGTGCTGCGCTGGAAGTATCATGGCGAGCGCGGATGGAAGGTTCCCCCGAATATCAAAATCGGCAAGACGGAAGTCCCCGTTGGACTTTTTTGCGTCTTCCTTGTCTTGCTTTCAACCGCAATCACGAACCTCTTCACTAAGTCGGTAGCTACGGTCAGCGGAGTGCTGTTTGCCGCCGTATTCTTCATTATTTTCACCGTATCGGAACGGCAGAACCTCCGCAAACACGCCCTGACTGCGCGCCAGATGAGAGACCACTTTCAACTGGAGCATCAGGACAACATCAGCAGAGAATCGGTAGCGATTCGCCCCGGTGCAATCATGGTCACGATGCACGATGCGGCCAACCCAGTTGCGCTCAAGTGGGTGTTGTCGCGGACCAAGACCGAAGATCGGGACGTCGTTGTATTGAGCGTGCGCATGATGGGCGTCGGTGGTCCTGAGTATCTCAGTGCAGAGCAACAGAGCTTCAGCGAGCACGAGCAAATGCTCTTCACCAAGGCTGTTTCCGTTGCCGAAAGCTTTGGCAAAAAGGTTTCCCTGCTCGTGGTTCCCGCCGGCGACATTTTTGCCGCCTTGGCACAGGGCGCCAACTCGCTCGAGGTTGACTCAGTTGTCTCAGGGATTTCCAGTTCCATGACTCCAGAGGACCAGGCATTTCACCTTGGACAGGCCTGGGAAGCACTGCCTGAACCGAAACGGCAGTTCAACTTCTTCGTCATCGGCGCCACTGGCGAGACCAGCGTGTTTTACATCGGGCCTCACGCTCCGACGCTCAGCCCCGATGATGTTCAATTGGTGCACAGGTTGTGGCTGAATATGAAGCGCGATCCTTCGGTCCAGGATTTGCACCACAGCGACATCATCACCTATGCATTGACGCGGTTGGCGGGCCAGTACGCGCGTGAAAAAGCCGAGATCCTGCGCGAACTTCGCAACTATCGTGCCGCCGAGGCGCCGAGCCTGCGCATTGGCAGTCAGGAGATCTCCGGATCCCCCTCTGCCCAGCACAGTCAGAGTTCGCAGCCGGTGAAATATACGCGCGAGCTTTAGTTCTTAGTTGAGATCGAAGTTAGAAACCCATTCGGCAGCAAGAATCCAGACAGAAGACAAAAGTGCCCCATAGGTTAAAGACTTATGAGGATCACCCATCTCGGATATTGCTCATCTTCGAAATGAAGTGTCATTTCACATCATTAAGTGACTTTAGTTACATAGTGCCTTTGGTGCTTTTCGAAGGTATCTTTTCGTGCCGGAGCTCACTTATTTCACACTATTTGGTTTGGTTACCTATCCCACAACAATGCCGACTGCCCCTCAGTGAAGACATTGCTTTTTTGATTGTCAATCGGAGAGTATTTGCGTATTGTGATTCAGAACACTAATTGCCAATCGCGAATACTTGGTGAAGTACACGCCACGCTCAGTGGGCCACTTATGAGCACATGTTAGGAGGAAGCAGTGGGAGTTTCAGAGATTCTAGTGCAAATTGATCGCGAGATTGCCCAGTTGCAACAGGCGCGCGCCATGCTCAATGGAGCATCCAACGGGAAGTTTCGAGTTGCTCGGCCTGGTAAACGAGTCGCTCGAAAGAAGCGCAACCTTACACCTGAAGGTCGCAGGCGCATCGCCGAGGCCGTGAAGAGGCGCTGGGCCGAACAGAAGAAAAGAGCCGCAGCCGGCAAATAACTCGCATAAAGAACAACAAAGGCTGGCGCAAGCCAGCCCTTGTCTTTTGCATGTACCCTCAGGCACGTGTTACTCGATCGACTCTCCAGGCGCGCAGAACAGCACCTTGATGCTGGGATCGATGAGCGAAGCCAACTCCCTTGGCGTGCCTTTCAATGGTGGAAATGTGCCGAAGTGAATAGGTAAAACGATCTTTGGCCTAAGAAACTCAACCGCGAGTGCTGCTTCCTTCGGCCCCATCGTGTAATAACCACCAATCGGCAGCATAGCAATCTCGGGATGGTAGAGATCGGCAATCAGTTTCATGTCTCCGAAAACGTTCGTATCTCCTGAGTGATAGAGGATCGGCCCATCTTCGATCGTGAGAACGTAGCCCACGGCCACTCCGACATAATGTGTTCCCTGCTCGTCTTCAGCAGCGGCGGAGTGCGTCGCCTCGACCATGGTCGCCGCCACATCATTCAGTTGCACGGTTCCGCCAAGGTTCATGCCCATCGTGTTCTTCACGCCCTTCTTCGCGATGTATGCGGAGAGTTCATAGATCGCGACGACCGTCGACCCATGTTTGGTGGCAACCGGTACGGCATCGGAGATATGGTCACCGTGTCCGTGCGTGAGGAGTACGTAGTCGATCTTTTCCGGCAAAACATAGTCTTTCGGATATTTCGGATTTTGCGCGATGAAAGGATCAATCAGGATATTGTTGCCTTTTGGGGTTTGGATCAAAACTGTCGCATGGCCCAGCCAGGTAATCCGAGTTCCCTTGAACACACTCATAAGTTCTCCCTCTCCATGACGCCATTCTATGTAGCGAGTTAACATCCGCGGCAAGACCGGTTCGGGCCCTCCGATATTCGCCTTTCGCGATCAGAAAATGTTTCACGCCAGATTGGATGCGAAACGCCGGAAGGTCTCCGCTCGACCCGCGATATCGTCCTCGCGAAACCCGACAGGGCCCCCATCGACCGATCAAACTCAAATCAACAATCCAGATTCTCCAAAAACAACGCCATTGACGATGCGAAAAAGTCGGGGTACTCTCCCAAAAGGCGAACAAATGGCGAATATAGCTCCCCTCTTCCCCATCCTCGATACGAAAAAGATCTCTCCATTGGCCCGCACCGCCGCAGACGCACCTCTCGACTCGTCCGGCTGCCTCACCGAATACCGCCCGCTGGCCTCGCGTTCCATTTTGTGCAAAGTCAACTCGAAACGAAAACTGCCCTTCACCTACGCCATCAATCCTTACCGGGGTTGCGAATTTGCCTGCCGGTACTGCTATGCCCGCTACGCACACGAATTCCTTGAACTCACCCCGGACGACTTTGAACACAAAATCTATTTCAAAGAGAACGCCGCCTGGCTTCTTACGCAAGAACTGAAGCAGCTGAAACCGGGAACCTACATCGCGTTGGGCACCGCGACGGATCCCTTCCAACCCCTGGAGCGGAAACAGCTGGTCACGCGATCACTTTTGGAGGTATTCGCGCACACTCGCGGTTTCGGCCTGGGCATCATCACCAAATCGACGCTCATCCTTCGGGACATCGACCTCCTCAAAGAAATCGCGCGTCGTCACAAATTGACGGTCCATGTGACGGTGACGACAACCGACCAGAATCTGGCGCGTATCCTCGAGCCGCGCGCCCCTAGGCCCGATCTCCGCATGCGCACGGTGGCACGCTTACGGCGTGCCGGACTCCGCACCGGCGTGAATTGTTCCCCACTCATGCCGGGTATTACCGACAGCCCTAGTTCGATCAGGGCCGTAGCTAAAGCCGCCGCAGCGGCAGATGCAAGTTTCTTCTTTGCGGGAGCTCTCTTCCTGAAACCATGCTCGTTGCCGACTTTCCTCACTTTCGTGGGTCAGCATTTCCCGAACCAGCTGGAGGCTTACAAGCGGCGGTACTCGAGCAGCGCTTTTGTCTCTGCCGAGTACAAGAAACGGATCGAGGAACTTGTAAATTTAGTCCGCCGGGAGAACAACCTGGGCCAGCGCCGCGCCGAGGATCGGCCCAACTCAGATTCAACCAATGACAGCGAACCAATTGAGCTGCAGCCCTGGCTCCCCTTCTCGTGAGGCTAGACACCCGGTCGCCGAAAGAGCAAGTCCGCTTGAATGCAATGTCCTGAATCATCGTAAGAAGTATTGTGAATGCTCGCCAGCGAGAGCCCGTGATCGGCAAGGAGTGCGATGACATCCGGAGCCAGTTTTTGACCGGCATAGAGTTCAACAAAAGAGCACTCGCAGTATACCCACTTGAAAAGGGCCAACATCGATAGGCAGCCAAGCAGCGCTTCATATTCGAAGCCCTGGACATCAAGCTTGATCATGCACTCCCCTTTCAGGTCATCCTTGTGGACGAATTCCTGAAGCGGGCCAACAGGCACATCGATAGTAGCCACCTCTTCAGTGCCGGGGAAAATCGAAGACTGAATGGAGGAAATTGGCAACAATGAGGAAGAGTCATCCCTCTTCGAGACATGCATCGTCATTCGCGCCGAGGTTGGGCCAATCGCCGCCTTATTCAATGTGATCTGCTTGTCACCGGAGAACACGCTGTCGAAGATGGATGCGGGACCTGGCAAAGGCTCGAACGAAATAACGCGCGCTGCTGACGCCCACTCCCGAACCGCCAACGAAAACTGACCCCGGTTGGCGCCAATATCGATGACAACCGACAAATCCGGGGAAAGAATCCCTCGATGCTCCGTGCCGGCCAGCACCCGGTACCTGAAAAACGCGCGTGAAAGTCGACGCGATCGAATGACTTGAGCCAATTTGCGTACGCGCAAGAACATCAATGCGACTTTCAATGGGAGTCTCCTTTTTCAGCGTCGATTCGCCCAGATTGTACCGTTCCGCACTTGTATTGCGTAACCAGGAAGGCCATACACACTCGGCAGTTCGGCTGCTGGCCGAATAGGCGTTCCGGTGCAAACTTGTTCCGCGAGTGGAACAGGAAACCATTCGAGTGCTACTGCGCAAGCAGGCTCGCGCTGGGAACTGCCGCGTCAACGCCGGCAAAGCCACCATTCAGTGGGAATTCACCGTCGCCAATTCCGACGCACATTGGACTACACACTTACGCGGTAACGGTGCTAACGCGTGATCAGGACTTCGTAGACGCCGTCTTTCGCGAGGAATTGCCGGAAACCCGACCAGCGCGAGAAGAGTGCCTGAATACTGCGATTTGTGAAGGCGCGTTGAATAGGAAACGGTTGCGCCTGCTGCATCTCAACATCGTCGGTGGCGGTTACATGAAAGCGGCAATACGCCGTTTCTTCTTCTTTTGAGCGAGCATGAAAAAAGGCCAGCACCTGCCCGCCGGGGTTCATCGCGGCGTACAGATGATCGACGACGGGCGCGACCAGCGCTTCGGGAAGGTAGTCGAGGGCAGTCCAAAGCAGAACCGCATCAAAGGTCCTGCCTGAGAAGTGGAGCGTGTGTTCGAGGTAAGCTTCAACGTTCCAAATCGGATTCTCGTCCTCATCCTTGCCTGCCTGCCAGCTTCCGGTCAGAGCTTCGTTCACTGGGTCGCAAAGAAAGATGCTGTGCCCAAGTTCGGTGAGGTAGTTGATGTTGGTAGGCGAGGTGGCGCCGGCGTCGATAACGCGGAGACCCGGTTCGGTCTGGAGACGCTTCCGCAGCGCTGCCCATCCCCCGGAGTACCTGGGATACTTCGGACCGTACGGGCCCGTAACAGAGGGATTGATTTCGGTTTTCTTCTCGAACAGACGCTTGATCACTCGAAGACCCCTTGCCAGGGCAATGGAAGTTGCCTTGACTCGCCTGCAAATTGGACCTTGGACGAATCAGGAAATTTTGTGCGACCCAACATGCTGGAGCGCGTGCAAAAGCGAGCACTCGCCTGGACGCTATGATCGAAATCGACTAGCCTCGGCTAGAGCGGTTCCCACAGTTGAACCGCGCTAGAAGCCGCTCCCCGTGCTTGGTCCCGATGAACCCTCTGCGGCTTTCGCCCCCTGGGTCAGGTCGACTTTGCCGCGGAAAACTGCATTCTCCTCGACGGCCAGCCTCAATGCGCGGACATCTCCTTCAACCACACTGCCCGCCCTCAATTCGACGCGGCCGCTGGCTACGATATTGCCCTGCAGCCGGCCCAGAATCAGGACCTCTCTCGCGGTAAGGTCGGCTGCAACGTTCGCATTGGGCCCAATCGTCAGGCGCCCCTCGGAAAGATTGATTGTCCCTTCCAATTGCCCGTCTACAACCAGGTCCTCACTACCCTTTAGCTCGCCCCGAATCACGACAGTTTTTCCAATTCGAGCGAGACCATTCTCCGTTGCCATTGTGGTTTTCCTTCTGAGGCATGTATTCGAGCATCTTCAGGGCATCAAGACGGTGTGTAGACGAAATCGCCGGCGGTCCCGGCCAAGCTATCATGATCCTTTGACGAGTCCTGAAAATCCTAAGGCCCTGCCCGAACTATACGCAAGAAACCCCGTTGCATCAATTCCAGAAACCCGGAAGTAACCGTAGCGTCTAATACTTTATGAATCAGCACAAAATGGGTTGGGTCGGGAATGGCCGCTAGTTTCACCGATTTGCGCGGCATTCTCTCCTTGCTGGTGCTCGGATCAATGGCAGTCGGAATAGCTCCTGCCAAAGAGGACGGTGCAGATGCGGAGTTGGTAAAGCGCGCTCTTGGCCTCGAGTTGACGAGTATTCAGGACACACAACATCCGATGCGCTACCGGTTGCGCAAATCCAGTCCTCGCCTAACCACGACCAAAGAGATTTTCGAGACCAGGGATGGCGCCGTTGCCCGCCTCGTCGCGATCAACGACCTGCCACTGAGTTTAACTGGCGAGCTGAAGGAACAAACCCGCCTGAGCAGCCTTCTGAGCGACTCCAGCCGCCAGCGCCACCGGAAGCAAGCCGAAGACGAAGACACAAGCCGCATCCTGAAAGTGATGCGAGCCCTGCCTTACGCGTTCATCTACCAATACGCCGGCACTGCGGATGGTCCGAACGGAAGAATCGAGAAATTTTCCTTCAGGCCGAATCCCAAGTTCGATCCGCCCGATCTGGAAACGGAAGCTCTTACCGCGATGACAGGGGAAATCTGGATCGACGCCGCGCAAGGGCGCGTGGAAAAGCTCGAAGGCCATCTCCAACAGGACGTCGACTTCGGGTGGGGCATCCTCGGCAGGCTGAATAAAGGTGGATGGATACTCCTCGAGCAGGCCGATGTGGGGAATCACCAGTGGCGCATTGTGCATTTTCAAATGGCGATGAGCGGACGGCTGATCTTTAAGACCAGGTCCTTCGACACAACGGAAGACGAAACCCAATTCGTCCCGGTGCCGGTGGGGTTGGGATACAGCCAGGCAATTCAGATGCTGCGGAGCAATCCCGAAAAAGCCGATCCAGGGACCCGCTAGCCGAAGTTCGTCACCAGTGAGGTCAGGAATGGCCTAAGTGATTCAGAATCAGTTCAGGCTACTGCGAAGTCTGCACTACATATGCGTTGAAACCGGAGATGTTCTGGGAGGCTGAT